>Ga0315336_1003492_pt1 | contig 20761 bp, 16 predicted proteins | sample ASW5metaG_FD_204512 | JGI IMG/M metagenome (GOLD analysis project Ga0315336, IMG submission 204512) | Ammonia-oxidizing marine archaeal communities from Monterey Bay, California, United States - ASW #5 | ecosystem: Environmental > Aquatic > Marine > Intertidal zone | place: USA: California... | reverse complement strand
TTGCCGATATCTATGCCGATCACTGTGGGGTTGCTTTGCTTCCTGGACATGACATGTGCTCCTCTCGTTGCAAGCGCCCCCAATCAACACGGTGCGCTTAAGAGCACGGTCGGTCCATCCCATTAGCAGAATTCGGAACCTTCGTTTTTTTCTTCTGCTTCTTGGCCCGTTTGCGGACATTCGGGCAGGTGGGGCCGTATCGTCCGACCGAACCAAGAAGCAGCACGAACAATTCTCTTATGAAAGCGTGTTCCGACGGTCGCCGACCCGGCTTTACTTCGCAAATGCGAAACCATTCAGGAACAAATTATGGGCGGCATTTCCAGCCGTATTAGGTCCAACCGAGGGCGCGGAGCGACAGGACGTCGTTCCATACCTTGGTCATGTGACGGATTTTGTCCCCTTCAAACTTCATCACATAGACGTAATCCGCGGCTACATTATTACCCGTCGGCGGCAGCGGTCCGCCCTCGCCGGTGTGGGAACCATGGAAGATGGCTGCCGCGACCACGGTGTCGCGTTCGTTATCGCAGGCGAATGCAGTCAATTCATAACGACCGTCCGGGATCGGACCCAAGAGCCCCTGCATCCAATCGGCATACGCGGCGAGGGTCGTGACCTCGGCCAGTGCATCGGCCTGACAGGAAAAGGTGGCGTCATCGTGACACCATGCGGCACAGCCATCCGAGCCCTTGCCGGTCTCGCAGGCGTCAAAGAAGTCGCGGGCGGTATCGGAATGCGTCATTGCTTCATGCTCCTAGGATTGGTCAAACTCTGTCGTGGTCTTTCAACGACGAGCTTAAGCGCCAAAGGACGGGTCGGGTATCGTGCAAATGCAGTATATTACTACAGCACATGATCTATTTGGCCGGCTGGCGCCGTGTTATGATGAACGTGCCATCTGTGGCCCTGGTCCAAGCGAGCCGGATGGCGGGCGACCTGGGGAACGAGGGGGATACCGGTCGTGGTCAAACCACGATTAAGTCAACGGGAGCGTCAAATCGCGTACGCGTATGCGAATGGGGATAGCTACCGCTGTATCGCCGAGGCGCTCGTCATCGCGCCGTCGACCGTGCGAACCCACATCGCGACCATTTATCGAAAATTAGATATCTCTTCGAAACTGCAATTGCATCGCGCGCTGTCCAGTGCGGACGGGGAAATTGAGACCAAGTACGGGAAGGAACAGCCGGCACGACCCGAAGACGGGTCGATCGATAGTGCGGCGATACGGTATCTTTCGATTGGCGACGAGCATCCCTCGATTGTCGTTCTACCGTTTAAGAACATTTCGGGCAATCCGCATCAGCAGCCTTTCGTCGAAGGGCTGACCGAAGACATCATCTCGAACCTGTCGCGCGTTCACGGCTTGCTTGTCATCGCACGAAATTCCTCCTTTTTCTATTTGGGCGCTGAGAAAAGCATCGAAGAGATCGCTAAGGAATTGAACGTTCGATACGTCCTGGAGGGGAGTGCAAGGACAGCGGGCGAGCAGGTCAGGGTCACCGCGCACCTGGTCGATGCAAATACGGGCCACCAAATCTGGACCGAGATTTATGACAAGAGCTTACTGGACCTGTTCCATGTTCAGGACGAGATTACGCAAGCAGTTGCGTCATCCACGCAAACACAGGTCGTTTTGAATGAGGGCGACCAACGGCGAGCCCTGGTGGACGCCGATGTCCAGGATCTTCGTGATATTACCAAGCTCGGCTGGCGGTACGTATACGACCTCAAGGCCGAGTCCTTCGGTCACGCTTTGACGTTGGCGGAGAAGGCGTTGCGTATCAACGCGGCACACCCCTGCGGGTATCAATTACGGGCGTCAGCACTCTACCACCGCGCCCTGCAGTACTATTCCGAAGATCGCGCCCGCGACCTAGCCGAAGCACGAAAAGACATCGTAACCGCCCTCGGTCTTGATGACCGCGACGAATTTTCCCATTGGATTGCAGGCCTGACGGCCTTTCATGGCGAGCGGGACGTGACGTTGGCCATCAATGAACTGGCCCGCGCAACCGAGTTGAACCCTAATTTCTCCCTGGCCTATGCGGCATCGGGGACGGTGTACGCTTATGACGGTCAATTCGACCATGCTATGAAAAACAGCGAATTGGCGCTTCGCCTCAACCCCCGCGACCCAAGCAACTTTTTCCGCTATTCGGCCATGGCAGTGGCGCATTTCACGGCTGGTAACTATGAAGAGTCGCGGAGACTAGCGGAGCAATCGTTGCGGAGCGGGCCCAGTTGGCGCGTCGCCCATATTGTAAGGATCGCCAGTCTAGTTTTGCTTGGGGAGTTGACCGCCGCTGAACGTGCGGTTGGCAACTTCTTAGTATATTGGCCGGCGGAAACAGTTTCCGGCGCCCAGTCGTTGCCTTTTGTCGATACCAGGCACAACGAAACGATTGCCCACGGTTTGCGCAAAGCCGGTCTCTCTGACCGATCCGAAACAGGATATTAGTAGAATTTTGTTGTCGGCGGTATTGTGTCCGAAACGCTGCAAGACTGATCTGTGCAGCGCACATCCATTAACTTCCGATTGCTGATCCGTGAGCTGACATTTTCTGGGTTCTGTAGCTTGACCGCTTATTGGCACTTAACGTAACTGCCGCCACGCGGCCTGACGGACTGTTGCTGAAGGCATAGCCGGCTTTGGCCCACAAGCCTCACGAGAATATCGGTACTAGGACCGGCTGGATTCGGCCCTGGTTTTGAACAGGGTTGGAACCATCACGAATCCGACCGTTAATCGCCGGCTTCGGCCTCCATCTTGGCCTGCGTGCGGCGCATGCCTTTGAGCCAGCGCTCTGGATCGCTGGTTTTGAAGCCCATCCAGGTTTGCGCGATCTCGTCGGTCAAGATCAGAAATCGCTCGGCTTCGACCGCGTCCGCCACCATGACGGCGACTTCCTCCGGTTCCTTTAGGGGCCCGAACACGTTCTTGGCGAACGTCGAGTCGGTATCGCCGAGCATCGGTGTGCGGACGCCGAGCGGCGCCAGCATCGACGTGCGGATGCCTTTGTCGTGGTAGGTGATCGACAGCCATTCGGCGAGGCCGACCACAGCGTGCTTGGTGACCGCGTAAGGCAGGTTGCGTTGGCTGGTCAGGATGCCGGCCATGGAGGCTGTGTGAAGCAGGTAGCCGCTGCCACGCGCCAGCATCGCCGGCAAAACCGCGCGGACCGCATAGACATGCGCCATGAGATTGACATCCCATTGCTCGTTCCAGACCGCGATGTCGGTCTCGAGCGGATCGGAACCGGTCGCTATGCCGGCATTACTGAAAAAGATGTCGATCGGCCCGTAGGCCTCTTCCGCGGTCGCGACCAAGCGGTTGATGTCCGCTTCGCGCCCGACGTTGCAGGCAACAGCGAGACCGCCGATCGCTTCGGCGACCTCCGTCGCGCCTTGTTCGTTTATGTCGGCGACGACCACTTTGGCGCCGCGGGCGGCGAATTCGCGTGCTGATGCCGCGCCGATGCCGCTACCGCCGCCGGTGACAATCGAGACTTTGCCGTCGAATTCCATGATGAGCCCTCCCCAACTGTGAGGGTATCATCATGGCCCCGGAGGCCGGGGCTTGTCGACCGCGTCCGGTTACTACGCGATCAAATTATAGTCGGCCGCGTCAAAGGTCGTGTCGTATCCGAGATCTTCCAGCGACGCGATCGTCATCGGCGACAGATAATTGCCTTCCTGATTGATGTAGCCGGTCATGATCTCGTTATCAAAGGTTTCTTCGTCCCAATGGGAAAGCGCGGTGCCGGACCCGCCATCCTGTTCGACCGGCACGCCGGTCGCGCCTGGGTCATTGAACAACACTTGGTAGACCAAGGTCGCGTTCGCACCGGTGAAGGTCGGGTTGTCGCTATTGGCGTCGGCGAGTAAGTTTTGGTAGCTCCAAACCGTGCCGAAGCCGATGCTGTGCAGCATTTCATGCAGCACGATGGTATCCCACAAGCCGAGCTGTTCGTAGTTCGTGGCATCGGCGGAATCAAATTCCATTACCGCCTGGGCCGGTAGGTAATTCGAAGACCGGATCGCGGTCGGACCCGCCTGGCCCAGTATCCCGCCTTCACCGTCGATCGATTTCAGGCTCGCCGAGATCTCGATATCGTCAATGACATTGCCTCGGAAGAACACATCGGAGATGTCGGACAAGATGGTATTGCTCAGAAAGTCCGCCGAGTCGATGAACGCGCTTTGCAGCTCTGTCGTCCAACTGCCCTTAAAATCGATGTCGATGTTGTAGGCGCCGGCATCGCCGCTGGTGTAAGACGACAACACATTCGGATCGCCGCCGTCGTCGGTCGGCTGATCGCCGGTCGGTTTTCCCTTTTTGCCGCCGCGGGCGGACGAAATCGTTTCCAAGAAAATCAGCGCATCGTGACCGCCAGAGAAGCCGTCCGAAAAGAAATCGCGGAAGCCACCAATCTCGCTACCGACGATCCCCGGTTTTCCGACGCCAATGTCTTGAGCACTCGACGTTTCCCAGGAATTTTCTTCGTTCGCATCGTTGTGCAAATCGAAGGTCGTTTTAGTTTTGTTATGCCTCGCCATGTGTCGACTCCGATAGAAAATTTGGCTCCGACAATACTATGCGATAGACGTTAATCCCCAGTTGCGGCGACTTCATACTTGTTTACCATGAAAATCGCAGAAAGCCCGTCCGACCACTGGTAAAGGAGTGTTCATGATCAGCCAACGAGCGGCGGAAATCGTCGACCGGGACACCCGACAGCGCACTGCGACGCGCTTTCGAAGCGCCGGCATCCGGCTGCCGAAACTGTCCGAACTGGCCGCGCCCAGCGCCGCAATGTCCGAAAGCCTCGCCGATGTTGACCCGGACCAGCCGGACCCGCGCAACCTGTTTCGTGTGCATTGGCACAACGCCGCCAATCGCCGCGATATGGTCACAATACCGGGCCATGCAATTTTGCCGCCGGCGCTGACCGGCGTACCGGCGAAGATCATCGTCGCCCTCGGCAATCGGTTTCCGATGATCAAGGCGCACAAAGTGCTCGCCGCCTATGGCTGCCTGATGCCGCGCATCGTCACCGGTGCGTTCGATCCGGCACGCCATCGCGCTGTCTGGCCGTCGACCGGCAATTACTGCCGCGGCGGCGTCGCCATCTCCCGCATCCTCGGCTGTCGCGGCCTGGCGGTGTTGCCCGAAGGCATGAGCGCCGAACGCTTCGACTGGCTGGAGCGCTGGGTCGGCGATCCGTCGGACATCCGCCGGACACCGGGCAGTGAAAGCAACGTCAAGGAAATCTACGATGCCTGCCGTGCCTTGGCCGAAGAACCGGATACCATCATCCTCAACCAGTTCAGCGAATTCGGTAATTACATTGCCCATCGCGCGGTAACCGGACCGGCGCTGGAAACCGTGTTTCATGCCGTCAAGGGCGATACGGACCTGAAGCCGGCCGCGTTCGTCGCCGCCTCCGGATCGGCCGGCACCCTGGCCGCCGGCGATCACTTGAAAGAACGGCTCGGCACCGCCATTGCCGTAATCGAGGCCTTGGCCTGCCCGACCCTGCTCTACAACGGCTATGGCGAGCACAACATTCAAGGCATTGGCGACAAACACGTGCCGCTCATCCACAACGTCTTCAATACGGACTTCGTCGTCGGTGTCGCGGACACGGCCTGTGACGATCTCAACCTGTTGTTCAACGGCGGCGTCGGTCGATCCTATCTTGCAGAACACAAACACCTCGATCAGGCAGCGCTGGCCGCTCTCGCGGATTTCGGTCTGTCCTCGATCGCTAATATTTTAGGCGCCATCAAGCTCGCCAAATATCTCGATCTCGGCCCCGCCGATGCCATCCTGACCGTCGCCACGGACGGCGCGGAAATGTATGGAACCGAGCTCGCCAAGGCCGAGTCCCGTCGCCCGGGCGGCCAATTCGATCAGCTGGCTGCCGCCGAGGCTTTCGGCCAGCACCTGCTCGGCGCCGCAACGGATCACATCTTGGAGCTCGACCGCCGCGACCGCGAGCGCATCTTCAATCTCGGCTACTACACCTGGGTCGAACAACAGGGCGTGCCCGTCGAACAGTTCGACACGCGCCGGCAACCCGCCTTCTGGGCCGGCCTAATGGATTTGGTTCCCGCTTGGGACGCGCTGATCGCCGACTTTAACGACGGCTAATGTCCCAAATCTCTGACCTGGAGCACCAACGGCCCGGCCTGAAATTTAGGAGCTATCGCATTCTATAAATTTCCAGAATTGGCGGCTACCGAAGTGCTGATGAGTTCAGACGCCCTGAGAGAGTTCGTTGCCGAATTCGATCGGCATTGGGCTGGAAAGGTGGAAAGAACTAGAGAAGTGGTTGAGTTCTGCCAAGAAATCTAAAGGTCAATTTTTCTATTACGGTCCGTTGCGGGCGCACCGATGGTCGATATCGTTCCAGATTCGGACGCTGCGTGATGGCCATGATAGGGTCGATCGCCGCGGGTCAACCGGCAGACATCGAACATCTATGACCCGAGAAGTACCATCGTTGCGACGTCGAGGAGAGTGAACTTGAAACAGTACGAAGCATTGAATGTTTCCCTGTCAGACGGTCTGATGTGGATTACATTCAATCGGCCGAAGGTGTTGAATGCGTTCAACTTGGCCCAATGGCGCGATCTCAAAGCGGCGCTGGACGGCGCGGCGGCCGACGACGACGTGCGGGTGGTGGCAATTGGTGGCGAAGGCGGGAACTTTTCCGCCGGTTATGATCTCACCGCCGCGCTGGGCGGCGATCTGGCCGAGCCTCTGCCGAACGCCTTCCGCGACTATGTGGATGTCGGTAATGCCGCCTGCTGGGCGGTGTGGAACCTAAAGAAACCTGTCATTGCAGCGATCCGAGGCTATTGCTTGGGCGGCGCCTTCGAGTTGGCCATGGCCTGCGATTTCGCCTACGCCGATACCAGCGCCCAACTGGGTGAACCTGAAGTCCTGTTGTCGGATGCGCCGCCATTTTTGATCAGTCCGTGGATCATGAGCATGCGTCACGCCAAACATATTCTATTGTCCGGTGAATTGGTGTCCGCGCAAACCGCCTTAGCCTACGGTATTCTCAATCAATTCTGTGAACCCGACGATCTCGAAGAAACCGTAACGCGCATGGCCAAGCGGTTGATGGGCTTCGCGCCGGAGACCTGGCATCAAAACAAGGCGGCAGTGAACCGGTCGTACGAGATCATGGGCTTCCAATCCTGCGTCGAGATGGGCAAGGAAGCCTTTGTCACCGCCAACGTGACACCCAACGCGGTCAAGACCGAGTTTCTCGAGCGTTTCAATCGGGATGGCTTCTCGGCGGCGATTAAGTGGGTGCAAACCAGATACACGCCGTAGCAACCAATGCAGCGGGATGACCGTGGATAATTTAGCGACTTACAGCATTCCAGCACTTGTCCAAGCCGCAGCCAATGGCTTTGGCGGCAAGACCTGTGTGATCGCGCCCGAACGCACGGTGACGTTTCGCCAGTTCGGCGACGACGTGGTATCAATCGCCGACTTTCTGGACGGCCTTGGCATCACGGCGGGCGACCGGGTCGCGATCCTAGACGTCAATAGCCTGAACTTCCTCGAAACGCTCTGTGCGCTAGGGGTTCTAGGGGCGATCGCGGTCCCGCTGAACTATCGCCAGCGGGTTGCCGAATATCGCTTTCAGCTGGAGGATTCCGGCGCCCGATTGCTGCTCGCCAATTCCCGCTACGGCGTAGAGGCCGGAGACTTGGGGCCGTCGCTGGAGCTTGGATGGCGCGCGATCGATGACGACGCCCAAATCGGCCTGCCGGGGACGGCCGCGGGCAGCCCCATCCGCCTGAGCGATCGGGACCCGGCAGCGCCACTCGCCATCTGTTACACCTCCGGTACCACCGGCCAGCCCAAGGGCGCCGTGATCGATCAGTTCACCGCCAACTTGCGGGCCTTGAAGCTCATGTATGACCTGCGGCTGGGCACCGATGACGTCATGCACATGACGACGCCGATGTTTCATATCTCTTGCCTGATGCTCAGTCTGGCGGCGCTGCAACGGGGCGCGGCGCAACTGATTCTACCGCAGTTCGACTACGAAACCACGATGGCCGCAGTTCGCATGCATAAGGTCACCTTCATCAACACAGTACCGACAATTTTGAGCATGGCCCTGGCCAGGGACGATTTTACGCCGGAGGTTTTGGCCGGGCTTCGTCTAATCATGTACACCGCCGCGCCAATGAGCCTGCCGCTGTTGCGGAAGCTGATGTCCGTCTACGACGGCGATCTGGTCCAGTTTCTCGGCCAAACCGAGGACCTTCCGCAGACCGTCCTGACGCCGGAAGACCATCACAAGGCGCTCGCCGGCATCGCCCCTGACCGACTCAAATCCATTGGGCTGCCGTGCGCCGGCGTCGATCTGGCAATCCGCGATGATGCCGGCCGGTCCGTTCCCCGCGGCGAGATCGGCGAGATCGTCACCCGCGCCGGCACCGCCATGTCCGGCTACTGGAACCTGTCCGACGAAACTGCGGCAACATTGAAGCAGGGCTGGATCTGCACCGGAGATCTCGGCCGTCGGGACGCCGATGGATACGTCTATCTGGCCGGACGCAAAAAGCACATGATTATCCGTGGCGGCGAGAATGTGTACCCGTCGGAAGTGGAGCCGGTGCTGCTGGTGGCACCCGGTGTGCAGGATGCGGTGATCCTTGGGCTGCCAGACGAGACTTGGGGCGAGATCGTCGTCGCGGCGGTGAAGCGCGACGGTGGCAACACCGAGGTCGAGGCCGCAGCAATCATCGCGCACTGCAAGCGCCATCTCGCCAGCTATCGATGCCCGGAGCGTATCTACTTTGTCAGCGAAATGCCGCTTAACGCGGCCGGCAAGGTCTTGCGCCATGTTCTGTTGGACCAGATCTTAGTGCAGCGATGATCGCACCCTCAATGAGGGCCGCGCCGTCCCAAGGCCTGATTTGGCATTATTTCACCGGTAAAAAGTACATCGAGGCGGAGCCGAGGGACTTTTTAACGACGGACTACGCCGGCATCTGGCCGACATATCGTTTTAGCCGAAGAGGCCTATCAGCCCAGCAGCCGTCAAAAACACATAGGCGATCCTGCGATAAAGGCTGTCGCTTGCCTTGCCGGCCAAGCGGCTGCCGATCCAGGAACCCAAGAGAATGATCGGTAAAAGCACGATGGCGTCGATCAACGCCGCCAATCCGGTTGGCGAAACGATCATCACCATTGCGATGAGAACAAACCCGGTCATCAGATAATACGCAACGATGTTGGCACGGACTATGGCGGCGGGAAGTTCCGCCGCGAGCATGTAGATTAGCACCGGTGGGCCGCCGACGGATGTCGTCGCCATCATCGCACCGGATATCCCGCCGATCCCCAACGTAAGCGGCAACGGACGGGGCCCGCGATATCGCCAACCGGACACCAGAACCGCGACAAACAAGAGCACAACGACAGATACCGATTTCGTTAGTGTTTCGGCGTCGAGACTCAAAAGAAGCCAGACACCGAGCGGCATCGCAATCATTGCAATCGTCGACAATGGCCCTACAAAGCGCCAATCCACATCCTTGCGCACGCCGATAAATAACATCGCGCCCATTGGGAGTTCGAGACACGCGACAAGCGGGACCATGTGAGCCGGGCCCATCAATACGGCCAATATGGGTGCCATTAAGATCGCGGAGCCGAACCCCGCGAAACCGCGCATTAGACCGGCAACGAGTACCGTCAAGGCGGCAAAAATCAACAATCCGGTTGGATCGGCCCAAAGTAGAGAACCAGACATGACCACAACTTTCTAAATCGGGATTACCCAAACGGCCCCACCCAATCACCCACAACGGTAACACGATTAGCATCCGACTCCGAGTACGGCACTAATACCAACCTGCGGTGTGGTTCGCTGTTATGGGACCACGGCCTAGAACAGCCGCTCATCGTGCGGGCATCGGGTCAGGTTTTCGATGCCGTCTTCGGTGATCAGAACCTGGTCTTCCAGCTTGACGCCCTGGCCACCGCCGACGTTGCCGATATAGGCCTCGACGCAGATCACCATGCCCGGCTCGAAGGTATAGTCGAAGGCGCCGTCCATGAAATCTTCCGGGTAATAGATCGCCGGATATTCGTCACAGAGCCCGGCACCGTGCATCATGCAGCCGTAGCGTTGCGGGCGAAACTCTTCCGGCAGGCGGTGTCCTTTTTCGGTAATCTCGCGGAATCCGACGCCGGGACCGAGCAACGCCATGTTGGCCATGACGTGGTCATTGGCGTGGCGATAAAGCCGGCGCTGTTCTGCCGTGGCCTGGCCGTCGCCGCAAAGCCAGGTGCGGGAAATGTCGGCGCACATGCCGTATGGGCCGACCAGGTCCGTATCGAAGCCGATCAGGTCGCCGTCCTGGATGATGCGCGGGCCACATTCCTGGAACCAGGGATTGGTCCGCTGACCGGATGCCAATATTCTGGTTTCGATCCATTCGCCGCCGCGACGGATGTTTTCGCCATGCAGAACGGACCAGACTTCGGCCTCTGAGACGCCCGGTTGGGCGGCCCGTCGCATTTCCGCGACGGCAATTTCACAGCTCGCAATGGCGCAGCGCATTGCCTTGATTTCCTCCGCCCCTTTGACCAGGCGGACGTGTTCGGTGACGGACTGGCCGCTCACCACGTCGACGCCGAGCGCTTCCAGTGCCCGCAGTCCACTGATCTCGATCTTGTCGACCGCCAACCGGCGATTGCCACCGGCATGCTCCCGCAGCGCGGCATCGACCTCGCCGGCGAAGCGCGCCGCCAGCCGCTCGGAATGGTCACCGGCTTCGAAATAATAAAATCCGGCACCGTGGCGGACTTCGCGCACCAAGGGCAGGTGCGCGGACAGGTGGCCGCATTTGTGGAAGTCCCAGAGAATGACATAGCCGTCCGCCGACACGTAACAGGCACGGGCAGGGTTGTGGGCGACCCACACTTGCATGTTTGACGTATCTGTCGCGTACCGAATATTAAGTGGATCGAACAGCAGAATGCCGCCCAAATCGCGCCGTTGCAACTCTGCCGTCAGGCGGCCGAGCCGGAATTCACGAAGCCTCGGGATGTTCGGCAATTCCAGGCCGAGCGCTCGCCACTCTTCGAACGCCAGCGCCGTCGGGCCGATTTCCACACGATCATTGTCGTCCGGCGTGCCGTCCGCCTTCAGTCCGGTCGACCGGCGCCGAGACGGATTGATCTTTGGGTTGGGTATGGAATGCTGCCCAGAGGTATCCATTGGTCTCACTCACTATTTTTAAGAACGCATGCGGCCGCCATTGGCATCGTAGAGCGGCTCCGGCACCAAGTGTGCCTGATGGCGCACCCCAAGAATCTCGACCTCGAAGCCGTCTGGCTCTGCCGCCAATGCCGCCGGCACGTAACCCATCGCCACGCTTTTGGCGGTGTGATGGGCGTAGCCACCGGACGTAACATAACCGATACACTTGCCGCCATGAAAAATCGCTTCGTCGGCATGGCAATCGGCCTGGTCAGCATCGACGGCCAACGCAATCAACCGCTTATCCGGGCCGGTATCCCGGGCCGCCAAGGCGGCGTCGCGGCCGATGAAATCGACGCCTTTGTCGAATGCGATAAACGGCTCTAGGCCGGCCTCTGCGGCTGTAAAGTCCGGCCGATAATCGAGCGTCCAGACGCCCCAACATTTCTCGAGGCGCAGCGACATCAGCGTCCGGGCGCCGTAGGGCCGAAGCCCGAGATCGGCCCCGGCATCCTCGATCTTCTCGAACAGCTTGAGATGGAACTGCGGCGCGCAATAGATCTCAAAGCCTAGCTCGCCCGAGAACGAGAGGCGCGCCAGCACTACCGGCACGCCGCCGACCGTCGTCCGGCGGACATCGCGGAAGCGTAAAGCGCCCGCCGACACGTCGTCGCGGGTGATCCGCGTCAGCAGTTCCCTGGCATTCGGTCCGGCGATGGCGAAGCCGTGCAAGGCGTCAGACAGATTGCGGTAAGCCACGCCGGAAGCCGGCAAGTGGTGCTCGAACCAACGGCGATGCATCTCCTGAGCGGCACCAGAACCGATCACCAGAAACCGCTCGGCGCCAAGACACGCCACGGTCAGGTCGCCATAGAGTTTGCCTTTCGGTGTCAGCATCGGCGTCAAGGTGAGACGGCCCGAGGCCGGCAACCGGTTGGCGAGCAGCCCGTCGAGATAGGCGGCGGCGCCGGGGCCGCTGAATTCGTGCTTGGCATAGTTGGCGATCTCGATGACACCGACGGCTTGGCGCACCGCCGCCACTTCCTCGGCGACGAACGAAAACGCGTTGGAGCGGCGAAAGCTCGGCGTCTCATGGGCCTGCTCAGGCTCCGGCGCAAACCACAAGGCATGCTCCAGGCCGAAGCTCACTCCCATGACTGCGCCGCGGTCGACCAAGCGGTCATGCAGCGACGTGGTTTTTTGCCGACGCATCGCCGGCAGCTCTTCGTTGGGATAGGTCAGGATAAAGCGCCGGGCGTAGTTTTCCGCCGACTTGACGGTGCCGTAATCCGGCGTCGCGAAATCGCCGAACCTGGCGATGTCCATGGCCCAGACGTCGATCGACGGCTCGCCCTCGATCATCCATTCCGCCATGCAGAGTCCGACACCGCCGGCCTGGCAGAACCCGGCCATCACGCCGACCGCCGCCCAATAATTCCGCAGGCCCGGCACCGGTCCGATCATCGGGTTGCCGTCAGGGCCGAAGGTGAAAGGCCCGTTGACCACGTTCTTGATGCCGGCACGGGCCAGGGCCGGGATGCGATCGAAGGCGAGGTCCAGGCGCTCGGAAATGCGGTCGAGGTCCGGCGGCAGCAATTCATGACCGAAATCGTTCGGCGTGCCCTCGACCTTCCACGGCGTCGAGCTCGGCTCGTAGGTGCCGAGCAGCAGGCCCTGGATCTCTTGGCGAAAATACAGATTGCCCTCGTAATCGACGCCGCAGGGCAGCTCGCGGCCATGGGCGGCGATCTCCGGGATTGTTTCGGTAATCAGATAGTGATGCTCCATCGGCTGGACCGGCAGATCGATACCGGCGAGATGGCCGACCTCCCGCGCCCAAAGACCGGCCGCGTTGACGATCTTTTCGGCGTTGATGGTGCCGTTCAGCGTCACCACGTCCCAACTGCCGTCCGGCCGCTGATTGGTCTCCAGGACCGGTGTTTCGCGATAGACCTTGGCGCCGTAATGGCGTGCCGCCTTAGCGTAAGCATGGGTCACGCCCGAAGGATCGATATGGCCGTCGATCGGATCGTAGAGCGCACCCAAATATTTCGAGGTATCGATCAAGGGATGCATCTCGGCCAGTTCCTTGAGCGAGATGAACTCTTGATCGAGGCCCATATAGCGCGCCTTCGATCGCTCTTGCTTCAAGTAATCGAGCCGCTCCGGCGTCGAGGCAAGATAGAATCCGCCGGTCGCGTGCAGGCCGACGGACTGCCCCGACAGTTCCTCCAACTCCTTGTAGAGGTTGATCGTGTAGCCTTGCAGCCGCGAGATGTTGGGGTCGGAGCTGATGGTGTGGATTTGGCCGGCCGCATGCCAGGAAGACCCGGACGTCAGCTCCGATCGCTCCAGCAACACTACGTCCGGCCAGCCGTGCTTGGCCAGATGAAACAGGATCGAACAGCCGACGACCCCGCCACCGATAATTACGACCTTGGCATGCGTTTCCATAGTTCCGTTCACATTCCCTAGTGCCAACTATCGGGCATGGCCGCTTTCTTGGCGGCGACAAAGGCCCGCAATTCTTCATCCACCGCCGCATCCAACGGCGGCGGCTCATAGCTCTCAAGCATTGATTTCCACTGGCGGTTAGCGCGCTGCTCGGCGTCTTCGGCACCTTCTTCCTGCCATTGTTCGAACGGTTTGGCGTCGGCGAGAGCGGCCTCGTAATAGGCCGTCTCGTAGTTCGCCATGGTGTGCGCGGTGCCGAGGAAATGTTGGCCCGGCCCGGCTTCGCGAATGGCATCCATGGCGAAGCCATTGTCGTCCAGTGTCAAGCCCCGCAACAGCCGATGCATCATGCCGCAGCGTTCCGCGTCGAGCATGAATTTCTCATAGCCCATGGTCAGCCCGCCTTCGAGCCAGCCGGCGGCATGCAGGATCCAATTCGACCCCGCCATCAGCGACGCCATCATGCTGTCGGCGGATTCCTGCATGGCCTGGCCGTCGGCGATTTTCGACGACGTGAAATGACCGCCGCAGCGGAGCGGCACGCCGAGCGCCCGGGCCAGTTGACCGATCGCCATGTAGGCCAGGCCGCCTTCGGGCATGCCGAAGGTCGGCGCGCCGGACTTGAGGCTCATGGTGGTGTAAAAATTGCCGTAGATCGCCGGCGCGCCCGGCCGCACCAGCTGGGTCAGCGCGATACCGACCATGGCCTCCGCATGGGCCTGGGCGATGGCACCGGCCGGCGTCACCGGGCCCATGGCGCCGCCGAGGATGAAGGGCACAATGACCATGCCTTGGTTGGCCGCCGCATAGGTCCGCAGCGCGCCGCTCATTACACCATCGAACACCAACGGCGAATTGGCGTTGATGTTGCCCATGATGACGCAGTTTTGCTCGACGAAGTCCGCCCCGAAAAGGATTCGCGCCATGGCGATTGAATCGGCGGCGCGCTCCGGTGCCGTGACGGCACCGAGGAACGGCTTGTCCGACCAGCGCATGTGGCCATAGGCCATATCGAGATGGCGTTTGTTGACAGGCAGATCGACCGGTTCGCAGATCACGCCGCCAGAGGCATGCAGCCATGGCGACAGGTAGGCCAGTTTCACGAAATTCTCAAAGTCGCCGAACGTGCCATAGCGCCGACCGCCATCGAGGTCGCGCACGAAGGGCGCCCCGTAGGCCGGCACGAACACCGTATGGTCGCCGCCGATTTGGTTTGACCGGGCGGGATTGCGCGCGACATGGACAAACGACCGCGGCGCCGTTTGGCACATGGCGCGGACATGGCCACGATCGAAGCGCACCCGCTCCGCATCTACGCTAGCGCCAGCTTGGCGGAACAGGTTTAAGGCTTCGGGGTCGCCGCGAAATTCGATGCCGATCTCGGCCAAGATGGTCTCGGCATGATCGTCGATTTGCTGGATGCCTTCCGGCCGGAGCAGATCGTAGTAGGGTATCTGGCGGGTAATGAAGGCGGGCGCCTGCGCCCGGTCAGCCTGCGACAGGCGCCGCGCCCGGCGCGCCGCCCGGCCTCCTTCGCGTCCGCTTGCCGCCGCCTTGCCGGCCATATGCCCAACCCTCCGCTTGTCGCCAGACTGCAGGCGTCACGAGAAAAGGGTAGTCAGTCTGAAGCACCGGCCATAGCGAAAATCCGACAAGTGCTAGCGGTCAAACACAGTTTTGGTCTATTCCGGCGGCCGATGGTGCAAGATCCCGGCATCGGTCAAGCGCGCGACGTCCTCGGTTGAGTAGCCGATCTCGGTCAGCAGACTCTCGTTGTCTGCGCCAAGAAACGGTGCCGTCGAGCGAAAATCTGACGGCGTTTGGTCGAAGCGAGCGGCCGGGCGCGGCTGGCGCACGGTGCCTAGTTCCGGATCATCGCGGAGCGTGATGATCTCGTTCTCGACGACCTGGGCATCGTCGAGCAGTTCGACCCGGGTCAGGATCGGCGCCGCCGGCACGTCGTGGTCACGGAGCCGCGCGAGAATTTCTTCTGACGGCCATTTGGCAATCTCTGCACTGGTGATTTCGCGCCGGGCGGCGACATTGCGCACGCGATCGCCGGCAGTCTTGAAGCGCGGATCGTCCAGCAGATCCGGCCGCTCGAGCGCCTGGCACAGGCCGACCCATTCCGCGTCGGTCACGGCGCCGGCGGTGATATGCCGGTCCTTGGTCTGAAAGATCAGATCGAGCCCTAATTGGCCGCGGGTGGGATCGACTTCCTTACCGACGAAGGTCAGACCGGAACTGCCCTCCGGCCAAAGATAGGCGACCATAACGTCCAACATGGCGAGGCGCACATGCTGGCCGCCAGCGCCGCGTTCGCGGGCGAACAGGGCCGCGGTGATGGCCTGGGCCGCGGTCACCGACGTGGTCTTGTCGGGGATCACCGTCCGGACCATGCGCGGCTGCCCGGTCGTCCGGTCGGTCTGAATATCGGCCAGGCCCGACAAGGCCTGGATGACCGGGTCGTAGACCCGCTGCTGCGCATAGGGGCCGGATTCGCCGAAGCCGCTGATCGAGACGAAGATGATATCGGGCCTGAGCGCCCGGACCACGTCTTCGCCGAGCCCCATGCGCTCGATGGCGCCGGGACGAAAGTTCTGCACCAGAACGTCCGCCGTCGCCGCCAATTTCTTCACGACGCCCAAACCGTCCGCCGACTTGATGTCGACCGCCAACGAGCGTTTGCCGCGGTTGTTGCAAAGAAAGGACGCGGTCATGCCGCGGTTATTGACGCCGACCTTGCGCATCAATTCGCCCTGCGGCGGTTCGATCTTGATGACGTCGGCGCCTTGGTCAGCCAGCATCATGGTGGCCAACGGACCGGACACCATGGTCGTCAGGTCCAGCACCCGCACCCCGTCGAGCGGTCCCGGCATAAATGCTCCCTCCCTAATCCGATCTCAACCCGCCGGCGCGATCGGCGGCCGGTCGGGGTAATTGAGGGCGTACACCTGCCGGTAAACCGGGCGCTGCCGAACAACTTCCCGATAGCGCTGCATGCGCGCCGACAGCGGCACCTTGATGGCCCGCGCCCAATCCAAACAGCTGGTCAGCAGGATGTCGGCGACGCTCATGTCGTTGCCCATCAGATAGTCGTCTTCTTCGCTCATCCGACCGGTCGCCGCGTTGAGCAACAGCGAGAAATACTCTTTCGCTGCGTCCACGGCCACAGGGGCGGCGCCGTAAATGTCAGCCAAATCGCCATGGCGGCGAACCACATAAAGCGAGTGCGCATCCAATTCCGTCATGATGAAGAAGCACCACTCGTTCAGGCGGGCGCGGGCGGCGGCGTCCGCCGGCCGGTAGAACCCCGCAGGCACCTCGAAGATCTCGATCAGGTAATTGAGGATGGCGGCGCTTTCGGTGAGCACAAAGGGGCCATGCTCCAGTACCGGTATTTTTCGTTTCGGGCTGAGCTTGCCAAATTCCGCCGTCTGGGTTTCACCGGTTCGCGAGCCGATTGGCCGGGTCCGGTATCCGGTGACGCCGAGTTCGTGCAACAACCAATGGACACGCATTGTCCGCATGGTGCCAACGCCCCACACCGTCAGATCTTCGCCTGCCATATCGTCCTCTTTAGCCGCGCGGCTTTGTTTCTTTATGGTGCCGGTTCGTCATGCAAAGTCAAACGCAGCAACCGGGTGCCGAAGACCAAATACAGCACCACAAACACCATGGCCGCCGCCGGCACATAGACCGCGTCCTTCGGGCCTTGGAACTTGATTAGATAACCGATGATCACCGCGCCGATCGGTGCACCGCCCATGAAGCCGAGGTTATAGAGCGCCAAGATCCGGGCGCGCATGGCCGGCGGTGCCGCCTCTTGCACCATGCCGCGGGCCATGCTCATGGATGCACCGGCGCCAATGCCCCAAATGAAGCACAACAGACAAAGCCACCAAAACGGCCCATCGGTGCCGATAAGGCCCAGGATGATCACGCCGGCCGCCACGAAGGCGACATAGACGCGGCCGGGATGGCGCCGCGGGCCGAGCCGCAACAAGGATGCCGTCGCGACGATTGTTCCGAGCCAGAAGAACACATTGACCAAAGCGATGCGGCCGGCGCCGCCATCGTAGATGTCGCGCACCTGCAGCGGCAGCACGACCAGAAAACTGCCGACATAACAGACGCCGACGGCAAAGATTGCGATCAGCACGGGCCTGATTACCGGCGAAGCGAACGCCACGTTCAGTGCAGCGGCCAAGGAATTACTAATGTCTTTGTCGGGCTGTTCAACCGCCACCGGCGCCAATCGTCCGGCCGAAAAAACCGCGGCGAGGTTTCCCACGACATAGACCGCGAGGATCGGAACGGCACCAACGACCGTCGCTAACCCGGCCAGCATAATGCCGGCCAACATTGCAGCGAACTGGGTCAACATCGCCTGAATGACGGCCGTCTGAAGCGGTGGTTTCGTCGTCCGCGTCAACAAGGCATCGCGCGTCGGCACGACAAACGCCAGCGCCGAACCACTCAACGCGGCAAACAGAATGATCATGCCGGTGGTCAGTTCACCGCTCTGCAGCATGGCGATCAACCCAAGCCCGGGCAGTGTCGCCAAGATCTGAAATAGCATCAGCATCCGCTTCTGGTCGAAACGGTCCGCCAACATGCCGCCCGGAATCATCAGCACAATCGACGGCGCCATGGTCGCCATTTGGGTGATGCCAACCCATTCCGGGCTTTCGCGCAACACCACGGCGACCAGCCAAGGATAAAGCACCATGTTGATGCCGGAACCGAGGAACCAACAGGCTTGACCGGTCATGAACCAGCGATGGCTGGAGGCGATGTCGGCGCTCGCCAATTGTGATGCGTCCATGGCCTGGGCTACCATCGATTTTTCTGTTAGACGCGTCTTAAACTGGGGCAAACACCGGTGGTTGGAAAGCCCCGCATGGTGGTGATGGAGTGTCGTATGAAAGTAGGTATCCTACATCCAGGCGCCATGGGCGTTTCCGTCGGCCTGGCCGCGGCGGCCAAGGCCGAGATCCTGTGGGTATCGGCCGGGCGGCGCGGTCCGACGGTGGAGCGGTCGACGGCCGCCGGTTTCACCGATTGCGGCAGTTTGGAAAGCCTGCTCGACCAAGCGGATCTGGTCATTGCCGTCTGTCCGCCCGACGCCGCGCGCGGTCTCGCCAAGGACGTCGCGGCCTGTGGCTATGCCAAGCTGTACGTCGACGCCAACGCGGTCTCGCCGAACACCGCCAAGGCCATCGCCGACATCATCGAAGGCGGCGGCGCCCGGTTCGTCGACGGCGGCATCATCGGCCTGCCCGCCCACAAGCCGGGCACGACCCGGCTCTATTTGTCCGGCGCCGGCGCGGCGGATGTCACCGCGCTGTTCGCCGGTTCGCCGCTGGAAGCGATTAGCCTCGGTGACCGACCCGGCGATGCCTCGGCCATGAAGATGTGCTACGCCTCCTATACCAAGGGCAGCGCCGCCTTGTTGCTCGCCATCCGCTCGCTCGCCAAGGCCTCGTCCGTCGAGGATGCGTTGCTCGCCGAATGGCAGCGATCGATCCCCGGCCTCGACGCGCGCTCTGACCGCAGCATTTCGGCAGCAGCACCGAAGGCCTGGCGCTGGATCGGAGAAATGGCGGAAATCGCCCGCACCTTCGAGGAACAGAATTTGCCCGGCGGCTTTCATCACGCCGCGGAAGAGATCTTCACCGCCGTCGCGTCGTTCAAGGACGCGGAAGGTTCGCCCGAGCCCGCCGACGTCATCGACGCGCTAAGGCGGTTTCGTCAATCATGACCGGCGCCGCGCCCCGATCACCCGTACCGCTCACCGTCATCGGCGGCTTTCTCGGGTCCGGTAAGACGACCCTGCTCAATCGCGTTTTGGCCGGTGACAGCGGCATTCGCTTTGCCGTGCTGGTCAACGATTTCGGCGATCTGGCGATCGACGGTGATCTGGTTACCGAACATGGCGGCGACACCATCACCTTCGCCAATGGCTGTGTCTGTTGCACCTTGGGCGACAATCTGTTGATCACCCTCGACCAATTGCTGGCCCGCGCCGATCCGCCGGAGCAGATCCTGGTCGAGGCGAGCGGCGTCGCCGATCCGATTGCCATCGCCGATATCGGCGAGCTGCATCCGCGCCTCGCCCGCGACATGGTCATCGTCGTGGTCGACGCGGAAAATGTCGCCGAGCGCGCCGGCGATCCGCGCCTGGCCGATACCGTGGACCGGCAAATCGCCGCGGCCGACCTGTTGTTGCTGAATAAATGCGATCTCGCCGACAACACGGCGAAGGCGGCATTACGCGACTGGCTGCAGACCAAAGTGCCGGCGACGATCCTGGAGACCGCGTACGGCGACATGCCGCTGTCGCTGCTGTTTGCCGGCGGCACCGCTGAGCGCCGGCAAGGAACGGCGCACTACCACGACCATGGCGCGGCGTTCCGCGCGGTCACGGTGCCGCTGCCCGACCCCGTCGACATCGATCGTTTGCGCCAGATCCTCGGCCGGCTCTCGTCGGACATTCTCCGCGTCAAGGGATTCGTCGCATCGACAGGCGACGGCAATCACCGGACAGAGGTGCAGGTCACCGGCCGAAGGGTCACCATCAACGATTGGCCAACGCCACCGGGCACGACACCACCGGAACCGGCCCTGGTGTTTATCGGCTTGCCGACCATGCCGACGGAAGAGGATTTGCGCGCGGCTCTGATCCCCCTAAAGGGTCGTTCGTTAAAAAGTCCTTCGGCTCCGCCTCAGTGTACTTTTTACCGGTAGAACAATGCCAAATCAGGCCTTGGGGCGGCCCGGCGGTCTGATTTCGACCCTGTATCTAACTGATCATGACCTTTGGCCAGGATCAGAGTCCGCAACAAATAAGCTGTTAGCGCATCGCTGAGCCGCCTCAAGAGGCGCTAACACATTATTACTACTTAAGAAAAGTACACTGAGCGTAGCGAAGGACTTTTCTTCACAGTGAACTAAAGGACTAGTTCCCGACGCACGCCCCGCATATCGAGTTCATAGGCCAAGCCGTGGATCGGCGGGTGACTGAGATGCCAACAGACGCCCTTGCCCGCGGC
>Ga0315336_1003491_pt1 | contig 20765 bp, 24 predicted proteins | sample ASW5metaG_FD_204512 | JGI IMG/M metagenome (GOLD analysis project Ga0315336, IMG submission 204512) | Ammonia-oxidizing marine archaeal communities from Monterey Bay, California, United States - ASW #5 | ecosystem: Environmental > Aquatic > Marine > Intertidal zone | place: USA: California... | reverse complement strand
GGCTATGGGAAAACTATGGAGGGATCATGGACATATAAAAGATATCCGGTGGTTATTGCAGATACATGACGAACTACTCTGGGAGACAGGAGATGTGGAGAGGTTGATATATCTATTCAGCCCGGTGATGGAGAACGTGGTGCATCTGTCAGTCCCGATAAAGGTGGAGGCGAAAGCAGGATATAACTGGGGAGAGATGAATCCATGTCAACCCAATTCCAAGATAGTGACAACCATATAGGTAGAGACACACCGACCAAGTGCGGCATGTGTAACCATCACCACTGTCTGCTCTGCCCGGAATGTCACAGGTGTACACGGGCTGGTCGTCTATGCAGATCTAAATCAAGATATAGGATGTGGTACAGAAAACATGACTACCAAGAACAGATCGAACAAAGAGACACCCATGCCGAGGCATAACCTGGACCACCCAGCACTGGAGCAAGCGGTCCTGGAGTTGATGAACGCAAAGAAAGCCATAGCGGAACTGAAAAAAAGAGAAGATGAGTTGAAGACCTGGGTCATGGAGGTGGTGGAGGAGTTCGGACCAGGCAGGTTCGTCACCCCTTCTGTGGAGTTCACTGTGTATGAGAGTAGTTCCTCCCATATCAGCAGGACGAAGCTACTGGAGAAGGGTGTGGAGCCTGGAGTGGTGGATGACTGCACCAGCGTCACCGGGTACAGGGCGTTGAGGGGGATAGAGAAGGTCAGTGAATAGCTGTATCCACCATTGGGAGATAGAACCCGCCGATGGACCTACCAGCAAAGGGGTCTGTGGTGTTTGTGGTATGACCAGGAGATTCCAGAACTACACCGGAGAACCCGAAACCTGGAAGACCAAGAGCCAGAAACTGGAGGACGTATATGCCGATCCCCCTACCACTCAGGTCAAAACAGTGGAACCGGGCTGAACGGATATATCACTGCTCCATGAGGGAGTTGCTGCCCAGGATGGTACGGCAGTTTGGGATGGAGGGAGCCGCCAAGCAATTGCTGGTGACTCCCCAGACCATATCCCTCTGGGGCATAAGGCTGGGGCTGTCCAGAGTGACGGTATTCCTGGGGGAAGACGAGGAGTTGATAGTCAGGAAGAGGCCCAGCCAGGAAGTAGAGCAGGTTTTTAATCCTATCCAGTCCTTCCCGCCTGTCCCCGAACCCCAACCTATCATGCCGGATTGATCCCGGCTATTTTCCCATCTTCTTTGGTTGGGCTGCTTTCTTGGATGCCGCTACACCCTTCTTGGTGTAAGGGAAGTGCTTGACCTTTCCATCGACTTTGGCTTTTGGCATCATACCTCCGCAAGAACGAATGAGGCTTCATATTCCGGGCGTCTTCCCACTTCATGGGCTGTTTGAGTCACCTTCAGTGTACCAGGTAAGAACACCACCGCTATACCTTCATCACTGTCCGGGGTGAATAGGGTCACGTCGGCTGGGGAGGAGTTCCAACTCCGGAGTAGTGATAGGTTCCGCTTGCTGCGGGACTCGGTTCCCCCATTCAGCATCCGGTTGTCATCGGATAGGGCTACGGTGAAAGGGTATAAACGCTGGGGGTTGGGATGTATCTGGGCTGTGACACGGAAATATAATAACTGGGGATTGGTGGTGGTGATGGAGGACTGGGAGAAGGTGATCCTCATCTCCATTATCTTTCCGGATGTACCGTGGGGTACGGTGAGTTCCTGTATCGGGGATTCAGTTGCGTAGTCCCCCAGTTCCCACTCCACCTCATCCAGACGCCTCTCAAACTTGATGTGACGCCCCGCTGAAGGGAGGAGGTTCTTGGACCCCACCTCTACCTTGGAGATGTGCTTCGGGACCCTGGGGAGGTTCCAGTCCATACGGACGGTTATCGCCTGGGGAGGGTCAGTGGTGTCGTTGGTGAAGCCGTCTGTCTGGTCGTCGGATATATCCCCGAAAGGATAGAACCGTGGGACCTCGTTGACACTGGATTCGGTGAACCCCAGCCACACCCGGCGATGGTCATTCAAAGCAGACTCCACCATGAGTCCGGATTGAGCGTCTGTTATAGCTGCCCCCGCACCCATCTGGGATACGGTGGACCACCGGAAATCAGAGGCCCCCTCGTGGGAGATATATTGCCCCTGGAGAAGATATATCAACTGGGAACTATTGTCTTTCAGCAGCATGAATAGATATTGGGAGTCCCCGTGCAGGGCCAGGACCGTCCCGTGATAGGCGGTGGTCTCCGAAGCGGTTATCTTGAAGGATATATCTTTTATATTCCGGGTGGCTAGATCGAAGTCCAGTAGACCACCCGCTCCTGTGGGGAGGAGGACGTGTTTATTCCAGGAATACGCTCCCAGGAAGTTGCCGGTGTGTTGTTGCTGGCGGAACTCAGGGGTGAGGTTGCGGTCTACGAGTCTCCCGAACTGGTCGTAGGAGTAGGACCAGACACCATCAGTCTTTGTAATGATTATCTCATCAGAATCTCTATCAGCTACTAATCCTGTTATGGGTTGGTCGTCCTGGCCTATCTTCACCGCTGTTGACCAGGAGCCGGTGGAGTTCTCCGGGGTGGTGGTGGACTTTATAACATGGGGCTGGTATAGATATACCTTTTCCCCACCGGAGAGGGCCTGGGCAGCTACACCATACCCACGGATCACAGTCAGGTGGGGGTCAGAAGATGACACAGCAGTCACCAGGCATGTCTCCTGGGAACCTGCCGCCCCTATCAGCACCAGGTCATTGACCGAGACGGTGGCTGTGGGGTCTCCACTCAGGGTGAGGGTGGTGTCGGAGTCGGAGTGTGATCCTGAGACCGTCCTGCCTATATCGAATATATGGTTGGCCCCCCACAATACTTCCTGACCACCGTTGTCTCTGGCCTTGGCTAGGAACTTGAACCTCCCCGCCGTGAGGGTGGAGGCTGTCCAGGTGGCTGTGTTGGGGTCCTTATATATGTATGGCATGGCACAGTCCCGGACATCAGTACCGGCGTAATGTGCTGGGGCTATGACGTATTGCCTGAACTGGATGCCATTCTTGTAGTAGACATCCAGGTTCTGGGGTTCGGTCTCCAGCGTCCAGTTATCGTCACCACCGGAATAGACATCCCGGCCCACGAAGGCCCAGGTCTGCATGTTTATACCGGAGGTCCCAGGGGTGGCGTCATTCGGGGCTATGGCGAACCCGGAAGGATAATATCTATCCGGGGCGGAAGAGAGCGTGGAAGACCGTAATTCCCTGGCTGGCTGCATGACTCCAGGTTCGGAGAGGTCCAGCTTCTGGGTGGTCTGTACCCTCTTGGAATCTAAACGGTGGTTCTTCCCACCCAGTCCAAGGGACCAGTCTTCTTCATACCAGACCACTTCTAGTTGGGGAGGGAACTCGGCCTGGGTCATCTCCCCCATAGTGAGGGTACGGGGACGGATGGTCTCGGCGTCTCTTACAGAGAAATCCCGGAGTCCGTCTTTATCCCTCTTGAGCATGAAGCCGGTGCGGTTTCCACCGTCATACTCTTCCAGCACGATATCGTGGGTGACGTTTGGTGCGGGCATATCGTGTTCTAAATCACAACGACGTTCCTGGTACGGTCAAATACCAGGTAGCGTCCGTTGCCGTCTTGTTCGTAATGGAATATGCTCTCGTGCGGTATAGACCCTATGCGGGGGGTCTTCACCCTGCGGGCTAGTTGGGCTACCTTCTCCGCTGCGTCCTCGGCAGCAGCCCGGTAGCGTTCTCTCTGGGTGGCGGCAGAACGGGCTGGAGAGGCTTGCATCTGCCAGAACAGCACCTCTGCGTAGGTTATGAGAAGGTCTATCTCCGGTTCCCCTATCTCTATGGTGGCTGTATCGGTGGAGGGCTGGGACAGGAGACCTTTACCTTCCACACGCAGGAGCCTTCCGGGTAGGGGTGAGGTGTTATGACGGAATGGGTAGAAAGGCCCGTCCACATCCCCCTCGTCGTACTGGACGGTGACCCGGTTGGGTATCCCTACTATGGTAGAAGGGATGGTGTAGCGGTATTTGGGTCCTATCACTAGATAGAGGTGGTCGAAGTAGGCGGTGTCTTCTGCCGTGACTTCAAGGATGGCCTTGACCTGGGTGGCGGTTGTGGGGATCGTACCGGATACGGAAAGGAGTTCCCATTCCGAATCCCCACCATGATAGTCACCGTCTTCTATATCTGACCCATCCCAGTCCAACCGGAGTCTCGCCTGGGAAGCTGCGTTGGTCCACACCCTTCCCTTCAAAGTCACTGCAAGCCCCGCCACATCAGCCATGTTGACGGAAGCCTCCTGGGTCAGTTGACCTACGGAGCCGGAAGGGGCTATTAGTTTGGCTGAACTGGATAGGTGAAATACCCTGCTGGTCTCCTGGGTGGTGTCGGGGGAGTTCACTTCCGTCCAGCTATCAGGGACACCAGAGGTCCAGTCCTCCATGCCACCGTTCAGCAGGAGGTTATCTATGATTATGGACTCGTCTATTATGGGCTTGTAGAGGGTGGGGAATAACTGACGCCCGGACCTGTTTATCGCTTCCCGTTTATCTTTGGGGTCCCAGCGGTGTAGTTCATAGGTGGTGGAGGACTGTATCTGCCCCCCGGTGAATACCTGTTCTACGGTGAGGGTGGGGGAACTGCCGTCTGATCCGGCTACGGAGTATTGTTTTATACGCCTGTCTTCCCCATCCGAGGCTGCGTCCGAATCGGATATCCGGACATACCATCCCTCAAAAGCATCGTCATCACCACCGCCTGACAGGTTCCTTAGACTGGTGTCTATCATGGTGGACTTGGCAGAGTCCCCGTCCGAGGAGGTGGTCAGGGAATAGTAGTCTCCGATAGATTCGGAGAGCCGTTGACGTAGGACCTTTCCAGTTGTAGTAGTCATGTTCTAGGCCACATCGTCTTTGACGGTTATTATTATATATCCGTTGCCTGGGAAACGCTGGAGTCCACCATCTGCGAAGGTCACCTTTATCTCTCCTTCATAGACATCAGCGGTATCGGTATTGGCAGCGGCCCAGGGGTATTTGCCACGTCCGGCCACGGCTTCTACCAGGGTGCAAGACTGGAGTGAGACCTTGGTGGTCCCGGCTGGGTGTGCTCTCATGGAGAACTGTACCGTGGCCCCCGTGAGATTGACCAGGTTACGGTTAGCATCCCGGAGCACGAACTCCAGAGGAGGCTGGGTGTCGTTCTGTTTTATCTCAAAATCTATATGTGGCATCTATGACGGTCCTACTACCTCTACTCTACCATAACCTGATTGCGGTAGGTCTATCTGTCCTGGTTCGGCTACACCCGAACCGTTGGGGGAGAATATCGGGGTGGAAAGCTGCATCACCGCCCAGTTGCCACCGGATATGCCACCCTCAAATAAACCATAGAGATCACGGGGGTAGTATTCCGGCATGAGTGTTGATGGTTGGCTGTACCAGGTCATGTCAGCTTCATCGAATAGCTGATCCAGGTCTGTGCCACCGAAGATGTAGGGGATATTGTGGATGGCCCCGTAGATATCCTCGGACGGCCAGATCGGCATGAGGAGTTCTTCCATGCCCTGGAGGACTTCGATGAATCCCAACCAGGTGGAAGGCTCCTGGACGAAGAAGAAGTCTGGGAGGGTGTAGCGGTATTCTATAGGGAGTACGGGTTCGTAAGACGCTGCCTGGACAGCCTTATCCACCTCCCCGAATGTGAACGGGAAGGTGTAGGGGAATGGTTTAGGTACGAATACCGTTACGTTAGGCATATTTGTTTTCCCTGGATGCCCACCAATGGAGCAGGGGCACCCAGGGACATTTCACCCCGTGACAGGTTAAATGTCTGCCCGTAGGCAGCTATGATAGTTTACTCGTTTTCGAGGACTTTGAGGGAAACCCCACCCAGGAATCCGAAAATGCCGCCGATGATAGCCGTCATTATCTCTATCCCACCCATCTTGTAAGCCAGGTAGCTAACGAAGCAGGAGAATATCGTGGCACACAGGATGGCAACGAGTATCTGTGGCCTTACCTTGCCCATCTCTGGCACTAGAGTCGCACCCAGTACATGCCGGTTACCGTGTCGTACATAGCTTGCTCCCTAGCCTTGCATACACGGCATTGGCGAACGCCCCAATCATCCGGTAGCTGCCTCCACATATGCCAGCCCAGCCAGCACATTAACGCAGTGCCTTACGGAGTTTGAGTCTACGCATGAACCTGCGTGGCCCCTCATAAGCCCAGCCGACAGCCATGCCTGCCCCCACAACTCCAACCAACGCTGTCATAACTCCCAATCCTAGTACTGTCTTCATCACTGCACCTTTATCGGTCTGTCTTGTATCGTGTTCGTGATATTCCTGGCGGCGACATTAGGCTCCCAATTACAACTGGCAGAGTCCACTCCTGAGCCATCACCCACCTTGTTTGAATTATTCATGGTCAGGTTTCCCACTTTTAGCCTCGAAAAATAAGCCTCTCCGTTCCAGGCATCCACATTATCGAGTATCAGATTTTCAACAAACGCCCCCGATGTCCCGGTGATGTGTATCTGGATACGGTCCACAACGGAGTCATTAACTTCGTACACCGAAGATAGCCTCTCACTCTCCAACACCATATCTGGCACCGTATTTGTGATAGTTGCTGCCATAGTGTGCCCATCGCAGAGGACGCCAGTCACTAGATTGGCAACGTCGCTAGTCTCCATCTTAAACGTAGGGAAGGACGAGTTAGTAACAGTTAGATTGCCCACCCATAGATAGGCGGTAGCCCCGGTGACTGCGCTGGTGAGAGGGCTGATGTCCAGTGCCCGTGCGATACCAGTGCGCCCCAGGTCTGTGTCTTTTATACGGAGGGTGCTTATCCTGGCCCCATCAGCCAAGCGGATGGATAGGGTTTGTGACTCTGTGCCGTCAGCGTAATCTGGGTTCTTTTTACCCATCGTCTCTAAGCCCGCAGCGGTAACAGCGTACTGTGCTGGCTCAGGCCAGTTGTATGTACTACCCACCACATCTCGGATCGCGAAATACATCCCCACGCTTACGGCTGCGGCACTGACCAAGATTGCCATCACCACAATCGTTGTTACATGCTTGTTGGCAAATCCAACCGTAAACCATCTGAACACCGGCATCTTGGGAACCGGTATCTTCCTGTCTCCGACTAGGCGGCATATCTTTTCAAATAGCGTCATTTCCCATTCCCATCAACTTTGAATAAGCTGGCGAGTATCGCCGTGACCGGGATGGTAAGGATGGATAAGGCTAGGAGTAAGGGTTCTATATTGCTCAACACCGTCTGTGAAGTTGTGGCCGATATTATGATTCTGGACCCCAGGAATAACCAGCAAAAAACCACGGGCGCAGCGATTACGAGCCGGACGATATCGCCGCTCGTCATCTGAACTTTGTCGGACTTGTCCTCCGTTGCTTTTAATCGTTCTAACTCCGCCCGCAGGTCATCTATCTCAGCCACTTCAGAACATTATTGCCTTTGGTGTGAATGGACTGGTGTGTACTACCGTTAGCTTCGGGTCACTACTGGTGCCAGACGTTTCAGCCGCATAATACCTGGGGGTGGATTGACCATCACTTGTCCACGTTGGGGCTGAATTGTCTTGGTCAGAACTTACCCTTCCACCAAACTTGGTTATCCCATCTCTAGCTGCTGTTACAGTGGCTATCCCTGCGGCATTAAGCGTATACACATGCGTGGCCCCACTAAAAGCCCCAACATCAATCCGGTTGCTTGCCTGTTCTGTAGTAGTAACCATCCGCTGGTAATCATCCGTTACGATATCATCATTGGATATAGGGTTTGAGTCAGTCAATACCGTATCATCCCCGAAACTATCAGCCACAGTCGAGTCCGATGTTAACGTCACCGTCCCACTATCTATCGTATCTCCGCTACCCAAGGCTGATGTGTCGAAGAGCAGGAACTGTCGGTGTATCCCGTTATACCTATCAGTAGTGGTGGAAGCAAGCAACCTACCCATATCATCCAAGGGACTATCGTCTGCACTTCCATAACCGTCAGCCGCACGTAGAGCGGCGAATGTACCACCTGCACCTCCTGTATGGGCATAGGCAGTTCCATCAACACTTGTGCTTTCTGGGCTGGGGTCAGGGTAGAAAAGACTAGTAGTAGCACCGCCCACTGGATGTAGTAGCCGTCCATCTTTAGTGTAGGCAGGCAGGTAGTCTAGGATAGACCGGAGTACGGTCTGGTTGATAGCCTTCCCGACTTCCTGCCACCGATAGCGGATGACGTTGCCCCACTTCGCCCCGATATGAAACTCAGATTGCCAATGCTCTAGGCCATCCCACCTACCCAGGTAGAACCTCACCACCTGCTTGCGTAGTCCCACTATCGGATAGGGGTGTGTTCTCCACGGAGGAAGAAATAGTATATCCCGTCCCTCGTTGGTATTAGCCAACTGGAGAAGCCAGTGCTGGTACTTCTCAAACCAGATCAATTCATCGAGCGGCTCTGCTCCCTGCACTTCATCCGGTGATGGGTAGTAGAGTTTAGGCATCCCGCTGCTCCGGTATCGGGAGGGTATCTTCACGGGCTGTCCTGAGGCGTTCCCGCATAACAGCCTCAATCTCTGCCTGAGTTGCCCCATCTGGAAAATATAGAGGTACATCTTCCAGTACCTCTTGCCGCCTATAACGGGTAACAGCTTGCATCACCTGGTCGTCATCCGGCTCATCTTCGGTGGTCACATCACCCAAGTAGATATGGGCCAAGGCACGGGTTGAGATGTGTTCTTGGACTATATAGGCTATTTTGAAGTCTACGAACATTATGGCAACCTACAGATCAAGGTGACTATCAAGCCTGTTCCAGGGTCGCCCGACCCAATCTGGTCAATGTCTACACGGATGACATCGTTGGTCTGTAAGTCATCTTGGCCGGTGTCGATGGTAACTGAGCCGCCCGACTCATCTGACCCGTGTTCGCCAATACCAATGGTGAGTTTACCTGATAGGATACCTGCATCACTCTGCGTTGCGTTATGCAGGTCAATGATGATAGTGCTGCCCGAAGGGTCAGCGAGGGTTTCTGCGTGAACATCCACGATATCGAATCCAGCCAGAGTACTCGGTACATGGAAGTAGAATTTACTGCCCGTAGTCAGGGCAGTCGCAAAATCGACGCACACCATCTGGATGACTCTTTCACCAAGATTTGAATCAGCCAGTGCCTTTGGAGTTATTACCCTACTAGTATCATCGCCTGTGTCAATTTCAGCAGTAGTGGCTAATTCAGCGACACCTTGGGCGCTGCTGCTGGCATCTGGTAGGTAGGCTGCGGCTACCACGGTGCCTTGCCAGACACCTGTTGTTACAGTACCAAGTGTAGTGAGTGTCCCACCACTATTAGACGCAGCATGGGCATGGTTAGCATTGGCCCAACTAGTGGAGCCGATGGTTGGACTGGCTGTCCATGCCGGTAAGCCCGATGCCAACTGCAAGATATTTCCGTCAGTCGCCTTGGCCAGGTTCTTGAGTACCGTGGTGGAGAAGGCGTACAGGATGTCACCCGCCGCCTGACCGTCAAAGATATGCCCGGTCCCGTCCGAAGCGATGAACTCGGCCTGGGTTAATTCAGAGCCGGGGTCTTTGTGCTTGAACTCATTAGCCATAGGAAACTCCTATCTGTCGTAGCCACGCTCCAGGGCCTTGTGGAGCCGGTGCCGGTTCTCCTGCTCCTCGATCCGCTTCATGAATGGAGAGCAGCCTTTGTTGCAGCGGGGCTTACCGCAGGTGGCGGCGTTGCACAAGAAGCAATAGCCCCGTTCTACTCCAGACCTGAAGTGGACGTGGACCAGGTATTGACAGTGGCAGCAGTTGAAGGTGCTGGACTCCGACAACGGGGCATAAGGGTCGGTGATCAGAGCATACCCTTCCCTGGAGCCTGAGTGGATGCTACTCAACCCAATGGAACCCTATCATGTAGTCAGTGGTAGCCGAGGCGTGTGCCGCTACTCCACCGAAGCCGTCAGTAGTGATAGCGGGGGCTACGAACTCGCCACCTGGCGGGGCCACCCACCTGTAGGCAGCACGGTGATTGAGAGCAACACGGAGCAGGTCGCCGTTTGCCGGGGTTGTCACACCCGTACCAGCTATGGTGGCAACGTAGGTAGGCTCCGTGGTGAGATTGCCGTGTAGCACCGATACAGAAGCCTTGGCGTTGGTGGTGCCATCTTCTATGGCGGTGGCTGTTACAGCCCCTGCACTACCTCCTGGAGCCGTGCACTGTCCGATGTAGTATACGGACACAAGGTCGGCAGGGGTGCCGATATTGCCCATGTTGATCTCGTAGAGCCAGATGCGGTGGATGGTACTGGCATTAACGGTCAAACTTATAGCGGAGTCAGGGTTAGCAGCATCGGCAACCAGCGTATTGAACCCGTCGCCGTGGAATCTTGAACCAGCCATTTAATTCCTCCTAGTATCCCGAGGCTTCCTCCACACCCCAGACCATGCCTGAGACGGTGGAGGTTGATGTTACGTCTAAGGTCAATAACGTACCAGCCGTTAGTAGTAGTCCTTCTCCCAGGTCGGGGGAGGTGTGGATTCCTGCTGCGGCTAGTAGAGGGGTCTGGGCTATCACGGTCCCGGCAGCGTTACTGTCCTGGAATTCTATCGCTGCATTGGCACTGGATGACAGGCACCACCCCAGGAGCCTGATCCTTCCGCTAGTGGTATCGGAAGCGGTCCATATGGTCTCAGGTGTGCCAGCCGTGATGCTGTTGGCGTCTATCATCTTGAAGACGTTTGCCTGGATCTTCCCTTTGCGGTTCTGTCCAGCCATCAGTGTGAAGCCGCTACAGAGCCACCACCGTCAGCCCTGCCGGAACCCCTTTCGTATACTAGAACACAAGTCACGTCCGAACCGTCGTCGGAGATGAACTGGGTCCCATGCTTTCCCGGCTCCACCACATACCAGTTCCCGGCAGCGATAGCATACCCGTAGGATGAGGTAGGGGTCTCTGATGGGGCTGCATGGAGATTATCCCCGGTTGGGCAGAAGACGTGGATACGTCCAGTGTTACCTGGGATGGTAGCTCCTGCGCCTGCCAGGGTCTCTGCTGATGACCCCAATGCCAGGGCTTCAGCGGATACCATCTGATGGCGGTGCTTTATGTTTATATCTGCCATCTGTCACTCCTTATAGGGAGGTGATCGTGTCCGGGTCTATACCCGGTGGGATCTCATGTTCCCTGCCGGTAGTCCGTTTCACGAAATTCAAGAATTCAGTCTTGGTCTGGGATAGGTTGTGCTCCTCACTGGGGACGAAGTAGGGGATAGACTGTTCGTCCAGGAAGTCCCTTACCGTCCCTGGGTGCTCGGAGTTGGGCCATCCCCGTGCTCCGAAGGCTCCTCTGGCGGCTTTGGCTTTGTTGATAGGGTCGGTCATTTGCAGGATCGACTGGAAGTCCGGGGCCTTGAGATAGTCGGGGATATCCAGGATGGGGGATTTTAGATCCCCGTTCTCCAGGACGATTGGCCCAGCTATCACGGTCCCTTCTCCCCCAAACCTATCCACCAGCCATTTCTGGTGACGCCCACCAGCTTCATGGTTCTTCTCAAAACCCTTTGCCACACGCTGACCACAATCGCAGGCTATACGTTCTCTAACAGCCATTTATTTCCTCGTCGGTGATTATATATTTTATATCCCTGGAACTGACCACCCCCAGGAGTCTCATCCACCAGGACCTTTCGGGTACAGGGCGGATATATCCTCTCTGGAGGGAAGTTATCTTCTCATGGTTGGCCCCAAGGAACCCACTGGTCCGACTCCTGGAGGGGTCTGGGCCTTTCCTGGCTGTATTTGAATGTAGGAAAAGTTGGTCTATCCGGTTACGGAGTTCTATCCAGTCCTTGATAGAGAGTTTATCCCCACCAAGGATGACTACCTCTTCCTTCTCATCGAACTGTACGGGTTTTCCCGCTGCTAAGAAGCGATGCAAAATGAGCCGCCGGGGGTTCCTGGTGGGTTCATGTTCTGCCTCCACCAGGTTCACCCCGACTGATCTGGCTCTTTCTTTTCCTGTTAAGGTCATCGTGCTCTAGGTCACTACACTGCCAGCAATACGATGGAGCAGCATAGCATCAGAGGGTCGTCGCCTCCAGCCCCTTCCGCTGCCTTGTCCACATCTATGGACACTACGTTTCCGGGTTCTATGATCCCGGAGGCATCGAAGGCGGCGGTTACAGCAGCCCTGTTCAGGTCGTTGTCTACCACGGTCAACGCAGCAGCCGTGATCCCGTCAGTGGTAGCGGTGGTGGTCTCATCATCCACACCAGCCGACACGTCTATAGTGTAGGTGTCCGACGCATCCAGGGCCGGGGCCGAGGCACCGTTGGTCCACCACAGGTATTGGATCACGTTCCCCACCACGTTCTGGGGGACCATGAAGGACCCACCGGCAGCTTCATTGGCTGCGGCTAAGAGTACCCCTGTCCAGTCGCCGTTCTGGGCGAAAGCAGCGTCACCATCGCCGATCAAGTGTACGTTGATGGTGATCTCTTCGGGGATTTTCACCCTGGCATGGACCTCCGAGGTACTGAGGGCGAACCCCAGGACCTGCATGAGGTTATTAGCCCCGGTGGGACGGGTAGCTGTGATATCCCCGGCTGTAGTGGAGAGGTACATGGAGGTCCCTTGGGTATACGGGGCATCGGTATCCTCGATGATGCACTCCGTGCAGAACGTCCCCACCACACCGGAAGCGAAGGACTGGGTGGAGAACGCTTCAGCGAATTTGGTGTTGTCGTCGGCGTCGGCCAGTTCCCAGTCGGTGCCGTCGAAATATACGGCGTCCCCAGCGACCACTGCGGTTGAACCCACAGTCCCGATGAAGACACCCCTTGCTCGTCTAACGATTGGATCGGCCATTGTCTAACTCCTTCTGTTGAAGTTATCTAGGATGCTGAGTCTATACCACCCAGAGCGATGACCCTCTTGGTAGAGAAAGTCACTGCTTGCAGGTAGGAGACCATCCGGTATTCCTCTATCTCCTCATTGGACCGGACACCCAGGTTACGGACCTTGGGAGTCAATACCGGGCCGTTGTGGATTATCGTGTAGCCCTGCTTCTCCTCGCCGAATTGGACGCCGAAGATGGTAGTGGCTGTCGAGGAAGACCAGGTGCCGGAGTCGTTGTAGGTCTCGGAGTCGGTGATATGGTTGGTGATGATGATCGGGATTCCGTTGTAACGCCGGACCTGGTGTCCGTACATCTCGATCTCATCCATGACCACACCGGAGCCGGACGCACGGGATAGGGAGGTCAGCTTCCGGCGCATGGTGGTATTCATTATCAAAGCGTCGGGTTGGGTCTGACCGTCATCTACCTGGTCGATAGCGGCGTCCAGGCGGTCCAGGGTTAGTTCGGTCTCGGCAGTACCTGGGCCGTCCACGTTGCCATCGTCCATAGCCATCATCCGGGTCTCTGACCGGCATAGAGAATCCAGCCCCTCAAAGTGGGTGGAGGTGGCTTCGGGTTCTCCCTTGATTATCAACCGGGCGATCTCACGGGTAAGGGATTTGGTCATTAGCTGTAGATTGACGGCGTTGGGGTCCTGCACCGAACCACGGGTCTCCCGGATGTAGAGGTCTACACCCGATTGGGTCCCCACGGTGGTAAGGGTAGCTGTCTTTTTTGTGAAAGTAGGCTTGGTGGTTGACCAGGTATCTCCCACTGCATGGGTGTTGGACGATGGAAGGGTCAGTTCCCGGTTATATACCAGGGAGTTCCCCTCAAAGGTCTTGAACCGGAGCAGAGGCATCAAGGCATCATGCGTGATGATCTCCTCAAAGACACCCTTGAGCACCAGGTCTTTTTCAAGTTTGGCCCACTCGGTTAATGCGTCAGCCATCTTGGTCTCCTATGTGAAGATGCTGGATTTCTGTTGTCCTTGTAGTCCCTTTGACATCTTCTCCAGGGGGGATAGGCCGGAGATGGTATCTGATCCGGACACCATAGCAGCCATGTCTAATTCATGTACCCCGGATTCCTCTTCTTCCTGGGTGCGTTGTCTATCTGCCTCGTCCTTGGCGGTCTTTGTGGCTTCGGCGACCCTAGCCCTTTCAGCTACGATCACCATCTTGGCCGCATCGGACACCACCATCGAGAGTCTGGCTATATCGGACTCAGCGGCTTCCCAGAGCCTCTTTATGTCTTCTACCTGCTCTTGGCTTATCAGGAGGTTTCCGTCGTCGTCATGTACTGTACGGACGAGGGCTTCGCTGATGGATTGATGCTGCTGGGTCATGGTTTTTTGTGCTCTCTCGGTGGCTGATTTGATCTGTTGGGCAGATACCTCTTCGGCGAGTTCTTCATTCCCGGAGTGTTGCACCAGGGAAAACAGGGCAGTCTGGGTAGCTTTTAACTCATCCCTTATGTCCTGGAGATCGGTTGCACTTATGGCTGGTTTTTCAGCGGCTTTTAATCTGCCTTGGGTGGTCTTTAGCTGCTGCTGTAGTTTGGCTTCCCTAGCTAAAGCCTCTTCCAGTTGTTTGGATGGTCCTCCAGCCTCGGTGCTTTCTTCACTAGGTCCAGCCTCAGATTCCGGCTCTGGGGTGCTCTCTGCCGAGAGGGATGCCAGATGCCCAAGTGGGTCATTCGCTGGAGTTGTCATGTTTCTCCCTTTGCGCCTTCCAGTTATGGGGGAGGCAAAAAGAAAGCCGCCCAAAAGGACGGCTCTGTGTCGAGCTTATTTCGACGTTACCTAAGTTAATACGGGTTTTCGGGATTTGTCAAGAATCGAGATGGATTGGGAGTCTTTCAGGTGGGTTATCTTGAATTTGGTACGGCAACGGGAATCCGGGCATACCATCTCTAACCTCCCTATGAACCCACGGGCAAGGAGACGGTTACAGGATGGGCAGCGGATATCTATCATCTGAACATAGCGGGTTGCGGGAGTATAGCGGGGTCTCCTGGTACTTGGGGAAGGGGTACACGGATACCTGATCTGGTCTTGGGTGCTGAAGCATACCCCCACTTCAGGAGGAGGACATCTATCTGGTCCTCAAATGGGTCATTCTCCTTTGAGTCCTGTACCATCCCCTCTCTGATGGCATCGACAGCCTTTTCCATCCTTCTGATGACATGGCTATCCCTTCTCATGTTCCGTTTACGGCGGTCATCCGTCAGAGCCAGGAACTCATCCCACTTCTTTCCGTAGCCATCAGGGAAGAATTTCTTGACCCTCTTGTTGGCCTCCCAGTAGGTACGGAGGGTTTCTCTATCTTCCCGGAGTTCCTTTACCAGTGGGTGTTCATCGGCACGGATAGCTTCCTGGATGCTGTCCATCACCTTATCCCCGTATTCTTTCCGGAATTTATCTTCTATACCCTGGCGTCTGTCGAAGTCGTATGCTCCGGTGGCGGGGTTCTCCAGGCTGGCCCCTTGCATGGTTTCCATGTATTCCCTGAGTATCTTGAACTCAAGGGCCTCATTGGATTCTAGGTCATCAAATACCGACATGGCATCTGCGTGTGTCTGCTTGTTCTCCACGTTTATCCTGGCTTGGGCTTTGGCCCTCATCAGGTCTGGGAGATTTTCCCGGAAAGCCTTGCCTGCACCGAGTTGGTCTGCTGACTGGGCTATCAGGTCGTCGTGGATAGCCATCTCCTTGTTCATATCGTCTTTGAAGGCTTGGACCACGGACTTCCTCTCCCGGTTGAGTTTGGCTACCTCTTCGCCTGTCGCTATCACACGGGGGTCGGCGTTCACCGCATCTTTATCGCTTATCCCGGATATATCTTTATATTCACCAGAGTTACCAGTGGTAGCTACCCCAAGTTCCCCCATGACTGTCTTGCGAGCACGGTCCTGTTTCTCGTATTTGGTTTCGGGGGAGGTTCTCATGCCTATTCCCCCCAGTGCTATGGAGAGAGGTTGCTGTCTTTCCATCCAGGACTGTACAGCGAAGGGGGTGCCGGATTTTCCCACATGGCTAACCAGTTCTAGGGGGCCGTCTATCTCTTCATAAGGGAGGATATCCGGCATACCCGGAGTAGCCTCCATCACCCCACCCACCAGGTTCAACCCTACCGCTCCACGGGACAGGTACATGGATATCAGGGGGTTGTCGTAGGGGTCTCTGGTTATCAGCTTGGAGGGGTCTGCCCAGTCTTCCTCGGTGCCGGGGAAAGGCAGTCCAGTCAGTCTGGCGGTCCCGCCGTATATCCCCGCTCCTATACCTGTTAGTAACTGGGCTATGGCACGGACCTGGCCCCCTAGGCCGATCCAGTCACCGTTTATCTGGTGGGCCAGGAAGCGTTTGCCGTTCAGTGGGTTAAGACCTGCTTGTATCTCTTCGTTGGTCTTTCCGAGGGCCTTGCCAGTGATGACGAAGGTGCCGACTGCACCCATCGACAGTTGCGCTAGGGACCTGAAGGATGCTCTACCCGCTACTGTATCGGGACGGAGCAGGGCGTCTCCCACCAGTGCCACGGTGGACCTGAGTAGTCTGGGGGAGAAGGCCAGGAACATGCCCTCTACGGCCCTCTGTGAAGGTCCCACACCCAGAGCACGGGAGTCCAACCCACCAGTCAGGTTGCGGATATACTGGGCCAGTTCAGAGTCCGTCCCCTTCCAGCCACTCTTCAGGCCACGGTAGAGGAGGACCCTGGAATATCCCAGTCCGGTATTATAGGATGCCTGGAACCTCCCGAAGGTCTGGCGGTGAACAGTATGGGTGAACCGTTGAACGTCTTCTCTACCTAGTTTCTTGTATGCCTTATCCAGGGATATCCCGCCTCCCTTATTGAGGGCAGCGAAGAACTCCGGGTCTCCTATGGGTATCCCGTGCTGGGCTAACCACTTGTAGTCTTCTATGTGGGTCTTTACCAGACGTGCCTGGATGCTGGGATCAAAGAAAGCCTGATAGTGACGGGCGGTCATCCTACCCCAGGCTTCCGGGTCTGTCGCCAGCACTGGTAGCCCCTGGATGAATGGCATGGCGAAGTCACCCACAGCGGAGAGATACCGGACGGCGTTACCTAATATCTCAAGGGCGTGGTAGGCTTTGTAGGAGAAGGTTTCTATGTCCTGCTTCCGGAAAGATTCATTCAGGACCTTGACATCCTCTGGCTTCATGAATCTATTGAACCAGTCGTGTTTCTCTATCCTGGTTTCCGTCTGGTTCGGACCCCACAGGGCGGTGGTTTCCTTGGATTTGTTGAACTCCCTGAGTTTGCTCCGGTAGGTGTTCCTGGCCGAGATGTGCTCGGTCCTCCTCATCTGAAGGAGTTCGTCGGCGGCAGAGAGGTGGTATCGGAGGATCTCCAGACGGTCCTGCATCTCCTGTAGACGCCTTTCGGAAGTCGCTACCAGACGCTTTTTGCCACCCTTCCGGGCTAGTAGTCGTTTGTAGTTGGTCTTGGCTAATCCGGCCTGGGCTAGTACCCCGACCTGTTGCCGACGTGCAGGCTCTGGGGTGATGCCTTCACGGAGAACACCTCCCGTTCTGCCTCTCTTCACCTTGCCTGTGTATATCTTCACTCCCTTCTCTGTTCTTGTGTGCATCTTGGGGATGGTTTCTCTCTCATAAGGCAGCACATCCAGTTGGGCAAGGAGTTTGTCTATCCTCTCCATGTCTCCTTCGGTTTCTTCAAGGCTCTTTACCAGGTCCCCACGTCTTACCTTGCGGGTACGGGTGTGGGCTTCGGCTCTTACTATGGCACCCCGGATACGGCGGCGCATGATCTCGGCAGCACGACGGGACTTCATGGCTGTCTTGTAGCCATCCCGTATCTCTGCTGAGATTAGCTGTTCAGGTGTCATGGAGTAGGGTTCTAGGGCATCATCCAGTTGCTTCCTCATGGACTTCCGGTATACCCAACGGAGATATAACTCAGCGGTCCGGCGTGGGTCGGTGTCGTAGCGTATGCCAGACTCAAAGCCTTCGGTTATATCTTCGTAGTGGCGTTGCAGGTCGGGGTTGGAGTGGCGGGTGAGTTCTATCTCACGGATAGTTGTTACCTGTCTTGGGACGTAGTAGGGGTTGGGGGTCTTCTCTCCGACCTTCCATCCTGTTTCATACCTGTTTGCGCTGTGGTAATTGAAATCCAGACCCACATCATCCATGATCCGCCGTGCTTCCACGTTTATCACATAGTTGTAGTCCTCTATGAGCATGGCACGGTCTCGCATGATTCCATCCGGGAGGTTCTGGGGGTCGCCATAGCCATATTTGCCTGGTTTCCCAAACACCTCTTGCCACGGGACCCCGGTATCTCCCCAGAGTCCTTGCTGGTCTATGGGTAGTAGTTGGTTCTCTTGTTTCCGTGGGTCTATACCACGCCCCATCCTCCCGGTCCACCTCTGCATCCTGGAGTCTATCAATGCGGATAGGGCTGTACTTATGGACTCCTCTGCTGCTATCTCCTGGCGGTGGAAGGCGGTTGCTATCCTGCCTATGGGAGTGTTTCGGGCTATAGAGGGGTTTATCCCTATCTTGGCTATGATGGTCTTTATAAGGTTGCTGTTTGAGGTGACCACATCCGCTACCTGATCAGCCATACCTGGGAGTGTTGCTAGGTACTGGTTGGAGGCGGCTACGGGTTCCAGACCGAACTCCTCCAGGGTGGACATGCGGTTGAACATTCCCACATCATGTACTATCCCTGGATTCTTGTAGGTTGCTCCTGTTAGTAGTTTGCCGATACTGGGTTCAGCCTCTTTGATTATGTCGGCTCTCTGCTGGCCCAGTTGCTTCATCCTGTTCAGGACCTGTTGGACAGGAGCACTGGTGGGGTCTTCTCCTACTACCCGGACCAGATCATCTAGCTTCTTCTCGTTGATAGCCATAGATTTCTCTATCTTGTCCAGGTCAGCTAGTTGTCTGGGGTTGTAGTTGAACGGCCTTCTCCAGGCACCACTAGAGGCGTGGGCTATAGGGACCTTCGGGAGCATACTGCCTATCTCTTTGGTTATGCCCAGCCCTGCTTTCCCGAGTAGTCTTGTTCCTCCAAGTGCCAGTCCTGCGACGGTGGGGTCTATCAGAGTTTCACTGATGAGCCTAACCTTCTCTGGACGGGCCTGTTGACGCTGTACTACGTCTATGAAGTTTGAGAAAGGAACCTCTTGTCTTCCCAGAAAGGATGGCCCTTCCCCACTGTATGTGCCGGTATCCTGGAGTTCCCCCGTCTCAGCTATATCTGATCTCACGTCAAAGATTGATTTGGGATGTTTAAGGGTGTTTAAGGTGGTACTGAGGGCATCCATATAAAGACCCGACAGATATGTGAACGGGGAGCCATAAAGCTCCATCTGCTGTTTCGCCAGATCACCTTCAGGTATCACACCCTGTTGGAAATTCAGCCTGTCTTCTAGGTCACGATAATTCTGTATCTTTCGTGATTCCCTGGTCTCATAGTCCTCGACTCTACGCTGACGGATATCCAGCGGGTAAGCCAGGGTCTCATCCAGGTATCCACCCTGATTCAATGGGAATTGGGAGAAACCTTGCAACTGGTCCCTGTCCAGACGGGCACGGTCCAGTTTCTTCCTGTATAGAGGTAGGTCTGACTCTATCTGCTGCACGTCCAGGTCTTTCTTGAAGAAGTCCTGGAACGGCTGCTGGGGGTCTGGTTGATCCCCTATATAGGCTTGTCTGCTGTAGGACCAGTCCTCCGGGGCGTCAGTTCTGGTAGTCCCCCCAGGTATGTCTGGTTGGATAGAGTGCAAAAAACTTGGTGCAGCGGGGGTAACCTGGTCCGGGTAAAACCCACCAGTAGGAGTAGCAGTCGGAGTCGGTATAGGGGGTGGTGGTGGCCCTATGAACCCCGGATCATCCCAGGACAAGAACCCCGGAAAGTTGGGAGACTGGGGTGGTGGAGTGGGTACAGGCATGGGTACGGGGTCATGCCCCCAGGGGTCAGGGTCGGTCTCCAGGTCCCGGACGAATGGGTCCGTATCACCAGCCCTCAAGACTATCCTGGAAAGCTGACGCCGGGATGGGGTGTCCAGTGGGAAATCAAACACTGCCATTAGAAGCTAGTCCTTGTGGTGGTTGGTAGGAACTTGGCCCTTCCACCTCCCCTTCCGGGACCTATACTGGAGAGTTCACGCTCTATGTCCATCTTGGGGATACCGGCCTGTTCCAGCAGTCCTACGAGGAATTCCTGTTCTGACGGGAGGAGGTTCCTCTGGGACTGGGCTGACGGGGTAGTCATACCGGAGAATGGGAGTAACGGGCGGGGTTGGTCTACACCGGCACCGGATATCAGTCTCTGGATTCCTAGTGGGAAAGAGGAAGGATTGCCCATCTCGACTATCCCGCCTTCAGCCATCTTACGGACACTGGCACCTTTGGTTTTGAGTTTTCCTAGCTTGTCTGCGTGTTCTGGTTGTAGGCTGGTTAATGGGAATACTACCGTCCCAGGTGGGAGGTCTACCAGTTCAGGGCCTTCTTCCCCTACTATCTCCAGGTTGGGGCCGGAGGTGGTGCCGCCAGATGCCCACGAACCATAATCGAACCCTCCTTCAGCCATCTTAGCGTCAAACGCTGCTGCCCAGTCAGAGATGGATTGCCCGGTCTCAACGTCAGGCTCAAATCCTGTCTCTCCAGGGTCAAATCCTTTCTCCGTCTTACCGATGTCTACTCCAGAGGTAATGGGGCTGCTTTCCATCGCCGCAGCCGCTGCTTGGGCTGTTGCCATATCTTCATCAGGAGTTTCAGGTTCAGGTGTAGGATCAGGTTCAGGTGTAGGTGTAGGAGTAGGGGTAGGTGTAGGTGTAGGAGTAGGGGTAGGTGTAGGAGTGGGAGTAGGGGT
>Ga0315336_1003490_pt1 | contig 20772 bp, 18 predicted proteins | sample ASW5metaG_FD_204512 | JGI IMG/M metagenome (GOLD analysis project Ga0315336, IMG submission 204512) | Ammonia-oxidizing marine archaeal communities from Monterey Bay, California, United States - ASW #5 | ecosystem: Environmental > Aquatic > Marine > Intertidal zone | place: USA: California... | reverse complement strand
CAGCGGCCTTGAGAAATTCGGCAGTGGCCTTGATCGATTTTGCCGCGCCGCCAAGCCACTTGTCTGTCACTTGTTCCTGCAGAGGTATAAAGGTGTAGCCTTTCAGAATCTCCGGGATCTGGTCGGCCGTTGCCCCGGTCACGCTGGCAATCTGCTTCACCTGTTCGTTTGCTGGCGTCCAGGCGGCGGGATCTTTGAGATAAGCCATATTCGCCGCGTTCATCGCCTTGGCGAACGCCACGACTTCCTTCTCGTGGGACGCAAGGAATTCTGAATTTACAGTCCAGGCGTTGAAGGTCGGATAGCCCCAGGCAGCCGTGTCTTTCGCAGAGACGATCCTCTTGCCGGTCTTGAGAATCTCCGTCTGCGCCGGCGGCCATATGAAGGCTGCATCGATCGTACCCTGGCCCCAAGCGGCCGCGATCTGATCAGGTTTCATTGTCATCACGGTCAGGTCGCTGGGTTGCATTCCAGCATGGGCAATCGCGCCCATCAGGGAGAAATGCGCGGTTGACCCGACCGGAACCGCCACGCGCTTGCCCTTGATGTCGGCAAGCTTGTCGATACCTGATCCGTTGCGTGCAATCAGGCTCTCCGAATCGCCGATCGCATAGGAGATCATGAACATCTTCAGATCGACGCCCTGCGTGGCCGCAATAGCCAGCGGCGACGAACCGAGTTCGGCCACCTTGACATCACCCGACGCCATCGCCGCGATCACATCTGTTCCCGAATCAAAGACGCGCCAGTCGATCGTCCATCCGGTGGCCTTCTCGAACTCGTGCTGTGCACGTGCCGCATTCATGGGTGTCGGATCGCTGAACGTGGCAATCGTCAAGCTCTCCGCCTGAACGATACCCGAAGATAACATAATGGCGGTCGCCGCAAGTAGGGCCGTCGTTCTCAAGTTCGATGTCATTGTCTTTCCTCCATTGTTGGCATCGTTTGGCGTTTAGCTCTTGTTTTGTAAGCGTTCGGATGTCGTCGCCCCGGCCGTTTTCGGGTCTTTGGCAGCAAAGGCCACAATCTCCTCAACCAGACAGTCGAGCGTGTCGAAGGCGATCGCGCCATCAGCCACTGCATCGGCGATCAGCGAGAATTCGGTGCATGCGATCATCTGCACATTGCAGTCCAGCGCCATCAGGGCGGCTGAAGCGGCACGAAGCGTTTCGCGCACCGCTTCATTCGGACCCTCGGCCTTGATGCGGCGGATCGCGGCAAGCAAAGCCGGCTCGTCATCGGCATAGACCGCTGTCAGGCCACGCGCGGCCAGCTGTTGTTCGAACAATCCAACCTTGCGCACAGCCGGTGAAGCAAGGATGCCTATGCGGGCGCCCGGACCGGCCAGCGATCCCGCGCGGTCGCAAGCCAGCTCGATCATGTCGAGGAACGGCACGGCGACAGCGGCACGGATTGCTGGCGCATAATAATGCGCGGTATTGCACGGCATCGCCAAAGCTTCTGCGCCGCCGAAGACCAAGCGACGCGCCATGTCCGCAAGGACGGGCGCGGGGTCGGCGCCGGTGCGCTCCACAAGGTGACGAATGCGTGAAGGCACTTGCGTGTTCTGGTCGACGATCAGAGGCACGTGATCACTATCGTCGGCGGCCCGAACCGCTTGCAGAACCTTTTGCATGACCAGGATCGTCGCCTCCGGCCCCATTCCACCTAGGATGCCGACGCGACGCATCATGCCTCGACCTTTACCGAGACGGCTGCAACGGCATCGAGGATGTGATCGGCAATCAGCGAACAATCATTGAGGCTGAAGGTCAGCGGCAGCCGCATATCGAAAAGCCCTGCCAGGATTGCGTCTGTGCGCGGTAGATCTTGGGCGCCCGCGTAGCGCCAGCTATGATGATCCGAGGTGAAGCCGACCGGCGCTTTGGCACCAAACCACTTCACCTCGACCCCGACGTCGGCGAGGCGCTTTATGAAGTCGTGCGCGGTCTGGGCCGAGATGCCGGGGATGAGGAACTGGATCGATGAACCTACATACCGCTCGGCGGCGGGACGGCGCGGAATGCGGATCGCGGGGCTTGCGGCCAACTTGTCGGCCACCAGATCATGGCGTTCGTTCCAGGCGATAATCGCCTCCTCGATGTGGCGCAGTTGCGGGCGCAGCAGAGCTGCCCGCAGATTGTCCATGCGCGCCGACATATTTGGTGTGTCGAGCCGCGCCTCAGCGTAGGCTTCGGCGCCAGGTCCCGCGCCATGGCGTTCGTAGAGCATGTAGGAGCCCGAGAGGATTGTGGCGCGGGCCATGAACTCGGCATCGCTGGAGGTCAGCAGCCCTCCCTCGCCTGAATTCAGGTGCTTGTAAGTCTGCGTGCTGAAACAGCCTGCGAGACCGAAAGAGCCGGAGCGGCGTCCGTTCCAGAGCGCACCCATCGTATGAGCGCAGTCCTCGATCAGCGTGAGGCCGTATTCGGTAGCAAGAGCCGTTAGAGCCTCCATGTCGCACATATGGCCGCGCATGTGTGACAAAAGCAGATAGCGCGCGCCCGAACGCATTGCTTTGCGACGAAGATCCCCGAGATCAAGGACCAGGTCATCGTCGATCTCGACCAATACCGAACTAGCGCCGACCGCGGCTATGGCGCCCGGCACAGGTGCAAGCGTGAAGGCATTCGTCAGGACGGTTTCGCCAGGTTGAACACCAGCCGCGCGCAGCGCGATCTGCATCGCCTGGCCGCCCGACGCAACGGCTAGGCAAAAGGGTGAGCCCTGCCAGGCAGCATACTCCCGCTCCAAAGCCATGGCCTCGCTCTCTTCTCCCGGCGCGACGTTGTAGCGGTGCAACCGGCCGGAGCGCATCACCTCAATGGCCGCCGCAATCGCTTTTTCCGGGATTGGAAGCTGCTGTGTGAAGTTGCCTGAAAACCGAGGACGCGCCATGGCTACTCCGCCGCCAGCCTGGTCTGATCGTCCGCAAACACCGCGTTGTAGCCGAAGAGCGCGGCCGATCCGCCGGTATGCAGGAAGACCACCCGCTCACCCTTCTTGAACCTGCCCTTGCGGCAGTAGTCGATCAGACCGGCAGCGCCTTTGCCGGAATAGACTGGATCGAGAAGAATGCCTTCCAACTGGGCGAACATTCGTATCGCCTCCAGTGTGTCCTCTCGGGGGATACCATAACCCTGACCGACAAAGTCGCTGTCGGCGACCACATCGGCCCGCGTCACGACGCCAGGGCATCCGAGCTTTTCGGCAGTCTTCAGGGCCAGATGGTAGACACTCTCTTCCTGCTTTTGCTTGGGTGCGCGCACCCCGATGCCGGTCAGGGGTATGTTTGCATTGATCGCCTTCAGCCCGGTGACCAAACCCGCCTGGGTTCCCGCACTGCCGGTAGCAGTAAGGATATGGTCGACGACCAGACCCCGGTCATTTGCTTGCATCAGCAACTCGAAGGCGCAGTTCACATAACCGAGCGCACCGGTCGGATTGGAGCCGCCACCCGGAATAACGTATACTTTTCGCCCCTCGCCGCGCAGTTGCTCTGCCAGCGCCTCCATTTCGGCCTGCATGTCGGACCCGCCGACGCGCTTCGACGTGGTGGCTCCATGCAGATGGTCAAGCAACACATTGCCGTTGCTGTTGTAGTTTTCGTCATTCGATCCGGTACGGTCCTCGAGAAGGATGTGACAGCCCATGCCAAGCTTTGCCGCGAACGCCGCAGTCTGTCGGGCGTGATTTGACTGAGTGGCGCCCTGCGTCATGACCATGTCGGCCCCCATGGCCTGCGCTTCAGCCATCAGGAATTCAAGCTTGCGGGTCTTGTTGCCGCCCGTCGACAGGCCCGTGCAGTCATCGCGCTTGATCCACAGTTCGGGCCCGCCAAGCTCCCGGCTCAGCCGATCAAGCTTTTCGAGTGGGGTCGGCAGATGCGCCAGGAAGACGCGCGGGAAACGAGCAAGATGCATGTCAACGACCTTCGGAACTTGAATAATGCGACACTCGCATGACAAAAAGGCCGCGTGCAAATTCGAAATTCTCCACGTAAGATGCAAAGATTGCATCTAAGGGAGGATGGTATGCGCCTTGAATGGCTCGAGGATCTGCTGGCCGTGGCCGAAACAGGTTCCTTCCACGAGGCGGCGGAGCGGCGGTTCCTGACACAATCGGCCTTCTCTCGAAGGATCCAGAATATCGAGGATCATGTCGGAACCGAATTGTTCGACCGGACGCGCAAGCCAGTGCAACTGCGCCCGACAATGGCCGACAAGCGCGACCAAATCCAAAGGCTTGCGGTGGAACTTCGCCAGCTTGTGCTGGATCTCAAGCTTGATGCGCGAACTGCCTCCAACAGGGTCGTCCTTGCAAGCCAGCACTCGCTCACCACTGCAATGACGCCGCATATTCTCAAGCAGTTGCGGCTTCACAACGAGACCATTCATGTTCGCTTACGTTCGGCCAACCTCGACGAATGCGTCGGTCTGCTGTTGTCGCGTCAGGCCGATATTGCAATTATCTATCGCGTGCCCGGAGAGGATCACCCCATCAGCGCCGGATATGTCGAATCGGCAACAATAGGCTTCGACCGATTGATCCCTGTCTTGGATGCGCGTGCGCTGAGCGAATTGCCTGTTGGAATTGCACAAGATGAGCTGCCCTACATCGCCTATCCGAGCGACGTGTTCTTTGGCAGTATTATGGGCCGACTGATCCTCCCGCGGTTGGGGGACGAGACAAGACTGATCCCAATAGCCGAGACCGCATTGACCCTTGCCGCGCTTGAGATGGCGACCGTCGGGATTGCAGTGGCCTGGGTGCCGGAATCGCTTGCCATACAGCGGATCAAGGACGGTGCGGTGATTGACCTCTCCACCAAGCTGCTTTCCTGCCCGCTGGAAATCACCGCTGTGAGGCTGTCAGGAACATCAGGCCCGGTCACCAGTGCCGTCTGGTCGCAAATCACCGGTCGCCCCCCAGGGTCGAGTGGCTAAACTGAGGATCAAGGCGAGCTTCACATCTTTGCGATTGCGAGGCTGCAAGCTAGAGAAGGGAACGTTCCAGCGTTCTGACAGGAACGTAAGTACAAATGCCATAGAGCGCGGGTCGGTATTTGCGCCGACACGTGCCGCCAAAGCTCATAGCTGCACGAAATTCTAAGAGCTTCAGTTTTGGCAGCCGAGCACAGCTTGTTGCTGCGTCCCGACGCCACTCCTCGCTGGCTGCCAGGCTGTCGTCGCGGCGCCCCGCTCGCGTACTGCCGGGCGCGACCTGGCAGGACGAGCCTTCCCCCACGACTATGATTGGCGGCGGGACGAGGGTTATGGCGTGCTTGAACTGATCCTCACCGCGGTCGTCGTCGCCAGCTGGATCAGCTTGCAATACTATGGATCGACCGTGGCACCCTCGTTTTCGGATCTGGCAACAAGTTGCTGCACAACGTCACCGGCGGCATCGGCGTGGTCGAAGGCAATGGCGGCTTTCTGCTGACGGGGCAGCCATGGCAGTCCGTTCACGACGGCGAGCGGCTAATGCATGAACCGCTGCGCCTTTCCATCTTGATCGAGGCTCCTCGCGAGGCGATCGCTGGTATCCTGGAACGTCATGCTAATGTCCGCGCCCTGTTCGACAATCGTTGGCTGTATCTCTTCGCTATGGACGGCGAAGGCCGCATGGCCTGGCGGTACACCGGCGGCGGACGTTGGGAGTAGGCGACGCAACGGCAGCCGGTGAGAGCGTGAGACCTCTTCCCGCCCATCTCGCGGCACTCGAAGCAGAAGCGATCCACATCCTGCGCGTTCTTGGCACAATGCTGGAAAGACGGAAATCGCTGCGGCCGGCACATGTTCCATGATGTCAGGTTGCGAGGGTACACCGGCAGCCGCTCCCATCTGGAGCGGCTTGGAGCCTAGCGCCGGGCCGACGATCGGACAGCCAGTGTTCCAGCAACAGATGCCTTCAGCCTGGCTCCCATCAAAGACCCGGATAATGGTCATGCTATTTCGCCGGCCGTGGCGGCGGCACTCTGCATCAAGCCCGAGGGCAAATGACCGATCAGCAGGCACGCAAGGTCGGCGCGTTGAAGGGACCATCGGCATTCGCAACAATGCGCAGTCTGGCAATGGGCTTCAACGGTATCCTAGCGCGGGCGCGAGCCCGAACCCCTGGAGACGTTGATAGACGACGCCATCAATTCCGATCTTGTTTTCATCATGCGCTTCGCTCGCGTGCTGCAGCGAGATATCGATGCCGTCTGCAACGCAATTGAGCTTCCATGAAGCAATGGCCAGACAGAAGGACAGATCAATCGCCTCAAGACGCTAAAGCGACCGATGTACGGTCGGGCTGACACCGAATTGCTACTGGCAAGAATGCTGCACTTCGCCACACAAGTAAGGCAGAGCCCCTTTGAATACAGCGCGACATCTTCGTCGTCACATAGGTCTATTCTGGAATGTTCGGATATTCAGGGCATGGCCGGCCGGCGAGTGGCGGCCTCCTATCTCAAATTTCCTTTGTCGAGCGTTCGCTGAGCATCGCACCGGTTTCAGCATCCCGTGCCACCATGCTGACCTCGTAGCCCCAAAGGTTTCGGATATGGCGCAAGGTCGCGTCGCGGCTTCCGCCCTCGAGCATGATGCCATTCTTCACCGTATGCTGAAGCCTCAGACGCCGATCGCCCAGGAGATCGACATCAATCACCTGGATGTCGGGCCGACTCGCCCCCACATCGTAGCTTTGAGCGAGCGCTGACCGTATCTTGGCATAGCCACGCTCGTTGTGGATCGAGGCGACTTCGTAGTGCGGCTCGTCGGCGCTGTCGGCCAACATGAATAGCCGCCACTTGCGGATCAGCGTCGGGCTCAGATATTGGCGGACGAAGGATTCGTCGCGGTGGTTGGCCCAGGCATCGAGCAACGTATCGCGCCAGTCGCCGCGGCCGGCTATGTCTGGGAACCAGTCGCGGTCCTCTGCAGTCGGCGCGGTGGAGATGCGCTGGATATCCTGCATCATGTCCAGACCCAGCGCATAGGGATTGATGCCGGAATAGCGCGGGTCGTCATGGGCCGGCTGGAAGACGACGTTCGAGTGGTTGCGCAAGATCTCGAGCATGGCGCCTTCGCCGATGCGGCAACGGTCGAAGAGCATGTTCATGAGCGTGTAATGCACGAAAGTGGCACAGCCTTCGTTCATCACCTGGGTTTGCCGCTGCGGATAAAAATACTGCGCAATGATGCGCACGATCCGAATGATCTCGCGCTGCCAGGGCTCAAGGACGAGGCTGTTCTTCTCGAGGAAATAGAGCAGGTTTTCCTCCGGAAGTTTCAGCGATTTCTTCCGCTCTGCAAGGGTTTCGTCGGTGGCTTCCGGCTTGCTCTTTCCCGAGGGCGGCAGCGTTCGCCAGAGATCGTTGAAGGAACGCTCCTCGTATTCGAGGCGCTCGTGCAGCCCTTCGCGCTGCTGTTCCGATGACAGCTTGGGCGGCCGCCGGTAACGGAAGACGCCTTGCTCCATCAGCGTGTGGGCGGAATCCAGGATCGCCTCCACTGCGGTCAGGCCATGCCGCTCCTCACATCGGGCTATGTAGCTCTTGGCAAAATCCAGATAGCTCAGGATGCCGCCGGCATCCGTCCATTGGCGGAAGAGATGATTGTTCTTGAAGAAATGGTTGTGGCCCAGCGCTGCGTGCGCGGTCACAAGGGCCTGCAGGGCCATGGTGTTCTCTTCCATCAGGTAGACGATGCAGGGATTGGAATTGATGACCAGTTCGTAGGCCAAGCCGCGAGCGCCCTTGCGGTAGAGAAGTTCGTTATAGAGGAAGCGTTTGCCGAACGACCAATGCCGATACATCAGCGGCATGCCAACCGATGAATACGCGTCGAGCATCTGCTCGGAAGATATGACCTCCATCTGCACCGGATAGATGTCGAGACCAAGCTCCTCGAAGCCGAGCGCCTCGATCTCGTCGTACACTCGCGCCAGTTTCGCAAAATTCCAGTCCGACCCGGAAAACAGCAGTTCGGAATTGCGCACCTGACTGACCATTGCCGCAGTACCTCACGCGCTCTTGCGCAGATCAGGCTGCCTGGCGAAGAGCTGGCGGAAAACCGTATAAATGTCGGCCGGGGCGGCAATGCGCCTCATCTGGAAGTTCGGCCATTTGCCGTCGACGGCGTTATAGGCGCGCCAGAGCGATGTCCCGTTCTCGGTCGCGCCGAAAATGTGACTTTCCCGCTCGTCGATGATTTCCACATAGGCGAAATATTGGCAAAGCCGCATGAGCTTGCGGTCGAGCAGTTCTATGCAGCGCTCGGAGTCGCCAGCGAAGTTGTCGCCGTCGGAGGCCTGGGCGGCATAGATGTTCCATTCGGCGACGGGATAGCGCTGCTCGATGATGCGGTGCATTTCCTCAAGAGCGGTGGAAACGACTGTGCCGCCGCTTTCAGTGTGGTAGAAGAAGGTATGTTCGTCCACCTCCTTGGCCTCGTGGGTGTGGCGAATGAAGACAATGTCGGTGCGTTCATAGCGCCGTGTCAGGAAGAGGTGCAGGAGCACAAAGAAGCGTTTGGCTAGGTCCTTCTCGCGCTCTCCCATCGATCCCGAGACGTCCATCAGGCAGAACATGACCGCGTTTACATTGGGCACAGGCTGGGGATCGAAGCGATTGAAACGAATGTCGACCGGATCGACATAGGCAATTCGCTTGCGCCGGCGCTCGAGCCGGTCAAGCGCCTCGCGCAGGGTGGCGAGGCGTTCGCGCACTAGGGCGCTAGCCGGCTTGGCTTCGAGCTCGGCAATCTGGCGGGCGATCGCGTCGAGCTCGGCCTGTTTGGGGCGCCGTAGCGCGATGCGCCGCCCGTGGCTGTTTCGCATCGTGCGTCCGACATTTATGTTGGTCGGCGCCCCGCTTGCCGCGAAACCTGCCCGTCTCGGCTTGAAGCTCAGTACCTGCTTGAGGTTGAGCTTGACCAGATCGGGAAGCTCAAGATCCTCGAAGAAAAGGTCGAGCACTTCCTCGCGCGACAGCACGAAACGAAAGTTGTCATCGGATTCGGCGCTCCCCGGGGCCGAACCGTAGCCTCCGCCGCCGCCCGGCTTGGGGATAAGATCACCAGAGCTGAATGTCCGGTTGCCGGGCAGGATGTGCTGACGCCGACCGCTTTCCTTGTCGTCGCCGAAGGTCGGTTCGCCGGTGCCTTTGCGAGGGATCGGCACCGCATGCTCGCGGTCGAGTTCGGCGATGCCGCCGGCTTGGACCTTGTCGCGGATGCTGCGCTTGAGCTCTTCGCGCGCGCGTCTGAGAAAGCGCTGGCGATTGCCAAGGCTCTTATCCTTCGGATTCAGGCGGCGGTCGATGAAGATCGGCATGGCACCGTTCGGGCGTTGCTCAACCCGCCTTGTTCACGCGCATGTACCAGTCGACCAGGCGGCGGACCTGCCGCTGGGTATAGCCGCGCTCCACCATGCGCTGCACGAATTCGTTGTGCCGCTTCTCCGTGACGCTGTCCTGCTTGGAGCCGAAGCTGATCACCGGCAGGAGGTCCTCGACTTGGCCGAACATGCGCTTCTCGATGACCTCACGAAGCTTTTCATAACTCGCCCAGGACGGGTTGCGGCCATTGTTGCGCGCGCGGGCGCGCAAGGTGAATTTGACCACTTCATTGCGGAAGTCCTTCGGATTGGCGATGCCGGCGGGTTTCTCGACCTGTGACAATTCCTTGTCCAAGACCTCGCGATTGAGGATTTGCCCCGTATCGGGATCCTTGTAGTCCTGATCCTCGATCCAGGCATCGGCGTAGGCGATGTAGCGGTCAAAAAGGTTCTGACCGTATTCGCTATAGGATTCCAGATAGGCTTTCTGGATCTCGTGACCGATGAACTCGGCATAGCGCGTTGCGAGTTCTGACTTGATGAACTCGAGATAGGCGGCTTCCGTCTCCTTCGGGAATTGCTCGCGCTTGATCGCCTCCTCGAGGATGTACATCAGATGCACGGGGTCGGCGGCGACCTCCTTGGTGTCGTAGTTGAAGGTCTGCGACAAGATCTTGAAGGCGAAGCGCGTGCTGACGCCGGTCATGCCTTCGTCAACGCCGGCTGCATCGCGATATTCCTGGACCGACTTCGCCTTCGGGTCAATCTCCTTGAGGTTCTCGCCGTCATAGGCGCGCATCTTGGTGTAGAGCGGCGAATTTTCGTGCTTGGCAAGCCGGGTCGAAACGGTGAAACGGCTGAGAATGTCCAGCACCTCCGGCGCGCAGGGGCTGTTCGCCAGTTCGCTTTCGCGCAGCAGTTTCTCGTAGATCTGCCTTTCTTCGGTGGCGCGAAGGCAATAGGGAACCTTGACCACGAGAATCCGGTCGAGGAAGGCCTCATTGTTCTTGTTGTTCTTGAATTGCTGCCATTCCGATTCATTGGAATGTGCAACGACGATGCCCTGGTAGGGGAAGGCGCCGAAATTCTCGGTGCCGTTGTAGCTGCCTTCCTGGGTCGCCGTCAGCAGCGGGTGCAGCACCTTAATAGGCGCCTTGAACATCTCGACGAATTCGAGCAGGCCCTGCGTCGTCCGATTCAGGCCGCCGCTGTAGGAATAGGCATCCGGATCGGACTGGCTGAAGTTCTCCAACTGCCTGATGTCGACCTTTCCGACCAGGGCCGAGACGTCCTGATTGTTCTCGTCGCCGGGTTCGGTCTTGGCTATGGAAATCTGGCGGAGCCGTGACGGCATCAGCTTGACGACGCTGAATTTGGAGATGTCGCCGGACAGTTCGTCCAAGCGCTTGGCCGCCCAAGGCGAGATCAGTCCGTTCAGGCGGCGGCGAGCTATGCCGTATTTGTCTTCCAGCAGATCGCCCATGCGGTCGGGATGGAAAAGGCCGAGCGGCGATTCGAAGACCGGACTGATCTGGTTGCCGACCTTGAGCGTGTAGATCGGGCGCTGTTCCATTAGCTTCTTCAGCCGTTCGGCTAACGAGGATTTGCCGCCGCCGACCGGGCCCAGAAGGTAGAGGATCTGCTTGCGCTCCTCGAGGCCTTGCGAGGCGTAGCGGAAATATCCGGCAATGCGCTCGATCGTGTCTTCCATTCCGTAGAAGTCGGAAAAGGAGGGATACACTTTGATAGTGCGGTTGGAGAAAATGCGGCCGAGCCGCTCATCCTTGCTGGTATCCACCAGGTTTGGCTCGCCGATCGCCTCGACCATGCGTTCCGGGGCGGAAGCGTACATGGACCTGTCCTCGCGGCAGGCTAACAGATATTGCTGGAGGCTGATCTCTTCCTGGGCCGCAGTGGAATAAATCTCCGAAAACAGATCGAAGACGTCTGATTGATTCTCGCGCATGATGCCTTGCCTCGACAGGCTACCACTCGGCTCATCCACTTATTTAACTGTCGGGAAGCATTGTGGTTCCCTTCACGTGAAGGAGATCGCTTTCGGGATCGACCTCGGGAGATGCCCGACACGGTTGAAAAATGCTCTAGAGCGTTTCCTCCTTTGAGAGAATCTGAGGATTCCCAAAGTCGGATGTTTGTGATGCAAGATGCAGGCTGGATTGGAGGCCGGCATCTGATGACTTGGAGGCCGGCATCTGATGACGCGAGCGCTTTCAAATGATCTTCGTGAGCGTGCGGTAGAGGCGGTTCGCGATGGGGAGACCTGCCGTGCGGTTGCCTCGCGCCTTGGCGTTGCGGTTTGCTCTGTGGTGAAGTGGTCGAAGCGTTACCGTGCCACCGGCTCGGTGGCGCCGGGCAAGATGGGCGGACACCGCAAGCGCGTCCCTGTCCGCCGCTTGCTAGCATCGTTCGGATGGGACGAGATTGGCGCTGTCGAAGATTTCATCGACCTCCGCCGGACGCGCTGGAATATGGAAAGCTGCGAGCGGGAAGGCCGCAGAGGCTCTAGGCATCGCTGTTGCCTGAGGACGTCGAAGGTCTCGAAATTGCCGGCTATCTGCTAGCGCAGGGCGTCTATTGGCACGACCACTGGCAGTCAATCGAATCGCTAATGGGGCATTGAGCTCGAGTATGGTCTCAGTCTTGCCGGTGCCGGTCGGCATGACGACGACGGCGGGGACTTGCCTAGAGAGGTCGGGTGGGAGTCGCAGCGGACTGCCGACCGGATCTGAAGCGGCTGTAACAGCAATCGCGGCTTGCCCGCCCTCTTCCCACTTGCCTAGCCATGTAGGTTTTTCAAGCCGAAGGTGCAGATTGTTGGTCCCGCCACCGCGCCGGCGGCAGGCCGAATTCTCGCTTGAATGCACGGCTGAATGCTTCCTCCGACTCGTAGCCTACGGAATAAGCCAACTGGCCGATCGTCGTGCGGCCGTCACGCAGCGCCGACTTTGCTGTCTGGAGCCGCCACAAGGCAAGATAGCGGATTGGTGGCAATCCCATCAGCCTGGTGAAGCGCTCCGCGAATGCGCTGCGCGACATAGAGACTTCGCGTGCAAGCGTTTCAGCCGACCAAGGCGCGCTTATGTTGCGATGCATCAGCGCAAGCGCGCGACCGATACGCGCATCCTGAAAACCCTTTAGCAGGCCCGCGCCAGGGTCGGCTTCGTTCGCGCAATAATGTCGAACTGCCTCAACGAACAGAAGTTCGGATAGACGCGACATGACGTCGGACGAAGCAAACCTGCCGCGCATCAATTCGCCGGCGGCGAACTTCACGGAGGCGTCGATCCACTCGCGCGACATCCCCTCCCGGACCTCGAGCTTCAGGATTCTCGGCAATGTGGCGATTACGGGATTGTATAGGTCCTGGCTGCCCAAGAAGCCGCAAAAGATGTGCGTCAATTCTCCTCCGCCGCCATGCGATATGCGGTCAAGCGCGCCATTTTCCGATGGCTGGATTAGACTGCGCGCGTTGGTAGGAGGCAGCGAAGCGTCGCTGCCCAGCACGTGCAGGTCATTGCGAGGCAAAAGCACAATTTCGCCGGCGCGCACCTCCATAGCTGGTTCGCCCTCGACGGTAATCAGGACCCGTCCTTGGACAACGAAGTGATAGGCGATCATCAGGGACGGGTTGGTCACGTACTGGCCGCAGTCTTCGGCGGACAGGCGAGTCACGACGCACCATGGGGCAGTAAAACGCGAGTCTAGGAACACGCCGCCCGTGAGCCTGAACGACCTCAGAACATCCGAAAGCGGATCCATTTGCGAGACTTCCTGATTGGACGATCGGTCAGTTGTTTCGGCGAAGCGATCATTCGCAATAACCCCCGAGCCTTCTATACACCTGCCACCAAGACAGCCGCCAGGGGCGTCCTTTCATCCGGGCGAACCCGCCCAGGAGCCGAATTGTCGCGGCGCCTCGCAAAACGGAGCTTCGAAATGAGTGCTGAAATCCCAGCAGCGTATAGCAGCCAGTATGTCGATTTCTGGAACGCGGTTTTAGCGCCAAAATTCACCGCGTGGCGGCATATCCTTGCTGGAGGGTTGGGTGAGCACAGCGCCAAAGTCTTCCCCGCGCTGCAGCTGCAAAAGGGCGACAGGGTACTGGATGTCGGATGCGGATGGGGTGAGACGTCGCTGGAGCTGGCGCGGCTAGTTGGCCCGGACGGCAACGTGCTTGGGATGGATTGCTGCAACCTGTTCCTCGAGACTGCTCGTGCAGATGCTAAGGCAGCCGGGCTGACGAATGTCAGCTTCCTCGCAGCTGACGTAGAAACGTGCGCCTTCATGCCGAAATACGACCTGTGTTTCTCCAGGTTTGGAACGCAGTTCTTCGAGAACCCCGTCGCTGGGCTTCGCAACATGAAGTGGGCGCTGCGGCCTGGCGGCACCATGACGATGATCGTCTGGCGCGGGCGGACCGATAATCCCTGGCTTACGCTCTCCAAAGAGGTCGTCCTGCGTTATTTGCCCCCGGTGAGGGAATACGCTGCAACATGTGGGCCAGGTCCGTTCTCAATGGCCGATCCCGAGGTCGTTACCAAGCAGTTGGAGCTTGCAGGTTATTGCGAGATCGGCTTCGAGCGGGTCGATGCGGACGTGATGGTTGGACGCGATCTCGAAGAGGCTGTCGCTTTCCAGCTTGCGATCGGGCCGGCAGGCGAGTTGGTTCGCGAGGCCGGCGACGAGGCCACCCGCCGGCATGACGAGATCGTCCTCGCGCTGAGCAATGAACTTCGCCAGTTCGTGCGCCCGCAAGGCGTGATGATGAGTTCCAGTTCCTGGATTGTCACCGCAAAGCGCTGTGAAGCCGGGACTAGCAGCTGATTTCAACACAGCAACCACCTGCTTCCAGCGGGTCCCACAAAATTCGTCGATTCAACAGACCCTGCGCGCCAGGGAAACCAAGGAGAACCAAGATGCTGAAATCCATCGCCGCAATGCTTCTATTGCTGGTGGGCTCAAGCCCCGTAATGGCGGACGAGATGCCGATGCCGGTGAACACCAATGCCATCAAATGGGGACCCGCGCCGTCGTTCCTTCCGGCCGGCGCCAAGATGGCCCTCCTGGCGGGCGATCCCTCAAAGCCTGGTATTTTCGTACTCCGTTTGGACATGCCCAAGAACTACGCAATCCCGGCGCACAATCACCCTTCCTCGGAATACGTGACGGTCATCTCTGGAGATTCTCACATTGGCATGGGCGACAAGTTGGACAAGGCCAAAGGCATCCATCTCACGCGGGGCGGCTTCGGCATGGCACCCGCTCATATGAACCACTATGCCTGGGCGACGAGCCGCACCATCGTGCAGGTCCATGGCGAAGGCCCGTTTGCTATCACTTACGTCGACAGGGCAGACAATCCCAGCCAGTAAAACGAGGCACACATGACGGGCAAGTCGACCGGCAGCGGCTTGCCCGCGGAGACCTCGTTCGTACTCTGCAACCGCCACTACCAAAGCCGGATCGTTAGTCTCCTGCTGCGGAATTGCGCGGTTCGAGTAACGCCTGCTAGAGGCCGCAGTCGGCCCGAGGCGGTCAAAAACATCTGTTGCGGCCTTGCCATTAGAGAAGCGAAGAAGACAAGAGGAGCTATGCCGAACCATCGTTGAAGTTAGCCTTGAGGATTCAGCCTGCCCGCCCGGATATTCTGGATCTGCTCGACATCGTTCCAGCTTGCGCTGATCATTGAGGCCAGCCGGCTATCATGTAAAATACACTAGCGAGTATACTTTCGAGCGGCAGAGCCGTGCCCGGAGCATCCGACGCGACCAAGCCCGTGATCCTGCAGGCGGCTTGAGGCAGCTAGATATTGTCCGCAAGTATGACGCCGGTGATGCCGTACGCGCGGCGCGTCTGTTCAACAGCCTCGGGCGTGACGTCAATCAGCAATGCTATGATATCGCCGTCGGGATGTTCGAGAACGTCACCGAGCTCGGTCAGCGTCCAGCCTAGCGCGCGCAGCCGTTTTGGCCAGAATGTCTCGCACACCACACTGATCTGTCGGATCCCCAGACGCTGAGCGGTCTCGAGCAGACCGCAAAGAACGAAGCCTGCGATCGGCGACGGAGCGCCTTGCGTGCGAAGCGATGGAACGACGAAGAAACGCGTCCATTCGAAGATTTCAGCTCCTCTCGGAGGCGTGCCGCCGGCGAGACCGGGGAAGACCTCGCTCATGAGATGCGGCTCCAGCGTCGGCACGAGACGGGAGCCGCCTACGATCTTGCCGTTGGTGTCAAGCGCCAGAACATAAAGCGTATGCTCGTGGTCGAAGGCGTCGATCTCGATGTTTATGGGCCTTGCGACGGCGCGCCAACGCCTCTGCTTGACGTAAATGTCGTACCGTATCCGAAAGTAGCGCTCCAGAACTTTCCTGTAGTGCTTCCTGTTATCCCAAGTGACCAGGTGTATACGAACCATGACGCCTCCAGGCGGAGGGTCGTAAGAAAACGAACTTGCCGTACGTATGACGGTATTCAGGTATTGCTAAATCTGGATTTCCTGCCGTCGCAGCGCCTTGACGATGGCGTGCGCGACATTGATCGCGTCGAGCTTTGCTCGAATGTTGCGCTGATGGCTTTCAACCGTGTTCCTGGTAAGGCCGAGGATACAAGCGATGTCATCGGTGGATTTGCCTTGCGCGCTCCACTCCAGAAGCTCGCGCTCGCGCGCCGTCAAGGGCGTGGGCTCATCGCCAACGCTCGGTGTGCCCAGCCCAGAGAGGCTTCGAAAGGTATGCACGCAAAGCGTCTCGATAAGGGGCATGGCACCTGCCGGAACTTCCATCCGGTCACTCGCCATCGTGACGACGCCTGGACCGGCCAATGGGACATGAATTGGGACGCAGATGCCTTCTTTCATCCCGAACTCGGCCGCCTCGTCCATGACCAGCTTCGCACGTGGGACCAGCCTTGCGGCCGGCAGCTCGCCCCATCGGAAAGGCTCCGGCGAGTGCCGACATTGGGCGACACAGGGATCGTGCAGAAAATATTCCTCGGTGACATAGCGACGATGCCATTCAGGAGACCAGCCATCAGCAAGAATTTCACGCTGCCAGTCCGTGCCGTGCGGCACAGGCAGTCCGGTGATCAGGAAATTGCGCAATCCATAGCGCTCCATGGCTGAGCGGAACTCCTGAAGGATTGCATCGGCCGACCGCGCAGTATCGATCCTTGTGATCGTCGCAAAAAGGTCGACAACCGTTTCGTTTTCCATTTGGCAGACCTCAACCCAAGTCAGGCCCTACCCCGCGGAACAACCTATGGCTGTCTAGACACAATCTTCAATAGGACACGCATCGAATGTACACTGAAGGAGTCAATCACGTGTCGCAACGAAGAGATAAGTGAAACTCAAGCCAGCGTTGCATTGTGGAAGTCTGGCGTCAGTCGGTCGACTTTGAAGCGGCCGGTTTCGTTACCCGAATAGCTCGCTTATTTGCCGGGCTTGCCGAGACCAACTCTTGCGGCTCGACATTCAAGGCCTTGGCTAAAATTTCGACTGTATCCAGCGTGGCGTTGCGACGCCCGGCCTCGACGCTGCTTATATAGGCGCGCGTGCGGCCCGAAACGAAAGACAACTGCTCCTGAGAGAGTTTTCTTTCTCTCCGAAGCCGCTGCACGTTCAGACCAAAAACGCCGCGAAGTTTCATCAAGCAACGGATGCTACGACGCGCACTATGGTGCGACACACTATAGTGCACATTCCGCATTGACAGCCGTGCTGCGGGCTGTTGAAACAACAAGCGAATTCATCGTTTCCTGGATAAGGAATAGCCATGGCGAGCCGGCCGTTTCGCGACCTCACACACGACACGTCCGCGCATATCTCAGGTGAGCAGAAGCAACCTGGCGTGGACGCAAATCGTGTCCTGGAGTTCGTCTGCATCCGATGCGGCGCTTCCGCCCCTGCGGACGTCACTATCGACTCCAGGGGATGCGCGCGCTGCCAAGGCACCGCGCCGGCAAACCTTCGGCCGGTCTATGCGGTCCCGCAGCCCGACCCCCTGGCCGGCGCTAAAGGTTCGTCCTCGCTATGGCGTTTTGCGCATATGCTGCCTTGCGGAGCCGAGGAGGCCGTGAGCCTTGGCGAGGGCCTGACGCCGTTGCTCGCCGCCCCTCGGATCGGGGCGTTTCTCGGGGTGCCGGACCTGGCAATCAAGGACGAAGGCCGAAACCCGACCTGGTCGCACAAGGACCGCTTCTCGACGATCGCGGTCAGCGTGGCGCGCGCACGTGGCGCGAAAATCGTCGCGACTGCCTCATCGGGAAACGCCGGCGCTTCGCTGGCCGCCTACGCCGCCCGAGCGGGGTTGAAATGCGTCGTCACCACTTTCGCGGGGTCGGCCGGCGCGATGCTGGCGCAGATCCGAAAATATGGCGCGACGGTCCTGCCCTTGGTCAGCAAAATGGACCGATGGTCGCTGCTTGAACAGGCTGCGGCCCGCTACGACTGGTTCATCGCCTCGCCCTATCACGGTCCGGTCGTCGGCAGCCATCCGCTCGGCATCGAGGGCTATAAGACGATTGCCTATGAGATCGTCGAGCAATCGGATGGCACGGCACCAGACTGGTGCGTCCTGCCGGTCTGCTACGGCGATGCCCTGTCTGGCGTATGGGCCGGCTTTTGCGAGCTGTTCGCGCAAGGGTCGATCACGCGCCTGCCTCGTCTGGTCGCAGCCGAGGTGCATGGTTCGCTGTCGGACGCTCTGGCCAGCGGCGCCGATGCGTTGAGTGAACGCAAAATGCTTTTCGACAGCCTTGCCGTATCGATCGGGACGCCGCGAAGCACCTTTCAGGCGCTGAAGGCGCTGCGCGAATCCGGCGGGCACGCCGTCCCCGTCAGCAATCACGGCCTGATCGCGATGCAGGAACGCCTTGCCCGGGACGAAGGGATCTTTGCCGAACTGGCGTCGGTCACTCCGTTGATAGCGATAGCGACATTGAAGGACCAAGGTGTCATCGCAGCGACGGACCGCGTCGTGGCCGTCGTGACAGCCAGCGGTCTCAAGGACCTCGATCGGTCCGCCGGATCGAACGAGCACGATCGGATCTTCCGTACGACGGACGACGCCTGGCGCTGGCTCGACGACAGCGGGCTGGATCTGGCTTCATAGATTTTCCGCCGCGCCAATAGCCGGCGGAACTTCGCTTGCCGCCTGCGTTTTCAGCACATCATCGAGACTGCGGCGCAGCCAAAGAAAGCGCGTCCACTGCGTCTCAGCCGCCGGTGCAATGGTGGTCAGCGTCCTCGGCTCGGACAGTTCCTTGCAGGGCCAGCCAGGCAGGGCCGCGAGCCACTCGTCATTGTAGACAGTCTCGGCATGGCGATGGCCTTCGTCAGGCATGATGACAGCCACTTGCGCATCCGGAAGGGTCGTTGCAACCCATTGCGCGACCAGGGCGGCGGCGCCGCTGGTTGGCCCCATGAAGATGCCGTGCTCGCGTAGCAAACGATGAGCGCTCATGTAAGCCGGGTAGGCGCCGACCCAATGGATCTCGTCGACAAGCTCATGCCTGACATTCTTAGGAAGTACGCTGTTGCCCAAGCCCCGCAGCATGCGTTTGCCGACGGGCTGTCCGAACAGGATGCTGCGATGGGTATCGACGGCAAACACCGTCAGATGCGGAAAGACCGTTCGCAAAAAGGACGCGGTGCCGCATAGCGAGCCGCCGGTACCGACGCAGCCGACCAGGCAGTCAATCCTGCCAGTTGTCCGGATGAAAAGTTCGGCGAGCCGCGCATAGGCGAGCCAGTTGCCCGGACTGTCGTATTGGCGGGTCCAGAAGCCGTCCGGCTCCTTGGCCAGGATTTTCTGGAGGCGCTCCAGCCGGCCGGGCTGATTGCCGTCGCCACGCGGATCGTCAAGGGCGATGACCGTGGCGCCGATGCGCTCCAGGCGGGCTTTGTATCTGGCATCGATCAGCGTTGAAGCGGTGACGAGCGTAAGGCGATAGTCACGCGCCGCCGCCAGGAGCGCGACCGCCATGCCGAACGTGCCCGACGTCGTCTCGACAATATGGGAGCCTGCCTTCAGCTCGCCATCCGACGCTGCTCGATCCAGAATGTAGCGGGCCGGCATCAGCTTCATCAGCGGAAAAGCCGCCGCCACGAGATTCGGTCCCAGGCGCGCAATGCGCGGGGTCTCAAGGTCCCTGAAATAGTCCGCGTCGATGGTCACCACGTCCATCCCTCCGCATTGACCAGATGGACTTCGACATCCTTGAAGCCGGCACGTCTTATTTGCTGCGCAACCAGGGCCGCCCGCCGTTTCAGGTTTGGCGTGAAAAGATCGAAGATCAGCCCAAACAACGAGCCGCTGTGGGCGACCTGCACGCCGCAAGCCCCTGCTCGCCTGGCGATTTCGCCGACCTCGTCAAAGCCCTGCTTTGGCAAATGCCGTTGACTGATCACGGCACTCGCCGAGGCAGCGCGTCCGAGAAGATAGGGATCCTGAAGGCGAACGGCCTGTGCCACCAGTGCCCGAAGCACGCCGAATTCCTCGATCTCGGCGCTGTCGTAGCGCGCGGGCGGAAGTTGAATTGTGTCGACCGGAGCGCCGCCATTTGCCTTGAACCCGACCAGGAGCAGCGGCGGCAGGGAGCCTGCGAAATTCTCGATCACCCTGCCCTCGCGTTGCGCGAACAGCACCGCATGATCGTCGAAGGCGATCGCATCGCTGGCGCGCTCGGCGGCAACGGCAAGTCGCCCGATGCTGGCGGGCCGCAGCTCGACGTTGAGGGTCGCGGCGACCGCGCGAATGGAAGCAACGACGTCGGCCGTCGACGACCCGTAGCCGTGTCCGACGGGGATGGCGCTGTGCAGCGTGAGTTCGCCACCGCCGGTGACATTCAAGAAATCAAGCGTGAGCCGCGCGGCCGCCGACGCCTTGACCTTGTGATCGGGCTGAACGACGACGGCGTCGCCGTTGCTCCTGGCAAAGTGCGCCTCAGATTTCAACGCGGCAATCGGCAGCGTTACAAGCCCGCGGTGGAGGCGCCCGCCAGCGTCCTTGAAGACGCCCTGAATGAGTTCGCCGTGATGCGCAATCGCCGTGGCCTTTCCCACCGACGACCTTGGCGCTTCACGACTGACGAAATCTCCGCTCGACGCCATTTTATTACCCGCCACGCTTTCCTCGCCGGGCGGGAAGATGGCGCGGACGATTGACGGCCGCCCTGAAGGAATTCAGGTATTGACGGCTTGTTGTCGAACGAGCCGACCGGTGGGCAGTCCCGCCTGGCCATCAGGCGACGGCGCCAAGGTGCCGCAGCGGCCGGCCGGCCGACACCGATTGCACCGCGGCCATGATACCCTGCGCATCGATCCCGTAATGACGGTAGAGATCCGCGACCGTGCCGGTCTGGCCGAAATGCTCGACGCCCAGGGCGCGCGTGCGATGACCATGGACCGAACCCAGCCAGGCGAGCG
>Ga0315336_1003489_pt1 | contig 20776 bp, 16 predicted proteins | sample ASW5metaG_FD_204512 | JGI IMG/M metagenome (GOLD analysis project Ga0315336, IMG submission 204512) | Ammonia-oxidizing marine archaeal communities from Monterey Bay, California, United States - ASW #5 | ecosystem: Environmental > Aquatic > Marine > Intertidal zone | place: USA: California... | reverse complement strand
GATTCAAATTGGGGAGTGCCCTTCAGGAATTTGTGAACGCAGGAAAACTGGTCATTGGAATTTGCAATGGGTTTCAAGTCATGGTGAAGATGGGCATCCTTCCATTATTTGAGAACGAATTCAAACAAGAAGTCACGTTGACGCACAACAATTCAGATCGGTTTGAAAATCGGTGGGTAAACTTGAAGATCGAAGGCGGGTCCCCCTGTGTATGGCTGAAAGATATGGGCACACTGGAAGTACCGATTCGTCATGGGGAAGGAAAGTTCATTCCTCAAGATGAAGCAGTATTGAAAAAACTGAACGATTCAGGACAGATTGCGATACGGTATGCTCAGGGAAACGGAAGCGCGGCTGGTGGTTCATTCCCCGAAAATCCGAACGGGTCCGTCGAAGATATTGCAGGCATATGCGATCCTTCCGGCAGAATATTTGGTTTGATGCCCCACCCGGAAGCATTTTTGGATGCCACGAACCATCCCAGATGGACGCGCGAAAACCATGTCGGTGAAGGGGCTGGCCTGAAGATGTTTAGAAACGCTGTCGAATTCGCCCAAGAAAACGGACTATAGATACTGGACGGTACCTAACGGACTCCAGCGGTTTCCCACTTTTTCGAAGTAATAATACCGAGTCGCTACCTGGACACCTTCAGATGTTTCCTGTTCTATCTCAAAAGATATCTTACCCATTTTTTTTCCGAACAAGAGATTGGATCGGGAAGCAGAAATTTCCAAGTCGTTTATGTTCGTCGATTCTTCGGTCGAGGTGAGATTAATTTCGTGAACCAATCCGTTCACCTGACCGGATAATTCGGTTCGCAACGCCATCGCATCCAATACAATCCAAACGGCGACTCCGAGTCCAATCCAGAGTATTGACCGGAAGGTCACATGGGAGGGAATGGAGAGTTTTGGATTAGGCAGAAACAACAATTGAATTTCCCGTGAAAATGAGTACAATGTATTCGCGTAGTGTGATTTAAGAATAACACGAATCGAGCTTTTATGCAAAACTTTGCTGCGTCAATACTTATAGCGATTTTGATACCTTTTTCATCGTATGCCCAAGTTGAACGCATTACCGTCGCGACGGGGGTAGATGGGGGCCGATACCATGAAATCGGGCTGGCGTTGGCCAGTCAGATGGGGACTGACCCGGAAAGTCTATTGACCGTCAAGGCTACGGCCGGTTCCTTAGCAAACATCGAGGCGCTGCGAAAAGGGGAAGCCGACTTCGCTTTAATCCAGGGCGCAATGCCCCACGACCTTTATGATCTTAGAGGGGTCGCTGTTGTCGCGGAGGAATGGGTACACGTGTTGGTGCCCAAAGGGGTGCCGAATCAAAGTCTACGATCGCTGGTGAGCAAGCGTATCGCCGTAGGGCCGGAAGGCGGAGGTTCTGCTGTTTTAGCGGAAACAATCTTTCGAGCTTTGGATCTAAATCGCAGTACCCAGTTCGTTTTTTCTTCGATGGACGAAATACCCGACTTGCTGACAAATAACCAGGCCGACGCAGCGTTCCTTGTGTTTGGTTTACACGCGCGTTTCGTTGAAGAGCAACTGGCGCGAGGGATTTTTCGATTGATGGCATTGCCGGAAGCGGGCGCATTGTCACATCGCATACCGGGCCTCCAGGTGCGGAAGATGGATGAATATGAATATTCTTCTTCGAGAGGGGCCACGACTCCACCCCGGGGCATTACGGTGCCGACGTTGTTGGTCTGCCGACCTGATACGCCCGATGCTCAAGTCATACTGGCATTGAACTCCATCTATGACGTTCGAACTCGCAAAGCGGCTCGTCTTTCTATGTTGACGGAAAAGTTCGGGAGCGAAATCATGGACGTGCCATTGCACGATGCGGCAGATTCGTTCTACACGAGAAACGAACCCATTTCGGGGGACCGATTCGAAATAGCATCCTTCTTTTTGGCCGGTACGATCGCACTGGTCTCTGTCATTCATTTCATGCTTGGCTTCATCAGCAAACGCAGGTTGAATAGAAAGCGAAAAACGATCCGGCCCTATTTCGAGGCCATGTTGGAGTTTGGTGAGGCGGTTGAAAATGCGTCGGATATCGAATCCCTTGTAGATCTTCTCCACGAAATGATGCGGACGCAGCGCGATGCCGAGAAAAGTTGGCTCAAAGGGAAACTAGATACGGAGCACATGGAAAATTTATATAGCGTGTACAACATTCGAAGTCGGAACGCGTTCGGGAAGATTCACAAGTTCCAGAACAAATTGACGATCGATAAGTTAGAGAAGCTGGAGCCCATTGTACAGGCGCTCGCGAAAGAGCATGGGATAAAAGTCGAGCAATAGGCCAACGGCCCGATTAGTCTTATGGATTGCCGTTTTGAGTCATACGAGCAATGTGGTTCGGAAATTCGCCTACCAACCGATCGTCGAATGTGGAAAACAACTGCGATATGTTAGAAATCTGAGCACCACCGCCACCACCGGTATTACCGCCCCCTGAATTTTGACCTGCTTCGGAAGTCGTTGAAGTCGTCGCCCGTTTAAGTGGTGGTGGGTTTATGGCAATCTGCTTTTTGTGGTTTTCTCGTATTCTCCGGACGTTGGCTTGCGCTTGAGCCGTCTGTTGCGGTGAAGCGCGGCGCGTACCTTTGGCCTCAATTATTCTGTACGACGGTTTGGAAACCGGAATAGCCACGGTAGTCTTTGGCCTTGCGGGGAGGGGGCGGTCTCCACGTGCTTCATGCCATGTTTGAATCAATTGATTTCGTTCAGTCGTGTCTTTCGTGAAGGTGATTGATTTAGTTTCAGTCTTTCTGACGTTTGTAATCGATCCGTCCACTGGATTATTCACGAAATAAAACGTCTTGCTTTCGAGAATGTACACGTGATTTAGTGACGTGTCGTTGAACTGAATCGAATCGGCGTAGCTCACAGCAGGAACTAGAAGTAAGAGACCCAGAAATCTTTTCATGACATACACCTCACTTATCGTTTCCAAGTTGATTCAGTGTATCACGAGTTTAGATTTTGGTGGGACAAATTAGTTAAAGCGAGCACGAATTTTTTCGTAGATGCCGTCGAACGCTCCGTTGCTCAGAATTAGCACTATTTCCTTTTCGTGTTTCGACATTTGGAGATGATCCAGAATAGTATCAACCTTATCGGTAAAAGAAGCGGCCTTTCCGTTTTGGATTAATGCGTTCACGAGGGCCTGCCTATTGAGTACAGTGTCTTTCGGATACCGTTCTTCGCGGAAGATAGGACCGATGATCACCTCTTCGGCCAATGCCAATGCCTCGGGAAATTCGTCCTGGTGTTGGTTGGTCGCCATGGTATTGGAGCGCGGTTCGATCAGTACCATCAAGTGATGGTTGGGCCAGCGTTGACGGCACGCCAAGACGGTCTCTTCGATCGCCGTGGGATGATGGGCGAAATCGTCGATGAAGATTTTTTCCGCCGTGCGATGGAAAATCTCCATACGTCTTTTGATTCCTTTGAATCGCGCAACAGCGTTCAGGGCAGTATCGGCATCGATGTTGTGCAGGGCTGCGACCGCCAGCGCGGCCCCAACATTTTGGGCATTGTGACGACCCAACATGGGGGATACTACCTGTCCCCATTCAAGTCCTTTGTGGCGAATGGTTAGCATCTGACCTTCCTCCGACACATCGCCCATGACGATTTGCCAATCGGCGGATTTGTGGAAACCATACGTGCACACTTCGGAATACGCGTGGTCTTGCAATGCCATCGCGCGGGGACTGTCGGCGCATAAGATCAGATGTCCGTTTTTAGGGATTTGTCGCAACAGACGTTGGAAGGCCAACTCGATTTCTTCGATGTTGTTGTAAATGTCCGCGTGGTCGAATTCGAGTGATGTTACTACCGCTATTCGCGGGAGGTAGTGGAAAAACTTGGCACGTTTGTCGAAGAAAGCAGTGTCGTATTCGTCGCCTTCGACGACGAAGGGTGCGCCTTTTTCACCCAGCCGTGATGACATTTCGAAATCGAGAGGTTGACCACCAATTAGAAAACCGGGTTTGAGGTTTGCCGCGTGCAATAGGTACGAAGTCAGCGTGGTTGTCGTGGTTTTTCCGTGCGTGCCGCAGACGGCGATCGGTTGACGGTTACGCAATACAGCTTCCTTGAGAAATTCGGGAAAACTTACGTATCGTAGCCCGCGTTCAAGGGCGGCTTCGACTTCCACGTGCCCGCGGCTCAAAGCGTTTCCAATGACCACGCAATCGGGTTCCCAATCCAGATTCGATGCATCGTAGCCTTCAGAAACGGGGACCCCCAGGGCGGCGACCATGTCGGACGTGGGCGGGTAGAGGGGATTATCACTTCCGCGGACTTCCCAGCCAGCTTCGACAGCCAAACGGGCGACGGCAACCATGCCAGTGCCACCGATACCGGAAAAGTGAACGCGTGGTGGTCTCTCGGATGGAGTATTCATGAACATCGAATCTATTATCCCCGGGTACAGTCGTTCGAACCAGTGTACCGAAATTGGACAAGAAAAACACCACGACGCTGAGTGCAATCACGATGCAAAAACTAATCTGTAGAGCTGCCGCCGTTTGCCAGGAAATCTTTCATGTGATTCAAATGGGTTCATTTCGAGTCTCCTCTTTTGGGTCGAAAGAATGGTATAAATTACTCCCGAGGGGTGATACCATCAATTTTGAACGGCGACGAATAGATTCCGTACCATTCTTGTTTAAGAATGGATACAACACACAAAAGGAGAGTGAAAATGTCAGACCAACCTACGCAAAATTTTCAAAATCATGTACGCAACGACCCAAAAATTTTGTCCCTATCCGGGATTTATCTTTTAGCCATGATTTTGGTCGGGGTGGATTTTTTCACAGAAACGTCTTTAGCGGGATACGCGTTGATACCACTAGTCATAGGCGGATTGCTTGCGTCGGTTACGGCCCGCTTCTATTCAACGGGGCTTCAGGACCGTATCATCATGTTGGAAATGAGATTGCGACTGGGAGATGCGCTCGATGACGATCTTAGAGCTCGAATTCCGGAATTAACTCGTCGCCAACTGGTGGCTTTACGTTTTGAATCTGATGCGAATTTGAACGAGTTGACTCGCAAAGTTCTCGACGAAAACATTTCCACTGCAAAAGAGATTAAGGGATTGGTCAAAGATTGGCAGGCGGATTACCATCGAGTCTAGAGCATGCTGAATTTACCAGAAGGTATTAATGATTATTTATTGGAATCCACGGAGCCCGAAGAAGAGCTGCTGAGAGAGTTAGCCGAAGCAACCTCAGAAGGGACCAAATGGATTCAGATGCAGACAGGGCATCTGGAAGGGAGCTTTCTACGGCTCCTGATTCAGGCCATTGGGGCGAAGAACGTGCTGGAGGTGGGGACGTTTACGGGATACAGCGCCTTGAGCATGGCCATGGGGTTGCCAGCGGATGGAAAAATTACGACGCTGGACATCGAACCCGAATACACGGATATTGCCCGGTCTTTTTGGGAGCAGAGCCCGCATGGCTCCAAAATCGAACTGATAATGGGCCAAGCGCTTGAATCTCTTACCTCGCTGACCGGTCCTTTCGACTTCGCGTTTATCGATGCGGATAAACAAAACTATTTGAACTATTGGGAAGCCGTAGTGCCAAAAATGCGAAAAGGGGGGGTGATTGCAGTGGACAACGTTCTTTGGTATGGCCGTGTTTTGAGCCCAAAACACGGGGATGATCACGCGATCGTTACGTTCAATGAACGCGTTGCCCGAGACGAACGCGTGGATCGAGTCATGTTGTCAGTGAGAGATGGAATCACATTGGCCCGTAAACGGTAATTATTCGGCGGGTTTGGTCGTTATTATTGAAGTGATTTTCGCGGGGACAGAGGTGTATAATATCCCCCTATCCACAATTACCGCAATAGATTAGCTTGAGTTCAGTCTGGAACATTTCCGGCTGATTTTGGGTTTAACGATTGGTTTTCTTAAAAGGGTATATTCGAATGGCAAAGAAAAAGAAAAAATCAAAGGGGCAAAAGATTTTCAATGATCGCCCCCGGAAGATTTTTCGGCATTATATCGGTACATCAGAATTTATATTTAGCGCCGCTTTTACGATATTTGTTGTGGTCATGGGAGTTTGGTTTTTTGCGCAAAAAACGAACTACGATCCAGGCGAACGAGACATTTCTTATGAACTGATGTTGGCTGAAAGTGTTGTAGACAATCTTTGGGAGCCGCCCTTCGTCTATTGGCGTGAACCGGGCAGCGAAGTTGCGGAAGCAGCAATGGGACCGGAAATCGGGATTTATCCCGACGTCGCTGTGTCGGACGGCTGGACGCAAGTGGGACGTTTAAAGGAATTCACCAGCAAGACCGTATACGAAAAAGTCGACGGGCAAGAGGGGCAATACAATTCCTTCGGTATGCAATTCATGTATTTCCTCACGATTACAAAAGGCGAAATTGAAGTCAACATAGAGTTGTACGACATGGGTGAATTCGAAAATTCTCTCGGTGTGTATAGTGCCCAGCGGACCGATGGAAGTTCAGTCGAACAAATTGGTTCAGCTTTCGTGACGCGGACTGCTGTTGGTGGTCTGGCCATCGTGAATCAATTTTACTTCAAATTTTCTGCGAATATTGAGGATCCATCAATCACGGCTCACGCGCTAAAAGTGATTCAGGCGTTTGCAGACGAACAAGGCGAAGCCGGCGCAGTACCAGCGGTATTCGGAATCCTGAATGACGGACTCGGGTTCGGTTTTGAGCAAATCGGGTATCAAAAGAGCGACGTTTTTCAATATGACTTTGCGAAAGAATTTTGGTTCGGCAATCCCGTAGGTGACTCGAAGTTAAAGTATTTTTTACATGAAGAACCGGGCGAAAGTGCTGCAAGTTCACTTTTTGGCCAAATCATGGAAGAACATGAGTTCGAGTACGATATCATCAGCCAGGAAGAATCGGACGTGATGATGAAGCACGATTTCTTGAAGACATTTAATACCATGAACAAGTTGGGTTCGTTTGTCTATGGCGTAGAAGGTGCGAAAACGCAGGACGAAGCAGAAGCCGCTTTGAATAAATTGAAATCTTTGATATCTGAAAGAACCAGTCAGTAACGAATTGCAAGCAACGTTGATTGTTTAATCGATGGAAGGACTCAGGGAAATGGCAAAAAAAGAGAAACCCATTCAGAAACCTGATTATGTAAAAGCCCCGATGGATCGTCGGACATTTCTTACGCGAACCGCCGCTGTAGCAGGTGTGACCGCGGGATTAGGGTATGTATCGTTCGCCCCTAAAGGTGCGCCGGGCTCCTTGAAAGATATGACTGGACGCCGGAGTGAGCCGGCTGAAACATTCTTCGAACTCCCCGACTTCAGCGTTGAAAAACCATCGTCGATCGCCGCTGATATCGGGATTGCCCGAGGAGAGCGTTCGGACGGGGTCCTTGATTTCAGCGAAGATCGCATTCGCAACATGGTATTGAAGGCGACGGATTCTTTGGGTGGATTGACTCACTATATCAAGCCCGGCGACGTTGTCCTCGTTAAACCGAACGTAGCGTTTGACCGCTCACCAAATTTGGGGGCCACTTCGAACCCTGTTATCCTGGAACAACTAATTCGTATTATCCTCGCGGATTGTAAAGCTTCTGAAGTACGCGTCGCGGATAATCCTATTGAAAGCGCCCCGGACTGCTTCAGAAAAAGTGGCGTCGGGCCGGCCGCTGGAAAATCGGGCGCTCGGGTGTATTTACCCGATGACAATGCGTTCCAGACTCTGAAAACACCCGGCGCAGCGTTGATTGAAGAATGGACTTTCTTCGCTCGTCCGTTCATCGGCGTGGATAAAGTTATTGGACTTTCTCCGGTGAAAGATCACAATTTGTGTAGTGCTTCCATGAGTATTAAAAACTGGTATGGACTGTTGGGCGGAGCCCGCAGCCAATTCCATCAGGACATTCACGGAATCATTTCTGATTTGGCGATGATGATCAAACCAACGATGTCTATCATTGATGGTACGAGCGTCATGATTAGTAATGGTCCCACCGGTGGTGATCCTTCGAACGTTGTGCAAGGGGATGTCATCGTTGCAGGCCTTGACGCGGTGGCAATGGATTCTTGGGTGTTTGAATATTGTCTGAAACGCGGCAAAGAATATCCTGACTATCTTTTCCAGGCGGAAACGAAGACGACCGGGAAGATGGACTGGAGCGGCCGGACAGACGAAATCGTCGGGTAACGGTTCTTTGATCAAAACGAGATTTTCATACTTTAGAGGAAAGCAGTAGATGGCAACGACCAATACGTCGGGTGAAATGACCAAACAGAAGAAATTCTTGAGAATCACGAATGTCCGTATTTTCTCTCAAGTGTTCTTTTTTAGTTTTTTTGTAATCATGGTCTGGTTAACATGGACCAGCCGTTTAGAAGGATACCCTGTATCCCGAATTCTGGAAATGGATCCCTTGGTGATGGTCGCGACCATGCTTGCCAACGGCGGATTTGTGTATCGGTATTTAGGGTGGGGGCTTATCGTTTTTGCCCTGACGCTTCTATTTGGCCGCGTTTTCTGTAACTGGATATGCCCCTACGGTACACTCCACCAGTTCATTGGATGGTTGTTCAATATCGGTAACGGGAAAGTTCGAATTTCCTCCAACGAATACAAAAATATCTATTACTTGAAGTATATGATTCTGATCGTGATGCTGATTATGGCCGCGTTCGGATCTCTTCAAATCGGTTTGCTTGATCCCATATGTCTGATGTACCGGACGATGGCGACCGTGGTAGCACCGGCAACAGATATGGCGATTTCCGAATTGTCCGTTGCGGGTACCGCATTGGGTGCCGACACGAAGGTGCTGGACGATCTAAAATTTGCTCCCGGCGTAAAATCACGTGTGTTCGTCGGCTCGTTCTGGATCGGCGTCATGATTTTAGGTCTGGTCGGAATGAATGTGGTTATTCCACGTTTCTTCTGCCGCGTGTTGTGTCCGCTCGGAGCATTCATGGGCGTGTTGGCCCGCTTTTCTATATTCCGAATCAATCGCGATGTGCACAAGTGCACCGATTGTAATTTGTGTCTGACTCGTTGTGAAGGCGCCGCGGATCCCATGGGGCAGGTACGACTCAGTGAATGTTTCTCGTGTATGAACTGTATCGATGATTGCCCTGAAGACGCGTTGTCGTTTACGATGTTTAATCTCGATACGAAACAGGTCGTATCCAAACCCGATTTGTCCAGACGTCAATTCGTATTCGCGTCTGTGACCGGTGTGCTGGCGTTTCCCTTCGTGAAAAATCACGGTGTAAACACGGACGATAATTTTTCCCCTCTTCTGATGCGTCCCCCAGGTTCTGTTGAGGAATCTGCTTTCCTGGCAAAATGTATTAAGTGCGACCAATGCATCAACGCATGTCCCACCAACGTGCTTCAGCCCGCTACTTGGGAAGAAGGTGGACTGGAATCGATCTGGACTCCGGTGATGAATTTCACGCTGGGCTTTTGCCAGTTGAAATGTACGCTGTGTTCTGAAGTGTGTCCTACTGGCGCTATCCGCAAAATCACCGTGGAAGAAAAGTTGGGTAAAGGCCAATACGAGCATCCAATTCAACTCGGGACGGCGTTCTTCGATAAAGGCCGGTGCTTACCCCACGCGATGGAGATTCCATGCGTGGTATGTGAAGAAGTGTGTCCCACTTCTCCAAAGGCTATCCAGACCAAAGATTTTGAAACAAAAGACGTCTATGGAAATATCGTGATATTGAATCAGCCGTTCATGGTGCCGGATCTGTGTATCGGGTGCGGAATTTGTGAACATGAATGTCCGATTAAAGATTCACGTGCGGTCTATGTGACGGCAGTCGGCGAATCACGAAGTCATGAACGGAAGATGCTGTTGAAGTTTAGGGACTATGCGGAAGGCTGAAAGCCTTCCGTGCACAAAGCATAGCTTTGTGCGATCTCGACGCTAGAGCAGGAATTTAAAGGAGATTTTTGAATGAGCGAAAATGAATTTGGTCGCCGCGACCTTTTCAAACGAATGGCTGCGGGCGCTGGTGCCGCGGGTATCGGTGTTGGAACGACATCTTTTACGCAGAATGCGGCAGCTCAGGAAGCTCCGGTTCTCGCTAAGAAAGTTCCCACGCGTAAGTTGGGGACTACGGGTGAAGATATTCCTATCTTGCTGATGGGTGGTTCACATACATTTGATCCTACGTACGACAAGATGTTGCATCGCGCATTTAAATTGGGCATGTACTATTTCGATGGCGGTAAGAAATACCAATCCGGAAAACTGATCAAGTCCTATATCGAACAAGTGGGTCGCGAGAATATTTGGATTACATCCAAAACTGGACTCTGGGGTGGCAACGACGCGAGTCCCGCATCCCGATATTACGGCGATCTGCAGAGCGAACTCGATGATCTGGGTGTCGACCACTTGAACATGTACTTCATGCATGGAATCAAACATCTTGAGAATTTGGATAAAGAAAATCTCGACATGTTTGATCGCATTAAGAAAGAAGGAAAAGCCAAATATACCGGGTTCTCCTGTCACGATGGAAACGTTGTCGAACTGATGAATAAAGCGGCGAAAATTGGTGGCGATGCAATCAATGCGATCATGTTCCGTTACAATTTCGCGATGTATGGAGACAAAGCACTGAACGACGCGATGGACGCATGTAAAAAAGCGGGCATTGGTCTGATCGGAATGAAAACTCAGGATCCGTCTCTGGTTGATCACGAACTGGTGAAGAAATTCCAATCAGAAAGCTTTACGTTGTTTCAGGCACGCTTGAAAGCGGTGTGGGCGGACGACCGAATTGATTCCTGCGTATCGGGTATCACGAATCTTAAATTGCTGAAAGAGAACTCTAATGCGGCTCGTTCGGAAACGCAACTGACCGCCAGCGAGTTGAATCAAATGATGCGTTTCGCAGCGGAAACCGAAAACCTGCGTTGCAAAGGATGCAGCCATATTTGCGAAAGCCGCGTCGCCGGCGACCTCAAGATTTCGGATCAACTTCGTTACCTGATGTACGATGAATGTTACGGAAACCGAGATGAAGCGCGCGGTCTATACGCGGCGTTGTCGGATTCAGAACGCGACTTCGAAAGAGTCGATCTGACCGATGCTACGGCCGCTTGTCCCCGCGGGATTGACATTCCTCAACGGTTGAGCGACGCGAAAAGCCGCCTAGCTTAATTACCAATTTTTGATCAAAAGCCGCCCAATGGAAGAATCGGGCGGCTTTTTGTGTTTATAACGGATAGAGTTTGTCCTTATAATGGGTTTTTAGTCGTTTCGAACGGCTTCAAGTCGGGAGTGCTACCATGAGTGAGCAATCATTTAACAGACGGGATTTATTCAAGCGGGCTGCTGCCGCCGGCACAGGTGCGGCGTTGTTGAATGCGACGGTTGGTACGGCTAAGAAAGCCATGGCGGCTGATACGGTGCCGACGACGACCCTCGGTTCTACCGGTAAAACGATTCCAAAGCTCCTGATGGGATGTTCGCAAAAATTCGATCCAGTGTATGACAAGATTCTGCACACCGCCATGAAGGAGGGCGTGACCTATCTCGATTCAGGGCAGGTGTATTCCAACGGACAATCTCATGCGACGCTCGGAAACTTCCTGGAACAGGTCGGCGATCGGAAAAGATTTTGGGTCACATCAAAGGTGATGTTGTTTGGGAAAAATGCGACGCCTGCAAAATACACATCTAATCTGGAAACGATGCTTCCCGATCTGAAAACCGACTATCTCGATATGTTTATGATGCATAATGTGACGAGTATGGACCAATTGAGTCCGGACCATATCAAGATGGGACAGGACTTGAAGAAGAGAGGCCTCATACGCCACTTCGGATTTTCGTGTCACCAGAACAACGTCGTAGATTTGATGAATAGGGCGGCCGAAATCGGTTCGGAAGGAATCGAGACGATTCAGTTCCGGTACAGCTTTGCGAAATACGGCGATAAAGATCTTAACAATGCTATCGATGCGTGTAAGAAAGCGGGCATCGGTCTTATCGCGATGAAGACGCAGGATTCTGTTCCCGATGACAAGGACATGGTGAAGAATTTTCAGTCGAAGAATTACAATCTGTTCCAGGCGAAATTGAAAGCGGTCTGGGCTGACGAACGTATCGACGCAGCCGTATCTGAAATGACCAACCTGAAGCAATTGCGGGAAAACGTAACTGCGGCGAAAAACACGACCGATCTCGCCATGGATGAGTTTCTTCAGCTGAATCGCTTCGCCGCTAATACGGCTCATCACCGTTGTAATGGGTGTAGTGAAATTTGTGAATCTCGGGTCGAAGGTGATCTCAAAATCGCCGACCAGCTTCGCTTCCTGATGTACGATGAGTGCTATGGAAAGCCGGAGGTAGCGAAAGCGTTGTATCACGAATTGACCAACAACGAGCGTGCATTCGAGCAATTGAATCTGGCTGACGCAACCAAGGCGTGTCCTCAGGGAATCGATATCGTAAAACGGCTCAGCGATGCGAAAGTTCGTTTGGCTTAACTTTTCATTCGGCTACCTGCGAATGTCAGAGAAAATTGTTCGAAGAGATTGCCACGTCGACTTAAGTCTCCTCGCAATGACATAGTCGCGCTGAGCTTGGCACGATCCAAGTACAAATTCTTACTTAAGAAGGATTTTTTCTTCTTTAAGCTTCGCGATGACGCTAGCGATGGCTTCTTCCATTTCAGGACGGTACTCCAGCTCGACGTCTACTTTGTAAGAGCCGAAATTGTTTTCGCCCATATTGATTACGAAGATTTCGTTGGGTTCGTTCAAACGTTTTAGTTTGTCCATATCAAAATCATCGGCATCGGTCACGGTTGTAATGAGCAGTGTACCCATGTCAGTCACGACACGGGCCAGATCGCCCAGGCGGTTCAAATGGTCCTCGCGTCCGCGGTCGCGCATGCGGGCGTCGTGGTCCAGTTCTTCGAAGAAGTTGGAAATCCCGAAATAGTAAGTACGATAGCCTTCGTTAAACAGAGCGTGCTCCAATTGCTTAGCCAATCTGCGTTTACCGCACCCGTAAACGCCATGAACGATGATGAGTTTACCGGTGTTACCGTTTTTCTCGTAGCGCTCTTCCAGCGTAACCGAGCCTGTTTCCCAAGCGTATTCACGTTCTTTAATATGCTCGTCAAGCAAGGAACCTTCGTCGGTAAGGGATTCAATGATAATTCCACATCCAGCGATTTCGAACTCATCGACGATGACGAATCGTCCGGTGGCCTCGATGTCATTTCGGAGGTCATAGGCGATAGGACGAGCCGTTTCCAGGATGCATTCGGCGACGTCGTGGCGATCTACCTGACCTTTATTTTCGATGGACGACAATTCTGACGCATCGAGTACCTGATGAATCTCAGCAAGTTGCACGGATACATTGGTCGATCCGATTTTCAATTTATATTCTTTGTCTTTTACGAGTGGGGGGCGACCCATCCAGAAAAGGTTACAGCGAAAACGTCGTCCGACGTGCGGTTGAAGATCTTCTTTTCGAACCATCAATTCGCCGGGCTTGATGTAGATTTGCGTAGTGCATTGAAACCCTGTTGCAAACCCGGCTTCGGCGGTATCTCGCTCAGCCATATTAAATCCTTCGACGGACTTAATAGTGGATTCTTTCATGGATGGATAAAACACAACATCATCGCCGACGCTGACTCGGCCTGTCGTGATGGTGCCGGAAACGATTCGGCGATCATCTTTTTCTGCGGTGAATTTATAAATGTCCTGGACGGGCATTCTGAAGACTTTGTCTGCTTCTCCGCGAAGCTTATTGAATGAATCGACTTGGTCCAGTACGGTCATACCCGTATACCACGGCATGGAATCGGAGTTTTCCGTGATGTTCATGCCTTCGCGGGCGCTGATGGGGATAAAGGCGGTCGGTTCAACGCCCAATTCATTTAGAAAAGCGGTGTATTCGGTTTGGATGGAGTTGAACGTTTCCTCGCTGCAGTCGACCAAGTCCATCTTATTTACCAACACGGCCAATTGTTTCACGCCGAGCATCGAGACCATGTATCCGTGGCGTTTACTGTTTTCCTGAATGCCTTCGTGAGCATCAATCACAAGCAATGCTGCTTCGGCACGGGCGGCACCAGTCACCATGTTCTTCAAGAACTCGATGTGGCCGGGTGCATCGTGGATGATGTAGTTTCGTTTTTCTGTTTTGAAAAAACAGCGTGCCGTATCGATTGTAATCCCTTGAGCCTGTTCGTTTTTCAGGGCGTCCAAAAGAAAGGCGTATTCGAACGGGCGAGCATTCGCCGCACACATGGCTTTGACTTGTTCCAATTTACCTTCCGGGAGGGAACCGGTGTCCGCCATAAGGCGTCCAATAACGGTGCTCTTGCCGTGGTCGACGTGACCGACGATGACAACGTCCATATGATCTTTGTTGGCTACTACAGCGCTCATATTAAATTGACTTCCTTTTCGAAATGATGGGTCTACATATATCCGTCGCGGCGAAGTGTTTCGAGGCCGCCGCCGTCGTCTTTATCTTGGGCACGACCGGAGCGTTCGGCGATGTTGGCGAATTTTCCGCTTCGCAGTTCTTCGACTACGGTGGCCACATCCGTCGCCGTTGATTCCACGCACGTTGTGCATGGACCACAACCGAGGGAACGAAAACGAGTGCCTTCCCCTTTGTCGAAATAAAGGTCCACCAACGGAATTTCTTCACGCTGAATGTACTCCCACAAATTCAGTTCCGTCCAATCGAGGAGAGGATGGATTCTCAAGTGAGTTCCCGGCGCGAACGCCGTCTTGTATTGGTTCCACAATTCCGGTGGCTGATCGTCCACGTCCCAATCATTGGCCTGGTCGCGAGGAGAGAAGTAACGTTCCTTCGAGCGGCTGCCCTCTTCGTCGGAGCGTACACCTACGATAACGCCGGTGTAGGGCTCGGTATTGGTATCAACTTCATATTCGCCTTTGGTGTGATTCAATCGAACACGTTCCCATTCGCCGGAAAGTGTGTGTTTTAATGCTTCGCTTTTAAGCGCCTTACAACACGAAAGGCGGTCGATTTTACCGTCGGGGAAAGTTTCTTTGTTGGCGATGGCAGGCTTGTTCTGGCCCACAACCATATTCAGATTCCATTCCAGCGCCAATCGGTCCCGATATTCAATCATTTGAGGGATTTTAAACGAGGTATCGATATGTACCAGCGGAATGGGGCAATGGCCGAAAAAGGCTTTTCGGGCCAACCATAGCATCACGGTGCTGTCTTTTCCGATAGACCAGAGCATACACAGATTCTTGAACTCGCGATAGGCTTCCCGCAAGATATGTATGCTTTTTGCTTCCAATTCATCCAGTTGATTCATGTCTACTTCCTGAAAATGTACTAAAACCGGCTAGATCCGGCATAAAGACGCCATTGTACCATCAAATCGGGTACTATTTCCTGAATCGCCCCAAATTCAGGGTTGAAGATTAATTATGACTTATATTATCATTAAAGTCAAGATTGAAATATTCGTGCTCTAGACGAATTGATTTCAGTGACTTGGTATAATGTTCCTCGAATCTCAATTAAGCGGGAAAAATATGACTGAAGACTCAAAAAGCACCAATATCGTCTGGCATCAGGCGCAAGTGAGCCAATCGGACCGGGAAACGCAAGTAGGGCACAAAGGAGCCGTTTTATGGTTCACGGGGCTGTCCGGGTCCGGGAAATCGACGATTGCGAACGCAGTAGAGGCGGCTCTCCATGACCGGGGATGCCGCACCTATGTCTTGGATGGAGACAACATTCGTCACGGATTGAATAAGAATCTGGGTTTTTCCGACGAAGATCGCCAGGAGAACATACGCCGTATCGGAGAAGTCACTAAACTGTTTTGCGATGCAGCGGTTTTGACGTTGACGGCATTTATTTCGCCCTTCCAATCAGATCGCGACGCGGTGCGCGAGCTCGCCGGCGATCGATTTATCGAAGTATTCGTGAACACGCCGATCGAGATTTGTGAACAGCGCGATCCGAAAGGGTTGTATCAGAAAGCCCGAGCTGGGGAGATTCCCGAATTTACGGGGATCTCGTCACCGTACGAGGCGCCTGAGTCTCCGGAAATCGACGTGCATACCGATGAGCAATCGATTGAAGAATGTGCGCAGCAGGTCGTTGATTATTTAGTCACCAATCAGTTCATTTCCGCGTAGCGTGACCACTTCATGATTTTATACACCAACGACGATGGTATCGATGCTCCCGGAATTGCTGCCTTGCAAAAAGCCGCCGATGATGGAGTCGTCATCGCGCCGGCCACACAGCAATCGGGCGTCAGTCATCAAATCACCATGTGGGGCGACTCGGTGAAAGTTACCGAGCGGGATGCAAATAATTTTGCCGTTCACGGTACTCCAGCCGATTGCGTTCGCGTAGGTATTACTCATTTGAAACCCGAAGTGTCGTTCGTTCTTTCCGGTATCAATCAGGGCGGAAATTTGGGTATGGACGTGTATTTGTCGGGAACGGTGGCGGCAGCACGCGAGGCGGCCTTTCATGGACTCCCGGCTATTGCTGTGTCGCAGTATCTGAAAAGTTGGGACGCCGTGGATTGGGACCAAGCGGCACGTTATACGAAAGTGGTGCTAGAAGAATTGATGGGCCGACCTCAGAAACCTCGATCGTTTTGGAACGTGAACTTACCCCATCTTGAGTCGGGAGCCGACATGCCCGAAATGGTTTTCTGCAAGCCTTGTTGTGAACCTATTCCCTTGAATTACGTCGTGAAGGACAATCAATACGAGTATCGCGGAAAGTACCAGAATCGGAAGTCCGATTCCGGAGCGGACGTGGAGGTTTGTTTCGGCGACCGCATTTCGATATCTGAGATTTCGTTGTAACGCTTTTTCGCCACCTGGCTGCGGGAGACAGGTTCGTTCGACGTTACGCCGCTTTTTCCATTTCCACTTCTTCCGCGGGACGATTGGGTGGTCCGGGGTGTTTGCTGAGTGCCGCTGCCACCGCTCCCACAAAGCAAATTACAGACAGCGTCATGAATGGGATGAAGTACGATTCGTACTGGTCGTACATCCGGCCCGCCAGCTTCGGTCCCAAACCATTGAAGACGCCGGTGATCAGTATCCGAACTCCCGCGGTGGTTGCGAAGGCTTTTCGGCCAAAGAAATCGGAGAAAATTACAGGGATAGAAATGTAGGTGGCGCCGAAGCCGACACCGATCAGGAAGATGCAGGAGTATCCAAAGAGTTTATTTTGCACGAAATAAAATCCGGCCATTCCGATGCCTTCCAGGACAAGCGCTACCGCCGCCACTTTTTGCGGTGAAATCTTGTCTCCAATCACGCCGCTTAAACGGCCGACGATGCTGAACCAGCCCGCGATACCAATAATTGCTGCAGCAACGACCACCTCCATGCCTTTGTCTTGCATATGCAGTTTGCCGTGAGAGATTGCGACGCCCCACGGTACCGCGTACGCGATGCCGGCAACGACCATGAACCAAAACTGTTTGGTTCGTAAGGCTCGGCCTGGTGTCCATTCGTTGTTCGTGTCGACGGCACTTTCGGCCGCAGCAGGATCCTCGTCTGCGCCATCGCGGTGGAGCCCGATATCTTCGGGTTTATCCTTAATGAAAAAGAACGCGACGATTGCGACCACAATAGAAACCGCGGACATACCCATGAGTCCGGTTCGCCACCCGCCGGCCAAATTATCCATGGTCCATTGGGCGGAAAGCGTTACGCCCGGACCGACGATCCCACCGGCGCACATGATCAGGGCGATAGCCGTGGCACGACGTTTCAGGAACCAGTTCTGTCCGAGAGTCTGTGTAGGGACGATCGTCGAAAGACCAACGCCAAGTCCACCGAGTACGGAGAAGCCGATAAAGAAACCGGTTTTATCGTGGGCCTGACTGACGACAAGAAAGCCGGCGGCGGCGAGTAATGCTCCGGCTACCATGGTATTTCGAATACCGATTTTAGATTGCAATAACCCTGCCAATGGACTGGCCGCGCTATATAAGAAGACAAATAGACCGAATATGGATCCGTAATCTTCACGAGAGAAATTCAAGGTTTCAATAATGTCGTCAGCAAACGTGGGAAACCCGTAATAGGCCGGGCTGATTCCTAGACCGTAGCAAAAACATGCCGCACCGACGACAATCCATCCGTAGAAAATTCCCGAAGATTTTGCCATGATTGATTCCTTGAAGTATGTACGCGAATTTAGTGACCCATCATAACAGGCTGATTCCAAAAAGGCTAACATGAAAAGGGCGCTGGTTTTTACGCATACCAATGCCACGAATCTTACTGATTAGGTTGTGATATGCTTGGTTCGTTGTAATCTAGGAAACGTTTAACTGCATTCGAGGTCGACAGTGCAATCCAAGAAATACGAAGCGACCCGTTTATTGGCCGATGACATTCAAGTAGCTCAGGACGTCTTGGTTTCAGAGGCGCCTTTGCAGATTACGATCAATGGCGTCCGGTATGTCACGACCATGAGGACGCCGGACACTCACGACCTGGAATTGGCGCGAGGTCTGTTATTTACAGAAGGCATTCTTTCTGAGGACATCCAGCAATTGACAAGTAATGAGATTGTGGATCCTGAAACGGGCATTGCGGCGTGTCTGGAAATTGACGTAGACGAATCATACGTGTTGGTCGAAGTTGAAGGACGCCGGAATCAATGGTCGACTTCATCTTGTGGTGTTTGCGGTACCCGGGACGCCGAAGACATAGCTATTTACGGCGCACCCCTGAGCGCGCGAAATGACGCGATGTTGGAAAAATCGTCTATCGCGGGGCTTTTTGAAACGCTGGAGGCGGAACAGGTGCTTTTTCACGAGACCGGCGGGTCTCACGGGGCTGCGATATTTGGTGCGTCGGAAGACTTGTTGGTCGCACGCGAAGATATCGGTCGTCACAACGCGGTCGATAAGGCGATCGGACACCTGCTCGTGGCTGGTAAATTGCCGCAAGCGAGAATACTGTTGGTGAGCGGACGGGTGTCTTACGAAATCGTGTACAAGGCCTATCGTGCGGCGATCCCAATCCTATTATCCGTCTCCGCTCCGTCCTCGATGGCGGTTGACACATGCGTGCAATTCGGAATTACTTTGGTTGCGTACTGTCGAGAGAATCGAGCGACGGTGTATTCCCATCCCGAACGAATCACAGGATTAGACGAATGATCGAAAAAGGATGGACGCCGTCGAATTGGGCAAGCCTGGCTCCTTTTGGGATTGGGCATCAACGTCCGAATAATTACATGGAATTCGTCCACGCGCTGAAGGCGAACCGGCATGATTTGGGGTATGCGTGGAGGATCTTGACGCAGGGAGTCTGCGACGGATGTGCGCTGGGTACGACCGGTCTCCACGACTGGACGTTGGATGGCGTGCACCTGTGCAACATTCGATTGCGATTGTTGGAATTGAATACGCTTCCCGCAATGGACGCGACGGTGATGAGCGACGTCGACCATTTGAAAACGTTGACCGGGGACGCACTGCGGAAAATGGGACGTATTCCTCACCCAATGATTCGACGAAAGGGAGAGAAGGGGTTTACGCGAATCTCGTGGGACGACGCGCTGAACCTTTGGGCGGAAAAACTGAAATCAATCGAGCCGAACCGTTTCGGTGTGTATATGACGAGCCGGGGGATTCCCAACGAAACGTATTACGGCGTGCAGAAAGCCGTACGCGCTATCGGGACGAACAATATCGATAATGCCGCGCGGGTGTGTCATTCGCCCAGTACGGTGGCGTTAAAGGCCGGTATCGGGGCAGGGGCGACCACGTGTTCGTACACGGATTGGCTAAAAGCGGACGTAATCGTATTCATTGGATCGAATGTGGCGAACAATCAGCCGGTGGCGACAAAGTATATGCATTTCGCGAAAAAGAACGGCGCAAAACTGGTCTCAATAAATCCCTACAAAGAACCTGGGATGGAGCGGTATTGGATTCCATCGTTGCCTGAGAGTGCCTTGTTCGGGACGAAACTGATCGACCGTTTTTATCAGATCCAAATTGGTTCGGACGTGGCATTTCTGAATGGTGTGCTGAAATACATGATCGAGAACGAGTTGTGCGATGCAGACTTTATTCAGGAGCATACGGGAGGGTTTCAAGAGACAGTGGAAGCCCTACGTGAACAATCCTGGGAGACGCTGGAAAACGCGTCGGGCGCGTCTCGAAACGATATGGCCGAGTTAGGCCAGCAGCTGGGTAATGCCGACAAGGCAGTCTTCGTTTGGAGCATGGGGATTACGCAGCATCAGCACGGTGTCGACAACGTACGCGCCATCATTAATCTGGCGTTGACGAAAGGGTTCGTTGGTCGTGAAGGGTGTGGGCTCATGCCGATTCGGGGGCATTCCGGCGTGCAGGGCGGTGCCGAAATGGGTGCCTATGCAACGGCATTTCCAGGCGGAAAACCGATCAATGAAAACAACGCTTCGGTATTGGGCGAACAGTGGGGATTTAGTGTGCCCGCTGAGCCTGGATTGAATGCGCCGGAGATGTTGGAGGCCGCGCACCGCGGCGACCTCGATGTAATGTGCTCTATCGGTGGGAACTTCCTCGAAGTAATGCCGGAGCCCGACTACGTGGCTGCGGCGATGGGCAATGTTTCGTTGCGCGTCCATCAGGATATCGTATTGTCGAGCCAGATGTTTCTGGAGCCAAAGGATACGGTGTTACTCCTTCCAGCGACGACGCGGTACGAAATTCATGGAGGGGTG
>Ga0315336_1003488_pt1 | contig 20785 bp, 18 predicted proteins | sample ASW5metaG_FD_204512 | JGI IMG/M metagenome (GOLD analysis project Ga0315336, IMG submission 204512) | Ammonia-oxidizing marine archaeal communities from Monterey Bay, California, United States - ASW #5 | ecosystem: Environmental > Aquatic > Marine > Intertidal zone | place: USA: California... | reverse complement strand
GGGGAAAAGGCAGGAAAACAGTAAACCCTTCGTATTTCCGAAAGTTTGTCCCGTCTGTGGGAGTCATGCAGTTAATGAGATAAATACGACCACAGGGAAGGCAGATGTGATCAGGCGATGCACAGGAGGTTTAATCTGCCGTGCGCAAGCCGTGGAACGCCTGAAGCATTTCGTTTCCCGTAACGCACTAGATATCGATGGGTTAGGTGCAAAGCAGATAGAGGCTTTTTATGCTGACGAACTTATAAAGTCTCCCGCCGACATTTTTACCCTTGAAAAACGCGATAATGCACAAGGTAATTTAAGGCGACTTAAAAATAGGGATGGCTTTGGCGATAAAGCTGTCAAAAATCTTTTTGATGCGATCGATGAGCGACGACATATTGAATTGGATCGATTTGTTTACGCGCTTGGTATCCGGCATATAGGTCAGGGAAATGCGCGTCTGTTTGCTCGAAATTACCTGACTTTTGATGGTATGAGAGCTGCCCTCGACACGGCGCGAGAGGATGCCGGGGAAAGGTATGTTGAATTGCTGAATATTGATGGTATCGGTGAAGCTGTTGCTGACGCTATTCGCGAGTTTTTCAATGAAGAAAAAAATCAGGAAATTTTGGATGAGCTTCTGGATGAAGTCGAAATTCTAGACTTTGAAGTGCCGACAAATGACAGCCCGATAGCCGGCAAGACCGTTGTTTTTACAGGTTCCTTGGAATTGATGACACGCGCAGAAATGAAAGCCCGCGCGGAAGGGCTTGGAGCCAAGGTCAGCGGATCCATTTCTGCAAAAACCGATTACCTGGTCGCTGGCGAGAAGGCTGGTTCCAAACTCAAAAAAGCAACCGACCTGGATGTGCAGGTTTTAACTGAACAAGAGTGGGTTGACCTAATAGACGCGTCTTAAGTCCTAGATCGGGGTTGTTGCGGCTTGCAGCCAATCTTTAACCTCTCCGGAAACCAGCGGAGAAATTTTGTTCCATACGGTCTGGTGGTAGTCGTTGACCCATCGAATTTCTTCAGCAGTTAGCAAGGTCTCCACAATCAAATTCTGATCAAGCGGGGCGAAGGTTAGTGTTTCGAAACCATAAGTCGTTAATTCCGCATTCTTTAAATCATCAATTTCATAAACAGTCACAAGGTTCTCAATCCGGATCCCGTAATCGTCTGCTTTATAATACCCGGGTTCGTTCGAGATTATCATGCCGGGTTTAAGGGCAATTGAATTTGGCATTTTTGAAATGCGGTGCGGTCCCTCATGGACAGATAAATAGCTTCCAACACCGTGGCCTGTACCATGATCATAATCAAGACCCGCGGCCCAAAGAGGCGCTCTGGCCAAGGTATCAAGCTGGCTTCCCGTCGTGCCTTTTGGAAACCGGGCTGTTGCCAGCGCAATATGACCTTTGAGAACCAGGGTAAACCGTTGCCGCATCTCTTCCTTGGGCTCGCCAACAGCGACGGTGCGAGTTATATCAGTTGTACCGTCCAAATATTGTCCACCACTATCAACAAGAAAAAGTGTGCCTGTTTCAAGTTTACGGTTGGATGCGGCTGTAGAACGATAATGACAAAGAGCACCGTTAGGTCCCGCTGCCGAAATCGTTGGAAAGCTAAGGTCTTTGAAATTCTCTCCGGTCTTGCGGAATTCCCGAAGTTGTTCTTCCGCCGAGATTTCGTCGATTAAGCCGGATGCTGCATTTAAAGATAACCAATGCAAAAACTTTGTAACAGCAGCGCCATCTCGAATATGTGCATTCCGCGTTCCATCGACTTCAGCGGCATTCTTTGTCGCTTTTGGCAGGAGGCATGGATCGTCTGCCCGGACAATTTTCGCTTGGGCATTTGCTAGTTTGTTTACAATCCACTGACTGGTCGTCGCCGGATCTATCTGAACGGTTTTTCCAGCGAGACTTGCAAGTCCCGCCTGAAACTGGTCCGGATTAAATAGCCGGACACTATTTCCCAAATGTTCTGGTAGCTCTGGGGACAGCTTTCGCTCATCCATGTAAAGATCAACAGTTGCATCCTTATGAAGAATGCCAAACCCCAGTGCAAATGGTGTACAAGGAAGATCGGCTCCTCGAATATTCAATAGCCAGGCGTTTACGTCCGGCAGCGTATGGATACAGGCCTCGACGCCGTCTTCTTGTAGTGTAGCGGCAACAGCTGCCCGTTTGTCGCGTGACGTTTCTCCAGCAAAAATATCGGCGTGGGGGACGACCATTGCGAGAGGTGGTTGTGGACGATCTGTCCAGACATCATCAATAAAATTAGTCTCTGTTTCTTTTAGTGATATCCCGAGGCGCTTGGTTAGTTGTTTGAATGCATTGACGCTGCTTTCGGTGTGAAGCCAGGGATCGATCGCCAGGGTTTGGCCTTTCACCATATTCTCTTCGATCCAGGCAAACATGGGTTCATCTGAAACATGCTGTGGCTCAAACAATGATGTATCGACTTCATTGACAACTTGTAAAGTGTAGCGGCCGTCAACAAAGATGGCGGCTCGGTCTTTCAAGACTGCAGCGACGCCAGCTGAGCCTGTGAAACCGGTCAGCCATTTCAAGCGCTCAGAGCAGGCGGGGGCCGCTTCGCCATGAAATTCGTCATTAAGCGGAACGATAAAGCCATCTGCGCTTCTTGCCATCATTTCTGCACGTAGGGCTGCTAGGCGTGAGGTGGAACTTGCCGGTGACAGAACGATTTTTCCAATTTGGCCGCGATAAGCATCACGCAGCTTTTTTACGATTTCCATTTCTTCCATAGATAAGCTTGGCAATACATGACGAAGGGTATTGTCCTCGTCCGGCCGGTAAGGTGCCGCGGCAACAGCCTCGATCAGCTCCGTCAACGATCGTTTGCTTAATCCAGTGTCGTTGTTCGTCATAAGGGCGTCTATTTCTGCAGCTGTATTCATAACATCTCCGGCCAAAGCGGCCTCTGGCAGTAAAGGGTTTCTTCATTGTGAATATGGGGGTTTTTTTGATTGAGTGCAATCCTAGCTATGCATTTTATGCAATGCACCAATACGATCTTCGCGGGCAGATTCAGAGGGTAAGCCATTGTTTTTTAATGAATGCAGTGCAATATAATGAGCATCAGGAACAAACAGTATGGAATTTGATATGTTCTCTAGAAACGAAAAATACGGACAAGCACTGCATTTGCAGTATGGCGCCTCAAATGGCGAAGCAGATGGCTCATCATTGAATGGCCATTTTAGCGCATCGTCATTCTTGCAGCGAGTATTGAGTTCTGGGCGGCGTCAAAAAACCACGGATACTGTCGAAGTTGACTTGTTAAGTAAGGTGTCACGGTATGCGGCAAAACGTGATTACAAGATTTTGAGTAAATCTGTGAACGAAAACGAAATTGAACGGCTGAGCGTGAACAACGCTTTTGTTAAATAAACCCGAAAGGGAATCTGCTTCTGAAGGAGAAGTATTATGATGAACTACAATCAGAAAGAACTTGAAGCTTTGGCTATGATCCAACCCGTTCAAGTAAATAAAGAAAATTTCGATGTCGATGCTTTGATCTATCGCGGTCATGTATTGAGAAGCGAATATATATCAAATGGCGTAGTATCTTTGTTTAAAAAGGTAACGGGTAAATTTGCGAAGCGGCTGCAGATCGCGGCAGCGAAAAGAAGTCTGCACGCAATGTCAAACCGGGAATTAAACGACCTTGGCATTACTCGGTCTGAAATCGATTATGCTGTAGAAGGAAAAATGGACGCAAAATTTGCGCCTTCTTTCTGGACAACCGTTAAAGCGAAACTAGCGCATGCGCAAAAGGCTCGGGCAGGTTACGCTCAGTTAATGGCAATGGACACGCGTCAGCTCGCTGATATCGGTCTTGTAAAAGGTGATATTGAAGCTGCGGTTCACGGCAATACAGCCTTTCTTGCTAACGATAACCTCGCGCATGCAAGCAACAATAATGAGCACCGCCTAGCAGTCTAAGTAAGACATTCAGCTTAACGACCCCTCACGCTGTGAAGCGTGGGGGTTTTTTTGTGCTCGCCGCAACAAATTGCGTGTATCAGAGCGAAGTAATCACACAAGTTGGATTATTTAATCGTTAAAAAACAAATACTTATACGATAAATTCGAGCCGATATAAGCACCCAAATTTATTGCCATTTTTAAACCATAATTGATGCATAACTGTTGATTCACAAGAAGGCTAGATTAATGAATTAGGGTAGCGTTATCCCGATTGTTATTCGGCAGGGCAAACATAAATCGACTGTTTTCAGATCAGTGATTTAAGTAAGTGTCCGTAAGGTTGCCGGAAGGGTTGGAAAGAACGCGAAATTGATCGCAGGTCTTCAACACTTCTTTTGGAGACAATGATATGATGCACTATTATATGGCGGATTTCGGGGGATTTTTTGCAACAAACATTGCTGCTGCTGACCCATCGAACCACAATCGCAAAACAGTGGACGAACTTCATTTGCGAGCACGGCGCTATAGAAGAAATTATACGATGAGGCGATTGGGGCTGGCGGCGCGGCTCGTATCGCGGCGATTTGCCGATTACAGACGCAAATCAATAGCGAAAAAAGAACTCTATGCGATGGAGGATTTTGAGTTGGTTGATCTCGGAATTACCCGCGGCGAAATTGAGTTTGTTGTTAGTGGGCATCGGCGGAATGGCTTTTCGATATTGCGCACGGCTTCGAAACGATACTTTGGAAATGTCCGAGCGAAGATAGAGAAAGCAATGCGGATACGGGCTGGTTATCGTGAGTTGATGGCAATGGACGACTCGCAGCTTGCTGACTTAGGCATTTCGCGCGGCGTGATCGCTTCCGCAGTAAAAGGTAATATGATTTTGACGTCAGCAAAAGGATCGTCCGTTAAGGCACAATATGAACCGGATGGTTCAACAGTGTTTGAGGACAGCAACAGTCAGCACGCCCCACCCAATGACAACATTCAGGTTAACGATCACCGTCACGCGGTTTGATCGTCAGCAGCCGGTTCATATGCATCCCCCCATAGTGTTGATGGACCGGCTGCTTCTTTTTTAAACGACAATTCCTTACTTCGTCAAAATAAGGGCCCGCCATTCACCGACGGCGTATCGATGTTGCAGATGCAGGCCTTGCAACAGATAACTGCTCAGCACCATTTGTTCCTGTTTTGCAAGTAATCCGGACAGGACGAGAACGCCGTTGCCAGCCAAAGAGCTGGTAATACTGAAGGCCAGCGTGACCAACGGTTTGGCCAGAATATTTGCGACAATTAAATCATAAGGCGCGCGTCGCTGCAGGGCGCGGCTATTCATGCCGGCAGCATGTTCCGCCTTGATGAGCGGTGCCAGTCCATTCTTCTTGGCATTTTCACTGGTAACCAAGACAGCATCTATATCTATGTCGCTGGCAAGAACTGGTCGCCGCCAGGCTTTTGCAATCGCAAGCGCCAGAACTCCTGAACCGCATCCAAGATCGAGCGCATTATAAATTTCTCGCGTCTTCTTTAAATTATCAATTGCCAGTAAACAGCCAAAAGTCGTTTCGTGCAAACCGGTGCCAAAAGCGCGGCCGGCGTCAATTGTCAGATCATGTCGGGAAATACAAGGATGAGCGGTATCGTGGGATCCATGAATATAAAAGCGACCCGCATCGACAGGCGGAAGCAATTTCTGGCTTTCCGTAACCCAGTCCTTTTGAATCAGAGGAGCGATCAGATATTCAAGGTCAGAATCCAGTTGTTTAAGGAGTTGATCGCCTGGTTTCTGTTCAAACAAGACATTCATCGTCCAGTGGGAGCCATCAGCGACGGCTTCTTCCGTCGATATTGTCAGCGCGTGGTCTTCAAGTATCTTCTCAATGGGTTCAAGTTCTGGCAAAGGGAGTGTAACGCTGAGCTGCCAGAGGAAGGTATCAGCAAGATTGGACAAAGTTTTCCATCACTTTCTTTGTACCCGCTTTCTCGAAGGCGATTTCAAGTTTTGGGCCATCTTTACGCAGGATACGACCATATCCGAATTTCTGATGAAATATACGATTGCCGACTTCTTTGCCGGCATCTCTAACTTTAGAATTCAAGGGTTGCGTCGTATTGTCAACAAGGGCTTCGTTAGCGGTAGCTCGTTTCGTCAGTACATCCGTGTAATGGGTTGCCTCTGCCGTTCGCCATGCGAAGGACGACGGTGCATCGGAAGATCGGGACGTATTGTAAATGCCCTGTTCAGATTGATCGGCAATGTGCTCTTTGGGTAATTCATCGACAAATCGACTTGGTAAAGAAGATTGCCATTGGCCATGAATGCGGCGGTTGCTGGCATGACTTATATAGCACCGCAATTTGGCGCGGGTAATACCTACATATGCAAGGCGACGTTCCTCTTCGAGCGCTTTGAGGCCATTCTCGTCAAGGGCACGCTGATGTGGAAATAGGCCTTCTTCCCAACCAGGAAGGAAAACCGTGTCATATTCCAGTCCTTTCGCTGAATGAAGCGTCATCACACTGACCATTTCATCACTTTTGTCCTCGTTATTCTCCATAACCAGGGACACATGCTCCAGAAACTGGCCAAGGCTTTCATAGTCTGCCAGGGCAGGGCCGAGTTCTTTCAGGTTTTCTTTCTTTCCTTCAGCCTCAACAGATTTGTCCTGGCGCCACATGTCAAAATATCCGCTCTCTTCGAGAACAGCTTCAACAAGCTCATTCGGCGGGATTAAATCCTTCTGGGCTCGCCAATGATCAAAATTTTCGCAAAGCTTTGAAAGGGCGGCGAGGGGTTTTCCTTTAAACATTTTTTGGTCGACAGCAAGGGCTGCAGCCCGGGAAAGAGACATATTATTTGTACGGCCAATGTCTCGGATTTTTTCAAGTGCTTTTACACCAAGGCCCCGTTTTGGCAAATTGTAGATACGCTCAAAAGCCAAATCATCATCTGCCTGATTTATGACCCGAAGGTAGGCGAGAACGTCCCTGATTTCCCGGCGTTCATAAAATCTCAGTCCGCCGATGACGCGGTATTTTATACCCATGCTCAAGAAACATTCTTCAAAATCACGGGTTTGAAAGCTGGCGCGGACTAAAATTGCGATATCTTTCAGGCTGGCGCCTTTGCGTTCGATATTTTCGATTTCATCAGCGATCCAGCGCGCTTCGTTTCCGCCATCCCACAATCCGTTCAAGACAACTTTCTCGCCGTCATTTCCTTCAGTGAACAGAGTTTTGCCAAGCCGGCTTTCGTTCCGGGAAATTAATCCTGAGGCGGCACCCAATATATGGGATGTGGAGCGATAATTTCTTTCCAACTTAATTATATCGGCACCTGGAAAGTCGTCTTCAAACTTCAGGATATTGCCGACTTCAGCGCCTCGCCAACCGTAAATGGACTGATCATCATCGCCAACACAGCATATATTCTTGTGTTTTTGCGCCAGTAACCTAAGCATTAAATACTGGGCGACATTGGTATCTTGATATTCATCAACAAGGATATATTTGAAGCGGTTTTGATACTGCGCAAGTATTTCCGGATTTTGTTGAAAGAGAGTAAGGATATGCAACAATAAATCGCCGAAATCACAAGCATTCTGCGCTGTCAGACGGGCCTGGTAAATTTTGTATAAATCCCCGGCGCGGCCATGAGCAAATCCGGTACTATCGAGGTCTTTTACCTGATCCGGTCGTAATCCTTTGTCTTTCCAGCGATCAATGATCGCAGCCAAGCCTCGGGGCGGCCATTTTTTTACATCGATACCTTCTTCAATAAGGATTTGCTTTAGCAATCTGAGCTGATCATCCGTATCCAAGATTGTGAAATTGGTATTGAGGCCCACCAATTCAGCATGACGCCGTAGTAGCCAGACACCAATTGAATGAAAGGTCCCAAGCTTAATTTCAATCGCCTGCGGCCCGACAAGGTTTGCTGTTCGCTCCCGCATCTCAGCCGCAGCTTTGTTTGTAAAGGTAACGGCGAGAATCTCCCATGGGCGAACATCGCGCATGTTCAGGATATGAGCCAGTCTGGTTATCAAGACACGCGTTTTCCCCGTGCCTGCTCCAGCGAGAACCAGCACGGGCCCATCAAGAGATTGCACCGCGGCGGTTTGCCCTTCATTCAGGCCATCTAAATAGGATAAGTCTGGGGTCGAAGAGGCCTGTTGAGGGGCGTCAAAATTACCGATGTCAAAATTGTCACTCATGGCTATATGATATAGCTCAACAGGATCGGTCCGGCTATACCAGATCTAGGGACAACTGGCATTAATCCTATTTAAAAACTTTATCGCGTGCGTCGTCCTGGGCGGAGAGCAGTGCCGCGTTATATGCATGCAAAAGATCATTGTGATGTAGAATGCCAATTAGTCGGCGATCACTGGCCCTATTGATGACCGGAATATGTTCAACACCGGCATTTTCGATAATACCAATGGCGGCTTTCAGGCTGGTATCAGGAAACAGGACCGGGTTGTCCTCGTGAACAAGGTCCATTGCCGTCAGGTTTTCTTCCGGCTCGTCACCGAATAGGTGAGTTTTTAAGTCTGAGTAATCAATGCGGCCGAAAAATTCATGGGTTTCTGGATCGACAACAACAAACTTGTCATGATTGGTATTGCCGACAATTTTTCGAAGATCCGCCATTGGTGCATCTTTGGCGACTTCAATAAATTCTCGATCCATAATGCCGCGTACTTGTCGAAAGCTCAATTGGCGAAGAGCTCGGCTCTCGTTGACGTCGACATTCCGATTGAGAAGTTGCGTCTGAAAAATGCTGCGTCCAATTATGTGCTTGGTGATGAGGGTTGCCACAGAGACGGCGATCATCACCGCGATAGAAATCTTGTAATCTCCGGTCAGCTCAAACACGATTAGGATGGTCGATATTGGTGCTCCCAGAACAGAGGCGGCCACTGCCGACATGCCAATGATTGCGTAGAGCCCATGGCTTGCCGCCATTTCAGGAAAAGCTTGCGCGGCGATAAGGCCGAAGGCACCGCCAGTCATTGCCCCAATAAACAAGGACGGCGAGAAAAATCCGCCGCCAAATTTGCTGCCAATCGTAATTCCAACGGCTACTGTTTTCACCACTATCAGGGCCAGCAGTAAAAGCAATCCGTAATTACCTTTCAATGCACTATCTGTCGCCTCATATCCGACACCGATAATCTGTGGAAACTGAGTCGCAATTAGCCCGAGCACAAGACCTCCGGCCGCTGGGCGTAAAACGTCAGGAATATGAAAACGGTCTATGGTTTTCGTTGAAAAGGTAATGCTCCAGATGAAAATTAAAGAAACAAAGGCGGAAACAACACCCAACAATGCGATCGCCGGAAATTCCCACAGAGAAACGATGCTGTATTGAGGAATGATGAAAGCTGGAAAGTCTCCCACATAAATGCGACTGACGATTGTTCCAACGACAGAAGCGATCACAATCGGAGCAAAGGCTTGTGTGGCCAGGGATCCGACAACCACCTCAAGTGCGAAGAACATACCGGCAATCGGCGCATTAAAGGAGGCCGCAACACCGGATGCAACGCCGCAGGCAACCAGGGTCATATAATATTTTGAGGGTAATCTTAACCGCTGCCCGAGCTGGCTGGCTATCATGGCGCCAAAATGTACCACCGGGCCTTCGCGGCCACTTGATGCCCCTGAGCCAAGTGACACGGCACTTACAAACATGGCACCAAAGCCCGTCAGCAATTTCATTTTGCCACGATTGACGATAACCGCTTCCATGACGTCGGCGACACCTTGCGGGCGATGGCCCGGCATCAGGTATTTCAGAAAAAGGCCGACAATAAGACCGCCGACTACAGGGACAGCAACAATTTGCCACCATGGAAGGCTATCTGCCATCGAAATGATATCGTAGCTTCCATATCCATAAAACAGGGTTTGCAGCTCGCTAATGGCGATCCGGAAGCCAACGGCACCATATCCGGCTAACAGGCCGATGGCGATTGCACAAGCAACGAGCTTGACCGGCATGCTATTTGTCGCCGAAAAAATCGGGTTGAGAATTTTGTCTTTTGTTTTGTTTCGCTCAACGACGGCCATTGTGAAGCCTACTGCCCTAAAAATAATAGCATTACGGACACTTAGTTATTTGTTTTGATATTCAGGTGTAACGCTATTGTCTTAAAGTTTCAATAATTGCAATGCATTCTGCCACAATGACTTGATGGGACGATTTCAACGAATAAGGAATTCTTTAGCCCATCCCAATGTTTGTGACGCCGTCGTGGATGGTTTATATTCGCATCCAACCCATCCGGAATATTCGTGAGATTTTAAAAAATCAAAAATATAGGGGTAATTTATCTCACCATTGTCTGGCTCATATCTGTAGGGTGGATTGGCGATTTGAATATGAGCAATGTTATCGGCATTTGCCAAGTACTGTTTGCAAATGTCACCATCAGTTCGCTGAACATGATACATATCAAATTGAATTTTGAGATTTGGGTGATCGACAGTGTTGAGGGTTGACGCCGCCATCGTGACGCTTTCCAAAAAGAAACCGGGCATATCGGACGTGTTTATCGGTTCAATAAGGGCAACAACATCACGTTTCGCACATTCTTGCGCGGCGAAGGCGAGATTTTGGTGGTAGATATCCAGTTGCTCGCTCTGGGAAATCGTCTCATCTCGAAGGCCCGCCATAAAATGGATCTGGGAGCATTGCAGCGCTGCTGCGTACTCTAGAGCCTGAAAAATACTATCCCGAAATTCCTGTTGTCTTCCTGAAAGACTGGCGAGACCTCTTTCTCCTGCAGTCCAATTACCGGCTCCGGCATTGAATAAAACTTGTGTTAAGCCGTTGTCTTTTAATAGGTTGAGCAGTTCCGGACCATTCCAATCATATGGAAATAAATATTCGACGCCTTTAAATCCATCTTTAGCCGCGGCCTTAAACCGGTCAAGAAACGGCAGTTCCTGATATAGAAAACTCAGGTTTGCGGCAATTTTAAGCATAAAATTATTCTGACTGTGATCGTGTTTCTTCGACGATAGGTTTTACAAAAGTTGGCGCTTGATCCCAAGGAAACAGGATCCAGGTATCCTGGCTCACTTCTGTAATAAAGGTATCCACTTGCTCTAATCCTTTAGGTTTACCGTAAATACTGGCGAAATGGGCGTTGGGGAGCATTTGGCGAACATGCCGGGCGGTTATGCCGCTGTCCACCAGATCGTCTACAATCAGCCAGCCTTCGCCGCCATTTTCCAGTTCAAGAGGTTTGATGACATTGACTTCGCCGACTGTTTTGTCGTCTCGGTAGGCCAATATGCAAATCGTCTCAATATGACGAATATCAAGTTCTCGGGCGACAATCGCCGCTGGAACCAACCCACCTCGCGTTACGGCAACGATCCCTTTGAATGGGGCTTTTTCCATGAGCCGCCAGGCCAGTGCCCGGCCGTTGCGATGTAGTTCTTCCCATGAAACTGGAAAGTATTTTGTATAACCCGCTTCTTGCGTCATCGTATATTTCCTTGTCGAAAGTTTGACGATGGTTTTAGACCGAGGTCGCACAGATTAAAAGGCCCGATTTCATCAAGTTATCCGCAAAAGCTTTTAACCGGTTACATTTTCCGCTAACCTGATCTGATGATCTCTAAGACCCCAACGACAGCGCAGTTGAAATATTTGCGGCTTGGCCGTTTCCAGCCGGGCGGTAAATTGCCGCTCTTTGATCCGAATGGTCAGCAAATTAGCGCGACGACAATCCGCAGCTGTATTCGTAAAGGATGGGCTGCGTCGTGGTTTAAGAACCCGATCAAACCAGACTGGCTCGTATGTAAATTGACGGAAGAGGGTATCAAGACTGTCGACAAATATCCCAACCGGCATTGAAACCGAGAGAACATTTCGACGTCAGAATGTGACGAGCTTCTCACTGGGTTAAGGTAAGTGTCATAAAAATCTTCTCCTAACGGTTACGTTATGCCAAACTTTGATCCTCTGAAAACTGCGTGGTGGATGCTTTAAAATGACGGATCCCTTGTTTATGCTTTCCTTAGCGATGATTGTCTTTCTCGCTATTCATATTATTCCATCCAGTTACCTGAGAGTTGCCATTGTCTCCAAAATCGGGACGGGCGCTTATCTTGGCCTTTTCAGCCTGCTATCCATCGCGGCCTTCGCCTGGGTCATTTATGCGTATATTCAAACGCCGTTTGGAGCACCAATCTGGGATGCCGGGAACGCAGGATTGTATCTGGGAACAGTTTTGATGCCCATTGCCTTCATATTATTTGTCAGTGCTTATACCAGCCCAAACCCGACGACATTGGGTGGTGATAAGTTGATAGACAGGGAATTCGCATATAGTGGAATAAATGCAATTACCCGACATCCCCTGATGTGGGCAATTATCCTTTGGTCTATTGTTCATGTGGTCAACAATTCCGATAGCACATCCCTTATCTTTTTTGGCGGATTTGGGGTTCTTGCCTTAGCCGGAACTTTCTTGATTGACGCAAAAAAAGCACAGCAATTGGCAGAAGGTTGGGATCGATATGCGACCCGGACGTCAAATATTCCGTTCCTCGCTCTTATCCAGGGACGGGCGACATTCTCATTCAAGCCACTTTGGTGGCGCATACTTTTGGGTCTGTTTGTATTCGCCGCGGTATTTCATTTCCATTCCAGCCTGTTTGGCGTGTCGCCGGTCCCAATGTCAAATTAGAAAATTGCCTAAAATACGGCGCAGGTGGTGTTTCCTGTCGCGTATATTTTACCGTCCTCGCCAATCAATTTTGCTTCTGCGGTGGCTATTTTACGGCCTTTGTGAACAACTTCCGACGTCGCAGTAACAAGGCCCATTCCGGGTTTCATGGCACGCAGATATTTGATATTCAGATCAACCGTGGAATAATTTTCTCCGGGCTCCATCATTGTGTGAATGCTGCAGCCCAAAGCGGAATCAAGTAAGGTGGCTGCGTATCCACCATGGACACTCCCCATTGGATTGAGATGCTTGGAACTTGGTTTTCCTACAAAGGCAGCTTTTCCATATGAAATTTCTTTTAAGGCAAAATCAAGCGTACTGGCTATTGAAGGAGGCGGCACAGCACCTGCGACCATGGCCTGTAGTTGTTGGAGGCCGGTCATTTGTTGTCGCGCTTTTTCCAAATCGATATTCTGGAGGGTCATAATACGTCCATTTTTAGTTAGGCTATAGCGTAAAGATAGGGATTAGCATCAATACGAAAATATGCTATTGATGTATATCAACTATACAAATATGAATAAATATGTCCTGGGATCTTTATAGATACTTTTTGGCTGTTGCGGAAACTGGCAGTTTGTCTGCGGCCGCCCGCCAGCTTTCCGTGTCGCAACCGACGGTCGGCCGACAAATTGCCGAGCTTGAAGTCAGGCTTGAAACACGATTGTTCGAAAGAGCTTCTCATGGCTATCTACTGACGACTGCGGGCCAGCAGATAAAAGCCAGAATAGAGGAAACCGCAGCAGGTTTTCGCGATATCGAGAGCCAGATTAGGGGGATGGATAAATCCCTTTCCGGGCTGATCCGGTTTTCAGCAACTGAAGGGTTTGGCAGCTATTGGCTGACGCCGAAAATCAGCGAATTTCAGAAAATTTATCCGAACATCCGGTTCGAACTTATCCTCAATATCTCTGTCCTTGATTTGCGAAAACGAGAAGCTGATATTGCGCTACGGCTTGCAAATCCAAGGTCTTCAGACTTAATCGGGCGTCGTGTGGGCAAGGCCGGGTTCGGTTTGTATGGGGCACGAGATTATCTTGAAAGACGCGGCTATCCGCAGTCTGTTGACGATCTCAAAGATCATGACTTTATTGGATGGCAGCAGAACCGAGACGATATTGTCCTGACTAAAGCACTGTCAAAAATGGTTGGGGAGACAAATATTAAATTTCAGTGCAATACGGTAGCAGCCCAAATCGCAGCCGTGACAAATGGGATGGGATTATTTCTAGCACCGCATTATCTGGTGCCAAAAGATGATACGGTTGTCCGACTCCTTCCAGACAAGATTAATCAGAATATCGATATGTGGTTGCTTACTCACCGCGATCTGATTGGTACCAGCCGAATCCGCGTGTTTCTGGATTTCCTATATGCCCAATTTGAAAAAGACGCACAAATGTTGCTGAACGGCAATTGACGCTCTCAAGAGGCAAAGTGAGAAATCAGGAGAAAGATGCCTGCGGCGAGTAAGGCGGCGCAAGGAACGGTTATTATCCAGGCGGCAATTATGGTTACAAAATGAGATCGGCGCACCAGCTTTTTACGCCGGTTATTACGTGTTTCGTTCTTCTCGTCTGGTAGATTGCTTTCAGGATTTATTTTTGTGGGCCTATTACTCGACCGCATTTTCTTTGCCCGGCGTTCAGTGTCCCATTCCCGAAAGAATCCCACCCCAAAAACCGCTCCCACAGCAATATGTGTTGAACTAACGGGAAGGCCAAGTGCGGAGGCAACCAAAACTGTAATGCCCGCTGACAGGGCAACACAGTATGCCCGCATGGGATTCATTTTCGTAATCTGTTCCCCCACTGTTTTGATAAGCTTGGGTCCGAAAAGAAACAACCCGGCACTCAACCCAACAGCGCCAATAACCATAACCCAAAGCGGGATACCGACTTTTGCATCAATAGCACCGGATGCCGATGTGCTTACAATTGCAGCAAGAGGCCCAACAGCGTTGGCGACGTCATTGGCGCCATGGGCAAATGACAGGAGGGCTGCCGAGCAAATAAGCGGGATCGTAAACAGGATACGCAAAGATTTGTTCCGGTTTTCCATACCGATAGCAGCTTTGGCGATAATGGGTCTTACGACGGCATAAACAGCGGCAAATAACGCCAGCGAGACAAATAAAATCGTAACACCATCAGGGCGCCAGATCCTCTTTAAACCCTTCATAATCAAATATGCGGAGAAGACACCGGCCATAACGGCGACGAGCAAGGGAACCCAACGTTTTGCGGCCGCGATTTTATCTTCCTGATAGATGATGTAGACTTTGATAAACGCCAGAAATATGGCAGCAATAACGCCACCCATGACGGGAGAGATAACCCAGCTTGCCGCAATGGCGCTCATGGTGCCCCAATTAACAACGCTAAACCCTGCGGCGGCAATACCAGCACCCATTACACCGCCGACGACCGCATGAGTCGTCGAAACCGGAGCCCCGACCCAGGTCGCAATATTGACCCACAAGGCAGCTGAGAACAAAGCCGCAATCATGGCCCAAATAAAGACCTGGCTATTTTCCATTGAGGAGGGATCGATAATTCCCTTTTTGATGGTATTCACAACGTCGCCGCCCGCCAGAATGGCGCCGGCAGCCTCGAATACGGCGGCAATGATCAGTGCTCCCATCATGGTCAAGGCTCGGGAACCAACGGCTGGACCCACATTGTTCGCAACATCATTTGCCCCAATGTTGAGGGCCATATAGCCGCCAATAATAGCGGCAATTATAATGAGCGTTGAATGTTCTCCGGTCTCGATGATGCTTGCGGAGAAGGCCCAGACAATAAGCAGAAACAAGCCGGCGAGTGCGAGGGCCTTATAACTTTTTCCCGCATATATTCCTTGAGACTCAATCTGTCCAATTCGATCCAGATCTTTATCGAGAGTTTGTTTGACCATAATATTACCGAATGCCCCTACTGATCGAATCTGGTTGTGCAAATTCTGACCCGCTTTCTAATCCATGCGAGAGTTGAAGGAAAGTGGGTTTATCGAATTATTACTTGTTTCATATATGTCGGCAGGCTTTTATAAATCGGAGTCAGTATGCTAGGCTTTTCGCAAAGACCATCAATTCAAATAAAAACAGGAAAATATCCATGAAAATCCTTCCGGAACTCAAAGATCTACATAAGGAAATGACTGAATGGCGTCACCGGATCCATAAACATCCGGAAACTGCATTTGAAGAATATGAAACATCTGATTTCGTCGCTGAAAAACTTGAAAGTTTTGGTTTGGAAGTTCACAGAGGTTTGGGGAAAACGGGGGTTGTCGGAACATTGACGAGCGGTAGTGGTAATCGCGCCATTGGACTTCGGGCAGATATGGATGCGCTGGATTTGCAGGAACTCAACGAGTTTGAGCATCGCTCGCAAGTGGATGGCAAGATGCATGGCTGCGGACATGATGGTCATACTGTTATGTTGTTAGGCGCGGCAAAGCATTTGTCAGAATCAAAGAATTTTGACGGTACAGTCCGGTTTATCTTTCAGCCGGCGGAGGAGAATGTCGCAGGCGGTCGTGTCATGATAAGTGATGGGCTATTCGATATGTTCCCTGTCGACAGTGTATATGGAATGCATAATATGCCGGGACATGAGGTGGGTACTTTTGCCGTTTGTAAAGGCCCGATCATGGCGTCCGCAGATTTTTTTGAATGTAAGGTAACCGGCAATGGAGGCCATGGTGCCTTTCCGCACCTGGCGACGGACCCCATAGTCATATCCGCTGAAATCATTCAAGCATGGCAAAGTATTGTCAGCCGTAATGTAGACCCGCTCCACTCTGCGGTTATCACGGTTGCCCAGATTCATGGAGGCCATACCGGTAATGTCATCCCGGCGGAAGTCCTTATGAGCGGTACAACACGCGCTTTCGATCCGGATATTCAGGATATGATTGAAAACCGGATGCGACAGATAGCCGTCGGAATTGCCGAGGCGCATGGCGCAACCGCGGAATTTATCTACGACCGGCGTTATGCACCGACAATTAACACTGCAGATGAGACCGATGAGGCGATTGCAGCGGCGGCGGAATTGGTCGGTACTGACAGTGTTAATAAGAATGTGACACCGGTTATGGGGGCCGAGGATTTTTCCTGGATGCTGAAAGAACGCCCGGGTTGTTATATTATGATCGCAAATGGTTCAGGTGAGGGGAGTTGCCATGTCCATAACCCGAATTATGACTTTAATGATGATATTTTACCCCTTGGCGCCAATTACTGGGTAGAGCTAACGGAACGGATTCTGGACCGCGAAGCCACTTGATGGAGAAAAAAGCAGAAAAATTGGCCAATCGCGGTCAATTTTTCGTGACGACGATTACAAAGTAATAGGATAACCCTTGGTAATTGTCGTTCGTAAATATCAAATTAGGTAATATGATGTTTCTCTAGGATTGGGGTGACTCGAGGTTAAATGAGTATAAATGTGAAATTTTGGGGTGTGCGTGGGTCCATAGCGACGCCTTCCACAGACCATATGAAATATGGAGGCAATACCTCTTGCGTTGAAGTGAACGTCAATGGCCGTATCATCATTCTTGATGCCGGGACAGGTGTTCGTCTGCTCGGGAACTGTCTGATGGAGCGAGACCTTAAAGATTACCTATTTCTCCAATCACATACTCATTGGGATCATATCAACGGATTTCCCTTTTTCGGTCCGGTCTACCGGGACGATGTCAGCATAAAAATCATGGCCGGACATTTAAGTGAATCCGGTGGTATCAAAAAAGTACTCTCTTCTCAAATGTGTCAGCCGACCTTCCCTGTTCCCTTTTCGGAGCTTTCAGCGAATTTGAGTTTTACTGATTTTAAGGCGGGCGACTCGTTTTCATTAGGAGACGGAATTTTCGTCCGAACGGCACCTTTGAAGCATCCGGATGGAGGTACAGGATACCGTATTGAGCATGGCGGTGCCGCCATCTGCTATATTACCGATACAGAACATGTTATCGGCCATCCAGATGAGGATATTCTGCGGCTCATAGAGGGAGCGGATCTGGTTATTTACGATTCAACCTATACCGATGAAGAATATCCGAAATTTGCGGGCTGGGGGCATTCTACCTGGCAAGAGGGTATACGGTTATGCCAGGCTGCAAATGTGGGGCAGATGGCAATTTTTCACCATGATCCGTCTCATGATGACGCCTTTATGGATAATGTCGCCGAACAAGCGCGCAAAGTCTGGTCAAATGCTTTTGTCGCCCAAGAAGGCATGACTGTGGCGATCGAATCAGCTGAATTGGAAGAAAAAATTTCAGTCGCCTATTAAACATCATTCTTTAAGGCTCGCAGATCGGCAGAAATTTCGAAAAATTTGGAAATGAGCTGAGAATCCCGGCGCTCTGCTAGGCATATTCCGAAAATTTCCATTCTCAGCTTTTGCCCTTCAAGTTCTACCAAATGTATCCGATTATCGCCCGACACTTCTGTTGGCGTAAAATATGAAATCCCCATATTATTAGCAACGGCTTCGCGACTGATCTCTCTATTTTCGACGATCAAAAGGTCATCCTTGTTATATTTTACACGATGGGACCAGTGATTTCGCCCTTGTCCCTTGGCCATCTCGTTTATGGAGATAATGGCTCGTTGACTTTCAAGTTGATGCATGGGCACCGACTCGCGGTCGCGCCAAGGATGTCTTTCTGATACCGCCACTTTAATTGGTTCATCATAAATTTTTTGACAGTAATACTGATTGTTGATGGGAGGGGCGTCGAAAAAGGCGATATCAGCGCGATAATCAAGAATTTCTTCATCTATTTTTTTATAGGTTCCGGTCGAAAACCCGATGGTTATTTCCGGATATTTTTCTTGAAAGGCGGCAGCGGTATGTAACGCATATATGGAGGAAGGAGCCGCTATTTTCAAATGTCCAATTTTGAGTGTCTCCAGGGAGGAAAGAAGAGTATGGGCTTCATTTTCAAGGCTGAATATTCTGCGAGATAAGTTCAACAGCATTTTTCCGGGGGCCGTTATATGGGTTTTGCGGCCGCGGCGTGTGAATAGCTTTGTATTATACCTTTGCTCCAAGGCTTGCACTTGTAACGTTAAAGCGGGTTGGGTAAGCCCTAGATTTCTTGCCGCAGCTGAAAATCCCTTATTTTCTGCCACGGCATGAAAAGCGCGTAACTGTGCGTGGTTCATTGTTATTTCTGCCCAATAATTGAATACTGAAAATCAAGTTTACCTGATATTCTCCTTATCTATATATTCTACTAAGCGAAAGTACAACATCTTTAAATTGTTATTAAGTTAATTTTAGCTCCTATAGGTTGATTTTTTGACGCCGGAATGGTGCCGTCCAATTTTCTTTCTTCCTGAGTAATTGTTTTGCTTCCTGGGTGACAGAATGTGCTATTTGAAAGACTTCAAGAAGAGGGGATTAAATGTGGGTGTAAAAATTTATCTTGTTCGACATGGTGAAGCCGGGGGAGCATGGGACAGTACAGCGGACCCTGGTTTGAGTGACAAGGGGCTTTCGCAGGCAGACACTGTTGCACGGCTGTTGAATGAAACGATTGCACCAATTAACATCTTTAGTAGCCCCTTGAAGAGGGCCCGGGAAACGGCTAAGCCGATTAGTGACTTATGGCAACAGACAGTGGATATTGCCCCGCAATTAACGGAGGTTCCGTCCGCCGGCGTGGCGTTTGAAGATCGCCGTCAATGGTTGACTGGGATTCTACAGGGACGATGGACGGACCAATCGGATGTGCTTAAAAATTGGCGATCCAATATCGTAGAGTTTGCCAAAAGCCAGACGGAAGATGCGGTCTTTGTCACACATTTTGTTGTTATCAACTCGTTGGTCGGATTTACGGAAGATAATGAGGATGTTCTTGTCTTTCGCCCTGATACTTGCTCTGTGACGACAATTGGATTGGATCTGGGGCGGCTTCATCTTATTGAAAAAGGGCAGGAAGCTCTTACGGTAATCAAATAAACGGCGGATTTTTCTTAAATTTCAGGTTCAGAAAGATCTGTTGGATTTCGATGTAACAGACTTGACTCTTGATTAAATAAAAAATAGAACAAAACATGAACAAAATATTATTTTATGGCATAATCCATGAGAGTTTGAAGGTGTTTTAAAAGAGAAGAAGTGTTTTGCAAAAGGGTGCCGAAAAAAAGAGTCTTTTAGCTCTGCCAGAAAATATCTTGCCGTTATCGCGAAACCTGGACGGCAACCGTTTCGGGGAGAGGGACCTGGTCTATTTTGGCCATGAGAATATAGATGCGGCCCTCCCGTGGGGTGGATTGCCAAAGGGCGGATTGCATGAGGTCGCTCTTCCCCCCAAAGCAGAGATTTCCATGTTTTCGGCTGCGACGGGTTTTGCAGCCGCTCTTTTGCGGCATGCCAGCGGACCTTCTGGACAGATTCTAGTATGTCAGAACCGGCGTTGGGGACGGAAGTTCGGACAGATATATGGTCCCGGCATAGCGCCTTTTGGACTGCGGCCAAACCGGCTGTTGATTGTGGAAACCCAAAGCGACGCTGAAACCCTCTGGGCAATGGAGGAAGGTCTTAGATCCGGTGTCGTTCAATCGGTCCTTGGAGAGGTTGGAGATTTGGATTTGACTGCGAGCCGACGCCTGCAGCTGGCTGCGGAAAAATCGGGCGCTTTTGCCTTGCTGCTGCGGTTCCCTGAGAAGGCCCTGGGAAATAATGCGGCTTTAACCCGATGGCATATTCAGCCGTCAGAAACGTTTCCGATAGACGATAAACAGGAAACAGAAGTGCCGAAGTTTAAATGGCAGGCAACATTATGGCGGTGTCGGGGGGGAGCGCCTAATCAATGGGAGATTTCGTGGAAGGATGAAGCGTTTCATTGTGATATGGCTGCCCAAATGGCCGATAGATTGTCGCGAACGACAAACAATCGAACCTAAAGTCCCTTTTGCGCTGACCAATGAGATGAGCGGTGGCGTGCGGCTGTATGCGGTAAATGAGGCCGCCGCGGTGTTGGGGCTTGCCCCGCAGATGAAACTGGCAAATGCGCGGGCTCTCGCTCCAGAATTATCTATTGCCTCGGCAACAG
>Ga0315336_1003487_pt1 | contig 20785 bp, 20 predicted proteins | sample ASW5metaG_FD_204512 | JGI IMG/M metagenome (GOLD analysis project Ga0315336, IMG submission 204512) | Ammonia-oxidizing marine archaeal communities from Monterey Bay, California, United States - ASW #5 | ecosystem: Environmental > Aquatic > Marine > Intertidal zone | place: USA: California... | reverse complement strand
GAGAATCGTAGCAGAAACAAGAAACTTAGGATACCCTGCGGCGAAACTCTCTCGTGGTTTCGACCCGTGTGATTCGTCCCACAGCAGGGAAAGAGGCGCGACAGTCATGGAGCGCGCCCGCAGGAAGCCACACCGAGCCCCGCGATTGAAGCCAACCAGCCCCGCGACCCATCTCCCGCCGAACCCCGACCGCCAGGGTGACCTGCCCCCACAAGTTGTACCACTTTCTAAGTTAGGATCTGGGCCGTTTTCGGCGGGTGCAGGGGCTGGAGCCCCGAACCCCCTTCTCTCAGCCATCCAACAGCTTCTGTGCAGGCCGCGCCGAGCGTCACGACTTCGAGTACACGCGCAATGGCACGTTGTCCCTCTATGCGGCGCTGAATACCAAGACCGGCGCAGTGCAGGGCAAGGCCGCGGCGAGACAGCCGAACCCAAGGTGAGACGGGGCCGCCAGCGGCCATTATCCCCGCGGCGAGGTCCGACGCTATCACGCCGCGCTGAACTTCCTCGCGCACAAGCATTTCGTGATTCTCTCCGGCCTCTCTGGCACCGGGAAGACGCAACTCGCGCTGTGCTACGCTCGCGCCGTGCACGGAATCACCGCCCCTAAGGCGCAAAATGGAACGTGCAACCAGCTCCTTCGCGAGATGGATGGACGATCCCCTCAATCTTTCCGATAGTGTCGGCACTCAGATTCGAGACGGCTAGGCTCGCGGAGTTGGACGAGAAGTGCGCGCCGGTGGCGGTAAAATCTACTCGGGCTAGAGTGCGACCGACAGCAAGCGCAAACCGTCTACCCTGAGTATGACTAGATTCACCGAAGTCCAGCCAACCTTGGAGAACCACTGGCGGTCCATTATTTTGTTTGGCCGCAACGTGGCGTCGTACAAGTTTGCCTGGGCAAGTCGCTTCTAGATCTGTCCGCACAAGACAAGGATGTCGTAACTCTTGAAGAGCTGTCCGGTCCGTTTTTCCGGTGCATCTGCGAGCACTTGAAAATCGCTGACAAGCAAAGCACTTCTTCATCAAGCAAGTTTCTTCAAGCCTGCCGCAAGTTCAACAGAGTAGAGATCACCGAGGACGAGCTTCGTAATGTGACGGCAAGGCTGGGCTTCAACAACGTCATTGATGCCTTCCACGTCGTCCAAAATGGTGAGATCGAAGTCCGATTCTTCGAGGATGAACGACAGGGCAAGACGAAGGGTATTCGCCTTATCGATGACCTCTTTCGACTGCACGAGCAATACCAGTACCGCAATCTTCCAAGCGAAGTGGAGGCTCGCTGGCGCCTGGTCGAGACGGCTTGGCAACTCGATCTTCCCCGGCATGTGCTTTCTGTGGAGTATGACCCCGATGGTGACTTTCTCATCGTCCAAGACCGGCGCTTGGAGAGGAGGCCGATTACCGCGTGTCGGGATGCACTCAATGGGTATCAGAAGGGAAAGTGCTTTTACTGCTTTTGCGATATTTCGATCGAGCGGTTTGCAGACAATCTTGCCGACGTGGATCATTTCTTCCCACATACACTGAAGCCTCACGGCTTTGGGGATTCGATCGACAAAGTGTGGAACCTCGTTCTTGCGTGCCGCGTGTGTAATCGCGGTGAGAGGGGCAAGTTCGATCGACTACCGGACTCACGGTTGCTGGGGCGTCTTCACCAACGAAACAGCTTTCTCATTGACAGTCATCACCCCCTCCGCAATACGTTGATGACCCAGACTGGACAGTCGGAGCCGGAGCGGCGTCGCTTCCTGAAAGAGTCCTACAAGCGAGCGACGGAAATCCTGGTACAGACATGGCATCCGAAAGACGAAGATGAACCTACCCTCTGAGCTAGTAGACGATACGATTCGGTACTACGACCGACATGCGGACGAGTATGTCAAAAGAACCGTGGGGCTAGACACAGAGTTGCTCTACGCCTCTTTTCTAAAGCTCGTCCCTCAAGGCGGAAGAATTCTTGACGCTGGTTGCGGGTCTGGGCGAGACGCAAAAGCGTTTCGGGAGCGCGGCTATGATGTGGCTGCAATCGACGCATCAAAGGAAATGGCGGCGAGGGCCGGACGGGTGATCGGCCAGCGGGTAGAGGCAATTCGATTCCAAGAGATGGAGTTCCATGACGAATTCGAAGGCATCTGGGCTTGTGCGTCGATTCTGCACGTTCCACGGCCCAGCCTCCGGGACGTGATCCATCGATTCTCCCAGGCTCTGCGATTAGACGGGGTCTTGTACGTCTCGTTCAAAAAGGGCTGGGCCGACCGAGTTGACCAAGGTAGACTCTTCACCGACATGAACGAGCAAGGCTTTCGGCAACTCGTCGTCAACGAGCCTCTGCGCCTCGAAGTCGATCCGTGGTATACGGATGACCTGTTACCCGAGCGTCACCACCAATGGTTCAACGTGCTCCTGCGGAAAGTATGAATCTAGGTGGCTGATGAGCACCTCCCGTCCAAATCGACTGCAACAGCGCAACAGTTCCATTGTTGCTGGGGGGCACACGGGATCACTGGTCGCACCCGACCTAGGGGTTCAATCGAAAGCAGGCACTCCTCGCCCTTTGAGGGGGCGTATATGTCGGGAGTCTCTACTCTGCTGGCTCCGGACTACTCCACCCACTCGGGCGGCTCATCAGTAATCCTGATCGCACTATTCTTTCAATTCCTCCACTTGCCTGCGACCCGGGTCTGATCGAGGACTGCCTGGCTTAGCGGGCCGCGCTCGATGAAGTGTCGATCGTCACCGTGACGCGGCGGTTTAAGGCTCGGCCTTCCGGGTTGTCGGACCCGTCCGGGTGGGCGTTGGGCGCTTTCGGTCGGGTTTTGCCACTGCCTTTTGTGCGGTACATGCGCGAGGAAAGCCCATCCTTACCGCTAAGCCAAACTTTTACGGCTTCGGCTCGTTTTTCAGACAGCCGCAGGTTGTATTCGTCGTCGCCGACCGAGTCGGTGTGGCCTTCAATCGAAACGATTCCCGTCGCCCGTTCGCGGATGACGGCGGCGAGTTTGTCGAGCCGTGGTTTGGCTTCGGGTTTGATATCGGCCTTGTCGAAGTCAAACAAAACGTCGCCCGAGAACTCGATGACGATTTGCTGCTCTCTGACGTCGGCCCCGATCTCGACGAGGATTGCGTCGACATCGGTTGTTCGGGCGGAGAGTGAGCGAGCTTCCAGCCCCTCAATGGTGCGGATGTCCGGCACGAAATCCAGGGCACCCCCGCCCGGGCCGAGCGCTTGTACCGCTTCGCGGGCCGCTGCGTGAGCGGCAGGGTCGTCGGGGTTTGCTACGTCCCACGCGCCGACACCGACGACACTCGCCAACAGCGCCAAAGCGCACAAGTAGTGTTTGTGTTGCACGGCGCATCCTCCCCGGTTATTGCGGCAGAGGCACATTTTCGAAAGGCAAGACAATGGGAATCACGATCGAGATTTTCTTGGCTGACGGCGGGGGAGCAGGAAACTTCATCCAGTAGAGTTGTCGGCCGTTGGCTTTGATGTACGTGGAGAGGCCGTCACGCCCGTGAGGTTCTGCAATCCACACGTCCTTGGAGTCCTTCAGGACATGATATTTCTTCCCGGCTCCGGTCTCCAGATAGTAGATGCCGCTTATACGGACTCTAAACAAGGCTTGTGCTCCGCTCGTGTTGCGCACCATGATCACGACCGTTAGCACGTCGTCGTTGACCGTCAGCCGCATCAAGTCGACTTCGAAATTGGTGTCAGACGACATCTGTGTCTGAATCGGATCGGCTGCCTGCAAGACCAGGCCTGTTGTTACGATGAGCATTGCGGTGAAGAGCTTCGTCACCGCGCGTTTTCCTCGGATCATAGGATTGTCCTCCTTGGTTTCTTGATTGGCTTGACGCCCTCCGATTTTCGGATTGCGCCCGTTATCACTCATGAGTGAATGCCCCTCTCTTCGACCGCTGGTACCCGAGAGATCCCTGCAGGCTCTCTCAGGTTCGCTTCTTCGATGTGTCTGGCGCTTTCGTGTTTCAGCGAAGAAAGGGCCGGCGCGAAACCACGCTCGTGCTCGCGCCGACTTGAATCCAAGTCGCCTTGTTCCCTTTGAACCAGGATTTCCATTTTGACCCTGGTACGGCGACAGTATACACCCACGCTGCCCCGAATACCACGTCTTTTCGCGCTGAACCTTGCACATCACCTCCGCTGGTAGGCGCCAGGGCTCGTCCATCCGCTCACAGACGTTGATTGAGCTGTGCATGGCGAATTGCTCATTCCTTTAGCGGGAATGATGATGTTGATTTGGTCCAGGCCGGGACTGGTGGGCTGGAGCTCCACGCCCAAGACTTGCGCCTCGACACCTCCGACGAAGACACGCACCGTCTTGGTCGTGACCGGAACCGTCCCGGCGGGCGGAATGCCGGCGGTTCGCGGCGTCACCGGCCCCAGACCGTCGCACCGATAGGGTACTAATGTGTTACCCGCGATGCGTCACAAGCCCGACTTATCTGAAGCAACTCCCCGGAAGCTGCCAGAACCACGGCACCGAAGAGCGGGCGAGGTCAAGATGACGGCTTGACGGGAGGACAGGCTCTAGTCGTCGACCCTCCTGAATGGGGCGTTTGAGAAAAACCCGACCTGGAACGTATGGTTGTACTCGATCACCCGGCCGCTGCCTTGTTGCACCGTCTGTTGCAGGTAGCCTATCTCGAGATTGCCGAGCCTCGGTAACCGGAATCCCAAAGCGGCGTAGGCCCGGTTCTGGTCGAAGATGTTGTTCCGCAATCCAGCCCCGAAATTCAGCATGAACTCGTTGTACAGGCCGACGTAGTATTTGTTGCGACCTTGGGTATCTCGTGCGACCGGGATGACGCCTTTCAGAAAATACCGGAAGCGATTGCGGTAGTCATAGCGGTCGAGCCTTCCCTGGCCGTTGTCGTCCGCCACTTTGATTCCTACAAAACGCTGTTCGACGCGGTAGCGGTGGATCAGGCCGACATGACCCGCTTTATGCTTGACGATGAGTTGTTGCCACAGGCGGTGCTCGGGGGTCGTGAAGGGGGCCGGGCTGTCGCCGTAGGGGTGCGACTTGATAAAAGCGTAGCCGGAGGAGACTTGTAGGTTTTCGGTAAAGTTGTAGTTAATGCCGGGGCGTAGCAGGAGTTGTTGCCACTTTTGTCCAATTCCCTGCCTCCTCACTTGGCCGTCGAAATGCAGTCCCCAAGGGCTCTTGTCGGTGAAAGAGTGATCACCGAAGTACATGTACCAAGCGTGAGCATTGACGTCGGACAAGCGTCCAGAATCTTGGGGCAGCCCAACCGCGGAGGCTACGAAAAGGAACAAGGGTACCTTGAGGATGCCAGGGTGAAGTTTCATTCGGTGCCTCGCTGCTCGCTTAGAATCGGTCGGAAGGTTTCTATATGTTCCCTAGGAGCGCAACTCTTGCATCTTGTGGATCTCTCGGATCTACAGACTGTCCAGTCGCTAGCGATGGAGACTGCGTTCGACCTCGCGTTCTCGCTCCGAGTCACGGGACTTTAGATGGATTAGTCGAGAACCGCTACATCGACCGGGATAACGCCTCTCGTCTGCTCCAGCAGATTGATAACGCTGGCGTCCAGCAACTCCATGAGTGGGCCCGGATATATCCCGACGAGGAAAATCATAATGACCAGTGGCACGACAGTCGCTGTTTCCCGGACGCTCAGATCAGGTAGGAGCGCGATCTTCTGAGGTGTCTCTCCGAGAGCGACGCGTTGCAGCATCCACAGCATGTAGGCCGCCGCCAAAACGATCCCGCCCATAGCCAGCAGGACTCGGACGAAGCTCGTGTACGAGGTACCTATCAGCACCAAGAACTCACCTATGAAGTTTGATGCTCCCGGTAGACCGAAGGACGCGACCGAGAAAATCGATAGGAACACCACGAACCGGGGCATGGGTTTGTGAAGGCCGCCATAGTCGGAGATTAAACGGCTATGCGTTCGGTCGTATAGCTGTCCGACAGCCAAGAACAGGGCGCCGGTCGTAATGCCGTGGTTAAACATTTGCAAGACGGCCCCCTGGATGCCCTGGCTGTTGAATGCGAAGATGCCCAGCGTGACGAACCCCATATGTGAGATGGAAGAGTAGGCGACCAGCTTCTTGATGTCGGACTGGGCGAGCGCAAGGCATCCGCCGTAGAGAATAGCAACGACCGAAAACCAAAGAACGACGGGAGCGAACCGGGCGGAAGCGTCTGGCAGCATGGGCAAACAGAAGCGCAAGAATCCGTAGCCTCCCATCTTCAAAAGCAAACCCGCGAGAATCACGCTGCCAGCCGTCGGCGCCTCGGAATGGGCGTCGGGAAGCCACGAATGAAACGGAACCATCGGCAGCTTGATGGCAAAGGCCAGCAGAAAAGCGAGAAAGATCCACACCTGGGTATCGGTAGGATAGCTCTGCCGCGCCAGATGCAGCATGTCAAAGGAATGCCCACCCTCTAGGTACAGCCCCAGAATTCCTACCAGCAGGAGAAGACTACCCGTCAAGCTATACAAAATAAACTTGATCCCGGCTGCAATACGGTCCGGTCCGCCCCACAGGATGATCATGAAGTACATGGGAATCATCGTGACTTCCCACAACATGAAGAATAGAAACATGTCCAAGGCAGTGAAGACGACAATCATAGCCCCTGAAACGAGAAGGACCAGGCCCATGAAGGCCTTGACTCTTGTATCAATTGTCTTCCATGACGCTAGGACACACAGGGGCGAAAGCAACGTGGTAAGCAATACCAGCAGAATGCTGATACCGTCCACACCGACCGCATATTCGATATTGAACGTCGTCATCCATTCGGACCGCTCGACGAACTGCATGCCTTTCTTTGACACGTCGAATCCCGACCAGAGCACGCACGTCAGCCCGAGGTTTGTCAGAGTGCCGGCGAGCGCAACACGCCGAACCCACTGATCGGTGCGCATAAACAGGAGCACCGCTATGGTTAGGAATGGAACTGCAATCATCCAACTAATGAGGTGATCGGTAAAGACTGCGCTCATAAGAGGCTCCTTCGCGGGCAAACAGGTGGCGGGGTTGAGTGTCCAGAGTACTGGTGTTGCTTGAGGGCATTGCGGCCCATCGTCTTCATAGGAATCCTCATAGCAAGAACCAATACGAAAGTCCGATGGCCAATATCAGCCAACAGACGACGAACAAGAGATGCTGCTGTAACGTCCGTGGTTCGATCCTCTGCAGAGCGAGACCGGTTTCGTCAGTAAGCCGTCCGAGGCCTTGGACACGCTCCACACCATGGACCTCGATTGTCCCCCAGAGCCAACGGGAGAGAACGAGTACAGCTTTCCCCACACCAATACTCCCGCGTTCAATAGCTCGCGTTTCAAGGGTGCTCGCGATTCTCCGCGCGACCCAAAGCGCTATGGAGCCGACTCCGTGAACGGCGGAATTGATTCCTCTCAGATCGACAACGCGCCAGAGCCAGTTGACGAGACGAAGCACGGGTTGGACGATGTAGGCATCATAAATCTCGTCGAAATAGAGCTTGTTGAGAAGAGCAACGTACAGCGTCTTCATCCAGTCCGGCCGCGAAAGCGTAGCAAGTCCTGATCTGCTGTGGAGAAGATAGCCAACAAACCACCCGCCTACGGCTACGGTGAGTGGAGCAAGAAGCCACGGCGAGAGCACGCCTGCTTGCAGTGTGTCGGCTGAGGCGAACCGCGAGACCCTGAGGGCCGGGGTTAAGAACCCGGCAAGCCAGGACCACAGCAGCATGAGGAGAGCACCGCCACCGACTCCCGCCAGCAGCAGTCCTGGCACATACGCCACTGACAGCATGCGCGGCTGGATGGTGACCAAGGCACGGGTCTCAGCGTCGCGAACGGCAAACCGCTGTTGAAACAGAGAAACGACTCCGCGGAAGACGTAAACCGCTGTGAAGAAGACCGTAGCCAGGCCGATGACCCAGAAGGCCACCCGTGCGGAAGGTAGGTCGTGCGCCGTCCACAGCCGTTCGTACGGGCCCGCGAAAAGAACCAGCGGCGGGATACACGCCAGCAACAAGGCGCCGAGAGAGAGCGGTGACGAGAGGCGTAGCGCGGGCGAGCCGTGCACAGCGTGGCTTTCGCCGTGCGAATGGGACGCCACGGCGCGAAGTGCGTTTCCGGTGGAAAGAAACAGGAAGCCTTTCAGGATGCCATGCGCCAATAGATGGAAGATGGCTGCAACGAATGCCCCAACGCCACAAGTGAAGATCATGAAGCCGATCTGGCTAATGGTCGAGTAGGCGAGGAGCTTCTTGATATCCGTCTGGGTAAGCGACACCAGAGCGCCGTATAGCGCTGTCGTTCCGCCGACCACGGCGACGACGACCATCGTCGTGGGAGCGAGCATGAACAGGGGGCTGAGTCGAACCAGTAGAAAAGGACCGGCGTTCACCATCGTGGCCGCGTGGATCAGTGCCGAGACTGGCGTCGGAGCTTCCATGGCAAACGGCAGCCAGACATGAAGCGGTACCTGCGCGGACTTACCCACCGCGCCGGCGAACAGTAGCAGCGTAAGCAGGGTGTTGGTTTCGATCATCAACTCCGAGCCGAGCCAGCCCAGGAGGTTTATGCTCTGACCGCTGATACTCGGGGCCGCTGCCAGAATCTGCTGAATATCGAGAGTTCCGTAGGTGGCAAACGTCAGGACTACGCCGAACCCGAAGCCGATGTCCGCGACGGCGTTCGTAAGAAAGGCCTTCGTTGCGGCCATGCCTGCCGCTTTTCTGGCCCCGTGAGATATCAGCAGATAGGAGCAGATCCCCATGATCTCCCAGACCATGAAGGTCATCAGCAGGTTGTTGCTCATCACCAGCGTCACCATGGCGAAAGTGAAGAGCGTCGTAAGGGCAAAGAAGCGCCTGTAATGCGGGTCGCCGATCATGTACCGCGATGAATAGACATGGACGACGAAACTCACCCCCGTAACCAAGAGCAGCAACAACACGGTGAGCTGGTCAACATAGAGGTTGAGATCAACAACGAGACTCCCTACTTCGATCAGTCGGTAAAGCGAGATCGAGATCGGCCCTCCGCTCGATACGCTGACCAGCGCCGCCACGGAGAACCCAAATGACAGGCCGACAGCGGGAATCCCGATGCGGTGACTCACCGCAGCGAAGCGGTTCCCGCTGAGGGCGAGGGTTAGAAACGCCATCAGCGGCAGCAGGGGAATGAGAATGAAAATCGACATGCTGTTATTCGGTCACCGTAATTCCGCGGTCACAGCCCCAGCCGGCTCGTTGCATGCAGCAACACTTGTACGATCCGATCACTCCACAGTCCCAGGCCAATGATGGCTACCGACAGCACTCCGGCGCTCAACCGTAGTTGCAGAGGAGTTTCGATCTCCGGAGAGCGCGGGCCCGTCTCGCCGTCCCGAAGCATAGGTTCCAAAACTTGTATGAAATACGCCATCGTCAGCACGGTAGTCAGAACCACGGCAACAACCGCTACGTAGTTTTCGTTCTCGATCGCACTGAGCACGATGTACCACTTGCCGAAAAAACCACCTGTTGGGGGGAGACCGATCATCGAGAGGGCCGCGACAACGAATCCGGTGATAATCCACGGCGTCGGTAGCCGCGTGCGTCCGAGATCATCCAGAGTCCGGACTCCGTAGCGCGAACCGATGGCGCCGGCCATGATGAATAACAGGCATTGCATCACGGCGTCATTGATCAGATAGAACAACCCACTGGTCACGCCGGCCTGCGTGCCTTGACCCACACCGACAAGGATAAGTCCGATGTGAGCCAAGCCTCCGTAGGCGAACCTTCGTTTTAAGTCCTGCTGTGTCAGCGCGAGTACGGCTCCGCCCACCGATGCGAAGGCGCCTACAACCCACAACAGCCCGAAGATCTCTATGATCATGCCGTAGCTTCCGGCAGCGAGCACCCAGTAGAGAATCCGAATCCAAGCAAGCAGCGCGACCTTCGTCACGAGGGCCGCCAAGAGTGGCGAAACCGCGTCGGGAGCATCCGTGTAGGCGTCGGGCAACCATCCGTGCAGCGGCATCAGAGCCATCTTGATGCCAAGGCCGATGAACATGAAGCTCAGTCCCCCGATCACCGCTTTAGAGGCAAGAAGGTCGGGCACGCGTTGCGCCAGGTCCGCCATATTCAGGGTCCCTGTCGCCGCGTAGAAGTAGCTCACGCCGAGCAAGTAGAACGAAGCGCCCAGAGAACCCATGATCAGATATCGAAAAGCTGATACCAGAGCCCGCCCGCCCGAGACCCCCACGAGCGCGTAGCCGGACAGCGCCGCAATTTCGAGGAATACAAATATATTGAAGAGGTCTCCGGAGTAGACCATACCGGTCAGACCCGACACCAGCGTCAACACGATCGCGTGGTAGGGAACCGTGCGCCCCGCCAACTCGGCGCTCGCATCTTGGCGTGTGTGAAGCAGAGAAAGGAACGCGAGCGCACTGAGGACCAAGACCATGATGCCCGCGATCTCGTCGGCGACCCATTCGATGCCTGTGGGGGGCGCCCATCCGCTGAAAGCGTATCGGATCGCGCCCTGACTCAAGATTCTCCATAGGGTGGCAACCGATAGGAGGAACATGCCCCCAAGAGCGGTCAGAGCCAAGGGGCGGCAGCGACCGGGATTGTTCAAGCCGACAAGCGGCATGCAAATCGCCGCTAGGAACGGAATGAGGAATACGAGTATGGGGAGATGATCGCTCATTCCAACTTCTTTAGAACCTCATCCTCATCGAGACTGCCGTACTTCCTATAGATGCCGGCGACTAATGCGAGTGAGACACCGAGTGTTGCTACCTGTACGACGATGGCGGTAAGCGTCAGAACGTGAGGGAGGGGATTCACGTAGGCGTCCGGCTGAATAGCAGTTTTGCCGGGCATAAGAATGGGAACGGTCGCTCCGTCCTTGGCGCTGGTGGTCACGAGAAAGAAGATGACACTCGTCTGGACCAAATAGAGCCCGATGAGTTTCTTCAACAGATTGTGGTGAGTGACGGTGATATAGAGTCCCAATAAGAACAAGGTGACGAAAGCGATGAAATTCGGCCTTAGTAGCCAGCCCTGTACGAGTTCAACCATGAGAATCTCCATTGCCACTCATGACCGACAGACTGAAGACGATCGAGACCGCCGTCACCGCTATATCCACAGCCACCCCGATCTGCGTAAGTATGATCCCCAGAGAACGCCGGCTCGGAGCCGCTAGGCCCGGTATCTCCAACTCGGCATAGTTCAAGAACTGCCCACCGCCAATCAAACACAGTCCTCCGACGGCCGCAAAGATCATCAATCCCACGCCGTCGGTCTCTGCAATTCGCTTTGTCACTACCGTTAACGGGTCTGTCGGACCGAACACGAGGATACCCAGGATGAGGCTCGTCCCCAGCATGACCCCTCCTACAAAACCGCCGCCGGGGTTATACTGGCCGAAAAATAGAATGTAAAGCGCAAAGATCTGTACCAGCGGGATGAGCCCGCGACTGAGTCGGCGCACGATGACACTGTCGTGTCGTGATTCGATCATTTGGCGTCTCTCCTCAGCAACAACCAGCAGGCGAGACCGGCCGTAAAGATCACGACAGTCTCCATGAGAGTGTCGAGCGCTCGGTAGTCCATGAGAATTGCGGTGACGACATTCGGGGTTCGGGTGTCAGCGAGACTGTTCTCAAGATAGAAAGGCGACACGTGCGTACTGGCGGGTGATGCCGAATCGCCGAAAGCGGCGAGATCGTTGGCCGCGTAGAGCAGCAGCAGACCAAGCAAGAGTAGACTCACCACCGCGGCGATCGGTGGCGGCGTACGGCGAATCAAGGTGTCCCGCGGGTCGATCCCAAACAAAGTAATGACAAAGAACACGGTCGCCAAGCCGGCTCCCACGACTGCCTCGACAAACGCCACGTCGACGGCACCGAGCCATGCCCAGACGAGCGCGAGAAAGAAACTATAAGACCCCAAGATGAGCACGGAGCTCAGGAGGTCTTTGACAAAGATTGCTCCGCCGGCTGTCAGGATCAGCAAGATCAGCAAAGGCAATTCGAACGAATACGTCATCGTCGATCCTCACCCCAGGGCTTCACTCCCGCATGAAGCGCGGCGCGGACCGTCGCATGACTGATGACGGGGTTGAGTAGGTATAGAATCGCTAAGACCACGAGGATTCGAACCAGATTCGTGCTCAAGCCCTGGTAGAGCGCCAATCCACTCAGGAGAAAGAGGGCCCCCAACGAATCCGTCAGCGCGACGGCATGCGAGCGCGTGTATACGTCGGGTAGGCGGACCATTCCCAACGCGGCAACGAGGAGGAAAAACAGTCCAACGATGATCAAGGCAATGCTGGCGGCGGTCATGAGGGAGCCCCCCGCTGTTCGAGGTATTTGGTAATAGCCAACGCTCCCACCAGGTTGAGAAGTGCGTACCCGGTGGATATGTCAACAAACATCTCCACGCGATCGTAGACCGTGCCAATGACAATCAGGATGATGATCGCTTTGGTAGAGATTCCGTTCAGACCCAACACACGGTCGTAAACGGTAGGACCACGAATGACGCGATACAAATAAACGATGATCAGCACCGCCAAGATGTTCAGCACGAAAAGGAAGAAGGTATTCATTTCGCAATTGTCCTTGTCCGAAAAACGTCCGCCACTTTGCGCTCCAACCGCAGGCTCTGGAGATCGTATAGCGATTCGTCATCCATGGCATGCACGATAAGCTCATCGGTTTGCGCGTCTGCCGTGACCGTGCCGGGCGTCAAGGTGACTGAGTTTCCCAAGAGCACAATGCCCGGCTCGTGGCCTAGCTTGGTTCGATAGCGAACCAGGGCTGGAGAAATCGGCAATTTCGGGTGGAGAATAAGAAACGATAAGTGAAGTCCGCTGATGAGGATCCGTCCAAACAGCCACGGAAAGAACGGCAAGAGTTGCAGCCAGCGGATTGCAACGCCGGGGTAGCGGCCTGCGTCGGCATTCACGAGTGCCACGCCGAATGACGCCGCGAGACCGAGAGCCACGTGGGACGGGCTATAGCTTTCCGTCAAAAGGAGCCAGGTGACGAAGAGCGCCAACGCTTTGTAAATCAGATGTCTATCGAAACGGCTGTTCATAAAAGAATAAGCGGCTGGAGGATCTAGGCGGCCTGCTTCAGCAATAGTGGTTCCCAAGTGGAGTCAGTGTTGTATCGGTGAACGGCGTGGGTATCGGGATCGAGCGCTAACAGATTGACCCAGCCGTTATGGAATAGTTTCTGAAGGATTGGATGGCGTTCGATCAGCATCGATATGCGATCCGTCGGCGCCTCGATGACGGCAAGGAGCCTCATCGGCTCATGATAGTGAGAAGCCCCGTCGTTGACGCTTTGCAACGGAAGTCCGCCTTGTAGATCGCTTTGGCTTCCGAGCATTACGCCAACACCCGCCACGACATTGTGGATGACCTTCGTGCCACTGCCGTAAACCCAGGGGGCGACGGCGGAGTGATAGTACTCCATGTTGATCCATTCGCCGACGATCAGCGGGGCGGTCATAATCTTCTCTAGCAGTGCTCCATCGGGGTCAGACTCGGGATCGTAGGAATGCAGGAAGACCCGACCGTCCAGCGAGAGACCTTGTGTGAGGCTGCGTCGTCCGATGATGAAGCCCACATTGCTCGACAAGCCCCATTCCGGTCGAGGATTGGCCCAGTCGTCGCTGCACGTCCGCACATGTTGGTATGCCTCCGCGGCTGACAGGGTGCGCGAGATCCCCGGGAGTCGGCCGCACCGCTCGCGCGCTCCGTCGGCGCCCGCCTTGTCGAGGGCGTCCTGTAGCAGGCGCAGGTCTTCAGCGAAGCTCAACGGCATTTCGGCCAAGTCATAGAAACTGAGTCGATCGGTCGTTGTGTTGTGTTTCCCTGCCAGAAACCATGTATCCTCGGGTATTTCAAGCCCGCTATCCTTGAGAAGTTTCCGCACTTCGGGATCATTGGCCATGGCTGCGAATATCCGCGCATTCGGATCGCCGTGACTTCCGCCGCACGCTCCGCAGTCGTACGCGGCCGCATAGGGATTGTTGTCCGACGTGCTTCCGTGGCCGGCGACGACCACGAAGCGGCCGAAGTTCTTTGTAAGGCCGATGAGCCTCAGCCCGTTCCCCACGAACGTCACCTGCTCTTCGAGTGTGAAGCCCACAGGCAACGGCGGTGACACATGCTCTTCTCCCTCGGGATCGGCTTCCTGCGGCCGGGGTTCGGCACGTTCCACCGGTATTTGTGTCGGCACGGCGCTGAAGAACCACCTCTTAAGCCGATCGTGAACGGCCGCGTAAGGCTTCATGACGAGTGTCTTGCCCACGAGACCGACGGAGAAGAAGAACCCCAAGGTGTCGACAAGCAGAAAGGCGCTGATCGGATTCGCTTTCAGATCGTGAAACAGTTCGTCAGCGAGCCGTCGCCAACGGCTCCCGGATGCGTAATGTTGCAGTGGTTCTTGAGCACCGATCTTAGGCGCCTCATTCACCGCGAACGAAGGCTTCAGCAGTACGGGGCACAGCGCCAAACGCTCCGTGGTGTCGAAAGCTTGATGACTGATGGGAAGCCCGAAAAAACCAGCGTAGCCGAACGTTTCGTAGGGCCCTTGGGCCTCGAGGTGCCGGCGAAACGGCTCCGAACGCGCATCGATACAAAAGAGCAACTGCGCTTGAGGGCGGCCCTCCGCCGTGTCCCGTTCGCTTCGATGAGAGGACAGCCTCCCGATCAGTTCCCTTCGGTACACATCCTCATAAGCTTCGAGCCATACGGCGCTGTGGTCATCCGTGGGAAACGCGTCCAACCAACCCAGTAAAGTCTGAGCGTCACCCGGAGAGAGCTTTTCCAACTCGTCGGGGGCGAGTTCCAGACATTGTGCCAACTGAAACAAACGCCACGCCTTTCGACACACGCCGTCCGTCCAAGCGTCACTGTGATGAGTGTCTTCCTTGGTCAGTTCGCGATACTCGTCACGATTGGTCTGCCAGTGTTCAGCGACCGCGGGAAGAGTTCCACTGATACCCCACTCCCGTTGGCACAGCGCGTCTGTCAGCTCGACCTCATAGAAAAGTCGGACGGCCAGAAACTGCACGATGTCGATCGGATGCTTCTGTTGACCGGGATACTCGGGGTTCTCTGTGAGCCAGCGAATGAAACCCGCCCATCCGGGCAACTGGGCGAACAACCGAGACTGATATTCCGTCCGTCGCTCGGGTGGAATCTCCAGCCGATCCAAGCTGAGGGCGATCGCGTCTTCCGCCGAATCCGGCAGTTCACGGATCTTCCGCGAGAAGTTCTTGATGCCCAGAAAACGGCAGGAAAGGTCGCGCGAAGCGAGCTCTCGCCACCCTTGGTAGAATGCGCCTGCCCGCGAGGGCATCTCCCAGCCGGCCACTCCCTCGTCAAGAAAGGCGGCCGTCCATTTCATCATCTGATCGTTGATCTGTTCGACTAGTGAGGAGCCGGTCAGTGTGTCCAGCCAGTCACTGATAGTGCGCTCGGTCGGCAGCGTCGGTTCCGTTGCCTCCGGGGGCGGGTCCTCTCCTTCGACATCCTGGGATTCGAAGCTGTCCGAGTCCGCGAGGTTAAGTGCGGCCAGCGTGGTGCTCCAGAGCTGACTGACGTACCGTCTCTCTTGATCTTGTGAGGCTTCGTTTCCTTCGGCGGAAAGCTTCTCCAGGATGCGCCGCTTCGATTCATCGGAGAGATCGCCGCGAAACCTCTCGATCGCTTCTTTCGAGTTCAGCGTCCACGTCAAGAGGGCTGGCTCCAGCGCGGCGATACCATAAAGCAGATGCAGGCGAAAGACCTCGAAGGACTCAATGTTGTGAGACCCGGCACGGACTAGATCCGAATCCGCGCGCGGACCAACTCGATCCAGGGCTCCACGGACGCTCTGCTCGGTGATGCGGCCCTCTCGATAGAACTGGCGATATACCTCGTTGGAAAGATAGCCCCTTCCACCGAACAGCCTATTTCCTCTCCGCGCCGCCTCGTCGAACGGCAAATGCTCGAACCCCCGAACCGGGCTGCGGTAGGCAAAGGTCTTCAACGGCCAGATCGGAGATACGGGCTCACAGGCTTCCCCTACTTGCTGACGCAAGTTCTCCCGCTCTTCTGCGGACAGGTTGCCCTTCGGACGCGTGGTTGATTCTGGTGTCATCGATACCGTTGTTTCAGATATTCCTTTGCTGAGAGTCGCACGAGCTGCAAGCTACCGACGCCGAATATGTGCCGCCGTCGGGTACTCGGACACCTTTTGGTGCTGGTCAAGCCCCTCGATAACGAGGATGGCGCCCTCCTCTTTGAACTCCTTCTCCATCTCCTGAAGCTTTTCCATCACGGTGTGGTCAACGAGAACGGTCTCCGATAGATCCAGCACGACATCCGACTGCCCCTTTAGAGCGTCAAGACGCTTTTTCAAACCGATCCAGGTGCTGAATACCGTGGCATCTTTCACGCGGACCAACGCTCGGCCTTCGTCATCGCGCTGAACGTCAACTCCCAGTCGAAACAGTGAGCGGACGGGAGCACCGTTGATGAGATGAATCACTACCTTGACCGCGATCCCGATGGCGATCCCCATGAGCAAATCCGTTGCGAGCACGCCGACAATGGTCGAAACGAAGATGATGAGCTGTTCCCGGCCCACCTGATACATGTGAATGAACTCGTGAGGAGACGCTAACCGGAATCCCGTGAAGACGAGCATCGCCCCGAGCGCCGCCAGCGGGATCTGATTGATCAGGCCGGGCACGAGTGCGACAAAGACAAGCAGGAACAACCCGTGATACATGTTGGCGAAACGGGTTTTCGCACCGTTGTCAATGTTCGCTCGGCTGCGTACGATCTCGGAAATCATCGGCAGGCCACCCACGAAGGCCGCGACGGTATTTCCCACACCCACCGCCAGCAGGTCACGATCGTGATTCGTTCTCCTCTTCCAAGGGTCAATCGTGTCGACGGCCTTCGCGCTCAAGAGTGACTCCAGGCTCCCGATCAATGAAAACAGCACGATATATTTCAACCCGGTACTTGTTGCCACGCCGGAGAAATCAGGAAACGTCAGTGCACTAAACATGTTCTGAGGAACGTCGACCAGGAAGGCAGGGCCCAGACCAAATTCCGCTCCCTGAAACGAGTACGTGTGCTCCCGGCCGATCTCGAAATACAGTCCAAGGGGAACCGTTATGAGCAGTACCACCATGGAGGCCGGGACGGCCTTGAAACTGGGGTGCTTGATCAAAGGAAACCCGAACATCACGATCAAACTGATGACTCCGATCAGCCCGATCACGGGGTTCATGTTTGCGATGAAGGAGGGAATTTTCGCAATGAGTTCCAGTGGCGTCCCTTCCGATCCAAGGCCCAGCGTGATGGGAATCTGCTTGGCCATAATGATGACGCCGATACTAGCCAGTAAGCCGTGGACCGCGGCCGTCGGAAAGAACTCCCCGAGAATCCCCGCCCGAAACAGTCCGAAGAAAATCTGAATCGCCCCGGCCGCGACGCCGACGCCGAGAGCGAGACGATAAGCTTGGAAGTCCGCGGCGGGATCCCTGCCGGCCGTGAATCCGAAGTCCGTGACGCAGCCGATCGCGATCACAATGAGTCCGGCAGCCGGACCTTTGATCGTGAGCTCCGAGTTACTAAAGAAAGTCGCCAGCAGGCCGCCGATAATGGCGGTGAAGATGCCGGAGATTGCCGGGTATCCACATGCGAGCGAGATCCCGAGACAAAGAGGTAACGCGATAAGGAAAACGAGAAAGCCGGAAAGCAGGTCCGACTTCCAGTAAGCCCTGAATCCTGCGGGTGTCCCCTTTGGTATTACATCTTGCGTACTCATAGCTGCAGAACCCCAGCGCTCACGGTCACAAACTTCGCCCCCGCGGAATAGCGCACCCGCCCTTCAATGAGCGCCTAACGAAAAAATGGATGTGTTTCAACATAGTTCAGCCAGGAAACAGTGTTGAAGTGTCTAACGGACACAGGTATCGACGCGACAGCCGACGGGCTGTGCCATTGGGTGCAAACGGCTCCGAGATCAACCGGTGCCGGAGCGGGTACTCAATAGGCGCCCGCGGAGGAAAGCTAGATCAAGGGATAGTGACTGGCGAGGGGTGGGCCCCGAGGGGGTGTGGAGAGCAAAACGGTGAGGCGACGATGAGTCGCGACAAAGCTGCCGACAGCGATACCTGAGTAGGTAGGCCGCGTGAGAAACGGCGGGACATCCGCGACCCCCGCGTGGGCTACCGGCACGAGGAGATCGTCCTCACAGGCCGTGCCCCAGAGTGGCTCAATCGCTTCGTGAGCGTGGCCAGTGCAGGGGATACTCCGCGTCACTCGAGAACGCGCGCCATTCGGGCGCGGGCGGCGAGACGGCGTGGCCGCGTTGACAACGAGCGAGGTCCAAAGCCCCAGCAGCAAGGCTGCTCCCACGCTGTACCGGACAAGTTGTCTGAAGTGTGAAGCCATCGCGTGCAATAGCATGAGGTCGCTCGATAAGCCAGCGATTGTAGCATGGGAGAGTGGTCCTACCGCTTTCAACCGCTCCGCTTTAGCGGTAGTGAGTGCGAAACCCAGACTGAGCGCAACCCTCGCGCCGGCAAATCGGCTCGAAGGAACTCTGGCGGTCGTCCTCTACGACTACACAACAGTCCTCTGTACGAGTCCGCGGCAGCCGACTCTCCTCGTGATGTGCTCGAAAAGACAGAACGCCTACGCCGACCTCGCGCAGTTCCGATCAAAGGAGTCAGAGTTGATCGGTGAGGACGGAAACAGCGGGCCGCCCCGATGAAGCTGTGCCGGTAGAGGCCACCCAGTCCACCAAACAATACTATCGCCGACTAAATCGCGCCGTACACGGCAAGGCAGAATAGCAGTCCCCAAAACAGTTTCTCCTGCCACAGGTCTGCGATCCTCCGGGCCGATGCACTTGGGAAGTGTCCCCTATACCCCAGCCGAGAACACTCCAGTGAGAAGCTGAATAGCCCTGGCACCGCGCTGCCTAGTGCTCCAACCAGTCGACGATCCCCGTCTCGTGATCATATATAGCCCCAACGATTCGAATCCCGCCCGATTCTAGCATCGAGTGCAGCGTCGGCCGGCAATCGCGAAGCAGATCGACTGAGTGAATCACGTTGGCTCGCACCGCGTCGCTGACTCGATCCCTCGACGCACTTCGGGTCGCTGTCACGTCAGTCCCGATTGCTTCCACTACGTCCCGAACTTGGCCCGCCACCTCTTGCCTACCCAGCTCGGCTATCATGGCGCCACAATCTCGGTGGCCGAGCACGATGATCAGCGGAATACGGAGGAGCCCGACGCCGTACTCCAGGGTTCCCCTTACCGATTTATCGATGACGTTGCCGAGGACTTGAGTTATGACGAGGTCGCCAAGTCCCTGGTCGAATATGACTTCCGGTGAAACGTATAAGTCGGAGCACGCCAGGACCTGAGCAACCGGGTGATGTCCTTGAGAGCTTCCCGTTCGCCGCTCACCTAGTTGATTCTTGTGGGCTAGGTACCACTCGCGGAAGCGCTTGTTGCCCGCCTCGAGCAAGTGGAAGGCCTGATCGGGACTAACTGCTTCCGCGCCAACCGTTCTGGGGGTTCCCTTAGTGCTGAACCCGATGGCATCGCCGTTTGTGTTCACTGACGGACCTCCCTGTACAGACTAGCGCATGAATCGTGCTTTTAGGACTGCCCTCGGCTACTGCGAGCGTTCCTGCGCCACCTGGTACGGCTCCTCTGTGGACGTCAACCTCGCCAAAGGTCAAGGTGGGTAATCCTACCGCCTCATAGGTGAAGCTTTCACCTTAGTCGATGTGCAGCCTCTGGATGATGCCAAAAGGCACGGCAAGAGCGTAAGTGCTCGAAATGCTACAACCACCGAGCCCAATGTTTCCCGGGGAGACGCGCAGGCTGGGGAGGGGTTGGCAATCAACCTGACGAATTGACCGATGTGAACGCTCCGTTGCGCGTATAGCTCAACGACACGAGCAGCTGGCTAGGGTTGATTCAGGCCACTCAGGAGGGACATTCAAGCGTCTGTTTGGTAGCTGGTGTTAACAACTGCGAGCTCAACCGGTCGATGCAACACTCGCGTTAAGTCCTTTGGCTGGAGTGTCCGACCGCTGAGAGGGACAAGTGGCTTACCCATCATCCGAAGCCCCCAACCGCAACCACGTAACTGCTTGTACTTCAACAGGGTTTAGCCAGGATTTCCATTTTGGCCATCCCGGCAAGGCCAGCGCAGCCGCGACTCGGCTATACTCGCCGTGCCGGGTTGGCCAAACTGCGAGTCTAGGGGTCGTGAGTTCGGTTTTCCGAATCCGCATGTCTTAGCGCTTTCCTGAACAAAACGACGCATGATTGGGCCGTGACAGAACGCTGGAAGCTAGTCAGCAGACGCGAAGAGTCTACCTACCCTTGTATGACCTACGAAGTGCATGACGTGTACCATGACAAAAAGTGCAGACGATGCGGGCGAAAGGAGACATCCTATGCCAGCAGAAGAAGGACAAGGGGGTAAAGCCCTCCGGGATACGACGTCTTGCCCGACGGGCGGCAATTCATCATCGGCGAGCCCGTTACGGGCGGTCCGCAGCCGTCAATTCAGATCGTCCAGAATTGGCACGAAGACCTCCGCAAGCCCCTCACGGGCTCACGGGCCGGAACCGTCTCCAGTGCTGAGGTCTTCAGGAAGTCGCGGCATTTGACAAATGGACCGCGATTGGCGGAGTCCGGTCGTATTCGAGATCATTCTCTGACAACCGCCGGATTGCTGATCCAC
>Ga0315336_1003486_pt1 | contig 20803 bp, 15 predicted proteins | sample ASW5metaG_FD_204512 | JGI IMG/M metagenome (GOLD analysis project Ga0315336, IMG submission 204512) | Ammonia-oxidizing marine archaeal communities from Monterey Bay, California, United States - ASW #5 | ecosystem: Environmental > Aquatic > Marine > Intertidal zone | place: USA: California... | reverse complement strand
GTTCTTTCTGAACATGAGTGCGTACACCAGCGGTCCACGTGATTGCTCCAGCATAATTGCAATCGGCTTTCCTTTAGCAAGCTTGAGCATTTCGTTCACCCAGGTATCGATGCTTTCGGGAGAATGCAAGATCTCCTGATGGAATCCTTTGCCATCACGATCGATAACATGGCAGTCGTGTTTTTGGTCCGCCCAGTCGATGCCAATGAACAGGGTCGGTTGATCAGGTCGTTCGTTCATGATTTGATTACCTCGGTTAGAAGAAACTTAAGTAAGTTGGTAAGCCGAGCTTCGTCCGGCGGAGACCTTATAGAGAGCTTCGATGAGCCACATCTGAGTGATCCGTTTTGGGCGAAGCAAGCGGGGCGTTCGGAAGTCTCCGCAAAGCCGTTGAACGGCTGGTGTGCACCATCCGTAACGCCTCGCTGGCTACCATTTCCAATCGATTATCGCGGCAGCTTTGTGATTCCGCCTAGCCAAAACTCCATACCTCGGAAATGGATTCCGTTCTGGCCAGACGCACAAAGCCGGAGTAAGGGGCATGCTATAAGGTGTGCACACCCGCGGTACTTTCCGTAAGGTCCATTTCGTCCGGCGGGCAGATTCACGCTGAACTTAGGCTATCTGCCGGAATGGAGCCCTGAGGCCGCCAAGTAGCGTGTTTCGCAGGGTCGCCTCCGATGCCAATATGCTTACTGGTATTCTCTGGCACATAGCAGATACTAAGGGCGTGCTGTTACAAATCGATCCAACACAGGAATGGCAGTATGTCAGCTGAATCCGATTTTCCGGTGCCGGAGCATTTGCGAAACGACGCGGTCGCGGCGCGTACGACGTGGGCTCCGCTTCAGCCGAACGAGCACGCAAATCATCGGACGCGGTTCAGCAATCGCCAAAGTAAACATCGACTAACCTTCGATCCAACGCGATCATCCAAGATCGTCGTCTTGTGCATCTTCGTTTGCAGCGCGATCTGCCTGGTGCTGGGGGCCGTGCTTAGTTACCTATGGCTGTCCGGCGCGAACATCGATACCCGCCTGAAATTCGTAGGCCCCTTTTTATTGTCGGGAGGGGTGCCCTTCGGGGTACTCGGATTCATCCTGAAGTCACATTTGTTGCAGTCGATCGTATTCGATCGCCAAGTCGGACAGTATTGGCGGGGTTCGACTACGCCCACTGACGAGGACGTCGTCGCGCTGACTGATATCCACGCACTGCAGATCATCGAAAAGTGGGTCGAAGGGACCGGGTCGGCAGAGACCGAGCATTCACCGGGTGGTTATTCACCGGGTTATTCGAGCTTTGAGCTCAACCTGGTAACCAGCGATGGTCAACGACACAACGTTGTCGATCACGGTGACCTGGAAGGCCTACGGAAAGACGCCGAGTCACTCTGCGATTTTCTCCAGATACCGCTCTGGGACGCCACTTGTCAAGCCAGCCTCAGTAAGAATCATGGTTCAGGGCCAGCTGTTAGCATGCAGCACCAACGAGAATTTCCAGCACTCATGAGAATCCTGCTACCAATCGCCACCGATGTCGTCTGTCCCGACTGCGATTCGGAAATTGTCATGGATGCTCGTGCTCCTTTTCGCCGTGTTGGCTTTTTCGTTGGCCCCGCTTTCTTTTCCGTCGCAGGTCTTTTATTCGCCTTATTCTTCGCCTTTGGAGCCTACGAAGCACCCGTGCATCCCCTAATCATCTTTTTATTCTTCGCGCTCGGCGGTTCGCTTATGTCAGTAGTGTTCTTTGGCATCATTGTGCCACTATTCTTGCCTCGCTGGGTCTGTAGACAGTGTCGGAAACGGTGGAGGTGAGGAACGACAATTTCCGCGTCTCGGGCAATGTAACTATTAGCAAACATACGGCGGTTCCTGTTTCGTGGTAGAACGCCTATCGGCATGAACGAAGCGGCGACTGACACAGCATGAAAATAGTATTCCGCGTTCTCATTTGGATTTTCATTGTCGGCACGCCCGTGCTTGTTGGATGGGGAATCATGTCGTTTGGCGACGGTGCCGTAGCGCTGTGCTTCGGCGTTGTGATAACCGCTCTTGCCACGACATTCGCAAGTGTGAGCCTTGCTCGACGACGGTGGCCAACGACGACTGGGGTCGTGACTCATTCAGAGGTACAGCCGTACCGAGGAAATTTTGGCTGGCGAGACCGAGACATGGATAGTGTCCTTGTGAAGTATTCGTTTACCGTTGAAAATCAGACGTTCGACGGTTGTTTCACGTTTGGCCGTTGGGATGACAGAGCCTGGAGATTTATCGGAAATTATCCGCCTTCCACAGTGAAGGTCTATTACAACCCCCGTCATCCAGCCAACTCTGTACTAGTGCCGGGTCTGGGCGAGGGGACAGTCTTCTGTTTGCTCCTGGGAATGGCCGCAATTGGCGGTGGCTGCTGCTTGCTTTGGCATTGATCGAGTTGTCGTGGTAAATGCAACGAATGATTGCCTCCTTGAGTTTAAGAGCATGGACACTTGAACGGCCGAGGCAATCCTTCCACCTGTTCATTGCCGGAGCATCTGGACATAGAGCCGGCATACGTGAATCGTTCGAGTGTCGTAAACCACCCTTTTTGAGGCGCTAGGTGGCGCCCCCCACCCAACGGCCGCCCCCCAAATGAGTGTAGCAGCGGAGATCGTCATCCTGACCAAAGAAGCAGCAAGTTCTGGGGTGTTCGGGCCGTGGCGAAGAAAAGCCCATTGCTAACTGCGGCGGTGACAGACCGCCGCCATAAACTGCACTTTGCTAAAGTCAGCGGTCACATCGCCCGACCGCAATTAGCGATATACGAACTGACAGATGTTGGACAACCCGACGCAGCCTAGCGATTCCACTGACTGCAGGCGGTGAGCCAGACTTCTGCAGCCTGCGCCATCAGATTTACGACAACTTAGTCCTGGCCATCGTAGCCCCGCTCATGTCTACATTCTCGCGACACATGAGGACTTGTCCTTTGTCATTTAGCCAAAATGCCTTTGCAACACATGAGGCATCGTCCTGGGCTAGAAACGGAGACTTCCCTAGTGCAGTCGGGGAAAGCGCGAAAAGCTATCGTTCGCTCACCGCAAGTTGTTTCGCTGCTTCACCTTGAACTTTATGGGGTGTACTGCTCTCCTGACCGTTGACCCGGTCTCCTGGCCAGCCCTTCATGTCGGAGTTCGACGACCAGTTTGCCATTTCTAAGGTGCTTCGGCATAGGCCTGGTCGGTAGGATTGAAAAGGTACTGTTTCCTGCTGAGGACGTTTCCACCTCTGCGCGCAAGCTGGGACCGCCATCTGCTTCGGTTGATGCAACCGCTGTCGCGAATAGAATTCTGCAATTCGCATCGGTGTCTGTCACATCGGTTGTCTTGCCTTCCGATTCAGGACGGAAAGTTCGCCCTTACGCAACTCGCGATTGTGCAGTCGGCCTTCAAGGATTACCAGCCGGTTCGTTCAGCGAGGCGGCGGGTTCTTAAAACCGCCGCCTCAGTTCTGACGTCAACAGTCGTGATGAAACCAGCACCACTCCGTCACACTAGGACGCCACCAGATAAGGCGTCGTGGCACGCAAATGCTCTCCAGCAAGCTGTGCTAATCGCTTTGCAGCATAGTAGGCAGCGAAAGCCAGTATGCGAATCAACCGTTTCTCGTCTATCTCATCCGGCATCACAGAATGCACGAGCGACTCGTCAAACTGCCACGATGCTTTTGCGACTACCAGAACAAGTTTCGCAATCTCGCGGTCCTCGCCTGTGAGTTGTTCCACCTCCTTGTTGACCCATGTTCGACTGATTGGCATTGTCTCTCCTTGCCATTCACCCAGAGCTTCTTGAACCATTGCCCGCACCTGAGGCGAGAATGCTCTTGCCGACTCACGGTCGACTGCAGCACCCCATCTTGCTAAAGCATCGGCGACGCGGGCATTTGGTCGAGCCCAATTCAGCTCCTCAGGTATGGGCGCTGGAGGCAATAAATCGAGAGCCCTTCCCGGCTGTATGGGTCGTTCGGTAGTTTCCCGAAGTTCATGCCCGAACAAACGCAATGCCGTGTCCTTTAATCGGTCTCCAACAGGAGAACCATCCATCACCACATGGCTAAATCGGTTTACATAGTTCAAGGCGAACAAGGTGCCGATGGCCTCTGGTAACTCTTCGTCCGTGAATGGTGCTTCCGAGTTACCTTCGGGGCCTTCGGCCATGTACTTCCGAACCCAGGTGAGGCGGTCTCTAAGAAGCGGGTCGACAATCGCCCCTTCCTCTTCTCTGAGTATGTTTGACGCTGCACTGTGGTCCCCGCTGCCATGAACCAAGCTAACCAACATATCAGCACAGTAGGGGCAGTTATTGATATAGGAGAGTGTGGCCCCCATCGCTTCTTTAGTTTTTCGGTCGAGACGGTCTGTCACAACCACGAGTTCACGCCCACCTAGCCAAGTGCCTGCAAACAATTCGGGAACTTGACTGTGGCTGCTCAGCGAACCATTGACGAAAAAATCTTCTGCTATCATCTCGTACACTCGCTTGGTCAGTCCGATGGCAGAGCGAACAGGGACAGCATTAACGTAACGCATCGTTTTGACGGAAGCCTTTTCAAACAGGTCTTCTCTAATTCGTTTGGGCAACATGATGATTCTCCAAAAATGGGGGGGGTGACAGAAATTTCGCAAGGTGCCGTGCAACAGCCTTGCTGTTTCAGCAGGTAGCCGCACGGCACCTATGCATGAGCAGGCGGACTAGCTGGCCGCCCGTAGACCTTTAACCGATTGGGCCGTCAGTGGCTTGCCACCGACACCCCAATCTCCGCTTTTTGCTTCCTCAACAATGACGACCGTTTTGTCGCGAATGTGTTCACCTTCCACGGAAATCATTGCGTCGCTGACTTTCTCAATCAGCTGCTGTTTTTCGTTGTCTGTGAAGACACCTTCAATCACTTTGATGTTTGCCAATGGCATTTCAAATCTCCTTCAAAAAGGGGTGTTCGATGCAGTCAAGCATCGAATCGAGGTTGTTCCCAGCCGACCATCGGCAGGGAGCTGTAGCAGCTGCTAATTGCAGCGTGCCAGTACACAGTGTTTGCTGGAATTCGTGCTTTGAGTTTGGGGTCGAGAGGCCAACTCAATTTCACTTGGCGTGGCTTCATCTTGAGCTGGTTCGAGCAGAGACTTGTCAGCAAAGGCAATTCGAACCAAAGTGCCAAACAACCAGGCTCCTCTTGCACGTGATAGAACTCGCTTGGTCAACATCGCGAAGAATTGATATTGTCTCCCAACGACAGCGGACGGGCGTCGTCCCAATTGCTTGAGTCCAACTTTCGCCACATAGGCAGGACGAAGTTGGAACATGCCGACTCGACTAAAACGGATGGCCTGTTCCAAGCGTCCAACCATAGGTGTCGTTGTAAGCCCGGGCGACAAGCCGAGCACGTCGACTCCGTAGGGACGCAGTTCATAGTAAAGAGCTTCTGCCAAATTTACTTGATGAGCTTTAGTTGCTGCATAGTTGGCCAGATAGGGGACGGCCTGATAGCCGATGCTTCCTGAAACAAAAATGACTCCACCCTTTCCACGCTTCACGAATCGTCGCCCAAATCGCTGGCCCAACTCTGTCGGGGCAGTGACATTCACTTCAATCACGTCTCGCAGTTCGTCCGTTGTATGCCTGACGAAAGAACCTCGCTGTTCAACTGCGGCATTGTTAATGAGGAGGCCAACATCGAGGTCGAGTGTCTCCAAATCCAGCGTTTCGCGTGCGATGGAATTGGTGAGGTCCAGTGCGAGCACACGCGTCTGGATGAAATATTGAGACTGGAGTTCTTTTGCCGTCTGCTGCAGAGCAGCTTCCGTTCGGGCCACGAGGACCAGGTTCATGCCATTGCGAGCAAGTTGTTCGGCAAAACTCCTACCGATCCCCGAAGTTGCTCCTGTGACGATTGCCCATCCGCCATACTTTGATGTTAAAGATTTCATGATTCTTGCCTTTCGTGATTACTAAGCCTTGGTACTGAGTTACCTGAGCATCAGGCCCGCTTGGGAGCGTAAATGGGTGACCTAGAGTGCTCTATACACCCTTAAGGCGTGAGGCAAGAACTCACGATGTGAGGCAAGAATGCCTTACAGCAGCCAGTCAATCTGAGATTCGGGCGAATAAACGCAGAAGTTGCCCGTGCGTATAGAGTTAGAAAGATGTTGACCAAGGCTAGGATGGGCGACCCGAATCTTTTTTATGGCACTTCGAATACGCCAAGTGACAGCGGTTCTCGCTTTCTCGGCCACATTGCCCAGCTTTCGGGAACGCCCCCCCAACCCAGTTGCCGTGGCTAGTTGCTCAATCAGAGTATCAAGTTCCGCCCGAGCTGGTTCGACACGGGCAGGGTCGTTAAAGGCTTCCGCTTCCTCAAGCTCTGCCTGCAGTTCTTCGATTCGCTGACGATACTCCTGGCGGGACTGAGCGTCGAGAACATCATCCGGTGCGGTGGAGTCCCAAGATGCCCCCGATAACTCAAGGCAATGTAATGGTTCGTTCGGTTGGGCGAGCAAGCGTGCGATGTCGTGAAATCCTTTCAACTCGGCTAGTCGAGACCCTTCGCCATCGTAAGCAATCGACCAGATTCCGTCTTCGCATTGGAATCTGCTTCCGGCAGGTGCAGTGATGCCTGCTGGACGAACCATTTGTTTCTGGCGTGACCGAATGGCCTGGTCAACATCGATGGTCACGATGCCTGCCTGGCTCAAACCCTCGGGCATCCGCTTGGAATCTTCGATTCTAAGAAAAGGTTCGACTTGAACTGCCCACGTCAGAGCTTCACCAGGAGAAGGTTCACGGCCAAACGCAATCTTGTCACGATACTCACTCTCAAACAGTTGGTACTCACGTTGAGCCTCTGTTTGGTCTCCTAGATTGGCGAAACAGGCCGCACGATAGGCAGGGTAATTCGTAATAGTCTCAGCGGCTCTGCTAAGGCCTTCAAGAGCCGGTTCGTACTCTCCCATCATGAATTGGCACCAACCGACTATGCCGTAGTACCAGTCACCATGCAACGGATTCAGCTCAATTGCCCTATTCGCTAATGTGCAACCCTCGTCGGGTTCACCGCCAAACAGCTTCACGATAGCTGCTTGTATCAGAACACGTGCGTCATTGGGATTCAGTGACAATGCCCTTGCTATATGCTGGTCCGCTCGTAGATGGTTGTGACGAAAACGGCAGACGCGAGCAAGTACGCTCTGCACTATTGGGTCACGGTCATCAAGCTCAGCAGCTTTGGCAGCATAATCGAAGGCATTGCTTTCGTTTTCATCCCATAGGTGCCAGGCGTGACACGTCCATTCGTTAAAGTGCGAGAGCGAAAGACCAGCGAAAGCTCGTGCATAACGGGAGTCAATCTGCAGTGCCTGGTCGAAAAACTCACGAGATTCCTCGTCACCCTCTAGAGTGCCTCGGTTCAGGCAATCCATTCCTCTTAACCAAGCTTCGTAGGCTGGCAAACTCTCTGCCGAACGCTGGCGTGCATTCTCCAATTCCACCTCATCGACGTGAACTGCCAGTTGGCCAGCGACCGTTGCAGCAATCTCATCCTGAATTTCAAAGACACTTTCTAAAGGAGAATCAAATCGCTCTGCCCATACGGTCTCTCGACCATCCAAACGGACTAGTTGCACGCTCACCCTTAGATTCTCCTTGTCCCGGCGAACGCTTCCTTCTAGGACAAAGTCCACGTCCCAGTCACTAGCAATAGCATCAATTGGACTGTCGCTTTGCTGCAAGGCGAAAGTGCTCTGTGTTGCCAAGACCTTGAGCGTTGGAAAACGGGTCAGGTCGGCTGTGAGGTCTTCGACAAATCCATTGGCGAAGTACTCCGTGTCCGACTCTTGAGACAGATTACGGAATGGCATGACGGCAATTGATATGCTCTTCGTCGACATTCAGGCATTCTAGCGTGCATCACTACGCTTTGGGAGCCACAACGAGTGAGCATGAATAAGCGTCTCGCGGCAGGAATATGCCTCATGCCGCTAAGTTGTCTAGTTAGAAAGCAAGGGGTCTAAGAATTGTCGGCGGGCAGATTCCTAGGCCTGACGGTGGCCCCTATTCAATCTCTTGCCAAGGGTGGGCAACCCGACCTTCGTTGCCCGTCATACCAACTTGCAGTGGTGTCTCACTGGTGAACACATCTCTCGCATTTCGCCGACATTCTCAACCGCTGAAGTTGGACAACTCTCACGCACGAAGCCGATTCGCTTCGCCGCTTCGGTCGAGCCACCTCTGCAACTTACGCAGAGGCGACAAACGTACTGATGAAAATTCTGACATTGGTCAGGCCTGTGCGAACCTCCTTCAAAAGCTAGGACACTCATCATGATGCCATGAAACAGCGCGCCGCGCGCGACTGACTGAGGCTAGGTCATGATCGATTTGAATGCCAGTGGATCTCGATCAAGGACTCCGGCATGCGCTCATCGTAGTAGGTCGCCTACGCAATTATTTGGAGGTGATGTAGTAGTTGTTGATCAGATCATGGCCTAGCGTTTCCACACGAACGTTCGAGAAGCCGGCGTCGCTGAGCATCTTGACCGCCAGCTCTTCGCCCCAGACTGCTCCCAGACCGTCGCCATCTTGCGCAAGCGACACCGTCATGCAGTGCATCGTCGAGATCGCGTACAGGAATGGTCCGATTGGGTGATCGAGGTTTCTTTCGACGTAGCTCGACGCGCGGATATCTTGCATCAGGAACGTGCCGCCCTTCTTGACGGCACTGAATACCTCGTCAAGCACCACTGCCGGCGATTTCTGGTCGTGAATGACGTCGAATGCGGTTACTAGGTCATAACGTTCCGGTTCGTTCAGTTGGGTGATGTCCCGAGTCTCGAAGTCAATGTTTCGTATCGATAATCGATCCGCTTCTTCGCGGGCCGCGGCGATCGCTTCTTCACATAGATCGTAGCCTGTGAAACAACTGTTGGGAAATGCCTGCGCCAGCGCACAGGCTGCCTTGCCGGAGCCGCAGCCGATGTCGAGCACATCGATGCCGGCCTGGAGTTGGTCGCGAAGCCCTGGTGCAAGAGGCAGGATATGGTTCATTAGCGCCGAGACGACCGTTTGTGCGCTCTCTGCCGCCATGACTTCGTGAAAGCGATGGAAGCAACCATAGTGAACACCGCCACCATTACTGAATTTGTCAACGACCTCTGACTCGACAAACCCGAGTACGCTGGTCCATTGATGGGTGACCGCGATATTCTCGGGAGAATGCTGGCGGGTAAGCCACCTCGCGTGTTCCGACGGCAGGTGATAGGTCTTGGTATCTGGGTCGTAGTTCACCAGGCGGCCTGTAACCATGCCGCCCAACCATTCGCGAACGTAGCGTTCGTAAAGTCCGATTTCGTCAGCGATTTGTTGCGAAGTCGAGGCCGGAAGTGTGGCCATGGTGTCAAAAAGCCCGGTTCGATGGCCGATCGATACCATCATCGATAAAGCCGCCTCGTTGAGCATTCCGACCATGCGGTCGGAAAACGCATCGCTTTTATTTTGGTCGAATGTCGGTGTGGATTGCGTCGCTGTGCTCATCATTTGGTTCCTTGTTCTCGTGTTTGGGAGGTTGTTGTAGACTGCACTCCAGTACTATAGGGTCAATCTGGGCTCAAATCGGTTGACTTCCGGTCAACTTCAGGTTTACTTGTGGTAAAGCTAGAAAGCGATCACCAAGGAATCAGGTAATGAGTGAGCATCGCACCGAGAAGTCGGCACGCGAACTTTTTGGCGACGGAAAGACCGCCATCAAGACCCGAGAAAGACTGTTGGATCGGGCCACCGACTTATTCTACACGCATGGTATCCATGCGGTTGGGCTCGACCGCATCCTCAAGGATGTGGGAGTCACTAAGACCACGTTCTACAATCATTTCGAGAGTAAGGATGCGCTGACGTGCGAAGTTCTGCGGCGTCGGCACACTTGGGAAATGGAGTGGTTTCTGAAGGCGGTAGATGACATCAGCGATGGGCAGCCGCGTTTAACGTTGCTGGCGATCTTCGACGTTCTGCATAAGTGGTTCACCGATCCTGAGTTTCGCGGCTGCCAATTCATCAACGCAGCGGCTGAGTTTCCTGTGGCAACCGACCCGGTCCACCAAGAAGCTGCAAACCACAAATTCGCTACTCGGAAGCTGCTGCGTGAAACGGCACAGGCGGCCGGGGCGCCCGATCCGGAGGAACTTAGCGATCAGCTGATGGTGCTCTTTGAAGGGGCGATCACGCTGAGACATGTAGCCGGTGACAATCAGGCAGCGGCGATTGCACGCAAAGTGGCGGAGCGCCTCGTCGATCAGACCATCGGTGACGAGTGAGCTGCGCTTCAGCGCGTGATCAAGATGAATCCTTGATCATTCTACTGCAATCCGCCGAATTCGGAGCAGATATGTCCAGGCAGACGTATTACTCAGATCGCTCCCACCAGAGGGCTGCAAGCTCACTCGTTGTAAACACAGGTGTTCACGACCTAGCAGAAAATCGTGAGTTGCTAACCGCATGAAGTCGGACGCGCCAAAGCGAACGAGTCTGGCGCCGAAAGGCGTGGATGTCGCCATAGATCGATGCCGCTCGGTCGCTCTCAACTGCAGGAGGATGGACAAACCCGACGCGAGTTGCGTTCGACGCCAATTCGCTGAGGTGGAAACTACCTCCGCGCCGATGCAGGCCAACGTAGTTTGCAGTGCGGTGTTTCGGTCGTCCCCACCTCATGCATCTACGCGACTGGTAGCCCAACAATCACATGAATATCCCTTGATCGGTTCAACGTAACCTCATTGACTGTTTCACTTTGAGTTTTACAGCCTGTACTGCTCTCTTGTCCGTCGACCCGGTCAACTTCGCTTGCATTGGACATGGATTTAGCGAAGTTATTCTTTCGGTCCGGCCACCCGAGAACCTTCGGATATCCAGGATTGAAGGTCAATCAGAGGTTGGTGCGTCACGCGTATGGAACCGCCGCCAGGTCGATCAAGATCGGCGATTAGTGAGATGACCAAAGCAAAGGAAACAGCCAGAACCAGCCGAGCCATGGACCTTTTAGAGCCCGCGATGCCTGTCTGATATCCCACGCCCACCGTCCCCAAGACCATGAGAGCAAGGAGCATCAACCAGATTCCTGTCGGAATCCGCACTTGAAGTCCCTGGGCCACCCGCAAGGAGTGAATATCAAACACGGTGTTGAGCGAATCAATGTAGAGGGCGGCAACGTGCGAGTTCAAGTCTTTGCGGGCGTTCGCAACCGCGATCTCCCACAGGCGGCCGTGCGACCGCTGTGCTTCTGCAAGGAAGCTCTCCACGCGTTGGGTGTCTTGTGATTGATACAACGCGACGCGCTCATTCACATATCGTCGCATTAGCCCCTGGGTCTCGGCGCGGTCCGATTCCGACAGGAAGTCGGCTCGTAGCGAAGCGGTTTGGATCGCGTTGGCCTCCTCCCGTACAAGCTCCTTTCGGACCTCAAAGCGGTTTGCGACGATTCCGAACGTGAAAGCCAGCATGAACGCTGCCAGACCCAGAATGGACTGAGACATGACGGAGATGGGCGACTCCTTTTCATCCGTCGATCGCTGGCGGGCAAAGCACCCCAGCCGGTATCCCACTTCGATCGAAACTACCACGATGACGATTGTCACAACGAAGAATGCCCAAACGGGAATGGCTTCTATGCTCATGGCGAATTCTTTGTCAAATAGTGATTGGTTTACTTACTGGCAATAATGGCTGAGACTGTCCGTACCTCACTATTAGATCGACTAATAAACTAGGTGCAGTTTAGCGATTTTGCGGCCGAGTCCAAGTTCCAGCTCCAGAACGGCTTTAATGCGGAAACCCAGCAGCGCTGAACTCATTCAGAAATACGCAGTTTTCCTATGGCTGGGCATGGGCCGAGCCTATCTTTACAAAGTCACACAACTCGGTACGTTGCTGGGCGTGAGCGTTACTCCGTTAAGCGCCAAGTCGGGCACGCATGCCCGTCTCAGTTGAATGGGAATGTGAGGTGAAAATGTTCCTCTTTGCGTGTTGTACCAATGTTTTGTCTCTACTGACTTCACTGCCGCCGGGAATCGGCCGTACCGTAAGAATTGCCGTTTGCGTTGTGGCGACGCTCGTCTCGTTTGGCAGCAGTGCGTTGTGCGCCCCGGTCAGCAACACGTTAGACCCTCACCCCCTCAAGACTGCTGATACATCCAGTCCACAGGCGACGTTGAAAAGTTTCATCGATACCTGCGATGAGTTGTATCGTCGATTCTTCGGTGAAGGAAGAAAGTTTCGCAACGAAGCTGAACGCCGAGCCCTCGCATCTCGCGCACTGCGGTGCCTCGACCTGAGCGAAGTGCCGGAGTCCGTGCGTATCAGCGTTGGCAGAGAAGTGGCCGTCCATCTCAAGGAGGTCATTGACCGGATTGATTTGCCACAAGAGGACACCTGGCTGGACACCGAACAAGACGCGGAAAAGAAAATCGAGCGCTGGACGATTCCCAATACGGAAATCACCATCGCATTGGTTAAGGAAGGTCCTCGCAGTGGCGAATTCCTGTTCACGGCAGAAACCGTGGAACGGGCGGCGGAGTTTTACGATGTCATCAAGGATTTGCCAAACAAGGAGAGGGAAACTGTTACTCCAGGACTCTATCAGTTCTTTCTTTCCGAACCTGGCTGGATGCTTCCGCGATCGTGGATACGAGCTTTGCCGCCTTGGGCTCACGCTCGATGGCTGGGGCAGGCGGTCTGGCAATGGGTTTGTATGATTGGGACGTTGGTGTTGGCACTCGGGCTGATGTTAGGGATCTACCTACTCGGTCGGCGACGGGCGCACGTCCTGCGTTCTAACGTACTGCGGTACTTGATCACGCTGGGTTTTCCGGTCTTGGCGATGCTCGTTCCCCTAGCAGCGATCCACTTCATCGGGGAGCACATCCGCATTAGCGGAAACGTTTTATTGGTTACCGCCTTTTCGCTGCGTCTCGTTTTTTTGTTTGCGTTGATCGTCGTGCTACTGGGAGCAGGCAACCGGATTGCTGCATTGGTCATTGCAACGCCCTGGATACAGCCGCGTGGGTTGGACGCGCAATTAGTGCGGCTGATTTGCCGAGTCGTCAGCATTGTCGCGGCAACCATTGTCTTCTTAGAAGGAGGGCGCCAGTTTGGAATTCCGCTTACGACCCTCTTGGCTAGCGCCGGAGTAGGCGGCCTGGCGTTGGCCTTGGCGGCGCAAGACACGCTTAAGAACGTATTGGGAGGCATTATGATCACACTCGACAAGCCGTACAAAGTTGGTGAGCGGATTGTATTGAAAGGCTATGATGGCTTTGTCGAAGAGATTGGGCTGCGTTCCACGAAGATTCGTCTGCTGACTGGTCATCAAGCGTCGATCCCAAACGAAGTCATGGCCAATAGCGATATCGAGAACATTGGTCGCCGTCCACATATTCGACGAACAGCAACTATTCAAATGCCCTCCACTACTCCAGTTGACAAAGTGAATCGCGCTCTGAAGATTGTTCGTAAAGCTCTCGACGACCACGAGGGGATGGACGAGGACTTTCCGCCACGAATATTTATGCGAGACATCAACGACGCTTCGATCGGCATCTTTCTGATCTATTGGTATCATCCCCCAAACTACTGGGATTATCTCGCATTCAGCGAAAGGGTAAACCTTCAGGTCATGGAGCAATTTGAAACGGAACAAATCCCGTTTGCTAAACCTGCCTTGACGATTCACATGGCCGAATCGAGTGTACAAGGCATTTCAGATCTGAAAGACGCCGATTGAGTTGCTTTGGTAAAGAGAGCTGATGGATAAATTCTCACGTTTTGAATGCCTAGGGATTTCTAATGAAAAGTACAGGAAAGCATAAAAGCATTGGTTCTTGGTAATCTCTGGCGTTCCGATGCTTCTGTCGAAAAGTCGCAATGGGCACGCGTTTGAGTTATTATAGAGATTCGACAGTTAGGTCAGATAATGCACGAATGCGGCTATTCTAAAAAGAGTATTTCATGGCTAACATTCCCGATAGTGATAGTCTTCCACCCAAAGAGGTTGCGGAAGACGATACATCGAATTCGTTGCCACGCTCTCCCGAAGTCACGGCTCCATTTGACTACGCCGAATCCCTAACGAACTTCACTAAGGAAGAAGGGGATATTTCATTCACGATAGCGCTTCTTGAGTCTAGGCTTCTTGGCGAAAGGCAACTCGCTAGGTCGTTGACCAGCTGGACGATACATGGAAATAAGTCTCTGCGTGAACACCTTAAGGACGAAGGTTTGATAACGGAAGAAGACTCACTTCGAACAAGCCAAATCGCAGCTTCCGTAGTAAAGCGATTAGACGAAAGAAAGGCGGAAGGATTTGATGGTAGAGGGAAGTCCTGGGATCATGCCTGTCAAATCTTAGGGGTAGCACAGACAACAGTGACAACAGCTCCCAGTGAACCTCGTGCGACTGATGCCAGATATACATTACTCAGACCGTTCGGCAAAGGTGGGCTCGGTAGCGTCTGGCTTGCTCGCGATGAGTCTTTGAATCGACTGGTTGCCTTAAAAGAAGTTGGTGAGGCTGGAGCACAATCATCAGCTGCGGAGGCGCGATTCCGCCGCGAAGCAGAAGTAACGGGTCAACTAGAGCATCCGAATATCGTTCCCGTTTATCAGTACGGGCGCGACCGAGAGCGCGAACAGCCGTTTTACGTAATGCGATTTGTGGGGAAAAAGACATTCTTGGATGCCATCTCCGAGTACCATGCTCGGCGCAACGAAGGACTTGCCGACGCGGTTGAACTCCATCGATTATTGAGCTCGTACCTTTCCGTATGCCAGGCGATTGCTTTTGCACATTCTCGCAACATTCTCCATCGCGACCTCAAGCCCGAAAACGTAGCATTAGGCAACTTTGGTGAAGTGATCGTTCTCGATTGGGGACTCGCCAAGCGAATTGACGAAGGCGAACTGAGCGACGCCACTGGAGCGGGCGGTACATTAAGCGGATCGTCGGTAGATGATCGTACGACCGCTGGACAGGTTCTTGGCACACCCCTTTACATGTCTCCGGAACAGGCATCCGGACGTATTGACAGCATGGACGAACGAACCGACGTTTATGGACTAGGAGCCATACTATTTGCCATTTTGACTGGCTATGCGCCTCATGAAGCTAGCCAAGAGTCGCGTTCTCAGAGTGCTCGGGGCGCCGAACTCTACGCTTCCATCGTCGAGAATCCGACTCCTAAAGCACGCGATACAAATCCCGATGCCCCTCTCGTATTGGAAGCAGTATGTGCCCGAGCAATGGCGCGCACTCCGGCCGCAAGATACCAATCTGCGGCGGATTTAGCCGGAGACATACAGTGTTGGATGGCGGGTGAGCCTGTCTCAGCGTTCAAAGAAAAATGGAGAGTCAGATTCTTGCGGTGGGTTCGACAACGCTCGCTCCTTCAATGGTGTGCTGCACTACTTGTCGTGACCCTTGTAACCGCAAGCTTAATACTATTCTCGGCTAGACAAACAAAGCTATTGGCAGACCAAGCCAGCATGAATGCTCTACAGTTAGATGGAACCGGACTGAGTGCTCAACTAGTAAGCGAGGTTCAGGAAGCAACAGAAGACGTACGGTTCATGGCCAAGATCCCTCCCATCCAGGCAATCATTCGCGCTCGAAGTCCTCAGAATTCTGATAATACAGCAGATGCAATCGAATTGAGTGAGAACGAAGAGACATGGAAGGAGCAACTGCAGTCAATCTTTGGCGGATTGGTTGAGGCAAACTCCGAATACGTTGCAGTGAAGTATCTATCGGTGCCAAACGAGACTTCGGCTGAGCAGGGAGATGAAATCGTTCGAGTAGAGCGAAACCGCATAGATCGGGGATATGTTCGCACTCTTCCCCAGCGACCATTGTCTTCCGAGGACTATGATTTTAGTCCTCTCTATAAGTTGAAAGCTGGTGATATTCACATTTCGGAGATTGTCTCATTGCAACTTATTACTGACAAATCGGCGGAGATCGATACCGCTGGAGAACCACTTACTTGTGATTTGTCTGTGCCCATTATCGATGCCGTGTCTGGAAAGTTATTCGGAGCAGTGGTAATTACCATTGATGTTGAGTATTTATTAACACAAGCAGTTATTGAGGCTTCTGGTGACCATGTTCAACTGGCCGATGCAGAAGGGCGCGTCTTGGCAGACTACCGACCTGGCGATGCATTGAGAGGTTGGGGGGCGGGAACGAGTGATAAATTGTCCCTTTCTGAGTCGTTTCTCAACGGCCTGGAGTCTGAACATATTCAGTATCCTAATGCGGATGATTCCAACGGTCAGTATGCGATTCGTGTTCCCCTGGATCCTGCTCGCCCAGATCGCAATTACATATTGGTCCTTGAAGCATCATCTGCCACCGACCGCTAGTGTGGTATCGGCAACGGTCTTGAGACGTTTCGGGAATGACGGGACCTAACGGCAGATACACAAGTCGCTCAGCCGTTCCAGTACGTCTCCACTCTTGAGCTTTCTGGCCACCTTAGTCGCCATGATTGCGACCAATATCACCAGTGTCGTTAGCCAATGGCTTGCCAACTGTCATTGAGAATGGAAGAATGAATGTTTTCATAGTGCATCTGGCAATTACATTACCTCGTCTCTGAATAGGAGATCAAGGATGACGGCGCCAAGATCGATTTCTGTTGGTATTTTCTCGCTATGTGAGCTGGTATTGCTCCTGCCAGCAACCACGGTGGCTGAAGACACAGCGAAGGGCGGAGAGTTTCACATTAAGAGAGACAGCGTCCCCGCCAAGAAGACCGAGTATTCACCCTACGTGGAGCAGCACTTTCCGAAGCGGGTTTTCTTTGGTGACACTCATCATCACTCTTCCTATTCGTTTGATTCCGGCATGTTCGGAAATACGCTTGGGCCGGAGGAATCGTTTCGGTTCGCACGGGGTGAAGTAGTGACCGCCAGCAACGGTATGAAGGCCAAGCTGATCCGACCGTTGGATTTCCTGGTAGTCTCAGATCATGCCGCCTACCTCGGATTTACGGACTTGATCAAGAATGCTGATCCACGACTCATGGCCACCAAGGGCGGACGGGAGATGGTCGAAGGCTATCGGGCGGGGGGTGAGAAGGCGTGGTTGTTCGTGGTGAGCATGATGAAGGACTTCGACATTGGCAAGCCGCGGTTTGAAGATCCGAAAATCAATCGGAGCATCTGGGAGAGCGCGGTCGATATCGCCTCCAAATATAATTCGCCCGGCGCGTTTACTGCGTTCAACGGTTATGAATGGACATCGGCCCCCACCGGAAACAATCTGCACCGCGTCGTAATCTTCCGTGATGGTCCGGAACGCGTGAAGCAAATCGTGCCGTTTTCGGCATTCGATAGTATCGATCCTGAAAAGCTATGGGAGTTCCTGGCAGGCTACGAGAAGAAGACCGGCGGGCAGGTTTTAGCAATTCCTCACAACCCAAATATCAGTAATGGCTTGATGTTTGCGGAGACCATGAGCGATGGAAAGCCGATCTCCAAGGAATATGCCGAGAAGCGTGCGATGTGGGAGCCCTTGATGGAAGTCACTCAGGCGAAGGGCGACAGTGAGGCGCACCCTTTCTTGTCCTCAGAAGACGAGTTTGCAGACTTCGAGACCTGGGATTTCGGCAACGCCGGCTCTCCAACCAGTCCCAAGAAGAAGAAGATGCTGCAGTTTGAATATGCACGCTCCACGCTGAAATGGGGGATGAAGCACGAGCAGAAGCTCGGTGTCAATCCTTTCAAGTTCGGCATGGTCGGCGGAACCGACAATCACGTCAGCCTGTCCACCACACGGGAGGAAAACTTTTTCGGCAAACTTCCGAACCTGCTACCGGGGCCGGAACGCACGAAAGAGGCCATGGTCATGAAAGCGGACGGATCTCCTGCCGTTTCTTCCTGGCAAACGTGTGCATCCGGACTCACGGGCGTTTGGGCTCACAAAAATACTCGCGAGTCGCTTTTTGATTCCATGGCTCGCAAGGAAGTCTACGCCACGACCGGAACGCGAATCACGGTTCGTGTGTTTGCCGGCTGGGATTTTCAACCGGAGGAAGTGGAGCGTCCCGATTTTGTCAAACAGGGGTATACCCGCGGAGTGCCGATGGGCAGCGATCTTTCGGACGTGCCTGCGGTGGGCAGCACGCCTGCATTCATGATTCGCGCCATGCGCGATCCCGATGGGGCCAATCTTGATCGCGTCCAGGTCATCAAGGGTTGGATCGACTCGAAAGGTGAGATGCAGGAGCGCATTTATGACGCCGCTGTGTCAGACGGGCGGAAGATTGGAGAAGATGGCCGGTGCAAAGAAAAAGTTGGCAGTACCGTGAACATCAAAAAGGCGACCTACGGGAACTCCATTGGTGATGCTCTGTTGATGGCATATTGGCAAGATCCGGATTTCGACCCGAAGGAGCGCGCTTTTTACTATGTTCGCGTGATCGAGATTCCGACACCCCGTTGGACCGCCTACGATGCAGTGCGTTTTGGAATCGAGATGCCGAAGCATATTACGATGACCCTTCAGGAACGAGCCTATACCTCGCCGATCTGGTACACGCCGTAAAGGAACTTCGATCACAATGCAGTCTCTCAAGACAATGTGTTGGTTGGTTGTTCTCGGCCTGTCGCTCGTCAGCGCATCGCGATTGGCAGACGCTTGCCCTGTCTGCATTAACTCTCCGCAGAAAACCGTCGCGGACTTTCTGATCGAAAGCCCTTGCGTTGTCTTCGCTCGTGAGAACTCGGACCAACCATTCTCGTACGCACCCGTAGAGGTTGTGAAAGGCAACATCCACGGCAAGCAAATTGATCTGTTCGTCGACACCAGCACGAGAAAGATTCTCGCAGCTGATGCCGAGCTAGTCGTGCTGCTGGCGGAAGATGTGACCGATGGAAGTTGGCGAAGCCTGGGACAACTAGATCCAATGTATGCTGCCGTCGTCCGTCGAATTATTGCGTTAACGCCAGATTGGCAGGGCAAGAACGGACAACAGCGGCGAGTTGAGTTCTTCGCCAAGTTGTTCGGGCATGAGAATCCGGCGGTCTACGAGCAAGCTTATCTGGAGATGGGACGTGCTCCGTACGGTTTCATCAGGCAATTCAGCCGGATTGTTCCACGAGACCAAATCGAGCCCATCCTCACCCGTCGACAATATATTGGTTGGCGTTCGCTTGCCATTTTAATGCTCGCCCACGGTGGAGAAGTGAATGGTCGGGAATATATTGCCGACTCGTTTCGCCATGCTGCACGATTTCGATTGACAACTAATCTGGCGGCATGGGCTGCGGCCTCGATCGAACTAGAAGGCGAGGACGCCATTGTATTCATTGAAAACCAGTACTTCCGAAACGTGGAACGAACCGTCGAGGAATTGACGGAAGTCGTGAAGGCATTGTCGATGCACGGCACCGAAGGACATACGCAACTGCGCGATCAAATCGTTGCCAGCTACGGTGTGTTGCTGGACGTCTATCCCGATATGGCCCCCTTTGTTGCCAGAGATCTCCTCGCCTGGAAACGGTTCGAGCTAATCCAGCAACTCTCAACAATCGAGGCAACCCACGCGAATTTGGATTATGCTGCGAAGAAGACGTGCCGTCAGTATTTGCAATTCACTGCCGCGTCGAACACACTCCACGAAAAAACAATTGGCTCTTCGCCTGCCAACATCAATGTCATTGACTAACGGGGGACGCGGACATCGAAAATGACGAACCTTTTGCTATGAAGAAGATTTTTCGCGAACCCCTTTTGCATTTTCTCCTCATTGGAGTCGGGCTGTTTTTTGTCTACAGATTGGTGAACCACTCCGACACAGCAGGTGATTCGGATCAGCGGATCGTGATCACCGCGGGCCGAATTGAGCAGCTCACGACTGCCTTTGAAAAGACCTGGCAACGCCCTGCCACGGACGAAGAACTAAAAGGGCTGATCGACGAATTCGCCCTGGAGGAAGTCTACTACCGTCAAGCTCTCGCGATGGGCATTGATCGTGATGACACGATCATTCGACGTCGCCTGCGGCAAAAGATGGAGTTCCTCACCGACGATGTGGCCTCTCTTGTCGAGCCATCCGACGAAGAACTTGCTGCCTATCTTGCGGAGCACGAGGACACGTTTCGTGAGTCACCGACCTACACTTTCCGACAGGTCTATTTCGATCCCGAAAAACACGGTGACACCCCGCGGGCTCGTGTCGCTGAAAAACTAGTCGCCTTGCGGGCCGGTCAGACAGCCGTTGGAAATGCAAGCCTGTTGCCGCAGTCCTTCGACGTAGCCACACGGCAGGTGGTAGATGGCACATTCGGCGGCGGGTTCTCCCTCCAACTCGACGAACTCACTATCGGCGACTGGCAAGGTCCAGTTCGTTCTGGGCTTGGTTTGCATTTGATCTTCCTTGAGACACGTGCCGAAGGAAGGCTCCCTCAACTCGCTGAGATTCGTCGCGTTGTCCAGCGAGAGTGGAGCAACGATAAGCGGATCGCCAACCACCGGAGGGTAAACGACCGTCTTCTCGCCGAATACGAGATAGTTATCGAATGGCCCCAGGAAAAGGCAGTAACCGGCCAATCTGACAAAGAGGAATAGGGTGTTGGAAATGCGGTTCGTTATTCTCATCTTCATTCTTGTGGCAGCACCATCTTCGGTTGCATACGCCCACGAGATGCGGCCCGCCTACCTCGAAATCTGTGAGTTCGCTCCAGACACCTACGACGTGCTCTGGAAAGTACCCGCTCGCGGTAGCAGCGAAC
>Ga0315336_1003485_pt1 | contig 20805 bp, 14 predicted proteins | sample ASW5metaG_FD_204512 | JGI IMG/M metagenome (GOLD analysis project Ga0315336, IMG submission 204512) | Ammonia-oxidizing marine archaeal communities from Monterey Bay, California, United States - ASW #5 | ecosystem: Environmental > Aquatic > Marine > Intertidal zone | place: USA: California... | reverse complement strand
TAGATATCCTACCTGACGGGCAATTGGCTGTCTCGACCAGAAGGGGCGAGATCTGGATGATTAAGAATCCGACTATGTCTGGACCTGCACGTCCTCAGTTTACCCGATATGCGCACGGACTCCATGAGGCGCTTGGTGTGGCCTATCGTGATGGATCTATTTATGCGGCGCAGCGAAGTGAATTGACTCGACTTCGTGACTCGAACGGTGATGGTCGCGCAGACTTGTATGAAACAGTCTACAGCTGGCCACTGGAAGGCAACTACCATGAATACTCTTTCGGGCCACTTATTCGAGAAGACGGCACAATGATCGTGACCCTAAATCTGGCATGGGTTGGCTACGGTGCAAGCCTTTCGAAATGGCGGGGATGGATGCTGGAGATATCTCCGGATGGGGAAATGACGCCGATGGCTACCGGAATGAGATCTCCTGCTGGTTTTGGATTCGACATGGAAGGAGAGGTGTTCTACGGAGAAAACCAAGGTGACTGGATTGGCTCAGGCTATATCACCCATGTTGAAACTGGAGATTTTGTTGGAAACCCTGCGGGATTACGTTGGACGGATCTGCCTGGATCACCTCTTACGTTGAAACCCGAAGACGTGCCCGATACGGGACTACCGATGGTCGAGGTGGTACCCGACGTTCCAAATCTGAAGCCACCTGCAGTATGGCTTCCGCATTCGCTCATGGGCGTGTCTACGTCTGATATTCTTGCGGATACAACGGCCGGTTCCTTTGGCCCATTCGCTGGACAGCTTTTTGTTGGTGATCAAGGGCAGAGCAAGATTATGCGCGTATATCTGGAGAAGGTGAACGGCGTGTACCAGGGCGCTGCATTCCCGTTTCGGGAAGGTTTTTCATCCGGAATCCTGAGGATGGTATGGGGTAAAGACGGCTCTATGTTTGTGGGCATGACTAGCAGGGGATGGGGCTCCACGGGTCGAGATCTCTATGGTCTGCAACGACTTGAGTGGACTGGGAAGATGCCTTTCGAGGTTGAAACAGTCCAGGCGAGGCCAGACGGATTCGAAATGACCTTTACCAAACCTGTAGATCACGACATCGCATCGGATCTGTCTTCCTATCACGTCACGGGCTTCACGTACATGTATCACAGTACCTACGGAAGTCCGATCATCAATCGAGAAACGGCGCCAATTCGAGGTGTGAAGGTCGCGGACGACGGCATGAGTGCACGTATTGTCGTTGATGGCTTGCGTGAGGGCTACATCCATGAGCTTAAAATGACCAGTCTGCGCTCCACAGAAGGGGAGCCTTTACTCCATGATGCAGCGTATTACACGTTAAATCAGATTCCGGGAGGTGCCCGTCTTGAATTAGATCCTGTTGAGATGGAGAACCAGATGGCCGCAGAGGCTGACGGGCCCAAGGTTCGACAGGCAAAGCGTGTAACAAAGATGCCTGAAGATTGGACGGGTGGCCCCGACGCGACTCTCACCATTGGCACGCAACCAGGCTTACAGTTCGATCTGCCTTCATTCGATATTCAGGCTGGGTCGCGGCTCAAGCTAGTGTTCAACAACAATGACGATATGATGCATAACCTGCTCATCGTCGAACCTGGCAGCGCGGACAAAGTGGGTGATCGAGCAATGGCTCTGGGTCTCGACGGCCCTGATCTGCATTATGTACCCGAAATTGACGAGGTCCTGTTTCACACCGTGTTGTTGGAGCCAGGTACGGAAGAGGCCATTTACTTTACTGTGCCGGACGAGCCGGGTGAGTATACGTTTGTGTGCAGTTTCCCGGGACACGCATTCACCATGCGGGGCACGATGCGGGTAGTGAGTCGCTAAGCTATGCTTCCTTTCTCTCAAAAAAATCGCGCCTGCGAATTGCTGGCAGTGGTCCTGACGATTCTCGTGGGCGGATGCGCAACCGACCCAGTTTCCGATGGACCAACTGAAATCGGCTTCGCCCTGATGCCGAGCGAGGATTGGGTCTTCGAGCAGCCGTCTTTGTGGAACCAGGAGGAAGGAATGCTCGAGTTATTGGCGGCTGGTACACCCTTTGAAGGCGTGCGCCGTCCGTTCTCTGTTGCTCACCTAACCGGCACCGAGGAACTCGATGACTTTCACCTGACCGCTCAGGTGAAGTCTACTCAGGACCCCGAAGTAATAGGAAGGGACGTGATCATCGTGTTCGGCTACCGTTCTCCTTCAGAGTTCTACTACGCGCACTTGTCCAATGACAACCTTGCGGCTGTTCACAATGGGATATTCGTGGTAGATCATGCGGATCGTAGAAGGATTGACGATCAAGGTCAAGATAATCCACCGGAAACCCGCCTCATGGATACGCGCTGGCATCAGGTGAGGGTGGATCGGAACACAGTAACGGGGACAATAGAGGTTTTTCTAGACGATCTCCGGACGCCGCTGATGACGGCGACCGATACAACTTTCAGATCGGGCGCCGTAGGATTCGGATCGTTTGACGATACCGGAGCAATTCGAAATATTCATCTGGAAGTTGGCAACGGGCCTCTCGTCGATCCGATTCCGGGCCACGTCGAACAGGGCAGTCTTACGCTTGCATTGGAACAGTTTGCCCTCTTTTCAGCAAGTGAGGGAGCCGGTCGGGGACTGGCTCGACTTAATTACCTCGGTCACGCTGGCGACGGTTCAGGACGGCTTTTTGTGAACGACCTCCGCGGTAAACTACATGTGATCGAAGATGGAGAGGTGTCAGTATTTCTAGATGTGCGAGACCAATTCGCTGATTTCGTGGATGCACCAGGGCTTGGTTCTGGATTCGGTTTCTTCGCCTTTCATCCTGACTTTGTTCAAAATGGCAAGTTCTATACCATCCATACAGAAGCGGGAGATGCTCTTGAAACCCAGGTACCGGACTATTCGCATCAGGCAGGAGACTTTATTCAAGGCGTACTAACGGAGTGGACGGCAACGGAGTCCGAAGCGCCCGCTTTTTCTGGGTCCAACCGAGAGGTTCTCAGGCTCGGATTTCCGTCTCTGTTGCACGGTCTGCAACAGATGGGATTCAATCCGACGGCTGAGCCTGATGATGAGGATTTTGGACTGCTCTATATAGGCGTCGGCGATGGCGAAAGGCCGGGTTTTCAGACAGGAAATCCGCAATCTCTTGCTGCCCATACCGGCAAAATCTACCGTATTGATCCACTCGGAAGCGATGCTCCTAACGGTCAATACGGAATTCCCGATTCCAATCCTTTCGTATCTGAGCCAGATGCTCTTGGCGAAATATGGGCTCTTGGACTCCGCAATCCGCACAGGTTTAGCTGGGATACTCTGACCGGGAAGATGTACATCAGCCACATCGGAGAACAAAATGTGGACAGCATCTTTCCGGGCCGGCAGGGTGCTAATTACGGATGGAATCTGCGAGAGGGAGGCTTTCGCTACGAAACAGAGAACCCTCTAAAGATTTATCCTCTGTCTTCGAAAGCGGCGGATCATGAATTCACCGACCCGGTCGCGCGCCTTGATCATGACGAGATGAGAGCTCTCGTCGGTGGATTCGTATACCGTGGGAGTTGTCATCCTGCACTTCACGGGTACTACCTGTTCGCAGATATAGTGTCCGGGCGCATTTTCTACACTTCCGCTAGTCAGATGGAAGAGACGGGGCTAAATGCCACGATTAAAGAGATAATGCTGAAGGACCGAGATGGGGTGGTGCAATCTTTCGAGCATTTTTCCGGAAGCCGCCCCGCTGATATCCGTTTCGGGATGGATGCAGAAGGGGAAATCTATCTGTTGTCCAAGTCCAACGGGTCAATCTGGACGATTGCTTCTGCTTCCGACGATCAGGCAGGCAGTGGAAGGAGTCAGAGCGACTAATTTTTATAAAAGCAGGTACAGAATTGACATCGGCCGCCCAAATCAGAAAGACGGCATCTAAACACAAAATCGAACATGCACATTTCACTCGAAGAACTTGAGAGCCTGTCCAAGAAGGCAATCTTGACATATGGCTATTCTGAACACGAGGCAACAGTCATCCTGGATATGTTGATGTACGCTCAACTGAGAGGCAATAATCAGGGTATTGTTAAACTGATTGGCGAAGGGTTGCCGAAGAACAAAGACGCCAATGAACCCACCGTGGAGAAAGAGACGGCGGCCACCGCGATAATCAATGCCAACCTTTCTATGGAAGCGATTGCCATGGAAAAGGCGGTGAACATGGTTATAGAGAAAGGCAAAGCAACGGGCATAGCAATAGTTGGGATACACACGGGTGATGGATCTTCGGGAGCAGCCGGATACTGGTCCCGTAAAATTGCCGACGCAGGGCTTATCGGCATCACGATGTCAAGCTATCCTTGGCCGATGGTCCCCCCTCACGGTTCATATGAACCCATGTTTTGCACAAATCCCATAGCATGGGGTGTTCCGACTGAGAATGAACCGATTGTGCTAGATATGTCATCTTCGGGAATCGCCTATTATGGATTGGTGGAGGCCAAAACACAAGGAGTGCAAGTAGCTGAAGGGCTTGGGTATGACAAAGATGGAAACGAAACGACCGACCCCGCCGAAATAATGGGCGGCGCGTTGCGGCCGTTTGATCAAGGATTTAAGGGTGCCGGCCTGGCGTTGATGGTCCAGATTATTGGAGGTGCACTCGTTGGAGGCGACTTCCTCAACAAGAGCGATAATGACGGCAACGTTGTAATAGCGATCGACCCCGAAGCGATGATTGGAATGAAGACCTTCATCGAGGAGACCACCAAAATGACAAGTGCGATTAAGCAGGCTAAAAAACTCGAGGGTGTCGAGGAAGTGATGGTGCCTGGTGAGCGGGGCGACAGAATTCGATCGGCCATATTGGAAAATGGCCAGATCGAGATCGAGGATAATTTGCTAAACACACTAAGAAGTATAGCCGAGGGAAGCTAAGCGTTCTCAATCGTGGTCAGGTCCAATGCAGCCAACGCGACTGACAATAGTTAGGGTCACCGAACTTCAGTAAAAAAGCCAGCGGGTAGCTGTTTTTTCAGGCCCTCGATCAAGTCGAAGTGTTGTTCACGGGATTCGGGATCCGCGGCCAGGTTTGTCCACTCGTTGGGATCGGCCTTGTGGTTATACAGCTCTTCACTTCCATCTCCATACAGACTGTAACGCCAGGGTCCGGACTGGGCGGTCTGACCATGGAAATCTGTGCCGTCCTCTTCCAAACGGTACTGAGTGATGGAAGGAATGTCCCAATCAATACCCCCGTCGTCAAGTATCGGCCTCAGGCTGTGTCCCTCATTGATCGGGTTGGCGGGCAGGTCCGCCAGGTCCAACAGCGTGGGATAGATATCCAGCAAACCAACCGTTTGGGACCGGCTTTCTCCCCGCGGCAGCCCCGGGCCCGCGATAATCAGCGGGACCTTATTGGCGCGCTCCCACAGGCTGTGTTTCTGGGTCGTGTTCTTCTCACCCAGCAGATATCCGTGATCTGAAAAAAGCACAACCACCGTATTGTCGGCATATGAGCTATTCTCGAGTGCGTCGAGCACCTGGCCGACATAATGGTCTACGAAGTTTACACTGGCCAGATACGCCTGCACCATATCCTTCCACACGTCATTCTGAATCAACCAGTTAGTCCGCGGCATCTCAGGCCGGGTATTGGTGTGCTGTGCGTAGGCTGGAACGTCATCCAAATCATCAGCGCGATACGGAGGAAGAGTGAGTTCTTTGGCGTCTCCCACTGCGTCGAAGTACTTCTGTGGCACGTGCCAGGGTACATGCGGTCGGATAAAGCCCACCATTAACAAAAATGGATTGTCATGTGTCTCCTGAAGTCTTTGCACCGCCCATTCCGCCGTCATCGGATCAGACATTTCCGCTTCTGGACCGGGGAAAGGGCCCCAATCTGTCATGGTGCCATCTGACGAATAATTGACTCTGTTTCCATCTGGCATTCTGTCCCAGCTTCTTCTCCTATCGGACAGGTCCACACTGCCCTCAGGAACATGACGATGCATTAGTTTGCCAGCCGCCATCGTCTTGTATCCATTCTGGCGGAAGAAGGTGTGCATGAGCACCGTGTCGTGTTCAGCAGCCGCTTCCACGACAAGCGAGTCGGCCCGGGGATGCCTGTATAGCCCCAGAGTGCTTGGCAATAAGCCAGCAAACAGGCTGGCCCTAGATGGCCCGCACAGCGGGTATTGGCTGTACGCTTGGGTGAATGCTGTCCCACGCTGGGCCAGAGCATCTAAGTTGGGCGTGCGTGTATTTACATTCGCTCCGGCGTACCCGACCCAGTCATTCAGATCGTCCACAGCAATCAACAACACATTGGGCTGCTTGGCGCTCCCGATTTCTTCCAAGCCATCATTTGACTCATCGGAGCAGGACGAAAACAGCAGAACTCCGCAAATGGCAATGATAACACGAGTCTGAGAGTAGCTGTTGGCAATCATTTCTTTTACACCCCCTGGCGGCTTCGCCATTGGGATCGGGCCAGATAGAACGCAATACATGCGCCAATCAAGGCGGCAACGGTGGCGGCTTCGTTCAATGGCATCTGAAGCAAGAGCCATCCCACAATGGCAAAAGCCAATATCGGGATCAGTGGACCGAACGGAAGCTTAAATTGTCCTTCTCCTGGCAAACCATCTCGTCTTCGAATTTGGAGGACTGCCAGGATGACCCCGAGGTCAACGAGCAACAAAGATCCCGTGGCCACCACCGCCAGATACTTGAACGTGCCACTCAATGCAAAGACGCCGATGATCGTAGCAAAAAAGATGATTGCCGCATGAGGCGTCTTGTATTTCGGGTGAACCTTTGCCAGAAAGCTTGGAAGGTTATTGTCCAGGGCTGAAGCGAAAACGACCCTCGGTCCTCCCAGCATGTCGCCGCTCAGGTTACTGTAAATGGATAACACGATAGCGGCTATGAGCATTTTTCCACCCCAGGTACCAAAGACCTCCGTCGCTGCCGCGACCAACGGTGCGTCCGTGTTGTTTGCCAGTTCTGCTCCCAGGACCCCTTGTGAAACAGTCTGAAGACCAACGTAGAGCACCAGCACGCCGCACAATCCAAAAAGCAGTCCAAGAGGAACGGTTCTGGCCGGATTCTTGATTTCACCACTTGCGTTCAGCGCCGATTCTGCCCCATTAAATGCGTAAAACAGCAAAATCGTACCGGCCCCGAGTTCTGCGGCAGAAGGCCACTCGGTTATGGCCAGGTTTCCCCAGTCGACCATGAATAGCCCAACGACGAGCAATAAAACGAGCGGGACTAGCTTGACCAACGTATTGACGACGTAGAGGCGAACACCCGCCTTCGCTCCCCGAATGTTGACGCCAGCCAGGAATACCAAAACGCCGACAATGAAGAGGGCCCTTGGAACGGTCTTTCCGAGAATGGGAAAGGCCAGCGCGAGGGAATCGACCATAAACACAGTAATTGCCGCATCAGCCAGTGCGGAAAAGCCAAACCAGAACAGGATTGAAGCGATAAATCCAACAAACGGGCCAAAAGCCTCTTCCACGTATGCGTAGGAGCCGCCGCTGCGAGAAACCCGGCTTCCGATTTCGGCAAAGCACAAGAATACAAGCGCAACGGTGACAGAACAGATCAGGTACGCAATGATAGCGGCTGATCCGAGTTGTGCTGCGACGAGACCCGGGAGTGCGAAAATGCCTCCTCCCACAACCAGGTTGATTACGCTCGTGCCCAACGCGCCGGTACCGATCACGCGGACGAGTCCTTCTTCCTGTAGATTGTTCTGGCTACTCACGCTGTGGTCTCAGTTGGCTTAAATGTCTAGAGTCTGATCCGGGCGCATCTTGACTAAATCCGGTCACGCGCCGTGTGAAGATAATAGTCTATTACTTTGCCCGCCGAGTCAACCACATGGATTCCTGGATAGCGGATCGTGGTGGGACATACATGTCCCGGGATGGCTAGCAGGTAGTCACCCACAGAGGGCAGTTTCCCAGGAAAATGTAATACACCGTGTTCTTCACTCTGTCCAACGAGTCTTGCAGCGTCGTATCCCACAATTAAAGCGCGCTCTTCGAGGGGCAAGTCAGAACTGACGGCTTTCGATCCGAGGTCGGTTGTCACTTTTCCTGCTTCGGGAAAGCTATCCACCACCTGCGTCAGGACGAGGGCGGCGCATCTGTAGGGCAGATCTGGCATGGCTTTGGAGTACCCAATATCCCAGTACACGAATGTGCCTGGAGAACCAAACATGCCCTCGGATCGAGCGTAATAAAGAGACGAAAATCCACCTCCTGCCACTATACACGGGACGGGAATTCCTTCTGATTCCATCTGAGTGCGGAGCTGTTGACTCAACTCGATATTGCGCGTGGCTTCTGCTTCCCGCGTTGCAGGGTCACTAATTTCGTGGTGTCCATCGTAGAGGTGGAATCCGGACGGGATCAGGTAAGCATTGCTGGATACGTCCCTGTAGAGGTCCTCTGCTCCCGAGCCGATGCCCACGCCGGTTCGTTTCATTCCTACGTCTACATCCAACATCACTCGTAAAGATTGTCCACGCCGTTCTGCGACGGCAGCGAGGATATCAATGTGAACTGACGAACTGGCAATGGAAGCAATCCAAGCGTCTGGGTAAGTTGAAACCAACTCACAGAGCCGCTCAACTTTACGTTCCTGAACCTGGGGGTAGGAAAGAATTGCTTTTTGCGCCCCGGCTTGCAACACCATTTCGAGCTCTTTCAGCGTAGCGCACTTAAACCCGTGTATTCCAGCCTGTACCTGCCGGCGCGCGACATCAATGGATTTGTGTGTCTTTACGTGAGCTATCAGGTTTTGTCCACCACCCACCAATTCGCAGGCGCTTCGGATATTGTGATCCATGATGTCTTGAAAAAGCAGCATGGCTGGTGTTTCTAGAGCATCGGGGTCGGAGATTCGATAATCCTGTTGGTTGGTCATGGGTCTTTTTCTCAAAAGTCTATGTATTCGATTTGGCCCATCTCTCGGGCTTTCTCAAAGACTGCACCTGCAACCGTCAGGTCCTGTATCGCAATGCCGGAACTGTCGAAAATGGTAATTTGAGAATCAGAAATTCTCCCCGGTGCATCGCCACTCGTGACGTGTCCCATCGCGCATATTTCGTCGATGGATTGAATGTGTCCTTCCCGATGGCCGTGTTGGAATTCTCCTATGACGACTGATTGTTGAGGGAAATCTGCAAATAGACTCGCTCGGCTTAGCATCGCGGTATCGAGTTCATGTTTACCGCGGTCGTCCGCGCCCATGGCTGAAATATGCATACCGTCTTCGACCCAATCATTCTGGATAAGCGCGGCTTCGGAGGGCGTGACAGTGATGACGATATCTGATCCACGAACCGCTTCCTCCAGATTCGTGAATCGTATGTCGATTTCCACATCCCGCAACTGATTCGCGATCCACTGGGCGCGCGCCTCAGTTCGTGTTGAGATTTTAATCTGTTTTAGTGATCTGACTTCGGCAACTGCGCGAATTTCTTGTTCTGCTTGATGACCCGCGCCAATGACGCCCAATACCGAGGCGTTCTCACGGGCCAACCAGGATACGGCAATGGCGTCTCCGGCCGCAGTCCGGTATCCATTCATGTGATTGGCGTTGATTAGCGCTGTCGGGAATCCTGTTTGTGTATCCAGCAGCAATATCGTGGACCCATGAGCCGGTATCCCGAGATTGTAATTCCCAGCCCAGTACGTTCCACATTTCAGGCCCACCATGCTATTTTCCTTGTCTACGCCCGATTTGATGGCGAATGCCTCTCCATCGTTTAGCCCCGTTCCTATTGCGACATCAAATGGTTTCGCCCGATCCATCGCAACAGCTTCATAAGCAGCGCGGACTGCGTCGAAGGCAAGCTCACGCGAAACGATGTTTCGGACGATTTTTTCTGACAGGATGGCGAGCTTTCCCATGGGAAGATCTGGGTAGCGGATTGGTGGGTAGCAGAATAACGGTCTGGTCGCAACATAACATATTTTTAAGCGAGGCAGGGATTTGAAGGAAGATGGATATAGCCAGTCCAGATGTGACCTTGATTTTCGTAGCTTAAATCAGGTTGAGCCTGGGGATATTCAGAGCAAAGTCATCTAAGGTGTAGTATGCGCAGAAGGGAATTTATTAAAGGATCGTTGGCGGCTGGCGTTGGGGCGTTGGGAGTTACAGCTACAACAGCCGCCCTGGGCTCCTCGCTGTCCTCAAGCGAGTATCAGGCATTATTGACAGCTACCGATCTTCGCTGTGAGTCGTTGGCCACACCTCTCGGGATTGATGCCAATAGACCACGATTGAGTTGGAAACTGACCGCTCCAGACGACGCCCGCAATCAATTTCAGGCTGCTTATCGGATTCTGGTGGCGTCGTCTCCCAAGATCCTCTCTTCGCAGAAGGCGGATTTATGGGACAGTGGGAGGGTAGCGTCTAAAAAGCAGCTGCACATAGAGTATGCCGGCACGGAGCTCAAAACTGGCCAGCGCTGTTTTTGGCAGGTAGAGGTTTGGGACGCCGAGGGTGTGAAATCTGCACCCGGGTCAGTGTCTTGGTGGGAAATGGGACTGCTTTCAGCTGAGGATTGGACCGGATCCTGGATTTCAGATGGAAAAGAACTACCAAAAGATGATGCAGGTCACTACGAGAATGACCCTGCACCGCTTTTTCGGAGGAGCTTTCAAGTCGACAAACCAGTCGAACGGGCTCGGCTCTACGCAACAGCGCTCGGATATGGTGAGTTCTGTCTTAATGGGCAAAAGGTTTCAGACCACGTACTCGATCCAGCCTGGACCAGTACAGAGGAAACTATTTTGTACACCAGCCATGATGTGACGGCACAGGTGGAGCAAGGAGAAAATGTTCTAGGAGCTATGCTCGGAAACGGGTGGCGCAATCCTCTTCCCTTAAAGATGTGGGGTCGAATAAACGTGAGGGAGTCTCTTCCGCTGGGACGCCCCGCGTTCATATCTGAGCTGGTAATCGAATATGTTGACGGAACCACAACCCGCGTATCGAGCGATGATTCGTGGCGAAAAACCGAAGGGCCGCTACTCCGGAATAGTGTGTATCTCGGAGAGAACTACGATGCAAGGTTGGAGAAGAGCGGATGGGATCGGTCTGGCTTCGATGATTCCGACTGGGCTATAGCTTCAGAGGTGGACTCACCCTCTTCTGGAACGCTGCGCGCTTCGCCGATTCCTCCGATTCGGGTAACAAAGACGCTGTCCGCCGTGAGCGTAAAAGAAGTCAGCGAAGGGGTGTTCATATTCGACCTTGGTCAGAATTTTGCCGGTTGGGCCAGGCTGCTGGTAGAGGGTCCCAAGGGAACGACAGTGCAAATGCGCATGGGTGAACTTCTTTACGAGGACGGTTCGCTGAATCCGATGACAGCGGTAACCGGCCAAATTAAAGGTCTCAATTCAGATGGCTCACCGCGTGGTGGGCCCGGATCACCAGAGGTCGCATGGCAGGCCAACACCTATACGCTTCGGGGTGACAGTATGGAGGAATACACCCCCCGGTTTACGTTTCATGGTTTTCGATATGTGGAGGTCACCGGATTTCCAGGCGAACCCGATATATCAGCAATTGAAGGTCTTTGTCTGAACACCGACGTGGAATCGGTAGGATCGTTCAGTTGCTCGAATGATCAATTCAATCGGATACAAGAAATAGTCCGTTGGTCGCTGCTCAGCAACATTTTTAGTGTCCAGTCCGATTGTCCTGCCAGGGAAAAATTCCAGTACGGTGGAGACATTGTCGCATCGAGTGAGATGGCGATGAGTAACTTTGACATGTCCACGTTTTATGCGAAATCAGTGGCTGACTTTCGCGAATCAGCACAGGGAGACGGATGGTTTCCAGAAACCGCACCGTTTGTGGGTATTGCAGCCGCAAATTATGCCGAAGGTGCGGGACCCATTGGTTGGGGACTGGCACATCCGCTGCTGATGGCCCAATTGTATCAATATTATGGAGATATCCGAGTCGTCGAAGAAAACTACGACGCTGCCCGAAACTGGGTGGACCTCCTGGAGACGTCATCCGAAGGCTATATCATTGATCGTTGTATCGGTGATCACGAAAGCCTCGATCCGAAACCGATTGAACTGATTGCGACAGCGCAATTTTATCAGGCTGCAACGATGGTAGCTGGCTTTGCCGAATTGCTTGCAAAAAGCTCAGAAGCTGAAAGGTATCGAGCTCTCGCAAGGAAGATCCAGGCGGCATTTGTGGCTCGATTCCTCGACGTGGGGACGGGACACTTCGGAATTGCTACACAGGCCGCTCAGGCAACCGCATTGCAACTTGGGTTAACTCCTGAGTCTGAAGTCAGTAAAGCGGTTGAGAGAATGGTGGAAGCAGTTGTCGTCGATCATGACGGTCATATCGCCACCGGAATATTCGGTACCAAATACCTGCTGAACATGCTGTCTGACACCGGACATGCTGATGTAGCATACGACATGGTCAACAAATCTGAGTACCCAGGGTGGCGTCACATGCTGAACAACGGGGCGACTACACTATGGGAGACATGGGCTCAGAGCGACAATGTCTATTCGCAAAATCACCCCATGTTCGGAGCCGTGAGCGAGTGGTTCTTCAAATCGCTTGGTGGAATCAAGCCCGAAGCAACAGCAAGCGGATTTGATCAATTCAGGATCGAGCCGTTCGTGGCCCCAGATCTGGACTGGGTTGATGTGAGTTACGCGTCGGTTCGTGGAACGATATCCAGTAGTTGGCGCACGGAGGACGGTTTGCTCAAAATGGTAGTCGAAGTGCCGGTCAACACAGAGGCAATCGTTCAATTTCCTACGTTAAACGAGAGTTCAGTCAGGGAGTCAGGCCGACCCATCGCGATGGTCGAGTCTGTTCGGGTCGTCAAACGAGAAGAGGGGGAATCGCTGCGGGTATCACTCGGCTCAGGCCGCTATGAGTTTTCGGCTTCAATCACGTGAGAACTGCAGGTACAATGAAATTATTCAAGACGGTTTTTATTGTTACACTACTAGCACTGACGGGAGCCGCAGGAGCACAGGCTCAGGAGTCGGATTCTATCCGGGTCGAAGTGCTGACCAAGACAAGCTCAAGCTGGAACGGAGATGCACTCCTCAACTATGAGAGCGGCAATCCCGAAGTGACTATACTCCGGATAACGATTCCGGCAGGCATGCAACTGCCGATGCACAGACATCCGGTGATAAACGCAGGTTACCTGTTGAAGGGGAAACTGACTGTGATGACAGAAGACGGAAACAGTTCAGAATTTGAGGCCGGAGATACCATAATGGAATTGGTAAATAAATGGCACTACGGGAAAAATGAATCCGATGAAGAGGCTGAAATCGTTGTCTTTTATGCCGGTGTCGAGGGCACTCCGATAACCGTAAAAAAGTCAGACTTGAACTAAGGACCAGCCCGTGCAGGAGTGATGCTGTTAACTTTTCCTCGTGATCACTCGACTTCTGGCGGAGCTACATAAGGCCCGCCGTACTCGATCTGTAACTCGTTTGTCCGCTGTCTCAGTTCATCCAGAATATCTGAATAATCTTCGTTGCTGGCCAGATTCCGCTTCTCCTGCGGGTCTTCCAAGAGATCGTAGAGTTCCTCGTACACGGGAGTTTGCTCGAAATACCGGGCATACTTGAATCGTTCACCCCTCACTCCTTCGTGCTTTGGAATCTCGGGGTGATTGAACAGGTGTTCTACAAAAAAATCTGTTCTCCAGTCTGCTGGTGTCTCACCGGCGATCAAGGGAAGCAGGCTTTGTCCTTGAACGGATTCTGGGACATCGACGCCTGCGTAATCCAGTAGCGTAGGTGCGATGTCAGTGTTTAGAGCCGGAAGAGAGGGTATGGTGCCGTGCGTTGCGGGATCACTTCGAGGATCGAAAACAATCAACGGTACTCGAATCGAAAGATCATGAGGGGTCCATTTTCCAGCGTATCCACGTTCTCCCAAGAAGTAGCCGTTATCTCCCATCAGGATGATGACCGTGTTTGAGGCAAGTTCGAGAGATTCTAGCTCGTCCATCACTCGGCCGATGCCGGCATCGACTCCGCTTATCATTCTGAGATGACCCTTCGTCATCTGTTCGGCTTTTTCGGGCGTGTCAAAGCGCCAGTACCAACGAATCCGATTTAGTGAGGTGTCCTTCATGAATTCAGGGAGGGCCTCGTAAAACTCCGGATCAGACAGCGGAGGGGCAGGAATGTCAACGTCTGCATACAGATCGTTCATTGCTTCAGGCCAGATGAACTGGCGCTCATCGCTGTCGTCGGCGTGCGGGGCGTTGAAGCTTAATGTGAGAGCAAATGGAGCGACTGGATCCGAGGACCGCAAAAACTCGATTGCCCTGTCCGTAGTTATGTCGGTCAGGTGTCGAATTGATCCATCTTCGGTTTCCCTGAGATACGGAGCGGCTACGAAGGATTCGAACACGTCGAACATTTTGTCGGTGGCACCTGAGTCAGTCCTGACGCCAAATTTCCCGATCATTCCCGTGCGATAACCAGCCGCGCGGAGTAGCGCAGGATAACTGGCGTCGACAAATCGGTCCGCGAGCGGGGGTCTCCCAAATGTTGATTGATGTGTCCGTTCTACAAGTCCCGTCAAGAACGTGGCGCGACTGGCGGCGCAGATTGGGGTGGTCACATATGCGTTTTCGAAACGGACACCTTCTGTTGCCAGCCGGTCCATATTGGGCGTTTCAAGCATAGGATTGACCACGCCCAGCATATCGAAACGCTGGTCATCTGTAATTATGAACAGCAGATTGGGCTGGTCATTATCATCTGGGCGATCAGGTTCTGAAGAACACCCGACTAATAACAAGACCAACAGTAATACAGCTTTTTGCATGATTTAACCCACTAACGGAGGGGCAAAACCTTCTCGGTAATCTCTTCCGACTATGGTATTTGTGGCTTCCTCGTGATTGGTAAACGACAGCGACGCCTTGTCCCACAACAGTTCTTGACCGGGAAATCGAGTTGCCTTGACGGCCAGAAGGGCTGCTTCAGTGATCCGCGCTCCGTCGGCGAATGGAGTTCTCAATTCCGTATCCAATCCGTTGATGTTGTCGATCCAAGCGTGCCAGTGATTCAGTGCAGGAAATTCGGGAAGCCCGGGCATTTCAAGGCCGGGTGTCATCCGCCCTTCCCGCCAGATCTCAAGTTCTCCCTCGGGTGTGAGAGAAAGTACACCCCCTTCACAGACCACTACGGTCATGTTCGTATCCGCCCAGGTGTCCCCTGTGAGTCCAAGCGATGCACGTGAAGGCGCCTGTGCGCGGTCGTTGTAGTAGATCGGAAAATGCCGGTTGACGAAATTCTCTGAATCGACACTGAAGGTTATTGTCGACTGACTCGGATGGGTGTGAAACGTGTCTGACGGCGCTGTCGCGTGTGTTTTTACAGCGATCGCTGATGTCAGCTCGTCATAGGAAAAGAAAATCACATCAAGGAGGTGCACTCCCCAGTCTCCCAAGCCTCCAGATCCAAAATCCCACCATGAACGCCAAACTCTGGGCAGCAGATGGTCGCGATAGGGGCGTTCCTCGCACGGGCCAAGCCACAGGTCGAAGTCGATGTTGGGTGGTGGCTTGCTCGGCGCACCCAAAACGTGAGCAGAGTTGAAATAGAACTCTCCGACCGGAGAACTCGTCCATACGTGAGCTGAGATGGCTTTACCCAAAACACCCGAACGTAAGATTTCCACCGCGGCACGACGTCCCGGATAAACCATGCGTTGGTTGCCGACTTGCGTAACCAGATCTGGTTTGGCCTGAACCGCCCGCTCGATGAGACCAATTTCATCGAGTTGATGCACGAGAGGCTTCTGTCCATAGACGTGTTTGTCATTGGCCAGAGCGGTGAGCATTATCGAAGCATGCGAATGGTCGGGCGTAGAGACGATGACAGCATCGAACTTGTCCACGTAATCTGTAAATGCCACCCGGTAATCAGTACAGGTGAATGCATCTGGGAATTCAGCAGATGCTTCGTCGAGAAGAATTTGATCGATGTCGCAGAGTCCAGCAATTTCAACCATGCTATGCGAGGCGACCTGTGTCCGGTCCCTTACCCCGATTCTACCAAAGCCAATCGCAAGGACGCGAATCTTGCTGTTGGACAGTGTGTGGCCGAGTCGGGGTAAACCGGCCAAGCTGACACCCAGTCCAGCAACACTCGTCGATCGAAGAAATTCTCGGCGGGTGAATTCTGTAGTCATGCTCGTTTGTCATTCATTTGGATAAGTACAGCGAAGTGTACTTATTTGTCGGTCGAAGTCAAAGTGTCACACGAGGTGAGCTAGGGTTATCCAGATCCCACCTGATTTTCGGAAAAACCGCGCCAGCGGTCTCAATTTTTCGCAATGGTGCTACCATGATCAACAGGCGTACGTTTATTCAACAGATGGCCGCTGCAGGCGTTGCCGTTACTGTTCCAAACATGATTGGTTGCCAATCGATCGGAGGGGGATCAACGCGTCCGAACTTCGTTGTGTTTTTGGCCGATGACCTGGGCTATGGTGATCTCTCCTCCTACGGCAATGAGATAATGGCGACCCCAAACATCGATCGTCTCGCCGATCAAGGGATGCGATTTACCGATTTTCACTCGGCAGGAACAGTCTGTTCGCCTTCTAGAGCTTCTCTGTTGACGGGACGAAATCCTTATCGATCCGGCTTCTACTATATCGCAGGAAGCGGAATGCATCTTCAGCGAGAGGAAGTCACCGTAGCCTCCTTGTTGTCCGCAAATGGCTATGACACCTGTTTTGTCGGAAAATGGCATCTAAGCAGGTTTGATAGAGAATCCAGCACACTGCCCACGCCGGGAGATCATGGATTCGACCACTGGTTTGCAACTGCGGTCAACGCGTTCGAGGGTCCTGAGAATCCCAATACGTTTTTTCGCAATGGAGAACGGGTTGGAGAAGTCAAAGGGTGGTATTGCGATGTCATTGTTGAAGAGGCGCTGACCTGGCTTCAAAACAGGCCAGACCCAGACAAGCCGTATTTCCTGTACCTCTGCAGCCACGAGCCGCATACACCGGTAGAGCCGCCTGATTCTTTTGCGGACGCGTATGACACGGAGGCGGTCAACGAATTGGAGAGATCAGCTCTCTACGGCGGAGTGGATCGGCCGGAACGCGATATCAATTCCCTCAAGAAGTACTATTACGGAACGGTCACTCAACTCGATGCCGCGTTTGGCAATCTGATGGAGGGACTGGACGCAGAGGGTGAGGAAGAGAACACTTTGGTCATGTTTACGAGTGACAATGGCCCGGAAAGTCCGGTCAATTTCGAAGAGTCTCGGGGAGAATGGGAAGACCCCTTGAGAGATCGATCATTCGGGACACCAGGTGAGTGGCGGGGAATGAAACGCTTTCCCTACGAAGGAGGCCATCGCGTTCCGGGCATTGCCCGCTGGACCGGTCAAATCGAACCGGGCTCAGTGAACGAGTCCCTGATCAATGGCACCGATTTTCTGCCCACGATGTTGGAGTTGGCCGGCGTGTCTCTGCCAACAGATCGCGCCCTGGATGGAGTGAGCATGATGCCAGCATTCCGGGGTCAGATGTTGCAGCGGCCCGGTCCCGTGTACTGGTTCTTTCCTGCCCACGAAGACACGTATTACCGCATGCCTCACATGGCAATGAGAGACGGCGACTACACGCTTCTTGCCTGGCTCCCGGATAAAGACCCTGACCAGCTCATCATGGACTGGTTGAAAACAAGCGAACTGGACCGGTTCGTGATGTTCAATCTTGAATCGGATCCGGGTCAGACAGTTGATCTCGCCGAAGCGGAGCCCGCACGCCTGGAAGAAATGAGCGCGCAAATGCGGGCTTTCTGGGCTGAAATCAAAGATGACAGTCCGTATTGGGAGACCTGGAAAATGAAATAAGGGCCGAGCGCTGCTCAGTCATCACTCTCCAGTGGCCGCGGCATCTTCGCCCCCGAAGAATCCAGCCAGGCCTTCAAATCAGCCTTCATCTCGGCAGCAATCTCGGGGAGTTCACCTGACAGGTCATGCTCTTCGCTCAGATCGCTCACTACGTCGTAGAGCTCCACCGAGTCATCGTCATAGAAGTTGATCAGTTTGTAGTCGCCCTTGCGTATCGCGCCACCGAGGCGGTTTTCCTGGTGAAAAGCGTAGTTCGGGTAATGAAAATAGATGGCGTCCCTTTCAAGATCTTCGCCCTGGCGAAAGTGGGAAAGCAGGCTCTCTCCGTCGGCGGGAGTACCTGGAGTTGGTTCAAGACCAGCAACATCCAGAAATGTGGGAAAGAAGTCAGTGCTGATGACAGGTTCACCAGACAACGTACCGGCCTCCACCTGGCCCGGCCACCGAACTATGAGAGGTACTCGTATGCCGCCCTCGTAGAGGTGTCCTTTGACCCCGCGAAGAGGTGCGAGGTCGGTGACGCCTCCATACGCGCCATTGTCTGAGGTAAAGATCACCAGTGTCTCTTCTTGCAGATTCAATTCTTCCAGCTTGGCAAGTACCCGACCGACGGCATCATCCATCGCTTCAATCATGGCAGCATATCGCGTGCTCATTTCGATGCCATCACCATAATCTTCAAATCCTGGTCGGTCAGCATATTTGTCTACCAACTCTTGGGGCGCCTCCATTGGCCAGTGCACCGTGTACGGCCACCATGCAACGAAAAATGGTTCATCCTGATGTTCTTCAATGAACCCCATCGTTTCATGGGCGAGTCGATAAGGCAGGTATTCGCCTTCTTCTCTGTCTTCAATTGTGGGATTGTTATAAGGATCGAAGAAACTTGGGGGCCCGCCATACGCGACTCCTCCAATATTGACGTCAAATCCCTGATGTTCAGGTCGGCGAGGGGGTTCGAGGGTCTCCATTTCGGCAGCGAGTCCGGAAATGTGCCATTTGCCTATAAAGGCCGTAGCGTAGTCCGCTTCTTTTAGTCGTTCGGCAATCGTGACATACTCCAGGTCCAGGTAATTGTACATCTCTGCCGCTCGAAGCGAAGCCCCTTCCGGCTTGAAACGCTCCTGATCACGTGATACATGGTTAGTTATCGCGAGTCTTGCGGGAGACATTCCCGTCATGATGGCCGCGCGAGTTGGCGAGCATACGGGAGCGGCGGCATAGTTGTCCGTAAATCGCATTCCTTGCGATGCCAAACGGTCGATTACGGGCGTTTCCAGTTTTTCATTTCCCTGGATGTGCAAATCAGTCCATCCCAGATCGTCAATCATGATCATCAGGATGTTCGGCTGTCTTTCTGGCTGTTCTGTGGATCCGCATCCGGCAAGCAGGATCAAGAACAGTACGATGACGATGGAAGACGGACGATTTTTCATGGGCCAATCCTATGAGCCTCTTTAGATGTCACGACAAAGTAGGTATCTGCACAGTGGATGTGTAACGGGATCGTGGGCATTTTCTATCTTGATGGCTGACAAGAGATTAGAGACAGAAATACCTAGCACACTATCGAGGTGAGTTTTGAGCGCAGTTACCATCATTCTATTGAGAATCATCCACATCCTGTGTGGGATATTTTGGGTTGGGATTGTCTTCATGATGACCCGTTTCTTGGGCCCCAATGCCAAGGTGCTTGGCCCCGATGCGAGCAAGTTCATGCAGCGCTTGATGGGTCCCATGCGCCTCTTGGATACGGCAATAACGATGGCTGTTTTAACGATTCTTTCTGGCACTTGGTTGGTGTGGATCATGTCCGGCGGGTTTCAATCGCCCTGGTTTGGTTCCGCACCTGGAATGGCCTTTTCAACGGGTGGTTTGTTGGGCGTCTTGACGCTCATGACCGGACTGGGAGTGACCCGACCATCTCTGGAGCGACTCAAGCAAATTGGCCAGGAAATCGCTTCGGCTGATGGCCCTCCAAATGCTGAGCAAACAGCAGAAATCGCCGCACTGAGAGCCAAGATGGGCAAAGCCGGCAATCTTGCGTTCATCCTATTGGTAGGCGCTGTAGTGGCGATGTCTGTTGCGCGCTATCTGCCCATCTCCTAAAGATTGACCGACCAGTATGTGCTCCTTTTAACTCTTCACTCTCCGGATTAAAGCACTCACTGCCTGACCGGGACTCTCCACCAACTAGATGAGACCTCACCTCGTTTTTGTCGCAATCGTCGCGACTTTAGCTATTTCAACACCTGCTCTTTCTCAGGAAGGCGGCGATACTCATTCTGATTTTTCTGACCTGAAGTTGTGGTACAACCAACCGGCGGCGCAATGGAACCATGCGCTGCCCGTGGGAAACGGCCGCCTCGGTGCGATGGTTTTCGGAGAAACGGCCGCTGAACGCATTCAGCTAAACGAGGAGACTTTCTGGGCTGGTGGTCCCTACGATCCAACGACACCTGGTGGGGCGGAGGCGCTTCCAGAAATCCAACGGTTGCTGTTTGCCGGAGAAGTGAACAAAGCGCACGATCTATTCGGTCGGACCATGATGGGTAAACCTTATGAGCAGATGAAGTACCAGTCTTTGGGTGACTTCTTGATGTGGTTTCCTGGGCACGAAGAAGTAACGGGCTACCGGAGAGAGCTTGATATTGATAAGGCCATCAGCACCGTGTCATACACAGTAGATGGTGTTCGTTTTACTCGCGAGGTGTTCTCAACCGCAGTTGATCAGGCGATCATCGTGCGTGTCTCTGCAGATCAACCGGGAGCGCTCACGTTTTCAGCCGAGTTGCATGGCGTAAGAAACACGCAGCACTCCAACTACGGCACCGGATATTTCTGGTGGGATGGAGTCCCTCCAAATGGTTTGAAGATCTGGGGTAAGAGTGACGATTATCTCGGGA
>Ga0315336_1003484_pt1 | contig 20810 bp, 14 predicted proteins | sample ASW5metaG_FD_204512 | JGI IMG/M metagenome (GOLD analysis project Ga0315336, IMG submission 204512) | Ammonia-oxidizing marine archaeal communities from Monterey Bay, California, United States - ASW #5 | ecosystem: Environmental > Aquatic > Marine > Intertidal zone | place: USA: California... | reverse complement strand
GCCGGCACGCGACGGCCCGGCGGTATCCCGGGCAATCGATCTCAGCTCCCAAACGGCAGCCCAAACGGCAGCCCAACTGGCAGCCCAACTGGCAGGCTGGCGGGAAGTCCCCATGGAAGACCGGCACAGGCCGGTCAACCCGGCACTCCACAGCGCGCTGAACGACAGACGCCGTCGCGCAACCCTGCGCTCCGCAACGGCAACCACGGTGTGTCTCAAACAGCGCGGGGAGCGACAGACGGCAACCCACGCTCCACGGCGCCCGGCAACGATGTCTCTGCACGCGACGGCGCATCCCAGAAACCGGGAACGCGTACGGGTCGCCGCGCAGCGCCCGGCGGAACCCAATCCGCCACGACCGGTCGCCGATTGCCCATTGCCCGATTGGGCTCCGCTGGTTCGGGAACATCGACGGGATCGCGACGACCGGGATCGGCCAGCGGCGGTGGCGGGATGCCGGCAACAGCCGGTTCCGGCCAACCGGGTCAAGCAGGTCAACCCGCGTCGTCAGCCCAGATCGGTGGGTCCTTTGGCAGATCCCGATCGCGGACATCTCCAAGCAACCGCCGGTCACGCAAACGCAACTGGGGCCTGATGGGACGGCAGGCGTCGATTGGATTTGAACGCAATGTGGTCATCGATGTGACCGCCGACAAGATCACGGTTGGCAATGCCTTTGTCGTCTCCGGACGCCTGGAACACCGCAGCCTGGTTCATTTTGTCGTGGAAGCCATTGACCGTCACGCACGCTCCTGGGGCCGACCGCCCGACAGCTTTTACTGGGTTCCCAGTCTGCAATTCGTGGTCGCCCCGGATGGTCAGAGCAACCTGAAAATCCTGATGGCGGAACTTCGCAGTTTCGGTCTGCCGAGCCGAGTACGCAATCGGTCAGAGCCACATGAGCAACAGCCGTCACAACGTCCATAACTCGTGGTTGGCCATCGCATGGTGTTCCGCGTTGGCGATGATCGACGCTTGGGGTCCATTCCGGGGAACCCGTTGCAATGACGCGCGACTGGGCGCGGGCCACACACGGGCATCAACCACACATGGAAATCGAGGGAGAGTGCTATGACGTCCCGCACCAGAAACGGGCTGGAATTTGGCTCCGATTCCTTTCTCGACATCATCGCCAATATCGTCGGGATCCTGATCATCCTGATCGTGATTGCAGGCTTGCGCGTCAGTCGCACCCCGGTTTTCACCGCGACCACTCCAATCACCGATGACACGCAAATCGTTCTGAACGACTTAGACGCCGCCGACCGAGTGCAGCGTCTGGCAATCGCCGACGACGACGCACAAGACTCCCAATATGACCTGCGCCTTCCGGCACCAGCGGCGCCGTCGTCGCAGGCAACACCCGGTTCGCGGCCGGTGCTTGCTATTTCCGTGCCACCACACGCGAACGACCTCGAGGCCCGGCAACTGCAACACGCCCGTCACGACCTCGACAGGCAACTCGCGGTCGTGCAGACACAGAAACAGGCCGCGGCGAAACACACTGCACGGCTCGAATCACAGCTGACAACACAGCACACGGCATGGTCGGCCACCGGCAAAACGAAGCAGTCCACCACGCTCGTGGTGTCACAACTCGAAACAGCACTCCGCGACGCGGATCAGCGGCGCCGTCAATTGGCAAACGCGCTGATCGAAGTGCAGGCACAGGAACAGCCGACGACGGCCATCCGACACCGTTTGACATCGATCGGCCACACGGTGCGGGGAGACGAAATCCACTTCCGTGTTGCAGCCGGACGGATTGCCGTCGTGCCCATAGACATTCTGCAACAGCGACTCAAGGCGCAGGTGATGCGCAACAAATCCTGGTTGGTAAAATTCCACAAGCACGAAGGATATGTGGGACCTGTCCAGGGGTTCACGATGACCTATGTCGTCGAACGCCAAGCCCTGTCTCGGATCGAACAATTGCGTTCGGGATCTGGAGCAATCCACATTGGAGTATCACGGTGGACCATCCACCGGCAGCCGGACCTCAAGACCGAATCGGTGGCTGAGGCCCTGGACGTAGACGGGCAATTTCGGCAAACGGTGCAACTGGCCTCGGAAAGCACGACGTTGACGTTCTGGATTTATCCTGACAGCTTTGCGGCCTACCGCCGGCTGCGCGCATGCGCACATCAACTGGGATTCACGGTTGCCGGACGCCCGTTGCCCCCCGGTACCCAGATTTCTGGCAGCCCGCATGGATCGCGATCCTCCGGACAATGAGCCGCCAATCAGGGCCGTGGCCGATCCGCGGCATTCCCAACCGCAGCCTGCGGAGTTGACAGGTCCTGCCGATTCGGATGTAATCTATGGTGTGCTCTGATCCAAGGGACGTGGCCGCAGACTGGGTGAACTTTGGCCAGGTGTCTCGAGTCCCGGCACACTAAGCAGGTTGTATAACTGGGTACTGTCGTAACGCGCTGGGCGTAAATCCTGCGACATGGTCACAGGATGACCGATCAGATGAGATAACCTGCCTTTCTGGGTCGGCGGTTTGTCCGGCTCAGTCTGCGGCGCACGGAATGATTCGCCGCAGAAACAGACAAGGCAACGGAATTCGCCGAACGAGAATGCGTTTCGTGAACCGTCTTGGGGAAGCCGGTCTCGAAAACGGACGTTGGAATTGAGATTCCAGCGACAACCACGACGGCTGCGGAGTTCGAGCAAGGATCACGCTCGGTCACGCGGCATCCAACAGGGTCAGGCAAGACAGCAATCATGGTGTCTGGAAAACAGATATCCGGGGAACGTGGAGTCCGCGCGGTGGTGACCGGTCTGGGAATCGTGTCCGCCGCGGGTGTGGGTTCCGAGGCCTTCTGGAATAATTTGATCGCGGGCAAGTCGGCAATCGACTATCTGCGTGCGTTCCCCAGCGACAACCTGCCCTGCAAGCTGGCCGCCGAGATTACGAATTTCGATGCGCGGCCCTACGTGCACGACAAGAAGTTCCTGAAGGTCATGTCACGCGATGTCCAGCTGGGCGTCTCCGCAGCGGCCATGGCGGTGACGGACTCGGGATTGCAACCGGGCACGGTGGATCCGGGGCGATTGGGAGTCGAGTTCGGCGCGGGTCGGGTTTCTTCGACGCCGCAGGATCTGGCCGAAGCCGTCACCCGCTGTTCGACGACCGGTGACCATTTCCAATTCACCCGCTGGGGCGAAGACAGCATGGGGGAAATCACCCCGTTGTGGCTGTTGCAGCAGTTGCCCAACATGGCCGCCTGCCACGTCTCGTTGGCGCACGACGCCCGCGGGCCAAACAATACCATTACCAGCCGTGACGCATCGGCCATCCTGGCTCTGTCCGAAGCCGTCAGCGTCATCGAACGGGGAGCGGCCGATTGCATGATCGTGGGAGCCTGCGGTTCCTGCATCCATCCGGTCGATATCACCAAACTCAGCTTGTTCGAAGGTCTGTCCCGCCGGGACGACGACCCTCAACGCGCATACCGGCCGTTCGATTTTCAGCGCGACGGATCGATTGTCGGCGAGGGTTCCGCGGCATTCGTCGTGGAAGACTACGATCATGCGGTGCGGCGGGGAGCCCACATTTACGGCGAACTGCTGGGAATCGGCGCCGGCTGCGACGGCCGCGGTTATGCGAATGGAGCCGCCGGCAAGGGACTGGTCCGAGCCATTCACTCGGCCTTGAAACGCGCGGATGTGCGTCCTGAGGAATTGGGACACATCAACGCCCACGGCAAGAGCACTCAACGCGACGACCTGATCGAATCGCGCGCCTATCATCAGGCGTTTGGCTCCCTGGCCGATCAGATCCCGGTCACGGCGTTGAAAGGCTATTTCGGGGACTTCGACGCGGGTTCGGGAGCCGTCGAGTTGGCCGGCAGTCTGCTGGCACTCCAACACGGACACCTGCCACGCACGCTGAATTATGAAATCCCCGATCCGCGATGCCGCCTGAACGTGGTTCGGGATGAGCCGCTGAAGCTGAGCAACTTTACGGGCCTGAGCGTGAATCGTACCAAGATGGGCCAAAGCGTGGCTGCGGTTTTCCGAGCGGTCTAGACTCGACTGCGACAGCTCACGCCGCCACGACCGTGGTCCCCGAATCACCGTGGTCCCCGAATCACCGTGGTCCCCGAATCGTGGATCACGTGTCCCGATCCGACCGATCACCGCGGCGTGACCGAACTCTGCTTCACATACGTGTCGACTTCATCCCCCCACTGCTCCCAGCCGTCAACACGTCCCCGGGCAAACAATTCCAGATAGGGACCCGGGCTGCAGCGCTCGATCAACCGATAGGCGTCGTCGGGTTTGCGTGAATGCTCTTGTTTGCGCGTTGCAATCAGGTTGACCTGTGAACGGCCCGGCTGCAACGTGCGCATCCGCCCCTTGATTCCGAACAGAATCAACTCGGTCACATTCCGAAAATAGAAGCCGACCCCGCGGCCATCCGGACCGCCATCCTTGCGGATCTTGTACCACACCAGGTTCGTCTTGTACTGAAACCCCCAGCTCCGCATGATGTCCAGACCCTCGGGCAGCAACGCGTTGGGGCACCACATATACAGATGGCACTGATCCGCTGTGTGACCGGCGACCGGTAATTCCGCAATCTCGGCAAAACTCATCGTCGGATAGCGTCGCAACCGTCGGTGTTCGGGTGCCACTTTGCCCGTTCGATTCTGAAAACGCCACGGGGGATCGACCAGAATCGTGGCGAATCGCCCCTTCAGGCCAGGCAACTGTTCCACGCCATGCCTCCATTCCAGAAACAGGAACACCCGCACGCTCCCGCACAGGTTCTTCAGTTTCACCGGCTGAACAGCCGGTTCCGTGCTCCGCAGATCGGAGTGTAGCGTGCAGCCTGCAGCGGGAAAAGTGCCCCGCACATGGCCCGAGACGACCAACGTGTGTCCGACCCGCCGTCACCCGCTCGTTTCAGCAGGATGTACTTCTCCAAACCCAGACGTTCAGGTAAGATCAAAGAGTACCAACCGCATTCGAGCGCCGGGCGCACTGCGCGGTTTCCAGTGGGTAATCAACTTCATGTCCGATGACTCCGGGCGGCCAAAACCAGCCCCAACCAACAGCGAGAGTCCGCGATCCGGTTCGGGCAAGCGAACCAGAATACGGGTCCGTGGCGAGGACAGACGTCTGAAACCACTCCCGTTCATGGAACGACTGCGCCGAGATTTTGCGCCCAGCCTGAACGGCCTGTTGACCAGCACCCTGCTGCACATCGTCTTGCTGATCGTTCTGGCGCTGGTTGCCAAACGCGTGATCGGCAGCGGCCAACAAGACGCGCTGCTGTTCAGCTGGGTCACGGATGCTCAGAATTCGCCGGTTACCAAACAACAACAAATGAAATTGGAGGCTTTCGAGTCACAACAGCCCAACCCGAGACCCGAGCCCGTGGAGACTCCGGAACAGACACCCGAGTCGCCCAGTCGCAACGCATCCGCCAATGCGGAACCGGTCGATGTCAAACACCTGCTGGGCGGTCGGGATCAGGAACGACGCGACCAGTTGTTGCTCAAGAATGGTGGAACCGAAAAAACACGACAGACCATTCGCACCGGACTGTTGTGGCTCAAGCGTCAACAGACGAAGGGGGGGAACTGGCAACTGCACACCGGCTATCCGGACGCGGGCGCATCCGTCATCCGCACGGATACCGGGGCAACTGCGCTGGCGCTGCTGGCGTTTCTGGGCACCGGCAATTCCCATCGAACGGGCGAGCATGCCAAGGTCGTGGACCAAGGACTGAAATGGCTGATCTCACACCAGAAAAGTGACGGTGACTACCACGACCATGTGGAACTCGGACGACAGACCGCGTTCTACGCGCACAGCCAAGCGACTATTGCGGTCTGCGAAGCCTATGCCCTGACCGGCGACAAGGCCCTGCGCGACTCCGCTCAGCGGGGGGTGAAATTCCTGATTCGATCCCAACAACCCACGGTTGGCGGCTGGAAATATCAACCACAGAACGAAAAGACGGTCGGCGATCTGTCGGTGACCGGCTGGGGATTGATGGCACTGCACACGGCGCGGATGGGTGACATTGGATTCCCCCGTGAAGCGTTTGAGCGGGCGTCGCTGTTTCTGGATTCGGTCCAGGTGCGGGGCGGCGCCCTGTACCGCTACGAACCGGCGGATCCTCCGAGCCGCGCCTCGGCCGCGATGACCGCCGAGGGTCTGCTGTGCCGCCAGTTTCTGGGCTGGCCCAAACATCATCCGGCCTTGATCGAAGGCATCGAGTTCCTGCAACAACCGCGAAACACCCCCACCTGGGCCCCTGGACGCCGCAATGTCTACGCCTGGTACTACACGGGCCATGTGCTGCACAACATGGACGATGACGTGTGGAAGGAGTGGTATGGTCGCGTCCAGGATCTGATCGTATCGCATCAGGTCCGCACCGGCGGCCGCGGTGACAACGATGTCCGGGGCAGCTGGCACCCGCGACAGCCCGTGGGTGACCACGAAGAGTATGCCGCTCGGGCCGGGCGGTTGTATCTGACATCCATGTGCCTGCTGATCCTGGAGATGCCCTTCCGGCATTTGCCGATCTATCGGGCTCCGGACGAGGCGGCGGCGGAAACCGCCCTGGTGGCGCCCGACGGACAAGAAAAACCAGCCCCTGAACCTACGGCGTCGACTCCGGCGGCAGGCGGCCCGGTTTCATCTTTCCCAATCTCGGATTGCTCTTCATAATACCCGGTCAACTGACTGCCGCAGACGACACAGGCCGTAGAACCCGACGATTCGCTGCCGCCGTCTGATTCCACACAAAGTGAGCCCCACACGATCGAATCCCGCCGCAGCGACGCAATCGCCACAAGCCCTTGAGTGGTCTTGGGCGCATAACCGATGAAGGCAACCGGTTCGCCCTGATCCGTTGACGCGCCCGTATCTTCACAAGCAAGAAAGTCCGCATGCCACTGACCGACCGGGTGAAGGCCATTCACGCACGGCCTCTCCACAGACACCGCGCTGGACGCGTACACATGGTGGGCATTGGCGGCAGCGGCATGAAGGCTCTGGCCGAGTACCTGCTGGACGCCGGCTGCACGGTCAGCGGCTCGGATGTCCAGGTACTGGAAACGGCCCGTATCCTGCGTGACAGAGGTCTGTGCATCCACCACGGGCACGACGCGGCCCATCTGACGGCCGACGTCGATCTGGTCGTGTACAGCCCGGCCGTCGACAGCGGGAATCCGGAATTGCAGGCCGCTCGACGCCGCAAGATCGCCTGCCGAAGTTATGTGGAAATGCTGGGCCGGTTGATGCGGGACCGCATCGGGTTCTCGATCGCCGGCACACACGGCAAGAGCACAACGACCGCCATGCTGGCCTCGATCATGCGTGCTGCCGGAGATCAGCCGTCAGCCATCATCGGTGCCAGCATGTTGGATCACAATCTGAGCGGCTGGCTCGGAAACGGTGACAAGATCGTTGTCGAAAGTTGCGAATACCAGCGACATTTCCTCGAATTGAGTCCGCGGTTCGCGGCGATTTTGAACATCGAACCGGACCATTTCGACTGCTTCAACACGTTTGAGAGTTCTTGCGACGCGTTCGCTGAGTTCGCGACACGCGTGGCTGACGACGGAGCCCTGCTGGTCAACGCCGAGTGTCCGGCAGCGACTCGGGCAGCCGCTCAGTCCGCCGCCCAGGTCGCCACCTTCGGCACGCGACCGGGAGCCGACTGGTGGGCCAGCGACCTGCGGCATTCCGGAATGACCACCCGCTTTCGCATGTTCCGAAGCGAACGATTTGTCAGCGAAATCCTGCTGGGACTTCCGGGCAAGCACAACGTGCTCAACGCGCTGGCCGCCGCTGCATTGGCCTGCATTTCGGGAACGCCGATCAACGCCGTGCGCCACGGATTGCAGGATTTCACGGGGATTCAACGCAGATTTGAGCACGTCGGCTCCTGGCGGGGCATGACCCTGATTGACGACTTCGCGCATCATCCCACGGCGGTGCAAGCCACGCTGGACACAGCCCGTCGGGTCTTTGGCTCGCGACGAATCTGGTGCGCCTTTCAACCTCACCAGATGACACGCACCCAGAAACTGCTGCCCGAATTTGCTCACAGCTTCCGGGAAGCCGACCAGGTACTGATCGCTCCGATCTATGCCGCCCGGGAAAACACGGCCGGCGACACGAACACACTCGCGGATCGCCTGGCCGGCGATCTGGCCGCTGCGGCCAACGCAACCGGCACATCCACCAGATTCTGTGGTAGCCTTGACCGGATGATCGCCACAATAGAGGATGAGTCGCAACCGGGAGACGTGCTAATCACAATGGGCGCAGGAGACATTTACCGAGTTCACCATGAGTTCACTCGAAGACTTCAAAGACATCACACGCTGTAATGAACCGCTGGCTCCATTCACCTGGATGAAAGTCGGCGGTCCCGCTCAATACCTGATCCAACCGCGCAACCCGGACCAATTGGTCCAGGTCATTCAGTGTTGCCACGAAAACAGTATTCCCGTCCACGTGCTGGGCGGGGGCTCGAATCTGGTGGTCCACGACGAAGGCGTGAGTGGAGTCGTCATCCGCATCGTGGGAGACGGTTTTTCCACGATCGAATTCGACGGCAACACGGTGCGATCCGGAGCCGGTGTTTCGCTGGCCCATATGATCTCACAGTGCGTTCAGCACGGCCTGGGAGGCCTTGAAGTCTGTGCCGGAATCCCCGGAACGCTCGGCGGAGCCCTGCACGGCAATGCCGGAGGACACAGCGGCGATATCGGACAATTCGTCTCGTCGGTCAACGTGGTGACCGCCCAGGGAGAACGATTCACCCGCAAGGAAGACGAACTGTCATTCGCCTACCGGTTCAGCAGCATCAACGAGCTGGCCATCCTCGACTGCACGTTCGACTTGCAGCCCGCGGATCCCGAATTGATCACGCAGCGGATGCGCAAATTCTGGATCATGAAGAAAGCCACCCAACCGCTCTCATTTCAGTCGGCGGGATGTATCTTCAAGAATCCACGGGGATTGAGCGCCGGGGCACTCATCGAACAGGCGGGACTCAAGGGAACCCGCATCGGCGGCTCGGAAATCAGCGACCGTCATGCCAATTTTATCGTCACCCAGCCCGAAGCCACCGCCGATGATGTGCTGCGGTTGATCGACCTGGCCCGCTCCAAAGTTGCTGAACAATTCGGAGTCGATCTGGAGGTGGAAATCGAAATCTGGTAAGAGACCACAGGCGTGGGCAGACCAGATGGAATTCCGCCCCAACACGACACACGGCAGCATGGAGGCGTACCGTGTTACAGAGTGCTCCGACTCCCGCAAACCCTCCGACTCAGTGGAATGTCGCCGTGCTTGCCGGCGGCCCTTCCGCGGAACGCGACATCAGCCTCGAAAGCGGCCAGGCGGTGCAGCATGCTCTGCGGGAACGCGGCCACCGCGCGTGCCTCGTTGATCCCTCGGAAAACGATCTGAGCACGACCTGCTGGTCAGAATTCGATGCCGCCTTCATCGCTCTGCACGGAGAATTCGGTGAAGACGGCCAGGTACAGCGACTGTTGGAAACCCAGGGCATCCCCTACACCGGTACGGCCGCCAAGGAATCCGCAGTGATTTTCAGCAAGACGGCCCTCAAACACCGATTCCAGCAAGCCGGTGTCAGCACGCCACCGTTTGCCGTCATCCGCGAAACCGACGACGCCAGTCACATTCAATCACGGGCCCGCCAACTTGGGTTCCCGCTGGTGGTCAAACCCGACAAACAGGGCTCTAGCCTGGGTGTCAGCCTGGTCGAATCCTTCGACGCCTTACCGGCCGCGCTGACCGCCTGCTTCCACTTCGGCTCCGTCGCTCTGCTGGAAGTCGCCGTACCCGGGACCGAATGGACGGCCGGTTACCTGGACCAAGACGCATTGCCTCTGATCCAGATCGAAACCAACCACACGTTGTTCGACTTTCAGGCCAAGTACCAGGACGACAACACGCGGTACCATTTCGATTTCGACGTCAGCTCCGATGTTCTCTTGAAAATCCGGCACCAGGCGGATCTGGCTTGCCAGACCGCCGGAACACGCGGCTTGGCCCGGGTGGATATTCGAGTCGATCAGAGCCTGCACCCCTGGGTGTTGGAGATCAACAGCGTTCCCGGATTGACCAGCCACAGCCTGATCCCCATGGCGGCGGCACGGATGGGCGTCGATCTTCCCCAGCTTTGCGAACAGTCGATTCTCAGTTGTCTGCGGCTCGCTTCGGCGGCACGCATCAAAATCGCTGGATGATCTCCATCGGGGCACGCGCCACGCGGGATTCGCGCATGCTGCGGAAACCCGGTGGCGAGGGTGATTCCCTGTCGGCCACACGTTAGACTGGCGGCGGCGGCCGATTGTGGTTCAGAACACCCATCCCCGGATTTGCCCGGCGCAACGTCACCGAGCATCGATCGCAGAGGGCTCTGCGCACCATCGCACCGCTGATCTGCGCAAACATGCGGAATCGGCACGGCCTGCGTTTGCCAGACGCGAATTGAGCCGATGTCAGGCAGGCAATCCACGCCACGCGATCCAGTCGGAGCACACAGTCGATGGCCTGCGATGTCGGGCCATGCCATGCCGCAATCGAGCGCGCAACGGAATCCCAGCGATGATCGAGGTTCGCAAACTGACCAAGAATCACCAACGTGGCGATACCGAAGTGCGCGCTCTCCGTGAACTTTCCTGTGCATTCGCGCCGGGGTCGATGACCTTCGTTGTGGGGCCATCCGGCAGCGGCAAGAGCACGTTGCTGTACCTGCTGGGAGCCTTGGACCACCCCACCAGTGGACAAATCCTGGTCAACGATCAGGACATTGCACAATTCAACCGCGCTGAACGCGATGCGTACCGGCGGACGCGCGTTGGATTTGTGTTTCAGAGCTTCAATTTGCTCAACAATCTCAACGCCGTCGACAACGTCCTGGTACCGTTCATGCCCCGCGGAATCAACAGCCAGCAGCGGCGGCTCGCGCAGCAGCTCCTGGAACAGGTGGGCCTGGCCGAACGCCTGCACCATCGCCCCAAACAGCTCTCCGGAGGCGAACAACAACGCGTGGCCATTGCTCGGGCCCTGTTCAAGGAACCCAGCATTCTGCTGGCTGACGAACCCACGGGCGAATTGGATTCCACAACCGGTGCCGAAGTGTTTTCGCACCTCCGCCGTGTGCATCGGGAACAGCAAACCACGGTGGTCGTGGTCACACATGATCCCAGGTATATTGAGGATGGAGACAACGTCATTCGACTGCGTGACGGACAGTTGGAAGGCCCCGTCGAGGACAACCTTGAATCAGCGACCGCCGATTAGCCGGCTGTCCTACCGATCGCATCGTCCTGTTGCCAGGGCAGGCGTGGCTCCTGTTGCGGACGCGTGGCCCGCGCTCCGAGTCTCGAGACCAGGAACCGGGACGCTCGATTCGGCCGGTGACGGGTCAGCCTCGTCGACCAACCATGGCGGGCGCATCCGCCAACCTGGGAAGTGATAATCGATCCATGAATCGCAGGACCCCAAACCAGGAGAGCCTTCGCATGAAAACCATCTGTTTGACAACGCTGGCCAGCATCGGATTGCTGTCGATCGTGAGTCGAGTTCGGGCTGACGATCTACGCGTGCTGGATGCCTCACAGGCGCAGAAAGATCAGAAATCGGACGTGTTGTGGTACGACATCCGTGGACTGCATATCGAGGGCCGCGGCTGGGACGACACCGCCAGTTTCTATGATCGCCTGCCCCGCAAGGCCGAAGGCGTTGTCCGCCCGCCCGTCTGGACGCTCAGTCACCACTCGGCAGGTATCTGCACCCGGTTCATCACCGATGCCAGCGAAATTCGGGCGCGGTGGACCCTGACGTCATCTCGACTGGCGATGCCGCACATGCCGGCCACGGGCGTCAGTGGTCTCGATCTCTACGTCCGTACCGAACGCGGCTGGCGGTGGTTGGCCGTGGGCTTTCCCACCGCGGCCACGAATTCCGTTCGCCTGGCCGGCGGATTGCCCCCCGGCAAACGGGAGTACCTGCTGTACCTGCCGCTATACAATGGTGTGACGCGGGTCGAAATCGGAGTTGCCAGCCAATCGGTTGTGGCCCAGGGACCGCAATATCCGGAATCGCACCGCAAACCGATTGTGTTCTGGGGCACTTCGATTACCCAGGGCGGTTGCGCATCGCGACCTGGAATGGTACACACCGCGATCCTGGGACGCCGCTTTCAGCGGCCGGTGATCAATTTGGGGTTCTCCGGAAACGGGCGGCTGGAACCCGAAGTGGCCCGGCTGATCGCTCAACTGGATGCGGCGGTCTTCGTTCTGGACTGCCTGCCAAACCTCAACGGGCAACAGGTGACCAAGCGGATCGGACCGGTCATCGAAATCCTCCGCGCGGCACATCCACGCACGCCGATTCTGCTGGTCGAGGATCGGACGTATAGCGACAGCTTCCTGGTTTCTTCCCGCCGGGTCCGCAATCAGGGCAACCGCCAGGCTCTAAGCCGCGCCTTCGACAAACTGACCGCGCAAGGCGTGCCCGGCCTGCACTACCTGAAAGGGGCCGGGCTGCTCGGAGCCGACGGAGAAGACACCGTGGACGGATCCCATCCCACGGACCTGGGCTTCCTCAGACAAGCGGCCGCCTTTCAGACGGCACTGACTCCGCTGTTGGCCGATGCGGCCAGCGGTCCCGCGAAAACAGGGCGTTAGGCGGCACAGAAACCCGTCCGGTCACACGGCCAGCAACCCCACGACTCAACAGGAACAGTCATGACGAGCTCATATTTTGTCGATAAGTCAGAGTGCAGCACGCACACGATTTTTCCCGGCGTCGACATTCACACGATGGCCGGATCCCACATGATGCTCAGCCTCGTGGAGCTGCAACCGGAGGCGATCGTCGAGGCCCATGCGCATCCGCATGAGCAATTGGGAATGCTGCTGGAAGGCTGTGCGACGTTTTACATAGGCGAAGAGCAAAAGACGCTGGAAGCCGGACAGATGTACCGCATTCCCGGGGGCGTCACCCACCGCGTGGTCGCTGCGAAGCAGGGAGCCAAAGCTCTCGACTTCTTTCACCCGGTACGAGAGGATTACCTGTAGCGCGCAAGGTACTGGATTCCGGCAACCACAGATTTGGTTTTCGTAACTCGGACCGATGAACCAGGGTGCAGGGTGTTGGAATGATGCGATTCGGACGAATTCATCCGCTGCGTTTGGTACCGGTCCTGCTGGCGATCACTGCCGCCGGGTGCTCCACGAAATACACCGTGCCGGTGTCCGACCTGGGGCTCCCTCAATACACACGCCTGCTGGTCGCCTACGACCAAGCCCCACGCGACATCATCGTCGCTGACCATGCCATCCACGCGGATGCCGCTCCGGCACGCGTTGCCCAGAACATTCAAGCCTCTGCGATCGTTTCACACTTGCAGATCGAGTTTCCACACCCCGCAGGCCGCGCGGGCTACGGGCTGGCCACATTGACTCGCGCACATCCGCGCCCAGAAATCACACGCAGCGTTTGGTGGCATGGCCGAGGCCGGACCACGCCGGAAACGCTGGCCGAGTCAGCCCGGCCCACATCAGCCACACATGCCAGGCCCACCAACAGCGCACAGAGCAACATCGCACAGAGCAACATCGGTGGGAACAGCGGCACAACGGTCAGCCAAGCTTCGACTGACGGCAGCGAAATCTGGCTGCTGGATATCTCCCGAGCACGTTTGGATCAGCTGCTGATTGCATGCGCCAATAGCGGGTTCTTTGAGCAAACGGACCAATCCACGGGCGCCGCACACATTGCATTCCAGATCGATAACGGCCGCGCGGCTAAGAACTGGAGTTCTCACCCGGCATTGGACGACATCGTCAGCGAGGTCTCCCGTCGGGGACACTTCGCGGGGCCGCACACACCGCTTCCCGCATCGCCCGCACGCTGATCGGTCGCCGCCGCAAACCGACACGTTATGGGGACGCCTCGTACAAGCGTTGAAAGCCGCGGGAGAAATCCATGCGGACCCGCGAGTAGACCCCCTGAAACTCAATCACCCCCTGCGCGGGTTGGTAGTCGATCTGCAGAAACTTGTCGGGCGCCAGACCATCGTGAAATCCCAAGGTCCGCCCGGTCTGCGCGTCGACAACTTCAGCGATCATCGCCCGCGTCTGCCTGCGGTCGGTCAGCCGGGCCAGGCTGACCAGGAACGGCAGCCGAGTGAACGGGGTGTGCAGGAAGGACCGCGCTGCGAATCGCCTTTGCCACAGCTGTTGTCCGCTGCGCCGATCAAAGGCTCGCAGTTCCCCGTTGACGGGCGTGAAACTCTGGATTCCGGAGCTCAGTGTCGCCGCGCGACGATGATCATTGGGCGCAGCAGGAAATGCCAGCAGCCGATCTTCAAATCTGAAAGCCACAAACCAGCGGTCCTGGTCACTGAACACACTCAAACCATTACTGACCAGCCCTTGCAAATCAGCGGGATTCAAGGGCACGGACAACACATTGCGGCCCCGCGCCACATCGCGAATCAGCAGCGTACACGGCTCGACGATCATCGCCAGATGACGTTCCACGTCGGTGGCGGCACAGAACGAGCGTCCGACTTGAGGTTCAAATACGGGGAGATCCAATTCTGTTTTGCCGTGCAGCGGATCCCAGAGGCGAAACCGCTTTTGCCCCTGTTCCCGACTCTCATAAAACAGCCGCCGTCCGAACACGATACGTCGTCCGCTGGTCAACCGCGCTTGCCCCAATACTTCGCCCGACAGCGTGCGGAAGATCGTGCAGTCCGTACGATTGCTGTCGAACATGACCAACACCTGTTCGTCACCCAGCACTCCCGCATAGGGATCACCGACCAGTCCCCCGTTGACAGGCAGATTCCTGCGTTCCCAGCGGGGGTTTCCATTGGCCGGATCGACGACCAGCAACCTGTCGGCGGCCTGAAATACGGCAAAACCAGGCCCGGACGGTCCGGCGCGCAATGTCCCACCGTCGGGATCAATCGGCCGGGTCCACAACGGACCTGTGTCTCGGCGATTCAGCAACGAGATTCCCAGAATCGCTGCTTGATCGTCGTCGTCGAGAGTGCGGCTGACGGCCGAGAAGAAGTGGCCGACGGGAACCTGTTGAGAACCCAGGGCGGGAGTCAGACGTTGGGGGATGTCAACATGGCCCACGATGCGTCCGGCCTGTTTGTTTATGATCGACAGCCGCGGTTGCTGATCGGTGCCCTTGTCAAACACCAGCAATCCATTTTCGGACGGTAAGGGAAATTTGCTCGAACGAATACCGACAAACGCACTGTGTACGGCCGGATCATTTTGGTACCACGATCGCTGAAAAATCCCCACGCGGCGCACGTCCCAGTCGATCGGTTTCCGTCGCAACACGGCAGACCGCAGCTGAGCCGAGTGCATCGACGACTCGGCAAACGTTCGACCGGAGAATCCTGGGGCCACATCAACCGTGGCAAACTGTGTCTCGAGTCTCTCAAGTATCCGCGCGGCTTCGGCGTGTAGACCAATCGCATCCCACAATCGGACCAGACCAGCCAATGCCGGTCCGGAGACCGCGGCGTCGGTGTGACGGGTGTCATGCAACAGCAGCAACTCGGCCTGTTGGTAGCGCCCCTGCAACTGCAAACGTTCGGCCAGGGCCAGTCGAGCCTGTGTGGCCTGGGGCAGCAAGGACGTGATTTGCAGATGCGACTTCAGATCTTCGACACTGTTGGCCGCCAGGACGCGATTCAGCTGTTGGTCGAGTCGGGCAGCAAAACGCTCCGCTTCCGGATCATCAAACGTCGTCGACGCGCGATGCATCATGCTGGGGATCCACCCCTGGTGCGTTTGTCGCAGATTGAGGTCCTGGGGGTGTTCCCAAAGTGTCGTGGACGACAACTTTGTCAAATCGTCGATGGCCCCAACAAATCTCGACAGATCCTGACTGTGCAGATAGGCCTCGCTGGCGCGAAACAGGTAGCGTGCGCGATCCCGCGGCACCTGGGACAACTGCCGCAATCGCTGCAACTTCTGTTCGACACCGTCAGTGGTCGAAGCGAGTTCCAGGTGCAGAACTTCTCTGAGCATCGTCTGCACGTGACGACGCTGTTGCCAGGTGAGGTCGAGTTGCAGAGCTTGATCCAGCCGTTGTTTGGCGGGCAACAAGCGTCCCATCGCCAGTTCCAGTTCCGCGGCCTCGGACACGTCAACCGCGCGCGATGCGCCGTGACTCAACCGCTGATTCAATTCGTCGAGCACATGCTGTGATTGCGGAAAGGCGGCAATCAGGCTGTGACCGACCGAAATCACATTCTGTCCGACGATCATCAAGTTGCCCGGTTGCCAGCCATAGGGCAATCGGGATGCGGCGCGTGTTTGGCCGGTACGCGTCCACCGTGAAACCGCTGGCCCCGTCATGGGCAAACTGAATCCGACCTGGCTGCCAGTCTCGAGATCCAGCGTATACACCCGGCCGTCTTGCAGCGGCAGCAGGTAGTATCGACCACTGCGCACACCACGGCCCGATGGTGTGCCGACATACGCCGACCAAAGTTCTCGCCCGTCGGCCAGCGACAGCGCGCGACAGTTCCGGCGTCCCACCAGAAACACGCGTCCCTCAGCCACCGACGCGACATATTCGTCTCCGTTACCCGAGAATCCGGTCTGGTGCGGGCTGTCACGCTCCACCCGCCAGCGACGCTCACCCGTAGCGAGATCAATACAGTGCACCCACCGCGAGTGCCGTGGCAGACAGACAACGCGTCCATCGTCAATCAACGGCAAACCAGGAAATCCCAGATGGCCGAAGGGAACCCGGGCCGCAGCCTGAAACCCGGCATTGCGACTGGCCTGATCCACGTCCGACTGATCATAGCTCCATAACAACGCTCCGTTGACCGGATCGACCCCCACCAGCACATCAGCCTGCGTGGGACAAACCAGGACCCCATCGGCCAGGGCGGGAGTGGAAACCAGCATTCCCAGCACGATGTTCCGCGTCGTCGCGCCTCGCAAAAAGCCGATGCCCTGCGACCACACGACCTGCCCGGTCTCGGCTTCGACGCACGTCACATTGATCTGTCGATGAAACGCGGTGACGGCATAGACCATACCGGCCGCCGACAGCGGCGGTCCCAAAAACAGATGACCCGCCAGCGAATCGGCTCCCCGCCGCTCCGACCGCGACTCCTCGACACTCAATCGACCGTCCGAGTCGCGATCCCAGGTCTGAAACTCAGCGGGAGTTCCTTGGAATTCAGACTGGTCGACGGTCTTGTCCAAGTTCTCATCATCACGTTCGAACCAAAACGGCAATCCGAACTGGCCGCCCAACGTCCACGATGGCTCGACGCGGCCATCAGGCGATTCGCGGGGATTGATGACATCGACGGCCACCAAGCGATTTGTCTGGGAATCCCGAACATCACTCCAACTGCCCGGCCGATAGAACTTGAGATCGGCAGAGTCGATAAAGTAGACCCGCTGGCCGTCGCTGGACAACATACCGTAGTTGGCGTTGCCCACGTAGGCGCGTACCGAATCCACAAACGGATGCCCCATCTTGCTGGCGGCATAATTGCTACCCGAGTTTCGATTGACTTCTCGAAAGACCGACGCATGCGAATCCGCACAGCGGTAGTTCCAACGCATACGACCCGTAGTCGCATCGACGGCCTTGATCTGCCGCGAGTCGCGAAACAGCACGGTATCACCAACCGCGATGGCAAAATTGGCGACCGCCAATGGTGCGCCATTGGCCAGTTGTTCATCCTGCCATTCGCGTAAGGCCGCGGCGACGTCCGACTGGGCGTTGCGTTCGTAACTCAGCACCCACAACGGCCGCAAGTGCGGCGTCGTCGACTGGCTGTCCGGATTATGGCGGGTGTTGCCCAGCGCGAGTCGCCAGGCGGGCTGGGCTGCGGAGGCCGACGGCGGCCCCTGCAGATCCTGCCACGATTCGAGGCTTTGCAACCGACCGGCAAATTGAATCTTCCGCTGCCTGAGCAACCCGGCCACCGTCGCAGCATGGTCTGTCCAGCCCACGCGTCCGAAGACCAGATGGCTTTTCAGCAATACCGCACTGGTCACACGTTTCGCGTGCGCAGGCGTGGTGACCAGTCGCAGGCACAGCGGCGCGGAAAGTTGATACCAGCCCCGATCCAGATAGCGAGTGGCCATTTCGTCGGCGGCTTCGAAACCCGCACGGGTAAAAAAATACCGCCGCATCACTTCGACCAAGCGGGCCGTGTCGCGCGTGTCCCGCGCCGAGCGCAGCAGACGTGCCGCGTCCGATCCGAACCGCCGCTCATAGGCCGCGTGCACTTCGGGTGTCATGGAGTGAAATAACAACGCCACGTGTCGTCTGAGGCTGACTGACCGGCTGCTTCCGGGAGCGCGGTAAAACGTATCTCCCGGCTGATCCAGGATGATCTGCAGTCGGTCCAGGCCGTCGGTCACCTGGCCCTGGTTCACACGTTCCCTGGCGGCCTTGATCAAACCAGCCAGCCGCACGACGCGCGGGTCGCGAAACTCGTGATCCGGTGCGGAGTTCTGTGCCCCGGCCCAGCGCGGCACCAGGATCAGCAGCAGAGTGCTACCCCACACGATCCTGTTTGCCAGCCGCCCTGACAGTCGATGAGCGACCATCACGTCAGGACCTGGCGGTACTCCACAAGTCCCCAATTCTGATTCTCCACCGGATCGGTTGCCTGATCGAGCATACCACGCATCGTGGTGACACGTGGGCTGTATCTGATTCTATCAGCTTGGCAATCGGCGCTACAGGCGAGCTTGAGGCTCCTGAGAATCGGGAGGCCACGGCAATCCGAAATACTCGTGCAGAAACGCCTTGCGGTCCCCCTCGCACCGCACATACTGCACCAGGCTGTACAGTTTTTTCTGGTCGCGTGTCAGTTTTTCCTGCAAGTGTGCCGTGTTGGTCAACCGCTCAGGCAGCGGAGCGATCACTTCCAGATCGGCCGTTTCCCAGCCTCCGGAAAGCACTCCATATCGATCGAACATGGCCAGCGCCGTTTCCAGACGATGATCGTGGCTACCCCGCGCGTGCAATTGTTCGCGAACCCAATCCAGACCGAAGGCGTGCACACGTTCACGATCGTGGACCAGCAGATCATACAACCGCTGGTACAACTCAGCGTCCGGATTGCTCCATTTCTGAAATTCCACCTGAGTTGTCAGGTCACGTTCGTCATACAACAGAACGCACTCGGCCGGCAAACCGTCGCGGCCCGCTCGACCGATTTCCTGATAGTAGGCCTCCATCGACCCGGGAACATCCGCGTGCACCACAAAACGGATGCTGGCCTTGTCGACACCCATACCAAAGGCGTTGGTCGCCAGGACCAACTGGCCGTCCTGGTTCATGAACTGGTTCTGAATGTCGCGCCGCCGGCGGCGCTCCAAATCGCCGTGATAGGTCAAATGCGGCACCCGGATCTGCCGCAACCGGTCGCTGAACTCGGCCAGCGTCTTGATCAGCGTAAAGTACACGATGCCGCTGCCGGGCGTATCCCGATGGCGGTCGACAACCTGGCAGATGCAGTCCTGTTTCTCGTCCTGACCCCACACCAACTCCACGCTCAGTTCCAGATTGGGACGGTCAATGCCCTGATGAAACGGCCGCATGTCACCCGGTTGCAGACCCAATTGCCGGACAATGTCCCGTTGCACGTCGGGGGTGGCTGTCGCGGTCAGCGCGACCGTCACCGGATTCCCCATCATCTGACGAAACTCCGCCAACCGCGTGTAATCCGGGCGAAAATCGTGTCCCCATTCACTGATGCAGTGCGCTTCATCGACCGCCAGCAATCCCACCGACCGCTGTTTCAAAGCCTGCAGGAACTCCGGCTTGCGAAATCGTTCGGGAGCCACATACAACAGGCAGTGCCGGCCGGTGGCCACGGCCTCGTAGCGGCCTTCGCGTGCTGAGCGCGACAGGGATGAGTTGATAAACGTGGCGTCGATTCCCCGCGATTGCAGGCCGTCGACCTGGTCTTTCATCAGCGCGATCAGCGGAGAAATCACAACAGTCAACCTCGGAGCCTGCTGATCTTCGTTGCCTGACTCAGAATCGATCAGTGACGGAATCTGGTAGCACAAAGACTTGCCCATACCCGTGGGCATGATCACCAGCGCATGCTGTCCGCCCAGCAGGCAATCAATGATGGCCTGTTGTGGTCCACGGAATTCACTGAAACCAAAATACTTATGTAACACAGATTCCGGGGACAACGTCGGTTCTCCAGCGTCGGATGCTCATGGGCAGCCATTGGACTGCGGTGTTGGACGATCGGCAGCGGGAAGCGACAGCGTGCAGCGGAGTGTCGCCGGAATAGTCCAAGCGGTCCAACATTGCAAGGCCGCGTCACACACGGCGGAATCAGCAGCGTGTGCACCGAGCGGCGAAATCCGCAAGCCACAACGTCATTCCGACGCGATTCCGAGGCCTCAGATCGACGACTTCTTACGCGCTGACCGCAGGTCACAACGACGACCGGATCCCAACGATGTGATTCGCCCGCGGCTTGTCGATTCGCGACCAGCCTTATTGCGAAACCGCCGTCTGTCCGACATCGGATTCGAGCAGGCGTTCTATCCGTTGACAGCCCTGCTCCGCGGCCGTGTCGTCGGCATCCAGCCGCAACGCGCGGCGATACGAATCCAAAGCGTCGATTGGACGTTGGAGCCCTTCCAGAGCGAGGCCTCTCATACGATGATTCTCGCTGTCGGATCGGATGCGAATCGCCACATCAATCGCTCCCAAAGCCTGCCGAAAGTCTCGTACTTGCAGCGACACAC
>Ga0315336_1003483_pt1 | contig 20814 bp, 15 predicted proteins | sample ASW5metaG_FD_204512 | JGI IMG/M metagenome (GOLD analysis project Ga0315336, IMG submission 204512) | Ammonia-oxidizing marine archaeal communities from Monterey Bay, California, United States - ASW #5 | ecosystem: Environmental > Aquatic > Marine > Intertidal zone | place: USA: California... | reverse complement strand
GGGTAAATCATGGTCAGTATTCGCATACTCTCTATTCCGACTCGCTTTGCTTCGGGAGCGGTCACGAAGATTGCGACGACCTCGGGCGCCAGAATCCAAAATATTAATCCGAGCGTGCTCAGAAACGCGACATCCAACCAGGTACAAAGCCATACAGACTTTTCTGCCCGCTCGGGCTTACCGGCACCCAGGTTCTGACCAACTAGCGTGGCGGCGGCATTACTCACCCCCCACGACGGCAGAAGCGCGAAAATAATCACGCGAATTGCAATCGTGTATCCAGCAAGAGCATCACTTCCAAAGTCAGCAACGAGGCGCATGACTGCTAGCCAACTCGCCGTTCCAACCAGATACTGAAGCATTCCTGGACCAGAAATCTTGAGCGTCGTTCGCAACACAGACCGATCAAGGTGACAATGCTCACGTCGAAGTTGAACGCGCGTTCGCCCTCCCAACAGTATCCATATCTGATACGCGACCCCCACCGATCGTCCGATTGTGGTCGCAACGGCTGCTCCCGTCACACCCATTTCCGGAATTGGCCCGAATCCGAAAATGAACATCGGATCCAGAATAATATTTAGAATGTTAGCCAACCAGAGGGCGCGCATGGCGGCGCTGGCGTCGCCAGCGCCGCGAAAAATTGCATTGAACAGAAATAGGAGAAGGATGACCAGATTGGAGCCCGTCATCACGGCCGCGTATCCGGATCCAATTTCCTTCACGTGGTCCGAGGCGCCCATAAATCCTAGGATTTCCGGAGCGAAATAAGCGCCGAGAATGCCTGCTGGAATGCCAAACCCTACAGTCAGGACAATCGCTTGCCACGAAGCACGGGCAGCACCGTCTGGATCATTTTCGCCAATGCGGCGAGCCACCATGGCTGAGGCAGCCATACTGAGCCCCAGTCCGATGGCGAACAAAATGATTATGAAAGAAGCAGTGAGCCCGACGGCGGCCACGGCATCTGATCCCAGCCGACCCACGAAGAAAATGTCGACGATCTCGAATACCGATTGCATCATCATTTCCAGCACCATGGGCACTGAGAGAACGAGAATGGCCCGCCACAGACTACCCGAAGTATAGTCGTGTGTCTTTCCGCGGAGCGCGCCAATTATGTCGCGCCACAGCGATGTGGAGTTCGGATCGGGCAAGTCTGAACCTGGTAAGTTCGAATCGGGTAAGGTCCGGTCGTGCAAACCGGTATCTTGAGAATTATCTGAGTACATGAAATTATTGGTCCTGAAACTGCAGGAGATGAATCAGGAACTCAGACCAAGAATGGTGGGGCTAAAACATTGGCCCGCAAACCACTGGGATCGTCATCATCGAAACCTGCGAAATATAGTGGGAAGCCGGTCTAAGGACGCAACAATATTATAGAAGACGCCATCGCTATGAGAGCGAGTGCGTAACTATCGATTTTCTACAAACGAGCCCTTCAGAGGACTAGCGAGTATATGCGTCGAGATCGGTGCGGGCAGCCATAACAAAGACGGCGACCGCGGCTGCAGCAATGATGAACAGTTTCATAGACCTAATACTTGTGGGCGGGAAATAGCTCGCCCGAATTGATGTACACTTCAGATACACGCGTTCTTTCGGTTCTACCCAATCGGAAATGGACGCAAGACAATATGTCACGAGGACCTGTCTTTCTTCGACTCATTCTTGCCCCTGCACGCCTCCATAACTACTTTGCTCGACCGTTTGACGGCGATGCCTATTTCGTTGGACGCCAACTATCCTATCCTTCATGATTTTTCCTGTTAAATCTCTACGCTTTGTCAGCCGGACCGTGCTCGTCCTCCTGATCGGAGTCGTGCTTTCCGGTGTTCAGGTGTCCTGGGCGACGGAGGTTAACGATGGAGCGCTTAGCCTATCAGAACATCATTTAGTGCCAGATGCTTCGAGTGCGGGTACGAGATGGGCAGTTCAGGAAGCCGACCACGCCGTGGATGCTAACTCACAGGACGCTAGCGCCCATGACCCGAGCTCGCAAGACGAGGGCGCACATGCCGAGGACGCAGAAGAAAGCCATGAAGCCGATCACGGACCTCTGCCTCCGATCTGGTTGGTAATTCCTTTTATGCTGATTTTGGTGCTCATCGCAACTGGGCCCCTTCTCTTTCAGCATCACTGGCACCACAACTACCCGAAGTATGCAGTTGGCCTCGGATTGATTGTAGCGGCGTATTACACCTTCGGCATGGGCAACACGCTCCCGGTTGAGCACGCCATGGCCGAGTACATTTCGTTTATTGCTCTCGTGGCGTCTCTGTTCATTGCCGCCTCTGGCGTCTTTGTGAACATCAACATAAAAGGGACCCCAAGAAATAATGTGATCCTGCTGTTTGTGGCATCCGTGCTAGCCAATTTCATTGCGACTACCGGGTCTGCCATGCTATTCATTCGCTCCTACATGAGACTGAATGAAGGCAGGCTGAAAGCATACCACATTGTCTTTTTCATCTTTTTGGTGGCCAATGTTGGTGGAGCGCTAACACCGATCGGTGATCCTCCTCTCTTCCTCGGATTTTTGAGAGGAGTGCCATTTTTCTGGACCTTCACACACGTGTGGTATATCTGGTTACCCACGACGATTATGATCTTGGGGGTCTTTTATTTCATTGACCGTCGAAATAAGGCGGATAGTACCGAGCCCGTTCCTGGCGAATCCATGGTTTCCTTGATAGGAGCAAAAAGCTTTTTCTGGGTCGCCATAATTATCGCATCAGTGTTCATCGATCCGAACATTTTCGAATGGGTCCCTGATCTAAATGAACTATGGCGATTACCTTTTGGAATCCGAGAAATTATAATGATTGGCGTTGCGCTCATGGCGTACGCAACTGCGAACAAGACGGCCTTTGAGAAAAACGAATTCCACTTTGAGCCCATTCGGGAAGTGGGCTGGCTTTTCCTGGGAATCTTTGCGACAATGCAACCCGCGCTTCAGCTCATCAGTAATTTTGCACAGCAGAATGCGGACTCCCTATCCGTCGGGACATTCTATTGGGGAACAGGCCTACTCTCGGGAATCCTGGATAATGCTCCTACCTATCTCAATTTCGTAGCTGCCGCAATGGGTAAATATGGGATGGATGTCAATGTGCCTTCAGCAGTAGTACAGTTTGCGGAAGGAACGGACTCTACCATTTTCCTTCAGGCCATATCCGTGGCTGCTGTGTTTTTCGGCGCCATGTCTTATATCGGCAACGCCCCGAATTTCATGGTCAAAGCAATTGCTGAAGCCAACGGTGTTGAAACCCCTTCTTTCATGGGGTACATCATCAAGTATTCGATTCCGATCCTGCTGCCCATCTACGCGATAATCTATATCATTTTCTATAGCGGATGGATATTATAGCGCGATCGCGGATGAGGTCTTATTTCGCAGATTACCCTAGGCACTCACTATGAATGATTTGACTGGAAAGCCGCTTTCGAAGGAGGAAATTGGCGCAGCCCTGGCTTCACTCCCCGGGTGGAGTTTCGAAAGAGAAAGCATTAGCCGAGAGTTTCAGTTTGGCTCATTCCGAGAAGCGATGGGATTCATTGTGCGGATGGCATTTGAAGCTGAGTCGCTCAATCATCATCCCGAAATGACGAATGTTTATTCTACGGTCGGAATCACACTCCGAACCCACGATGCTGGAAACACCGTCACTGATTACGACATACAGATGGCCGAGCGACTAAATCAGATCTCTTGGATATAGCATCGTCGAGACCGCGATAGCTCAATCTGAATTCTTTCCGCTTGCCCGGATCGGTTAGATTAATCGATCGTTGGAACTACCGCTCCGAGATTTCGTCGGTATCTCTTCCCGGGATCAAAGACTTGGCTCGGGAGCGCGATCTTATTTAAATTTCTACCCAGAAAGAACTTCATCTACGTAATTGCACATGGCTCATTCTCTTCCTGATTTGTCTTACGCACACGACGCACTCGAACCTCATATCGATACCAGCACGATGCAGATCCATCACGGAAAGCACCATGCCGGCTACGTGGCGAAATTAAATGCCGCGCTTGAAGGGCACGAGGATCTTGCTGGACAATCTGTTGACGCGATTCTCAGAAACATGAGTAGCGTCCCAGATTCTATTCGTGGCGCCGTGCAAAACAATGGTGGCGGGCACGCCAATCATTCACTCTTTTGGTCTGTGATGTCGCCCGATGGCGGAGGCGCTCCTTCAGGCGGCCTCGCGTCAGCAATAGATGCAGCGTTTGGCTCACTGGATGAGTTTAAATCATCGTTCTCAGCTGCAGCCGGAACGCGATTTGGATCTGGATGGGCCTGGCTCGTCGTAACCAGAGATGGAAACCTGAAAGTGTATTCTACTGCCAATCAGGACAGTCCTCTCATGAATGGCGACACACCCATTCTCGGGCTAGATGTCTGGGAGCATGCCTACTACCTCAATTATCAGAACCGTCGTCCTGACTACGTTTCTGCATTCTGGAACGTGGTTAACTGGAATGCTGTCGCACAGAATTTCGAAGCTGCCAAGTAGTTTCGGGATCCGCAACGGTATTGATTCCTTCAGGTTCATATGCCTACCAACTTCTCCCCTCTAACAGACCTTCCTTCGGATATACTGATCCGGCGACTGTCTTTAGAGAACAACTGGAGTTGGGAGGAGATACTCACGGGAACTGAAATCGCCCGGCTGGAGGAGATGAAAAATGAGCAGCGCCGCGCGGGCTTCAAGCTCGGAAGGATCGCGCTCAGAACACTCCTTGCAGAACGCCTTGACGTGCACCCGCGCGATGTACCGATAATTATCGAACCGAGTGGACGTTTAGCCTGTCCAGATTCAGGGCTATTTTTGTCACTCGCACATTCCGGGACAAATGCGATTGCAGTTGCGGCTCCCAGAAACGTGGGAGTCGACATCGAGGCGGTTCGGCAAAAGCCTGCCACGCTGCTCGACTATATCCTTGCCGATTCGGAGAAAGAACACGTTCGAAACCTTCCCATAGATGATTCGCTCTCTCTTTTTCTTTGTTGGACGCTGAAAGAGGCGGTGTTGAAGGCAAATGGCACCGGTCTGAGACGTTCTCCTCGAAAAGTGTCCCTTTCAATCGACATGGAAAATCGCATTGCGATGGCCAAAGATCCTGAGGGAAAAGATTGGGAAGCCCGATTTAAGATTGAATCGGAATACGTTCTTTCACTCGCATTTGACCCGACACATTTTTGACCTAAGGAAGGCTTGACTCAGGGAAGGCTTGACCCAAGGAAGGCCTGATTCTTAGTTTACGACAAGGTTAACACCGTTAATTTCGGTGGGGACCGAAAACATGACCGATGCCGGGGCGTAGTCTGCTCTGACGCTTCACTTTCCATCTTAATCTCTGCTCCCAACCTGACATGGAAGCCACTGCCACCGAAACGTTTCACACGCCGACTCATCATGTCCGCTTCGTTACCGCCGCCAGTCTATTCGACGGGCACGACGCAGCGATCAATATCATGCGTCGCGTATTGCAGGCTGCTGGCGCCGAAGTGATTCACTTGGGACATAATCGTTCCGTTAAAGAAATTGTAGATACGGCTATTCAGGAAGATGTGCAGGGCATCGCCATCTCCTCCTACCAAGGAGGACATATGGAGTACTTCAAGTATATGGTCGACCTTCTAAGAGAACGAAGAGCCGGGCACATCAGGGTCTATGGAGGCGGCGGCGGAGTAATAGTCCCTACCGAAATCAAAGAATTGCACGCGTACGGTGTTGCGAGAATTTTTTCTCCGGAGGATGGGCTGGAAATGGGATTGCGCGGCATGATTGATGTCATGATTCGAGAATGCGACTTCTCAGTGGTTGCGCTGGAAAAAGACGATTCGCAGAGTGTTGACTTCAGCAATGTCCAAGGAATTGCCAGGGCTCTTTCCAAAATAGAATCGCCCGATAATGACGATTTCGCGCCGTCTGGAGACGGCGCCTCTGCAGGCTTATCTGACGCGCCTACCATAGGAATCACCGGGACGGGAGGAGCGGGGAAATCGACACTTACCGATGAATTGGTTCGTCGATTCATCACCGATTTTGATGCCCTGCACATCGCTGTTCTTTCTGTTGACCCCACTCGTCGCTCGACCGGCGGAGCTCTGCTGGGCGACAGAATTCGGATGAATGCCATTTACGATGATGCTGGCGAACACGTCTATATGCGTTCATTCGCGACCCGGCAGGCTAACAAGGCAACCTCACAGGCTTTGCAGGATGCTATAGCCGTCTGCCGCGCCGCTGGCTTCGACCTCATTATTCTTGAAACAGCGGGAATCGGTCAGAGCGATACGGAAATAGCTGATATGACAGATCTTTCTGTTTACGTCATGACTCAGGAGTTCGGTGCGCCCACGCAGCTGGAGAAGATCGGGATGCTGGACCGGGCTGATTTCGTCGCCCTTAACAAATTTGAAAAACGTGGAAGCGAAGACGCGCTTCGGGATGTCCGCAAGCAGATGCAGCGTAATCAGGCGACGTTTGACATAGACGTTAACGACATGCCGGTCTATCCAACCATGGCTTCACATTTCAATGATGCCGGTGTAACGAACCTCTATCTGGCGATCTTGGAGAGATTGAAGACCGATTATTCGTTCGACCGAGTGTCTGCGAGCTTTGAACAATCGGACGAATCAAGCGAAGGCGGCGATGCCAGCGCATTGATTCCCGCCAGAAGACAACGATATCTGGGAGATATTTCAGACACATGCCACGACTACCGATCAAAGAGTGAGCTTCAGATAGAATTTGCAAGAAAATGGGGCCAGGTTCAGGGTGCCATCAAGCAGATTCAAGACTGGAATCCAGACGATGCGGACGCGCTGAACGTCAGGCTAGAACAGCTTTCCGAGCGATGGTGGGAGCGTCTCGATCGTCGTTCTCAAGCGATTCTTGAGGGATGGGATGATCTTTCAGAGCAATATCGTTCGGACGATTTCACCTATGAGGTCCGGGGGCGCGCCTTTACAGTTCCCTTGTTCACCAAGTCGCTGTCTGGTCTCAACATTCCCAGAGTTGCTCTGCCGCGCACCGAAGATCCGGGTGAGAGACTGCGATATGCACTGCTCGAAAACCTACCCGGTTTTTTCCCCTATACCTCCGGTGTTTTTCCGTTCAAGCGAACGGGAGAGGATCCAACAAGGATGTTCGCAGGTGAGGGTAGCCCGGAGCGAACGAATCGCCGATTTCATCTCGTCTCGGAAGACATGCCGGCAAAACGTCTTTCGACTGCCTTCGATTCCGTCACCCTCTACGGTTTCGATCCTCACGAGCGCCCTGATATCTACGGAAAGGTTGGAAACGCTGGTGTCTCGATCTGCACGTTGGATGACATGAAGAAGCTCTATTCAGGATTTGATCTTTGCGATCCGTCTACGAGCGTCTCGATGACGATAAACGGCCCGGCCCCAATGCTTCTGGCGATGTTTCTAAACACCGCGGTAGATCAACAAATTGAACTACATCTGAAAAATAACGGCACCTGGGCTGCTGCCACAAAAGATATCTCGAAACGACTGAACGCCCAGCCCCCTTCCTACTCTCCCACGGGACCCACGGGCCCGGAATCGGATCTCCCTAGATCTCATAATGGCACGGGCCTCGGTCTGCTGGGTACCTACGGCGCACAATTGATCGAGTGGGGTCTTCTTGAAAAGAATGAATACGATCGCATCCGCTCAGAGACACTTACCAAAGTTCGCGGAACCGTCCAGGCAGATATACTAAAGGAAGATCAAGCCCAGAACACGTGCATTTTTTCGACCGAGTTCGCCCTTCGAATGATGGGCGATGTGCAGCAGTACTTCATTGACAATGCTGTTCGGAATTTCTATTCCGTTTCCATCTCCGGATATCACATTGCGGAAGCCGGCGCCAATCCGATCTCACAGCTGGCATTCACGCTTTCAAATGGATTTACGTTCGTAGAATACTACCTGGCGCGCGGGATGGAGATCGACGACTTCGCGCCAAACCTGTCTTTCTTTTTCTCGAACGGAATGGATCCGGAATACTCGGTTATCGGCCGTGTCGCCCGGCGAATCTGGTCTGTCGCCATGCGTGATCGATACGGGGCCAATGATCGTAGCCAAAAACTGAAATACCATATTCAGACTTCTGGTCGAAGCCTACATGCGCAGGATATCCAGTTTAATGACATCCGTACGACGCTTCAGGCTCTGATGGCCATTTATGACAACTGTAACTCTTTGCACACCAACGCCTATGATGAAGCCATCACCACGCCAACCGAGGAGAGCGTTCGCCGCGCCATTGCCATTCAATTGATTATTAATCGTGAATTGGGGCTGGCTAAAAACGAAAACCCGTTGCAGGGTGCCTACATCATCGATGAGCTGACGGATTTGGTTGAAGAGGCCGTACTCGCTGAATTTGAACGTCTCAATGACAGAGGCGGTGTTCTGGGGGCGATGGAGACCATGTACCAGCGATCCAAGATTCAGGAAGAAAGTCTCTTTTACGAACGGAAAAAGCTATCCGGCGAGCTCCCCGTCATAGGAGTGAATACGTTCCGGGAAGAAGAAACGTCTGTGGAGTCCGAAGGTGATGAGGTTGAGCTGATGAGATCATCTGACGATGAAAAACAAAGTCAGATTGCCAATTTGAGAGCCTTCCAGGGTCGGAATCCTGAGCACGCGAAAACGGCACTAGAACACCTTCAAGAGGTTGCCAGAACGGGTGAAAACACCTTTGAAGCGCTGATGGATGCCGTGTCCGTCTGCTCACTCGGAGACATCACACACGCGCTTTTTGATGTTGGTGGTCAGTACAGGCGCAGCATGTAAATCGAACTCGCAAGAATAGTGCGGGATAAAAGTGTCACCTTCTGAAGATTCTCACGTACTCACCTTGTGAGACTGATTATCCCTCAAGATCGAAATCCCATTCTGACATGAGAGTGCTTGCTGTACTGGCCATTGTAGCCTTCTTTATTGTTGGCATCATTGGATGTGAAGATGAAAACTCGCGCCGCGATGCGGACCGCGTCTCAGAGGACGTAGCCAGAGAAATCGAGGACGATCTGGATCGAGAACTCGAGCGAGCTGAAGAGCGAATCGAAGATCTTCGAGACAAAATAGAAGATCGCTTTGAAGAGAATATGTCGGAAGCAGAACTCGAAGAACTGAGCCGAGAGGTAGAAGAATCAGTCGCTACCGGTCTCGCTAAAGTTGGAAAGGTCATTGAAGATATCGGAGCTCGCATTCAAGAAGATGCCGATGTGACCGTCGTCGACTACCACGAATTTTACGACCTACTTCCTGATGACTTCGAGGGGATGGAGCAGGTCGACACGGATGGCGACAACAAAAAGGCGTTTGGCATGCGCTCCTCAAAGCTAGAAGCTGAGTACGAAGGAGATGACGCCGAAATGGAGATCGCGATTCTTGACCTAGGAACGATGAAGGGACTCGCTGCCATGGGCTTTGATTTCATCGATCGCGAAATTGACGAAGAAAACAGTGATGGGTTCAGAAGAACGACGAAGTTTGGTGGGTTTCCTGGATACGAAGCTGTTCACTATGACGACGACGAAGCAGAGATGCTAGGTATCGTGATAGTCGAGGGCCGTTTCGTTGTCACAGTAAATATCGAGGGCGAAGATCTTGACAAGGATCTGGTTCAAGACTTTTTTGACGACTTCTCGTTCCGCCGCCTTCGCAGGCTCGCGAACTAGTTTTCAGACCTATCTCGGCACGATTATAATCTTGCCCGAAAGGATCCGGCGCATCGCCAGTTCGTAATGAGCGAGCATAACTGGCAGTCATGCTTCTCGGTAAAACTGCCTCTCAGTGAAACTTTCCGGCTTTTCTCTGTGCGCTTATCCGCATTCTTACTGACCCTACTCTTGTCTCTCTCGCTCTCATCTGAGAGCCAGGCGCGTCAACATGATTTGATGGCTGAGAACAGCCATCCCTCGGCCAAAAAAGCACTTGGGCTCTCAATTCTTCTCCCAGGTTTGGGGCATAAGCATGTAAACGATGGACAGTGGAGCCGATCTTCCATTTCCTACGCTGCTGCCGATGTTGGATTGTGGATCGCCTTGTTCGGTGGCGAGTGGCACCGCAATCAATTGATTGACTCGTACACAACACTCGCTCGCGGATCAGCAGGAGCTATCACCGAGGGAAAAGACAGAACGTTCTTCCTAAATCTGGCTGCCTATCAATCTTCGGACGAGTTTCTGAATACAGTCCTGAGAAACAGGGCGTGGGACCAGATCGACTACGTAAGCGATCCCGCTTTTCAATGGGACTGGGAGACCGAGCAGGATTATAATCGCTATCGCGACCTGAGAGATGAATCCGAATCGCTGCGTCGACGCAGGTCCATTCTGATTGCCTCACTCGTTGCTAATCGCCTACTCTCAGGTGCTATTTCCGCACGGAAGGCCGGCCGAGAAGGACGCGTGTCAATTTCAGCCAGGTTCGCAGCGCCGATCCAGAATAATCCAGTGCTTGCTCTTCGCGTGGGATTCTAATTGCATCCTTGACACGCGTTGGAGGGACAGGGTATATTTGCGGCCCTCCTAATTGTGCCGAATAGCACTGTTGGGACGTAGAAACAAGATGGGTCCGTAGCTCAGTTGGTTAGAGCGCTACGTTGACATCGTAGAGGTCGATAGTTCGAATCTATTCGGACCCACCAAAACCCCTTTCCGGACTACCGGTGAGGGGTTTTTGTTTTTTTCTGGATTCTCAGGTAGGAAATCCGTTGGTTGAGAGTTCCGGAGCACTTCGAAAGCAAGACGACAACCGTTTTATCGGAGTCATTTCGGGCAGGATCACCCTCCACCCTAATTCAATCGGAATACTTCCATGGATACTAAAACAATTGTCGGCAGTGTACTTGGCGGCCTCGCTCTTTTTGCAATGGGCTATCTGATGTACATGGTACTCCTCGTAGACGTTATAACGTTTCGGGGAGGAGAACCAGACTTGATGTATATCATCATCGGAGAAGTTGTCTTCGGATATTTGATCGTCTGGACGGCCGGAGTGACTGGAGCCAACAATCCTGCGGGCGGCGCTAAGGCCGGGGCCATCATGGGGTTAATCGTGGCACTTGGCACAAACATGATCGCCATGGGAGAAGGCGGAGGAGCGAGCCTGACGGAGTCCCTCATTGACGTAGCAGTTTGGGCTGTTCGATGGGGCGTAGCAGGCGCTGTCGTGGGCTGGTGGCTAGGAAGAGAATAGGTTTTCTAACGGACAAAGTTTGAGTGTGGGGCGCATGCAGTGCGCCCCACACTGTTTTATCGGATCTCAGTCCAAGTCGGTAGACAGCGAAATTCAATTAGGGTCTTAGGGACTCTATAAATTCTGCATCCATCCACCAGATAAGGGCCAATCTGTTGTTGGTATTGTCACTGATAGAGTTCTCTTGCCCTTCTCCCACCATATTCCTGAGAACCGAAACCGCATTGCTTCTAGAGCGCATAAAAAAGAAGTACTTCTCGTCCGGGCTCACGTAAGGCGACCACTCATCACCCGCTCTCGTGTTGACACCGGCTCCCATGTTGATGGGCCCTGCCCAGGAATCATCAGCATTCCTGAACGAGATGAAATAGTCGGTCCCACCCATGGAATCCGAACGACCTTCCGTCGGAACGATGATATAGCTCTCATCTGGAGCAACGAACGCATTGTAGTGGGTCCGCCCGCCATTCACCTCATCGGGTAAAATTTCGACCGGCCCGTATTCTCCATTGATGAGCCGAGATCGAACAATTTTTTCTTGACCAGATGGAAATCGACGCGTGAAATAGAGGGTACCCTCGGTTGTCAATGAAGGAAAATACTGTGCCGAACCGTTATTGATAACCGGCGGCAATAGCATTGGCTCGCCCCAATCTTCGCCGCTTCGATTCATCACCCATAACCTGCCAATCCCTGGGGGCTCTTCTCCTTCTGCGGCTCGATTAGATGCGAAGAAAAATTGCTTCCCGTCGGGAGATATCGCCGGTTCGCTAAACGTCCAATCTGGATCCGACGAAAACGAAGCGACCACCGGCTCAGACCATGCGCCATCCACCTCTCTTGAAACATAGATTTTGGCGGTTCGATAGGTCTCTCCCCCCATTCCAAAATAGAATTCCTTCCCATCGGGCGAGATCGCTACGTCCCTGGTCCACTTTCCCGTGTTCACGATTCCCGGGGCAAAAACTTCAGCCGTTTCGCCCGGAGGAGTCTGGTTGAAAAAAGAAACAGAAAGTGGGCTAACGCCCGCCAGGAAAAGTACTCCCGAAAAGACAAGGAGAACGATTCCAAGATTAAATTTAGTCAAGTGATTGGCTCAGGAATGTTTAGCAGGACATTATTCTTACCTGTTTCAGCCTAATCAGTGATCAGACTGAATTGCATTTACAGTATTTGCTACGGCAGCAGAAAACAATCGAAACGCAGTACAGGAAAGAGTCAGAATGAGCACAATCGCGCAAGCAGCAATCACCCCAACCATTCTATACTCCACATGAAAGGCAAATGAATCAAGCCACTTATTCATCAACACCTACGAGGACGGTTTGGCAATGGCAGCCGAAATACCAGATACTCATTCGAATTCAGACCCGTAAAACCAGCCAATACCGTGCTGAGTGAAATGATCGAAAAAAATCATTGTGGCTCGAATCCAACTTATGAAGCTGAGTGCCGTAGGTAGCACAGTCACACGTTTTGTTCTGGGGCCGCAATAATCAAAATCTGTTGATTGAGAGTCCATTAATCTCCAGGACAAAAACAGCACTAGACTTTACCGAAGAGAAAGGATAATGAAGCAGTGGTTGCAAAATAATCTTGGGATTGGAGCGGTAATTTGCTGTTCGATCTTTCTGACCTTTACCGCATCACCGAGTGTTGCCCAGACCTTGAAACCGTCGTGGACAAGCCTCGGTCTGACCAGAACTCCACCTCTCGAGTCGGCGCAGCTCTTTGGATCTGGAAGGTTCTCAACGGAGCTGACGGAACACGTCACACCATCCTTTTCTTCAGATGGCAAGCATGCATTTTGGTCGTTCTGGCTTCCCCAAGGTCAATCCATCGTACAGCTGAGCTACATCAATAGGAGGTGGCGAGACCCAAATATCATCATGTTTCCTGGGCATTCAGCCATCGACGGCGCCACGTTTCATCCCTCGGAAGAAGAAGTCTTTTTCGATTCTAATCTCGCCAGTTCACCCCGCGAGGAAGATAATTGGGATATCTGGAAAAGCCGATTTTCGGACGGTCAGTGGACCCATCCCGAGAGGCTTCCGGACGAAGTGAATTCGGATGCTCACGAAGTATTCCCAGCTGTGGCAAGTAGTGGAAATATATACTTCATGACGATTGGGACGCCAAACGTTTATTACCGGGCAGAGTTTTATGGAGACTCTTATGGGTACCGCGAACCTCTTCCGGATTTCATTAACGAGGGGGCCCACTACTCGAGCGTGTATATTCACCCAGATGAGTCATTCATAATATTCTGCTCAGATCGGCCCGGAGGTTATGGCGACGGCGACCTTTACGTCAGCTTCGCCGATGACCAAGGCGAGTGGCAAGATCCCATCAATCTAGGACCCAGAGTAAACACCGAACGGCTGGATCGCTTCCCAAAAATTACTCCAGACGGTAGGGCTCTGTTATTCGCCCGCCACACTAAAAATAACGGTCCGGGATACGGACAAGGTGACTTCTACTGGATCGACGCGTCAGTCGTCAGTGAACTTGCGAATTCAGGAACCTCGGAAGACAGCTAGATCGGAGCCATTTCGTCCCTGCTTCGGCGTGTTTAGGCCTTCTTTTTCGTTGTTAACGAAAAGAAGGCCCGACAATGTTTGCACCACGCTCTGGAAACGAAGAACACGCTCTGGGATATCTGGAATTGAGAACCTGGATTGGAGTGCTGGGAATGGCACTTCCATTCATTCTCGCAATAGGCGGGAGCCTTAGGGGATCAGGCCTCGAACCTTCGTTGAGTGCATATTATCACACCTCCATGCAGGTGGCGTTTGTCGGAACGCTCTGGGTCATAGCATTCTTCCTTCTCAGCTATCGAGGATTCAAATACGACTGGTTGTTCGGAGATCTCGCTGCCGTATTTGCGATTGGTATCACGGTTTTCCCGACGGACGAAGTCTGTATGCCTGGATCACAATATGATCTCTTTCACAAGGCCTCAGCAATCTCGTTTTTCGTGATACTGATCATCTTTTCAGGTTTTCTTTTCACGCAGTCCAATAAAACGGCTGAAGAGCTCGCTGGCACCCGAAAACAAAAACGAAACTGGATTTACAGAGGCTGTGCCTTCATAATGGCCGGTGCCCTTCTCGCGGTTGTTTTGAGCGACGAACCTAGTCCTTGCAATCCGAATTACACGCTCGTTTTCTGGATGGAGTCGGTGGCGATCTTCTTTTTCGGCATCTCCTGGTTCGTCAAAGGCGGCAACTTCTTGGCTGACTCGAAACCAGATCCTGCTCAATAGCCGGCTCCTCTTCGTAAGTCATCAGCTCAATAGATCGATTAAATGATAACAGGGCGGGCCGGAATATTCCGGCCCGCCCTGTTCTACTTTCGCGCATCAACGAACTCAGTTTCGCCCTTTAAACTCAGTTTCGCCCTTCAAACTCAGTTTCGCCCTTCAAACTCAGTTTCGCCCTTTAAACTCAGTTTCGCCATTTAAACTCAGTGCTCTTCGAACACCATGCCGCCACCTTGTCCCCTTGAACCCGAGAGGCGATAGATAAACTTGAGCATGACGTATCGGCCCAATGAATTTACGCGTTGCTCCTGAATCGTATTCCCAGTATTGGAGAAGCTGATTCCCTCATTTCGATCAAGCAGATCTAGACCCACAAGCTGAATGTCGGCACGTTGCTTCATCATCGATTTCGAGATCGTTGCTTCCCAGATCGGTAGGCTCGTAGAAGATCCAAACACCTGCTGTGAATACGTCCGATAGTCAAGCGAAGTCGAAATCTGCCATGTCTGCCCGATATAGTAGGTCGCGTCGGCAGAATATGATCGATTAACGTAGTTCTGATTCAAATTCTCGTTTAACGAGTATTTGACATCGTTGAACGTGTACCTCGCACCGATTCGAACATCATAAAGTTCTTTGTTTCGATTTTCGAGGGTCAGGCTTACGGTGTTTCGAAGAATCTCCGATTGGTTCTCCTCCGCGTTGATGAACTCAATACCTCGAGTATACATCGCCTGGTTTGACAGATTGATCTTTGCTCCGAGTGGTCGAATAGGTGTTCCGAAATGCAGGCTTCCATTAAAACTCCAGTCGCCGTCTGTATTGACAGAGGTCAATTCCTGCTTGAATCCTTCGCTTATCGTTCTTGATCTCGCAATCTTGTTCTCGGTATAACTCGCACTGATGTATGTGAACAGGTTCGTGAAGGTGAACTGGTCGAAGAAGTGGTAATTGATAGTCGCGCTGTGGCGATACTCAGGAGTCAATTCCGGATTACCTACATATACATTGAGAGGATCGCTGTTATCCGTGAATGGCTGAAGCTCATTCATGGTGGGCTCTCTTGTTCTCGTACTGTACCGAAGATTTACGCTGGCGCCGTCACTCATCTCCCAACGTAGATTTGCAGTTGGAAGCCAGTGCGTGAATCCGTTAGAGATACTGACATCATTGTCGAGAATGGTCCCATCAAGCGTTGATTCTTGGACGTCTAGCCCAACTCCAAAACTTAGTGTTTCCCAGTTTTTTCGGAAGTTCAGACCACCCCGGTAGTAGGTGTACGTACGATCCAATCCCGAACTCAGTAAATCATTTAGAACGAGACGATCATTGATGATATCGTTCACCGTCTGATCCTTGTCTTCATTAATTTGGCGACGTTCTGCCCTCAATTCGAGTAGTCTATCCTTTCCGAGTGGCTCGCTCAGCGAGATTCGTTGCGTCTGCTGAAGTGTGTTGCCGAGAGAGCGCTGAATTTGAGCTATCTCCTCGTAGGAAAACACATCTCCCGCTCCAGCCAAGCCAGTTAACGAGTTTAAATCTGCGCCTGAGTCAGAATCATTCAGGTTCATTCTTCCTTCGACTACCAGACTCCGGCCGTTCTCGTTGAGGCGTTTTCGATAGGTCAGCGAGGCATCACCTCCTAACTGATCTCCGTCGGTGAGGTAGCTGGTATCGCTCGTGTTTTCTAGCACACCACCTGCGCCCAAAGTTGATCGTGTGCCGCCATTCGTGAGCGAAGAATTGCTCACATTCAGATTACTTCGCAGCTGAAGATCATGCCCCTTCTCCATCTCATATTTGACATTCAGATTCAGTCGGTGCGTAAGATTATCGCTCAATTGATTGCTGTATTGCTGAACGAAAGAAGACAGATCTGATCCGAGGAGCTGCTGTTGCTGTGTCGATCTAGTCTGTTGATTTTCAATACTTGAGAGGAAATAGCTTGATCGCACCTCTGTTTTCGAGCCAAAATCGCGACTGGCATTTAATCCGAGAGCAAGTGTTTCAGAAAACCCGTCGCTCAAATTCGTGCCAATCTGTGGTCCACCGCCTCCAGAACCTCCCCGATCGACCATAAATCCGCCCATTCCTCCCATGCCTCCCATGAAGCTCAAGTAGTCTCCGAAGGAAAAGCCTTGCCGATTTACATTATTCAGATTTCCGATAAACGCCAATTGAGTGGTTGAACTGAACCTGTTTATAGACGCCTGACCGTCGTATCGCCCCTCTGCGGTGTATCCACCACTCATATTTCCGAAGTAACCCTGCTTGGCGTCTTCTTTCAGCTCCAGATTAATGGTCTTCGACTCTTGGCCATCATCCACACCGGTAAACTCAGCCATATCGCTAAGTTTATCGTACACCTGTACTTTATCGATCGCGTCAGCTGGAAGATTTTTTGTGGCGATTTTGGGATCGTTCCCAAAGAACTCTTTCCCATCTACCAGGACCTGTTGCACGTCTTCACCCTGCGCCTTGATCGATCCGTCATCTTCGACTTCAATCCCTGGCATACGTCTTAAGAGATCTTCCACCACGGCGTTTGGCCTGGTCGAGAATGCATCGGCATTATATTCGAGCGTATCCGACTTGACAACAATCGGAACGTGTTCGGCGCTCACAACCAACTCGTCCAACTCTGCCACCGAAATTGCCAGCGATATATCGTCGATCTTCAAGTCGGCACCCGCGAGATCAAAATCCTCCCGATAAGTCTGAAATCCGACGAAGGTTATCTGAAGTATGTATTCCCCTTCAGGCACACGGCGCAACTGAAATTCCCCATTGCTATTCGTAGTTGAAAACTTCGAAAGCACAGAATCCGCTCGGGTAAGAGCAACTACGGTGGCACCCTGTAAGCCGATTCCGGCCGAATCAGCTATGACACCGCTCACATTGAATCGACTGACCTGAGCCGAGGCCCGATCGGGAGCTACGAATACTGAAACGAAAACAATCGTAAGAATTGAGCTCGTGAGACGCGCGAATGGTGCACGCAAAATGTTTCTCAACATTGGTGTTGAATCTGGTAAGTGGTTGTAAAAATGGTGAGCGGCTTCCGGTTGGCACTGATCTAGTGCCGCATGATGCGCACAACGTTTCCGCCTCTTCCGCTTCTCTGCGCATTCATTTCTTTCATTTTCTCTTCGACGATCTCATCGAACTCCGCCTGGGATACCTTTTTCCCTTCTTTTGGGGCCTTGATCGCTCCTTCTTCCGCGCCTTCTAGCACAATCTCTTGAGCAGAAAAAACTGTTTGACCGTCATTAATCGAAAGCACCAAAATCATTCCTGGCAGCCCACCATACAGTCCAGGCCCCGCTGAGACTGGGATATCCGGGCTAAACCACGCTTCGATCGTCGTGCTGTCCTGCACAGCTGTGGCCTTTTGAACGGCATATCCCATGTATTCACTCTGTTCGCCGCTCAGTTTCCAGGCATACGATGGTTGATCGCCATCAATCAGGAAGGTCCGTCCCATGAAATCGCGTTTCTCAGTAAGCTTGCCTTCGTCATAGTTGAGGTAGATTTCGTTTTCGTCTGGACCGCTACCACTCATCCTGATCATCACTCCACCACCTTGCATGACATGGTCTTCTCCGGCTTCCTGGTCCTCAGCAGCCTTCATTAGCGACTCGTATTCGTTGAATCGCAAAACCATATTTGTTGAGTTTTCCATCGGAATCTGATCTCGCATCGACTCCATCTCCGGAGGAAGCTCAAACTCCATCTTCACTGTGCGCTGGAACGTTACTATCCCCTCTTGAGCAGATGCGACCTTGGAAAAGGCGAAGAGGTACAAGAATGCGAAAACAAGCGGTAGAATTTTTTTCATTGGCTCAATGCACCTGCAGATACAGATGCCAGGTTTGACGAATTAAGGAAGGGTTCTGACACGGTCTGGTGTAGAAACGCATGCCCGCGTCGTTTTATTGTAACTGACTCGAGGTTTATGCATATATGCGATTCTGTGATCAGACACCGGGCCTTAGCCGAATATAACTTTTATAAAAATAGCCCTTGTTAAACCCTGAAATGGCAATCCGAGCAATCTGGAATCGATTATCGCTGAGAATTCTAGGCCCTATTCTACTCGTATTCGTTTTTGTAACGTCATGCTCGCCCGAAGAATCTTTGTCGGTCAAGCTCTCGGATCTGGAGCAGGTTCGGTTTGACGTTGGCTACCATTTTGACAGCGTCACGCTTAGTGATGGCATCCAAGTACCATTTGTGACCAGGAGCCCTGGTGTGACTGTCCAATCAAAACTTCCCCTCATTGTCGTCCTGCACGGTGGTGGGCAGACAGGTCAATATCAGGGTGAATCAGTATTGAAATCACTCTTCCATCCAGCCCTGAAGGATATCAGGGCGGTATTCGTGGCTCCCACTGCAACAACGGGGCACTGGGCCACGCCTCGTTCAGTCGAGATGGTCGTCGCGCTCGTAGAGGGAATTGTAGATGCTGGATGGCCCATCGACCCAAATAAGATTGTCGTCACTGGCTACAGCGCAGGGGCTACCGGAATTTGGTATCTCACAGGGAGCGAAGCTTCCCTCTTCCGTGCGGGAATTCCGGTCGCTGGGGATCCGGTGTCCGGTAGCTCGGGTGATCTAGATCTTGTTCCGAAATATGTCATTCACAGCCACCAGGACGAAGTTTTTTCTTTTGACGACGTTCAATTAGACGTGGAAAGCCTCATTGAAGAGGGCGTACCAATAGTGTTTCACCCTGTCGAAGGCATCTCGCACAACGCTTTTGCCGCCTACGTCCCAGCCGTCCAGAGTGCCGTACCGTGGTTGAAGCAGATACTGGAGTAGTTGACCCGAGGCTTCCCGAAGCTTCCCGATGCTTCGAATACCCGCGATTTTCGAAGTCACGTGACGGCTCAAATTCGAGTAGAATTATATATTGTGTTCCCTACCCGTGTATCAGGGGTTCCAAACCATCTTACCGATCGATTCAGCCATGTCCGAGAATATCACACTCACGTTTCCAGACGGATCCACCCGCGAATTTGATCGCGGCGTCACGGGACATGACGTGGCTACGAGCATTTCCGAAGGACTCGCACGCATGGCCGTCGCAATCGGAATCGATGGTGAGACACGTGACCTTTCAAGGGCCATCGACTCAGATGCGGCTATTCAGATCTTCACTCTCAGAAATGACGAGGGCTGGTCAACCTACTGGCACTCCTCGGCTCATCTAATGGCGGAGGCACTTCAGGAGTTGTATCCCGGGGTGAAATTCGGAATCGGTCCATCAATCGACAAAGGATTTTATTACGATGTTGATCTAGGCGACCGCACCATCGGAACGGAAGACCTGGAAGCGATCGAAAAGAAAATGATGGAGCTCGCCAAAAGGAACGTCAGTTTCGAGCGAAGGGCTGTCAGCAAGGCAGACGCCATCAAGTACTTTACTGAAAAGGGAGACGAGTACAAACTTGAGCTGCTGGAAGATCTCGAAGATGGTACCATCACGTTTTATTCCCAGGGCGACTTCACCGACTTGTGCCGAGGGCCTCACGTCCCTTCGACCAAAAACATTAAGTATGCTAAACTGCTGAACATAGCAGGAGCATACTGGCGCGGTGATCAAGACCGAAAACAGCTGACCCGTCTTTACGGCATCACATTTCCAAAGAAAAAAGAACTGGACGAGTATCTCGAGATGCTCGAACTGGCTCGTGAGCGGGATCATCGTAAGCTTGGCAAAGAGCTAGAGTTATTTACTTTTTCCAAAAAAGTAGGATCGGGACTTCCGCTCTGGCTGCCGAAAGGAACCATATTGCGCGAGACGCTGATGGACTTCCTGAAGGCCGAACAGCTAAGGCGCGGATATCAGCCTGTCATTACGCCGCACATTGGACGGCTTGAACTCTTTAAGACGAGCGGGCATTATCCCTACTACAGTGACAGTCAGTTTCCTCCGATGATGGATGATGAGGAAGAGGGTTATCTGCTAAAGCCGATGAACTGCCCGCATCACACCCAGATTTATGATGCACGGCCGAGGTCGTATCGCGAATTACCCGTACGGTTGGCCGAATTCGGTACGGTCTACCGCTACGAACAATCTGGTGAACTATCTGGCCTCACGCGAGTGCGTGGATTCACCGTTGATGATGCACATATGTTCTGTCGGCCTGATCAGGTGAAGGAGGAATTCAAAGATGTCATCGATCTGACACTTCTCGTATTTCGCTCTCTTGGATTTTCAGATTTCAAGGCACAAGTTTCACTGCGGGACAAGAATAACAAGGAGAAATATGTTGGCGAGGATGATCAGTGGGATGCAGCAGAGCA
>Ga0315336_1003482_pt1 | contig 20817 bp, 19 predicted proteins | sample ASW5metaG_FD_204512 | JGI IMG/M metagenome (GOLD analysis project Ga0315336, IMG submission 204512) | Ammonia-oxidizing marine archaeal communities from Monterey Bay, California, United States - ASW #5 | ecosystem: Environmental > Aquatic > Marine > Intertidal zone | place: USA: California... | reverse complement strand
ACCGACTGGACCCGGGCCGTGGAATTTCTGAACTACGAGCAGGGCGTTGAGGCGTTCCGGGTGACGGACCAACTCTCGGATGCAGAGCGCTCGGTGCTTATGGGCGGTGCCCTTGAGACGATTTACAACTGGTCTCCCAACAAAGAATAGGCAAAGACATCTTGGATCCATGCCACGCGCAAACTATTCCAACATTCGCCGGTTATTCAAATAAACTCTTGGGGAATACATTGGCTGAGCTTCGATTTTCTATCTACCGGCCTATCCTATAGAGCCATGCGCCACCTTTTGTTATCGACGGCTCGCCAGATCGGATTGGCAGACTTCTCTGACGACGAGGTAACCCAAGAAACCTTAGCCATTCTGGACCGGACTCTCGGCTTTCTTCCGGAGCACCGGGGTCATTAGGATTCCCATGTCCTTCCCACTTTGGAAAGCAGATTGCATGGTTTGACGGCCAGATTTGCCGACGACCGTTAAGAGGATGACCGGCTAGCCACGGAGATCGGGCAACTTGGAGACCGAATAAGGAGCGCCGACGGACTCATAGGACAGCGTTGGGTATAAAGGTGCATGAGCGCTTCAACTCGTATGTTGGGATATAACTTGGCCACCTGTACAGCGAGGAAACTGAGGTTCGGCAGGCTCTATGGGACAATTTTACTGATGAAGAATCTATTGGCATGGATGGGGCGATCGCTAGAGAAATACCTCCGGAACGCATGGGCGACTGGTTAACCGAGATGTGCGCGAGTTACAACCCTGATGAGATCCCGCTGATTCTGAACATCGTAAAATCAGAAGCACCGCCTGAGGTTTTCGAAGGTGTAACTCAGTTGGCTGAGAGTGTTATACAACTAGCTATGTGGGCCAAAGTAAGGACTCGGATCGGTTAGCGGCGAGGCCGGCTTTAGGGGCAAACGTATTGCTTTTTGCGCATGGCCTGGTCATGAATCTAAGTCCATCGACATCGACATTTCAGAAGCGATGCTGCTTCAGGCCGTGCCTAGGTGTGAGAAGAATGGTGGTCTAAATGGTAAACACTTGCCTCAAAGCAGCCGAAGCGCCGTTCGAAATTGGAGATTTCGCTAGCGTGTCCGGCATCCAAGTCTATCCTGAGCCTAACCCGAGGGGTGGAAATTTGGAAGACGTGACCTCGAAATGACGTTTGCCGGTCTGATACTCCTCGGCTTCGGCTTTCTCATCTTTAGCCTTGCCTGCATCCCCGAGGTTAAGCGCCGGGTTCGCGCCAAGGGCGGGGCAAATCAGGTCAGCAACAAATGGCAGGTGTTCGGCACCATCGCCATCGGCACATTCCTATCGGTGGTTGACCACGGTAGCGTCTTGGTGGCCCTCCCACAGATCGAGTCCCACTTCAGCAGCGACCTTCCGACCGTACAGTGGCTTGTGGTCGGTTACGCACTGGCCATCAGCGTATTCATGTTGCCCATGGGCCGCTTGGGCGACATCGTTCCCCGTAAGCACATCTATGTGCTTGGTTTTGTTATCTTCGTCTTGGCGGCCGCCCTGGCTGGAGTGTCTCCGAACCTGGGAACATTAATCACGGCGAAGGTGATTCAGGGAATCGGCTCCGCGATGATTCAGGGAAACGGGATGGCCACTATCATCTCGGCGTTTCCCGACAGCGAAAGAGGCAGAGCTCTGGGCTACCATCTGAGCGTAGTGGCCAGCGGCGCGATCGCCGGTCCGGCAGTGGGCGGGTTCCTGATTAGCGCACTGGATTGGCGTTGGGTGTTTTTCATCAACGTGCCGATCGGGATCGTCACGATAGTAGTCTCGGTTCTTGTCCTGTCCAGTGATCAAAGGATCCAAGGGGCGGCAAGGACTGCCCGACCCACGTTCGATTGGCTCGGAGCGATATTGTCCGGCGTTGCCTTATTACTGTTCCTGCTGGCGATGGGGAATGGGGACCGGTTAGGCTGGACTTCTCCTATCATCACGGGGGCCGCAATAACTGCGGTTGCTCTTTTGTCGGTTTTCATTTGGTGGGAGCTTCGGGTGGATTCACCGATGCTGGAGCTTAGATTGTTCCGGCGCAAACTGGTTGCCATCGGAGCTGGGTTGGGGTTTATCTCTTTCATGGGCAGTTCCTCCTCTCGCTTTCTGATGCCTTTCTACCTGCAACGGGTGTTGGAATACAGCCCGAAGGACGTGGGACTAATCATGATTCTTCCGGCCTTGGCCTTGGTTGCGACGGGCCCGGTGAGTGGACGATTAACCGATAAGTTTGGCTGGCGGGCGCTCACGGTCGGCGGTCTCGGTTTGTCGGCCGTTGCTTGGATGGCCTTTGCCATGAGGCTGACCGACAGCTCGTCCCTATTATTCATCATCGGGATGTTGATGCTTCAGAGCACCGGCATGGGTCTATTCAACACTCCCAACAATAGCTCGATACTCGGCGCCGTGGATCGAACGAGTTATGGCGTTGTCTCATCGCTCACCCAGCTCATACGGAATTCAGCCAATGTCACTAGCGTGGCCATCGCTACCACGGTGGTGGTGGTAACTATGGGTTCTCAAGGAGTGGCCCCCAGCCTGGATGCCGTGACGCCAGCGGTAGCAGACGCCTTCGTCTCCGGCCTGAACCGGGCATTCCTGCTGATGGGGTGCTTGCTGGCGGTGGGGGCGGTGATTGCTTTCATAAGGGGAGAACGGGAAACCCAATCGCCCAACCGCTCCCAACCGGCTGGCGCTGGAGAAGCCGCACCGGAGGCGTCAAGAAATCGGGTCGTATAGTGACGAATCTAGCAATCAAGCGTTGCCAACGTTGGGCCGGGCCGCTCCAGTGTCCGAGGCGCGGGCGGGGGGACTATGTCTGAAAATCGTGCTACCCAGGACAACTTGCTTAAAGGCTAGGCCTTGTGCGGCGTCGCCATTCCAATAGTCTTCATCGTCCTGGTCACTGTTGCTGGGCTCGTCCACCAAGGCTATAGCCATGTTACGCAGGCGGTGAGTGAGCTTTCCGGAGTTGAGGCTCAACACCCGTGGGTCTAGACCACTAACTTCTTCGTGGTTGGCGCACTCTTCTTCCCGCTTACCATTGGGCTTCATAGAGGTATATGAGCGGGCCAGGGGGCAAGGATCGGGACACTACTGGTTTCCATATCCGGAGTCTCGGCGTGCATCGGAGGCGCATTCTTTCCCTGCGATCCAGGTTGTGAATTTCAATCTCTTACCGGGACATTGCACAACGTATAGGGACTCACCGGATTCGTTGCCGCTATCGTTGGGATGTTCGTTATATCGAGACGCATAATACTAGACAGTTATTGTCAGGCGCTCTACCGCTTCTCTTGGGTATTCGGCATCGCGGCGTTGGTGATCCTAGTCCTTTGGATCGGCGTATGGTTCATCTGGGTAGAGGTTATGGCTATCAGATTGTTTTCCATATCGAGTATGTCGAAAACAGCAAAATGAAGACTGAACTATTTCCCTACAGCCTCAACCCTTATACTAACCCTTGCAACACCCTCCAACGGTTCCTGTTGCTCAACCGTTCAACTGATAAGGAGACTAACTTGATCTCTGACTTTGTTACTAATGAAGAAATCGTCCAGGCCGCGCGGCGACGTCTTTCCCAAGGCCCATGGGATTACCTGACCGGTGGTACCGAGTCCGAAACTACCATGCGGCGCAATCGATTGGCCTTCGACCGGTTGGCTTTTCGTCCTCGGATACTCGCCGACGTTTCCAGCGTCGATACATCGACCACCTTACTTGGCCATGACCTCCGTATCCCGGTATTGCTGGCTCCGATAGGCGGGTTACAGAATCTCCACCCTGAAGGTGGGGTCGCCGTCGCAAGAGCCGCTGGCGAGTTTGGGACGTTGCATGTCGTAAGCTCTGCTACCCTGCCAACTTTGGAAGAGACTTCCGCCGCTTCTGAAAGGTCCAAGATATATCAACTCTATATCCGAGGCGATTGGGAATGGACCAAGGACATGATTGACCGGGCGAAATCGGCCGGGTACAAAGGATTGTGCATCACGGTCGATTCGGCTATCTACAGCCGTAGAGAGCGTCCCTTGATAAGCCGATGGTCGATCGATGCTACCCGCGACCCTCAGAATCGAGAATGGCAAGCCAAGACCACTTGGGATGATATTGCAAAGATGAAGGAATACGGCAATCAGCCGTTCATGTTGAAGGGCATCGCCACCGCCGAGGACGCAAAATTGGCTGTGGAGCACGGCGTAGATGTCGTATGGGTGTCCAACCACGGTGGACGCCAGTTGGACCACGGCCTGGGGACCTTGGATATGATGGCCGAGATAACAGAAGTGGTCGGAGACAAGGCCGACATCGTTGTGGACGGCGGCGTCTTGCGAGGCAGTGACGTAATAAAAGCCTTGGCGTTGGGAGCAACAGCCGTCGGCATAGGTAAATTGCAAGGGTGGGGATTGGCCGCTGACGGTGCGGATGGAGTCGTAAGGGTTCTGGAGATACTTGGGGAGGAGATGCGCGTCGCCATGGGGCTAATGGGAATCACTTCCGTGGGACAGCTTAACGAGTCTAGCGTCTGCCCAGCGGAAGCCCCTACTCCATCTCATGAGATGAGCGCGTGGGTAAATATGCCGGGAAATAGGCTTCTCTAGAGGGGGTTACTTAAATCAAACAGTCATCCCTCTGAATCGGCCAATGATAATCGTGTTTTCAACGAGGAGGTAGTCCTGTGCACTAGCATGGTTTCTACCTCGTCGTTGCGTTAGCGTAGTGAGACCAATAGACCGGATCTACTGAGATCCCTAGAATGCTTACGTTATAGGGAGAATCTTTTCAGTCCGTGTCGCAGGTAACGAAGAGTCAAAGGAATTTACTAGGAAAGCCAACAGTGCGTAGTTGCCCATAATCATGGTCAACTCAACCAGACCCTGTTTGCCTAGCAGTTCCAATGCAGCCTGGAAAGTACCGCTGCTCACGCGGTGGGTACGATAGAATTCCTGACCGTAACTAATCACCGCTTGCTCGTCCGGCGCCAGGGGCGGCATCTCATCGCCTTCTCTTATAGCATCAACTACCGCTGCAGGCACGCCTTCGGCTTTGGCAGACGCGGCATGGGCATTCCAAACGTACTGGCAGTCCATTTCGCGGGCCGTGACCAGCATGGCCAACTCTTGAACCTTCTTGGGTAGGGACGATTCTTCCCGCAGGTACTGGTTGAGAGCCGAAACCCGTTTGCCTGCTTCCGGTACATTAATGGTGATGGAGCCGGGACCATTCATCGGGGGCGCGCCTGATCCTACAATCTCGTCGAACACAACTCTCTGGGCTTCGGGTACCGAGTCTCTGGTGGCTGGAGCAAATCTGGCCATGGGTGGGCCTCCTATCAGATGTGAATTTACCGGGCGCCTAGATTCCCGGGGAAGCGCCTTGGTTGCACTAGATCTAACCGGGATGAATCATCGGCCCTGATTTTACACCTTTTGTGGCTAGTGTGCCCGTGGTTCGGATAGGTGGTGCTATACTCCCAGCAAGCTAAAAGCATCGTAAGGAGAGACATTCATGCCCCGTTTGACACCCATCACCAAGCGTGAACAAGTAAGCGGCCCCGCTTTAGAAGCGTTCGACGCTATCATCGAATCCAGAGGCAGCATCAACGGGCCACAGTCCATGCAGATGTATGCGCCTGGCGTGGCTCGCTGGTCGACCGCTTTGAACGACGCCTTGCGCTTCGATGCGGTGTTATCCGACCACGACACTGAGCTTGCCGTATGCGTCGCTGCTAGAGTTATGGATTGCGAATATGTCTGGGCGTCCCATGCGTCGGCGGCTTTGCGGGCAGGCGTTAGGAAAGAAGCCATAGATATCGTCGCTAACGAAGAAAGCCTAGACGGGCTGACTGAGGATGAAGCCCTGATTGTTCGTTACGGACGGGAATTGATGAGCGACCACAAGGTGTCTCAGGAAGCGTTCGACGCAGTGTTTAGCAGTTTCGGTGAGGCGAAGACCATCGTCCTGGGAGCGCTGATGGGCTACTATCTGATGATTAGTTGCACCTTGATCGCCACCGACATGAGGCCGGCTGAAGGCACACCAGTTCTGCCGAAACGGCGGTAACCGGCGGTCCAGCGTATCAGCCCCAATCAACCTAACTTTTAGACAATCAGGAGCCAGCCCATGCTGATCACCAGGGTTTACACCGGTCATGACGGACAAACTCATTTTCAGGATCTGGAGACAGACAATCATCCCGATATCGATTCGTTGAGCAAGGTCACCAGTATCAGATTCCGGATAGGGGAGCCGGGCAACTTCAGTGATTGGCACCAAGAATCCCAGCGGAATTACATAATCACCCTATCAGGAGAAGGGGAACTGGGTATCAGTGACGGGACGACGCGCCGCTTCGGGCCCGGGCAGGTGATGTTGGTGGAGGACTTGACCGGGAAAGGTCATACCACCCGAGTCACCAGCACGGAACCGAGAATCACCATCGCCATTCCCTTGGAGAATCAATCCACTGGACACTGATATAGCCAACCTGGGACATTTCGTTTAAATCGAAGCGAATGCCCGGTATGGCAGTGGTGATAGATCGCGCTCGACTGGATAAAATAAGAAGGGCTGACCTATAGTCAGCCCTTCTTCAATGGGTTCGATAGGGTTCCGGTCGAATTGGACCGGAGATCGAGAATCTAGGCGTTGACGAGGTCTAGCTCGATGGCCCTCGACCTTACATCGCCCTCGCTTTCCAGGTGAGCCAAGATGTCTGCTGACGCGGACTTGAGCATCTCAGGGTCAAGCTTGCCAGCGTCTTCCGGGTATCCTGCGGCCTCAAGCATCTGCTGTCCTTCGTCTCGTATCTGCTCAAGAGCCCAGGTGATTTGAGCGTCGATGTCTACCAAGCCGTCGGGGAATTCCACGTGGGACCCACCGGCTCCCAACTTGTCATAGCCACCCCTGTGCCAATGACCGCGAGGGCCATGAGGGTCGAAGCGAATCATTTCGACTCCCCTTACGTCCACGCCAAAGGTCGGCCCGCCCATCTTGCTCTTCAAGCACCGCATGGGCCAAAGATACATGGTGATGTCGCCCGATTCGGATACCGGCCGGACCATTACCTTTCCCAAATAAGACTCGCCGTCAATCATAGTAGCCATTCAAAAGACCTCCCAAGTCATGAATCAAGTGATAGCATCGCTCAATCCAAATATTAACACATACACCGGTATTGATGGGTGTGGCTTGACGGACTGCGTCAAAAAGGTTTGGTAACATAGCGGTGACGAGGGAATCTATCGCGCCGGCACTGGCGGCAGGCTTATATGGATGTGATTGAGTCCAAGATACAAACCCAAAGCCCTCAGTTTGCGGAGAACCGTGAACGCATATCAGACATGGTGATGGAATTGAAAACCCGGCTGGCATCGGTGAGGGAAGGGGGCGGGCCGGAGCGGGTGGAACTGCACCGCAGCCGGGGCAAGATGATGGTGCGAGACCGCATCGAAGCTCTGCTGGACCGGGACTCGCCTTTTCTTGAATTCAGTCCATTGGCCGCTTGGGAGATGTATGACGGTGACGAGAACTCGGCTGGAATAGTTACCGGTATCGGCGTCGTACATGGAAGGGAAGCTGTGGTGGTAGCCAACGACGCCACCGTTAAGGGAGGCACCTACTATCCCATCACCGTGAAGAAGCACCTGCGGGCCCAGGAGATTGCCTTGGAGAATCACCTGCCCTGTATCTATCTGGTGGACTCCGGTGGGGCCTTCTTGCCTCTACAAGCCGAGGTCTTCCCTGACCGGGAGCACTTCGGGCGTATTTTCTTCAATCAAGCCAGGATGTCGGCCCTGGGCATCCCCCAAGTGGCGGTAGTCATGGGCTCCTGCACCGCTGGTGGAGCGTACATACCGGCCATGAGCGATGAGGTAGTGATTGTTAGGGAGCAGGGGACCATCTTTCTGGCTGGACCGCCCTTAGTGCTGGCCGCCACCGGCGAGGAGGTGGGCGCCGAGTCTCTGGGTGGGGCCGACGTGCACACCCGAATCTCGGGAGTTGCCGACCATATCGCCGCCGACGATGAAGATGCTTTGGCGATAACTCGCAACATCGCGGAAAACTTCGTGAATCGCCGCGACCTCCCATTCGAGGTCACGACTCCGGAACCGCCAGTCTACCCTGCTGAAGATATCTACGGGATAATATCCGGCGACAACCGACGTCAATACGATGTCCGCGAAGTCATCGCCCGTATCGTCGACGGCAGCCGCTTCCACGAATTCAAAGCTAACTACGGGGAGACTCTGGTGTGCGGCTTTGCCCGCATATGGGGGTATCCAGTGGGCGTGGTCGCTAACAACGGGGTACTATTCTCGGAAAGCGCATTGAAGGGGACACACTTCGTAGAGCTATGTTCCCAACGAGGTATCCCGCTGCTTTTCTTGCAGAACATCACCGGGTTCATGGTGGGCCGCCAATACGAGAACGGCGGGATCGCCAAAGATGGGGCCAAAATGGTGATGGCCGTCTCCAACGCCGGTGTGCCCAAGTTCACCGTGGTGATTGGTGGCTCTTTCGGCGCAGGGAACTATGGGATGTGCGGGAGGGCATACGATCCCCGGTTTCTGTGGATGTGGCCCAATGCTCGAATCTCCGTCATGGGTGGACTTCAGGCGGCCTCGGTCTTGCTGACGGTCCGGCAGCAGCAGTTGCAACGGCAAGGCGGGTCACTGAGCGAGGAAGAGCAGGACGAACTGCGCCGCCCGATATTGGACAAGTACGAGGAAGAGGGGAACCCCTATTACAGCACCGCTAGATTGTGGGACGACGGCATCATAGATCCCGTTGATACTCGGGCGGTGGTGGGATTGGGCATCGCCGCGTCTCTGAACGCCCCATTCCCTGAACCGGGCCATGGCGTTTTTCGTATGTAGCCGCTCCGGCGCTAGTCCCGGTTGCAAGCGTTCAACGTTAATGGGTCATCAGATTTAACCCGGAGGATGCAGTCCGATTTTCTCCAAGATATTGGTAGCCAACCGGGGTGAGATTGCCGTCAGGGTGCAGCAGACGCTGAAAACGCTGGGCATAGCTACGGTTGCCGTATATTCGGACCCGGATGCCACCGCGCCCCACGTCTTTATGGCCGACGAAGCTTGGCCTTTGGGTGGGCAGTCTGCTGCCGAAACCTACCTGGATATGGAGAAAATCATCACCATCGCCATCCGGTGCGGGGTTGAGGCGATTCATCCGGGTTACGGCTTCTTGTCGGAAAACCCTCGGTTCGCCCGGACTTGCGCCGAGGCTGGAATCGTATTTATCGGCCCCTCTCCGGAAAGCATGGAGGCACTGGGAGATAAGATTAGTTCCAAGGAATTGGCCCAGCAATCAGGAGCGCCGGTGGTGCCCAATTCCCCGCCATGCGACCGGGTAGACGAAGCAGTGGATCGATTTCTCGCGACGTGGGGGTTCCCATTGCTGGTCAAGGCTGCCGCCGGAGGGGGTGGGCGGGGGATGAGGCTGGTTAGCAGCCTGGAAGGACTGGCTCCGGCTTTGGAGTCGGCGGGCCGGGAAGCCAAGGCCGCCTTTGGCGATCGCCGGGTTTTTCTAGAGCGGTACATCCCACGGCCCCGTCACGTGGAGATTCAAGTGCTGGCCGACGGCATGGGTAATACCCTTCATCTGCTGGAACGGGACTGCAGCATCCAGCGCCGTTACCAAAAAATCATCGAAGAAACACCGTCGCCCTTTCTAACGCCGGAATTGCGTCGCCGGATGGGGGAGGCCGCCGTGGAGGTGACTCGGTCCGCTGGGTACGTCAACGCGGGGACCGTGGAATTTTTGTTGGACTCGGAAACCCGAGAATTCTACTTTTTGGAGATGAACACCCGGTTGCAAGTGGAGCATCCCATCACCGATGAGGTGCTGGGTATCGACCTGGTCGAGTGGCAGGTTCGCATCGCTTCCGGTGAGAAGCTGAACTTGAATCAGGATGACATTCAAGCTAGAGGTCATGCGGTGGAGTGCCGCATCTATGCTGAAGACCCCTACAACGACTTCGCTCCGTCAGTGGGCACACTGGAGCGATGGCTCCCTCCCACCGGTCCCGGGTTGCGGCTGGACAGCGGGGTTGTCCAAGGGCAGACGGTCTCGACTTACTACGACCCCATGCTGGCCAAGCTGATTGCCTGGGGGCCGGACCGGGCATCGAGCTTGCACCGGATGGACCTGGCCTTGTCCCAGTTTCCCGTCTTGGGCGTGGTGACCAATATCCAGTTCTTGCGCCAAGTCATACGCCATCCGAAGTTCATGGAGGGCGATTATGACACAGGTTTCTTGAGCGTAAATTCGGAGCTAGGCCGGCCGGATTCGTCGGAAGAAGACCTCAACCTGGCCCGGGCTCTGGCGGCATGGGCTATGGACCAAGTGCCCAGCCAGCAGACAAGTATTCAGGCTGGCCCTGCGGCTGCCCAGAATAACCCCTGGCACACTGGTGGCAAACTGAGGCTACCGTGAGCCAGGGACGGTTGCGGCAGAAGTCTCCGCCTTCGGACCAGGTTTTCGATTATCGGGTGGAATCTCAGGGTGAAACCGTACGCGTGAACCTGAGCGGGAATCAGATTGAGCTGGCTGTAACGACACAGGGTGGCCAGGAAGGATGGTTCCGCACCGCCGATGGCAGCCTGCACTCCTTCGCGTGGACCTGGGTGGGAAGCTCCTTGGAGTTGTGGCTGGATGGCACCGTTTTCGTCTTTGAAAGAGTGGAACGTAGAAGGCAAGGAGAAAGGGAGTCGTTGGTTGGTGGCGCGGATATAGTGGCGCTCATGCCGGGAACTGTGGAACAGATATTGGTGCAACCGGGAGACCCCGTGGAGCGCGGTCAAACAGTAATCATTATGGAGTCCATGAAGATGGAATTGTCCGTCGCGGCCCATCGTGACGGCGTCGTTAAGCAGATCCTTGTGGGGCTGGGCCAGCAAGTAGACAAGGGCATGCGTTTGTTGGAGTTGGAAGAGCAGTAAAAAAGATTTGGCAGTAACGAGATAGGAGTACATAACATGGCAACGGTTAACACGGTTTTAGGGCCGGTCGAGGCATCGGAGCTTGGATTTACATTGAGTCACGAACACGTGCTGCTCAGCGCCGCTGGGGTTGCTCAGACTTACCCGGGATTCATCGATCACCAGGCGGTCACTGCCGAAGGTATCGTGGAGCTCAAGGCGGCTTATGACGAAGGCGTGCGGGCCATCGTGGACGTGACAACCTTCGACTTGGGCCGGGATATCGCCTTGTTGGAAGAGGTCTCACGGGGAAGTGGCGTTCATATTATAGCCTGCACCGGCAACCATCTGGCCGTTCCCAGGGACTTTACTTTTTCCACTCCCAGCGCGATCGCGCCCCATTTCATCCGGGAGATTCAAGATGGCATCGAAGGCAGCGGAATCAAAGCCGGGATAATCAAAGTGGCGAGCGACCGAGGCGGCATCACTCCACCCCAGGAAATCGTCCTGAGGGCCGCCGCCATCGCTCAGAAGGAGACCGGCGCGCGTATATCAACCCACACATGGTCCCCGGACCGGGTGGGCGATGCTCAGGTGCGTATCCTGGAGGAAGAAGGCGTGGACCTGAACCGGGTCTACGTGGGCCATAGCAATGACGACACCGACTTGGACTACCTGTTGGGACTGCTGAACAAGGGCGTTTGGTTGGGGATGGATCGCTATCCCGGTGGACGCACTTCTGAAACGCCCAACTGGGAGCGGCGGACCGAGGTAGTCAAGCAACTAATCGACGCCGGATTCGCTCAGCGGTTGATGCTCTCCCACGATAACTCGGTGCCCAGCACCAACCCCTCCAAGGAAATGGCGGAGGAAAGGAAGGACTTCAATCCCGACGGGTACCTGTTCATCACCAGGCGGGTGTTGCCTCGACTGAAAGAGCTTGGCGCCACCGATCAAGACATCAACACCATCATGGTGGAAAACCCCCGCCGCTTTTTCGGCGATGCCTAGAGGGGATGGAATAATTCTAGAATCCTGTTGGCTTCACATCGCCGATTGTATCGGAACCCGCTATACTACCCCAACTGATTAACTAGCCACATTAAGCTAGTGATTCTTTCGTTCCTAGTTTTTAAGGAGTGGTGATCGATGCAACTACTGGTAAATGGAAAAACTTACGAGGTTGACGTGGACGAGGAGACGATGCTTCTCTCCGTCCTGCGCCATGACCTGGGATTGACCGGGACAAAATACGGGTGCGGCGACGGAGATTGTGGAGCCTGCACGGTATTGGTCGATGGAGAAGCGAAGAACTCTTGCATCACGCCGGTGGATTCGGCCGCCGGAAGCGAGATTACCACCATCGAAGGCCTGGCAAATGGAGACAACCTCCATCCGGTTCAAGAGGCATTCATCAAACACACGGCTTTCCAGTGCGCATTCTGCACGCCGGGTTTCATCATGAGCACGGTAGCTTTGTTGTTACGCAACCCGGAACCCGACGATCGGCAGATCCGAGCGGCGCTTACCGGCAACATCTGCCGCTGCGGCACCTATGTGCGCATCATGCAGGCGGCCAAGTCAGCCGCCGAGCAGTCCGGCCAACAAGGAGGAAAGTAATGACGGCAGCCAGCGATATTCGTCAAGGTGCGGCCCTGGTAGTTATTGCGCCTCCCCAATGGGCCGGCGAACTGGAGCTTCGTGAGCCGCCCGGTCCCGACGCCACCATACTTATGATGGACCACCAAGGCGGCGCCACAGCCTTTTCAGGCAAAGTGGAGTACGGCCAAGGTATCCGCAGCGGCTTCTCTCTCGCCATCGCCGACGAGTTGGATCTACCCCTTGGTTCGGTCAGCGTCATCTTGGGCGATACCGCTATGGTGCCTTTTGACCGAGGGACGGTTGGCAGCTTGTCGACCATGACCCTGGGGATGCAGATACGCCGCGCTGCCGCAACGGCTAGGGGCGCGCTCGTCACTCTCGCTGCCGAGCGATGGTTGGTTGCCGAGTCCGGCTTGGCAACCAGCGAAGGCCACGTCTTCCAAACCAGCGATACAAACCAGAGAGTCTCCTACGCCGACCTTCTGGAAGGCAAAAACCTCCAACTTTCTATCCCTGATGACACGACCACCAAGCAAGCCGTGGACTTCGTCTACATGGGGAAGGACGCAACTCGCACCGACGCTTTGGCCAGGGTCACGGGCCAAGCCAAGTACTCCCACGATATCGTTGTCGATGGCATGCTCCATGGCAAGATTCTACGCCCGCCTTCTTACGGAGCCCGTCCTCAGCAGATCGACACAGCAGGATCCGAACGAATACCCGGATTTGTCATGGTGGTGCAAGAGGGTGACTTGGTCGGAGTGGTGTGCGAACGTGAAGACGCCGCCGAACAAGCTGTTGACGCGATCCGCGTTCGTTGGCAAGAGGTGCAGGAACTCCCGTCTGACTCGGACTTTCCCGGTCTACTAAAAGAGAAAGCCAAGGAGATGATTGTATTGCGAGAATCGGGTTCCCCGGCGGACGGCTTCGCTCAGGCGGACCATGTCTTGGAGGGAAATTATTTCGTTCCCCACGTCGCCAATGCTCCTATGGAGACCAGCGCCGCCGTCGCTACATGGGACGGTGGGAACTTGATCGTCTGGTCCGGTGACCGCAGCCCCTTTGGCGTGCGGGACGAACTCGCCAGTGCTTTGAACATTAGTCAAGACAACATCAGGGTCATAGCTCCTGAGGTTGGTGGTTCCTTTGGCACTAAGGGCACCGTTGAGGTAGCGCATGAAGCGGCTGTCCTTGCCAAGGCGGCGGGCCGTCCGGTTCGCGTCGTTCACAGTCGAGCGGAAGAATTCATGTGGGGCACGGTGCGGCCAGCGGCGTTCTATGAGATTCGCAGTGGGTTCAACAACGATGGAAAGATCGTAGCCTGGGAGTACACCGGCTATCACACCGGCGACCGCCCGCAGCGAGGCCAGCGGGGGGCGGATACACCTTACAACACCCCCAACGTACGTATCGCCGTGGCGGATTCGGCTTCACCCCTGAGGACAGGTTCTTATCGGTCCTTGGGGTGCGCTTCGAATCACTTCGCCCGGGAGATTCACATGGACGAGATTGCGGCCGCTCTCAAGATGGACCCGGTGGAGTTTCGGCTATTGAATCTGTCCCATCCGCGTCTGAGCAGAGTCCTCCATCAGACCGCTGAACGATTTGGCTGGGAGACTAAACGTGACGATTCGTCCATCGGTATCGGTGTCGCCATAGGCTACGACGCCGGTAGCTTCGTGGCTGAATGCGCGGAAGTCACGGTTCAAAGACGGAATGTTAGGGTGCAGCGAGTCGTCGCGGGCATCGACTGCGGGATGGTGGTCAACCCGGAAGGTGTGCGCAACCAGATGGAGGGATCCATCATCATGGGCATGGGCACTGCGCTCCGGGAGACGGTGGAATTCGGTTCCGGGCGTCTTCTGAATTCGGTCTTTAGCAAATATCGTGTGCCGCGAATCAACGATGCCCCTCAGATAGAGATTGTGATGTCCGGTGATCCCACAACCCAGTCCACCGGAGCTGGCGAGCCGGGCATAGTACCCATCGCCGCAGCCATCGGCAACGCTGTTTCCGACGTTACGAAATCCCCGGTCCGGAATCTACCCATCGTGCCGAATCTACCCTAGCTGGTGTCTTCGCGATTGTCCAAGTAGCAGTTGAATCAAGGAGAGGTGCATGGCCAGATTAGACGACATTCCCGGAGGCGAACGGGAGATGCTGAAAAGAATGGTCATGCCGGTCTTCGGCGCGACACCCTTCGTAAAAGGCAAACCGCTGTCCGAGCGCCGGGTTTCCATCCTGTCTACCGCTGCGCTGCAAAAACGCGACGACAAAGTCTTTTTGAGGGGGGAAGCCAGCTACCGCATCATTCCGGACGACACTGCTCAGGAAGACCTATTAATGTCCCACAACTCGGTCAACTTTGACCGCTCCGGATTTCAACAAGATCTCAACGTTTGCTTCCCCTTGCAACGGCTGCATGAACTGGCGGATGAGGGATTCATAGGCTCGGTTGCCGATTATCATTACACCGTCCTGGGAAGCGTGCCGCCGGATCAAAACGAAGACACTGCACGCCAGATCGCCGGCCTGATGAAACGTGAGGGCGTGGACTCTGTGCTCTTAATTCCGATTTGACCGGCATGCACGCGCGCCGTTGGCGGACTGGCCCATTACTTCGAGCAGGAAGGACTCAGCACTACCCAGATCAGCCTGATTCACCTGCACACCGAATCTATCAAGCCGCCGCGGGCGCTCTGGGTTCCCTTTGAGCTTGGGAGGCCTCTGGGTCAGCCCAATGATGAAGAATTTCAGAAGCGAGTTTTGCGGGCTTGTTTGGGTTTGCTTGATGCTGACTCGGGTCCCGTGCTGGAAGACTACCCGGAGGACATTCCTGTCGATGCCGCTCCCATTGATTTCACCGGGATGTCCTGCCCCATCGACCTACCGCCGCTGCCGTCCAACGACAGCGAGTTAACCCAGTCTTTGCTCCAAGAGATCGGACAGATCGCTCCTTGGTACGACCTAGCCGTTAATCAACGCAGCCGCACGACGGTTGGGGTAAGTAAACTCGATATCCTGGATGCGGGACGTTTCTTGATCGATTTCATCGAAGACCCTTCATCCCCCAGTCCCCGTCCTGAATTCGAGGTCGGGCCGATGTTGAAATGCACCTGCGAAGATTTAAAGGCCTTTTATTCCGAAGCGGCATCGGCGCAACCCGGCATGTCATCGAGCCTGGCGGTGGAGAACTGGCTGTGGAACGAAACCGTGCTGGGCAAGGTTCTTTGGAAGTTTAGGGAAGAGCATCTGGATTCGCCGGATACGGACACTCAGTTTCTGACCCGGCGCAATTTGGTTCCTGACCGGCAGATTCAATTTAGAGGCGCACCGGCTTTCTGACCCGTCTAGCTGCTCCAGAAAGCGGCACTTGGCCACTTTCAAACCGTGGGCATCTCTGGGCATGGCAAGAATCCCTGCCTGAGTATTTTAGGCAATCATGAACCTTGTCCCGTTGGACTATATCTTCAAACCCACCACTGGCTGAGAGATCGAGATTGCGGCCAGACTGTCCCTAGCTAGCTGCCTTGTTCGGGTCTGCGGTGGACTATGAGAGGCGTAGCGCCGACAAACCGGCGAGTATGAGGACTTTGTAGTTGGTGGCTCTGGGTTCTGCTTCGTTCACCATAATCTCTGCCTTTGGATTCGATACGGCGGACCAATCCAGGGTCGCTGCCCAGATAGTAACGGGCGTCGGCTTATCAGGTGCGGGTACGATTCTGCGCAGCGACGTAACCATATCGGGGCTAACAACCGCTGCGACCATCTGGGCCACGGCGGCGATCGGCATGGCCGTAGGCTCCCGGTTGTACATTGCAGCGGCCAGCGGCACGGTTCTCGTGCTGGTCATCCTGTATCTATTCTCACCGTACAGGCAGCAAGAGTAATAGAGTCGCGGCTACCTGCCGATGCGCTCGATCGTTCACCAGATTCCGTTTGCATCCCTTACGGGTGGTCTCGACAATCGCAGTTCTTTGATGTATCTAATTGCTGTGCAAACGGGAGAGATATCCGAGACTCAAGAGCACGGGTTGCGAAGGACACCGGCGTTACTCAACGGTGTACAATCACCCCTAGGTTCGCCGGGCAAGTCTGTGATTGGACAAGCCGTGCATCTTTCCGGTCAACCCGGTAGACATCCGGTAACAACGAACCTACATCCTAACCAAGGAACGAAAGGAATCGATGAATAGAAACGTTGAAGTTGGAAGCGTTGCCGAAGCTTATCTTGAACTGCTGGCGTCCCGGAACATCGAATATTTCTTTGGCAACGGCGGGACAGATTTTGCTCCCATCATTGAAGCCTATGCCAAGCGCGTTTCTCAAGAACAACCCCTCCCGCGCCCCATCACCGTGCCTCATGAGGTGACTGCGGTGGCGATGGCCCACGGTTACGCTATGATTACCGGCCGGCCGCAGGTGGTGATGGTGCATACAACTCCCGGTACCGCCAACGCCACATCCGGGGTAATCAACGCGTTCCGGTCAAATATACCCATGCTTTTCACCGCTGGTCGCACGCCCATCACCGAAGGTGACGCCTCGGGTGCCCGCAACCTAAATATCCACTGGGCCCAGGAATCCTTCGACCAAGGGTCAATGGTGCGAGAGTGGGTAAAGTGGGACTATGAGCTTCGCCACGGCGCTGACCTTGAAGGCGTGGTTGACCGGGCGCTGGCTATCTCCCAGTCCGAACCCGCCGGTCCGGTCTACCTCAGTCTCCCAAGAGAGATTCTGGCCGAAGGATTGGAAAGTTTCTCCTATGAAGCCCAACCAAGATTGAATAAATCGGAGGATAAGGTTCCAAGTCCGGAAGCCATCGCTCAAGTGGCCGCTTTGTTGGCCAATGCCAAGAACCCTATCGTGGTGACGAGGGCCGTCGGAAAAGATACTCGTGCGGTCCAGCCGTTGGTGGAATTGGCCGAGCTTCTGGGCATGGGCGTGATTGACGCAGGGGCTTTGTACACCAACTTTCCCAAGAGCAACTCCCTCTATGCGGGGGGCGACGTAGGGTCCAACCTCAAGGACGCAGATGTGGTGGTGGTTCTGGAGGCCGATGTCCCGTGGGCCACGCCAGGGTCCGCTCCTTCATCGGATGCCCGCATCATAGGTATCGGTGAAGACCCACTGTTCTCCAATTACCCGGTGCGGGGGTTCCACGTCGACCACAACCTGTCCGGGAGTCCTAGACTTACCCTGAGTGCTTTGGCCGATGCCGTCAAAGACATCGGCGTGGACTCTGAGGCGGTTCAGGCCCGGAAAGATAAATTGGCTGACTCCAGCCAGAGCCGGAACGACGCTGCGCTGAAGCGAGCTGAAAGTGGCAAGAACGAAACGCCAATCAGCAAGGCTTGGTTCTCCCGATGCCTGTCCGATGTATTAGATGAAGACACAATCGTGCTCAGCGAATTGGGCGTGGACCCTTCCCAGATGGAATTCAATCATCCTGGGACATTCTTCGGATCACCAGCCTCCTCCGGTCTTGGTTGGGCCTTGGGCGCTTCCCTGGGGTCCAAGCTGGCTGCCCCGGACAAAACTGTCATATGCGTTGTGGGAGATGGCTCCTACATCTTCGGGTCGGGCACCGCAACCCATATTGTATCCCAGGCGCAGGGCTTACCGGTGCTGAATATCGTATGGAACAACGGCATCTGGAACGCCGTGCAGAACGCCACCAAAGTGAGTTACGCCGATGGGTATGCGGTCCGGAGCAACGACTTTGCAGTAAGCACCCTGTCCCAGTCCTTCCAGTACGAGCTTATCTGCCAGGCCGCCGGGGGATACGCCGAGCGGGTTGATGACCCGGCGCAAATACCCGATGCGATTCAGCGGGCGTTGCATGCGGTCCAAGTTGAAAAACGGCAGGCCTTGTTGAACATCATCGGGCAGTAACTCCGTCACCTAGTAACTTCGTAGATTCTTGACATGGTTCGAGCCGCTGGATAGACTTCCGCGAGAACCTGATCGGCGTCTGAAGCGATGCTGTAAATCGGTGTATAGACCGGAGAGAGGAACAAATCTGATGGTAGAAATAAGCGGGGCGATTCAGACGACTGTATCAGATATCGCATCCAGCTACGTTAGGTCCAGGCCATGGCCCTACCGGCGCTGGATGTCATCCATCGGGATTCCGGTTCACAAAGGGTATTTCGTCGAGGACTTGCGGACCATTGAGTTGGGTTGGTGGCCGGAGCGCGAATGTAACGCGGCCTTCCTAGAGATGATGGGGTCGGAAGGTATGTCGGAGATTCGCGTAACCGAGATTCCGCCGGGAAAAACTCTCCCGTCTATGACCTTTGCTCTGGACGAGGTCGTCTACGTTATCGAAGGGAGAGGGCTTACGACCATCGCAGGAAGCGGCCCAAAGAAGACCTTCGAATGGCAAAAGCACAGCATGTTCCTCATTCCTAGGGGACACACGCATCAGTTCACCAACATGCAGGGAGATAGGCCGGTGCGGCTCCTGCACTACAACTGCCTTCCGCTGGTCATGGCCACGCTGGCCGACCCGGAGTTTTTCTTCAAAAGCAATGAGGTGGTGGACCGTCTCAGTACGGGAAAGGACGAGTTCTACTCCGCCGCCATCGCCGCTCAGATACCCGACGCAAAACTCACATGGGGCGTCAGGGACATCTGGTTCGGAAACTTCTTCCCGGATATGCGGGCCTGGGACAAGCTCGCCGCCCATACTATGAGAGGCATCGGCACAAGGGCGGTCTACGTTCAATTCCCCGGTTCGGAAATGGCCGCCCACATGTCTGTCTTCGGCGAGCGTACCTACAAGAAGGCGCATCGGCACGGGCCGGCCTTCGTCATCGTTATCCCGGACGGGGACGGATATTCCATCATGTGGGAAGAAGGTAAGGAAAAGATTGTCTTTCCCTGGCAGGAGGCCAGTCTGTTCGTGCCACCGAACCGGTGGTTCCACCAGCACTTCAATGTCGGTGAGGGATCGGCCCGGTACCTGGCGTTTCATCCGCCGGTCCAGTTCGAAGGTTGGGCCGAAAAGGTTGAAGATCGAGTCAAAGACCAGATCGAATTTCCCGACGAAGACCCCTGGATCAGACAGAAATTCGAGGAAGAGTTGGCCAAGAAGGGTAAGATTAGTGCCATGCCCGAAGAAGCCTACATAGACCCGGACTACCAGCTGCCAGCGTCGACGGAAAGCTAGGATCAAGTTGTGGCCTACTGACTCGGAATCTTCTTTCAGTAAGGAGTAGGAATCATGCAGACAGCAACTAAAGACCAACTCTGCACGTCGTTCAGTGCTGACAACGCCCCGTCGCTGCGCGTCCAACCGGGCGAGACCTTCATCATGGAGACCAACGACCGGTTCGCCACGTACGATGGCCCAGGCTCTTCAACTGAGGCGTTGGATATCCTCAAGACCATGGCTGGTCCGGTGTACATCGAAGGGGCAAAACCCGGCGATACCTTGAAGATTGAGGTACTGGACATCACTCTGCCCTTGGACTACGGCTGGATCGGGGCAACGCCGGCCCGGGGGCCACTGGGGGACCGGATCCCCGAGTTCCGCAAGGCGAAGGTGAAGATAACCAGCCAAGGAGTCGTGTTCAAGGACAAAGTCACCATGCCTCTCCGGCCCATGATTGGCCGCATCGGTCTGGCTCCTGAAGACGGGCCTCTGCCCAGCGGCGCCAAGGGAGCGTTCGGTGGAGGGATGGGCAACACCCAGATAGCCAAGGGATCCACCGTCTACCTGCCCGTTTTCCACGAAGGCGGATTGCTCACCATCGGTGACTGCCACGCCGCAATGGGTGATGGCGAAGCCACAGCTTCAGCGGTGGAATGCGCTCTCGATGCTACTTTCCGGGTAACCATCTCGGAAGACCTACAGGTAGCCCGACCTAGGGTCGAGACCGAGACTGAAGTAATGACCACCGGAGAGGGCGAGACGATGGAGGAGGCCGCCAAAGTGGCCTTGAACGCCATGGCCGACCTGATGGTCGATCGCTTGTCCATAGACTATACCGACGCCGCCATGTTGATTGCCTGTTCCGCTGACGTGCGCACCGGCATCGCCGGGCACGCACCGTTCACGATGCGGGCTGCAGTGCCCAGGTCGGTATTGTCCGTATAAGTGGCCTAGCCGGGAAACTGCACGGGGAGCCAGACCGCTGAGATAGCGTTGCTTCCCGCCTATTCTCCAACCAATCGAATCAGTAACTCCCGCAGTTCCGGCGTCTCTCGCAACGCTGCCCGCATCATGTCTATCTCGCCGGGGGACATCATC
>Ga0315336_1003481_pt1 | contig 20821 bp, 17 predicted proteins | sample ASW5metaG_FD_204512 | JGI IMG/M metagenome (GOLD analysis project Ga0315336, IMG submission 204512) | Ammonia-oxidizing marine archaeal communities from Monterey Bay, California, United States - ASW #5 | ecosystem: Environmental > Aquatic > Marine > Intertidal zone | place: USA: California... | reverse complement strand
TTAATTTTAAAGTTTCAACAATATTTTTTGCTGAAGTGCAAAGATTCAAATGTGTTAAAGGGACCATTTTTGGTTTAGAAGTTGTGCCAGAGGTATGAAGAATTAAAGCAATATCTTCTGAAACAATCAAACTACTCGCATTTAAATTCTTAGATTTATAATTTTTTTCTGATTTTAAAATAAATTTTCCAGAAGGATCTTTTTTATTAACAGATAATTTAAAAATATTAATTTGTCTTTTTTTTGCAACTGAAATCACAGAGGAATTTGAATCTTCCATTACAATTAGTGCCTTTGGTTTTAAGTCTTCTAGATAATAATCAAATTCAGATGCAGTAAATGAAGGGTTAAGAGGGGCAGATCGACAGAAACAAGCTACAGAAAGAAAAGACGTAGCCATTTCAGGACCATTATCTAATACAATAGCTATTGTATCATTCTTTTGTAAATTATTGTTATGTAAAAAATTTTTTGTCCAATCTATTTGTTTTTTTAAATCTGAAAATGTGAAAATTGGCTGATTTTCGGTTGCAATAAATACTTGATTATCATTAAAAAAATGAATTATTTCTTGTATAGTTTTCATTATATTTAACTAATTGATCTTTAAATATTTTTCAATAAAGATAATATTTTAAAAATTTATGAAAAACATTCATTGGCTTGGGGCGGGTCTTTCTTCGATTCCTGGAATTCGAAGATTAGCTTCAAATAATTTAAATTTAACTGTTTGGAACAGAACTTTATCAAAAGCTGAATATAGTATTAATCATGTTCAATCCCGAAATGTTTTAGCAAAAACATTTAAACTTAAAAATTTTACTTCTTTGCTTCAAGAAAGTGATATTGTGGTATCTCAACTACCTGCAAGTATGCATATCCAAATTGCAAAAATTTGTTTAGAAAAAAAATGTCATTTTGCATCAACAAGCTATATTTCACCTGCAATAAAAGAATTAGATCAGCAAGTTCGTGACAAAAAATTAATTTTTATCAATGAAATTGGTTTAGATCCAGGAATAGATCATTTTTTTTCTCATCTTTTAGTAGAAGAACTTCAAAAACAAAATTTAAAAAAATTCTCAGTTTCTTATAAATCCTTTTGTGGAGGGATACCTGCTATACCAAATGATTTTAAGTATAAGTTCAGTTGGTCTCCAATAGGTGTAATCAAAGCACTCAATAATCCTGCAATTTTTATTGATAATTATAAGAAGAAAATTGTAACACCATATCATGAGATAAACACATATTCTATTAATGGAGAAAAATTTGAATCATACCCAAATCGAGATTCATTACCTTATCTAAAAGAATATAATTTTCCTCCTCAATGGAACATTAAAAATTTTATAAGGGGAACTTTACGTTTGAATGGGTGGACAGATGCCTGGAAAGAAATATTTTCAATGCTTGAAAGCCCCGCAAATGATTTAGAGGAAAAAATCAAAACTAAAAGTGACGAATTATGGTCAAAATATCAATATAATAAAAATGAAAAGGATAGAGTTGTTCTTTCTGTTCAGTTAGATGCCCTTGAAAATGAAAAAATTATTTGGTCAAGTTCCTATGAATTAAATGAAATAGGATCAGGGGAAAATAGTGCCATGGCTAAACTAGTTTCCATTACACTTTCAGCAGGTATTGATTTAATTCTTGATGATAAATTAAAGGCAGGGGTACAGGCTGCTCCTTCTGATAAAAACATTATAGAATATTTTTTTAAAATATTAAAAGAACATCATATTAGTATACATAAAAGATAATGACTGCCCCTACTTTTAATTTGGGTATAATTCGTGAGTCACGAATAGATGAGAGTAGGACTCCTCTTGTGCCTAAACATATTGAAAAATTAAAAGGATCGCATGATAATATTAATATCTTTGTTCAACCTTCAACAAAAAGATGTTTTCAAGATGAAGAATATGCAAAAGCTGGTGCGATTATAATAGAAGATCTTAGTCAATGTCATTTAATTCTAGGGGTAAAAGAAATTGATACGGATATTTTAATAGAAAATAAAAGCTATTTATTTTTTTCTCATACTTCTAAAATTCAATCAGATAATTCTGCAACAGCACAGGGAACGCCTGGAATGGATAAAAAAGAATTATTAAAAAAAATTTTAGATAAAAAAATTACATTAATTGATTATGAAAATATACGTAATCAAAATGGTGCACGATATCTAGGATTTGGTCGTTTTGCTGGAATAGTTGGTTGTTATAATTCATTAGGATTATATGAGGATTTTGTAAATCACTCCAAGGTACCCCGAGCATATGAATTAAATGACTATGATCTGTTAAAAAATCAAATTCAAAATAAAAAATTTTCTAAAATGAAAATTTTAGTCACAGGTGATGGAAGAGTAGCAAGAGGAGTTCTAGAACTTCTACAATATACAAATATTTTACAAATCACTAAAGAAGATTTTTTACACACTGACTTTGATGAACCTGTTTTTTGCAATTTAGAAACAGCTGATTATGTATTGTCGGACATAGGAGATCAATTTAATTTACAACACTTTATACAAGAACCTCAAAAATATAGATCTGTTGCAGAAAAATATTTAGAAAATACAAATTTACTAATTAGTGCACATTACTGGGATCCCCTATCGCCGAAAATATTTGAAATGATGAATTTACATAAATTTTTTCAATTAAAAGTTATTGGCGATATTACTTGTGATATTAAAGGTTCCATTCCTACAACATTAAAATCTACTTCTATAGAAAATCCTTATTTTTATTTTGATAAAAAAAATTTTTCTGAGTGTTCTAAATCCATTAAAGCGTTGGCAATAATGGCTATAGATAATCTTCCTTCAGAATTGCCACGTGATTCAAGTGAAGAATTTGGTGATGGAATTTTAAAGGAAGTATTACCTTATATAATAAAAAAAGATGATCAAAGAATTTTTAATGCAACAATTACCCAAAATGGAAATTTTTTATCTAAATATTTATATTTAAAAAACTATATAACAACGTAATGAGTCAAACTAAAATTGAAAAAAATGCTCTTAAAGATGCAACAACTCAACCATTTAAAATTGTCAGTGAATACAAACCTAGTGGTGATCAACCAAACGCCATTAAACAAATAGTTGAGAGTATTCTTAAGGGGGAAAACGAGCAGGTTTTACTTGGTGTAACAGGCTCAGGCAAAACCTTTACTATGGCCAAGGTTATAGAAGAATTACAACGCCCAACGCTTATTATGGCTCCAAATAAAACTCTTGCTGCCCAATTATATGGGGAAATGAAAAGTTTATTTCCCAATAATGCAGTAGAATATTTTGTTAGTTATTATGATTATTATACTCCTGAAGCTTATGTGCCTCGCTCCGATACATATATTGAGAAAGAATCATCCATTAATGAACAAATTGATCGCTTAAGACATTCAGCAACTCGATCATTAGTAGAAAGAAGGGATGCGATAATTGTTGCTTCTGTCTCCTGTATTTATGGCATTGGATCTGTAGATGCTTATTCATCTATGTCTTTTACTTTAGAGAAAAATCAAAACATTAATCGAGATATCATCATAAGAAAATTAGTTGAACTATTATATAAAAGAAGAGACATGGACTTTAAAAGAGGTAGCTTTAGAGTCAAAGGAGATATTTTAGAAATCTTTCCTTCACACTTTGAAGACCGTTCATGGAAAATATCTATGTTTGATGATGATATTGAAACTATTACAGAAGTTGATCCTTTAACTGGTGAAAAAATTAATTCCCTAGATCGTATTCGTATATTTGCAAACTCCCATTATGTTACACCTAAACCGACTATTAAAAAAGCGCTTACACAAATTAAAGAAGATTTGCGAAAACAACTTTTTGTATTTGAAGCAGAAAAAAAATTATTAGAAAGGCAACGTCTTGACGAAAGAACAACTTTTGATTTAGAAATGATTGAGACAACAGGAAGCTGTAGTGGAATTGAAAATTATTCTCGCTATCTATCAGGAAGAAAACCTGGAGAGCCCCCTCCTACACTTTATGAATATATTCCCGAGGATGCTCTATTATTTATTGATGAGAGTCATATTACTTGTAGTCAAATATCAGGTATGTACAAAGGAGATTACTCTAGAAAATCAACACTCTCACAGTATGGATTTAGATTGCCAAGTTGTCTAGATAATAGACCCCTTAAAAGAGAAGAATGGGATGCAATGCGACCACAAACAATTTTCGTTAGTGCAACTCCAGGAGAATATGAATTAGATAAAACAGGAGGCTCTTTTGTTGAACAATTGATTCGACCTACAGGATTAGTTGATCCCCCTATAGAAATACGTTCAACTAAACATCAGATTGATAATCTTATCGATGAATGTCGTAAAACAATAAATAATGGTTATCGGGTTATGATTACAACCTTAACAAAAAAAATGTCTGAGGATCTTACGGAATATATGCATGAAGAAGGTTTTAAAGTTCGTTATTTACACTCAGATATTGATACACTGGAACGTATAGCTATTATTCGTGATCTCCGTTTAGGTGTTTTTAATATTCTAATTGGAATAAATTTATTAAGAGAAGGATTAGATATTCCTGAATGTGCTCTCATGGCAATACTTGATGCCGATAAAGAAGGATATTTACGTTCTAAAACAAGCTTAATACAAACAATAGGAAGGGCCGCTAGAAATGTAGATAGCAAAGTTATAATGTATGCCGATACAAAAACTAAAAGTATGAAAGCTGCAATACAAGAAACTGGAAGAAGAAGAACTACACAGCTAGAATATAATAAAAAAAATAATATTACACCATTAAGTATAAAAAAATCTATTGATGAAATTTTAAAAAGTACAGCAGAACAAGATCATGTGACTATTGAAATTGAGAATGTAAAACAACTAGTTGGCAAAGATCTTGAAGTTTACATAAAAACACTAGAAAAAAAGATGAATGAATTTGCAGCTAAATTAGAATTTGAAGATGCAGCTCAAATCCGTGATGAAGTTAATAGATTAAAAGCAAAGCAAATGGGATTAAGTAAAAAAGCTTTAGAGTTTAGAAAATGAATTCACATTTTATAAAATTTACTGAACAAAATAATACTGGTATTATTACACTTAATCGGCCTGATGCGTTAAACGCCCTTAATTCTGAAATGGCAGTTGATTTTTTAGAAATATTGTCAAAATGGAAAACATCTCATTATATAAAACGTGTTTTATTATTAGGAGAAGGGAAGGCTTTTTGTGCTGGAGGTGATGTAAAAAATTTATTCTCATCCTCAAATAAAAACACCCTTAAAGAAACATTCTTTCAAAAAGAATATACCTTAAATTACAATATTAATGAATTTCCTAAGGACTACCTTAGTGTTTGGAATGGTTTAGTTATGGGTGGTGGTGTCGGTTTATCTATTTATGGAAATTATCGTCTTGCAACAGAAAAAGCTAAATTTGCTATGCCTGAAACAGCAATAGGATTTTTTCCTGATGTAGGTGGCAGTTATTTTTTATCACAATTAAAAAATGGTATTGGAACATATCTAGGCTTAACAGGAAAAGTTCTTAATGTTCGTGACATGATAGACCTTGGGATAGCAACTCATTACATCCCTTCAGAAGGGCTATCCAAAACAATAGATGAATATATTAAAAAAGGAAATATAAATTCATCTAGCTACTATCCAGAAATGTCTTCTGAGATTACAGAAAATAAAAACTTTATAGAAGATACGTTTCAAAATGATTTATCAGAAATGATAAAAAAGTTAAAAAACTCAAAAAATGAATTTGGTCAAAAAATTTATCATCAATTGTTAAGTCGCTGCCCAATGAGTTTAGCAGTATCAATAAAATTAATTAATAATGCAAAATCAAAATCACTTAAAGAATGTTTAGAAATTGAATATCAACTCAGTCAACACATGGTTTATCGTAATGATTTTAATAATGGCGTCGACTCAGTTTTAGTAAGTAAAAATAATCGGCCTCAATGGAATCCCTCAACTATAGAGGAAATTAATTATGATGAAGTAAATAAAATGTTTGAACCTCATGTAAAAAAATTATACTTATAATATTTATGGCTAAAACAATCCCTCAATCTGCTAAAGTTGTCATTATTGGAGGGGGTGTTGCTGGTTGCTCTGTGGCATATCATTTATCAAAATTTGGTTGGAACGATATAGTTTTATTAGAAAGAGATCAGTTAACTTCAGGTACCACATGGCATGCAGCAGGACTAATAGGTCAGTTAGGGTCCTCAGCAACTATTACAAAACTTAGAAATTATTCTTTAAACCTATATAAAAAACTAGAAAAAGAAACCGGACTTTCTACTGGTCTAAAACAAAATGGTTCTCTTACAGTAGCTACTTCAAAAGGTCGTTTGCAGGAGCTTAAAAGGCAAGTAACGACAGCCCAATTATTTAATGTTGAAGCTAATGAAGTATCCAAAGATCAAATAAAATCTTTGTATCCCCTTATTAATACTGATGATGTTATTGGAGGAGTTCATATACCTAAAGATGGTCAAGCTGATCCAGTCGGCGTAACTAATGTTTTAGCAAAAGCTGCAAAAGAACAGGGGGCTAATTTCATTGAACACTGCTCAGTCAAAAAAATCTTAATACAAAATAAACAAATTGTTGGAGTTGAAACAGATCAAGGAAAAATTGATTGCGAATATATTGTTCTTGCTTCAGGCATGTGGTCTAGGCAAATAGCAGCAGATGTCAATGTTAGTGTGCCCCTATATCCTGATGAACATTTTTATATTTTGACTGAACCTGTAGATAAATTAGATAAAAATCTTCCTGTACTCAGAGACTACAATAATTGTCTTTATATCAAAGAAGATGCAGGAAAATTATTAGTTGGTGTATTCGAACCAAATGCAAAACCTGCTTTTATGGATACAAAAAGAGTACCAGATGATTTTTCTTTTGCGGAACTTCCAGAAGACTTTGATCATTTTGAACCTTATTTGATGAATGCAATAAACAGAATCCCAATGTTGGAAAAGACTGGTATACGTAAATTTTTTAATGGTCCAGAATCATTTACTCCTGATACAAATTATTTATTAGGAGAAACACCTGAAGTTAAAAATTTTTTTGTCTGTTGTGGTTTTAACAGTATTGGAATTGTGAGTGCTGGGGGCGCGGGAAAAGTAACAGCGGAATGGATGATGAATGGTGGAGTTAGTGAAGATATATTTAGACTTGATATAAGTCGATTTGAAAAATTTCACTCTGAAACAAAATTTATTACTGAAAGAGTAACTGAGACTCTTGGTAACTTATATGCAATGCATTGGCCTTACAAACAATTAAAGACCTCACGTAATCAAAAAATTCTTCCCTATCATGAACATTTAAAAAACAAAGGTGCATGCTTTGGTGAGGTAGCAGGTTTTGAAAGACCTATGTGGTATGCATTAGATGGAAAAAAACCGGAATATGAATATAGTTATGGGTATCAAAACTGGTACGAGTCAGCTAAGTATGAAACTTTAAATGCAAGAAAAAATGTTGCATTTTTTGATTTAACTACTTTTGCAAAATTTGAAATTGTGGGTGAAGATGCACTAACATCATTACAATATTTATGTTCTAATAATATTAAAGATATTCCTGGTGCAACAACCTACACACAAATGCTAAATGATAAAGGTGGTATTGAGGCAGATTTAACGGTTACTTGCATTACAAATAATATCTTTCGTATTGTTACAGGTTCGACGGTCAGAGAACATGATAAAAAACATATTCGTAAATTTCTTAACAAAGATTTAAATTTTAAAGATATAACCGATGATTATGCATGTTTTGGTATTTTTGGTCCAAAAAGCAGAGACTTGTTAACTAAAATAATTGGCATTGAATTTGCAAATAATCAATTTCCTTTTGGATCAGGAAAAGTTTTAAAACTTAATGAAGTATCAATCTGGTTTCAAAGACTTTCTTATGTGGGAGAATTAGGTTGGGAGCTATATATACCGATAGATCAAGCAAAAAAAATATATGAAATAATTGATAAAGAAGGAAAAAATTTTAATTTAGTACACGCTGGAGCTCATGCAATGGACATTATGCGCATGGAAAAAGGCTATCTTCATTGGGGACACGATATTTCTCCAGCTGAAAACCCATATGAAGCCGGACTTGAATTTGCCGTCAAACTTAATAGAGAATATGATTTTATTGGTAAAAAAAGTTTAATCGAAGCAAAAAATAATCAAAAAAAACAATTTGCTATGTTTACTTTAGATCAAGCTGATCCAGGTTTCCCTCTTCTTTTACATGATGAACCTATTTATTATGGAGGGAAGATTGTTGGTGAAACAACTTCTGGTAATTTTTCATTTAACTATAATAAAAATATGGCATTTGGATATATAGAATTCAGTATAGATAAAGAAGTTGCAAAAGATAATTTTTTTGAAATTGAAATAGAAAAGATTAAATATAAGGCACATCTAGAAATTAACCCATTACATGATCCAAAAAATTCTCTCATTAAATCTTAATGAGAAAAATTTTAATTTCTTTATTTTCATTAATTATTATTTCCTCTTTAATTTTATTCGCCATTAAAGATAAATTTATTATTAATAAAATATTAGCGAATATAGAAAATGATAACGGTATAAATGTAACTTTAAAAAACAATCAGAAATGGGCTTTTTTTCCTAAAATTTCATATCAAAATTATTTATCTCTTGATGATACAAACAACAACTTGGTTATTGAAAACGGTGAAATTAATATTACTAGAGATTTTTGGTTAAATTCTCCTTTTATAATTAGATTTGAGTCATCATCAATCCTTTATAAAGGAGTTAATTTTAGAAATTCTAAAATAGAATCAGAATATAATAAAAATTTTGTAAATCTTAATAAGTTTACTGCGAAAGTCTTAGATGGCAATATAGATCTAAATGGATATTTATATCTAAAAAAGAAAAAAGATATTTATCTGCAGGGAACTTATAAAAATATTTCTCTTAATCAAATTTTAAAACAATTAAATATTGCTAATTGGGACAGAGTCAAAATAAAACTTTCATCTCCAAATTTTAAAATAAATTCAATCTATGATTCACCTAAACAAATTATAGAAAATTTAAATGGAGAAATGGATATTATAGGATCAATATTTTTTATCTCAACTCAAGAAGAGCGCTTTGGAGCAGCCTTCTTATCTCTTTTTGCAGATAAAATACCAAATATGACTTCTCTTAGTAACTCTATTAGTTACTTATTAGATAAATTTGCAGATATCACTTCAAATATTTCTGGTAAAATTATTATCAATCAAGGAATTTTGACGACTGAAAAATTATTAATAGATAACAAAAATGAGAAAGCTATGATTTCAGCAAGTTTGAACTTAAATACAAATATTATTGATGGCAAAATAGATTTATATGAAAATGATATAGTTTTTTTAACAGCACAACTTAAAGGAAATCTAGAAAACCCTAAGATACTAATAGGAGGAGAAGTTTTTGCTAAAGATGGAGATACCAAACCCAAAAATATTAAAAAAATATTTGAAGAAGGAATACAATCTCTTATTAATAATCTCATAAGTCAATGACTAGTTTACTTTCTACAATTATTGGTGTTTTTGGATATATACTTATAGGCTTTATTATTAAAAAAATTAATATTATTCCTAGTCAATTTTCCAAAATTTATAATTATGTTAGTTTTAATGTATTCCTTCCTCTTGCATTAATTACAAATTTTTGGACAATTACATTCCCTGAATTAATAGTACATCAATTAATATTAGCATTTTTTGGAGCAGGAATTATTATTTTTTTAATTGGGTTTTTTTTTAGTAAAAAATTTTTGAATTTTCCAACAGATGACAGTGCGCTATTTGGATTAGCCGCTTGTTTTGGTAATTCTGTAGCATTTGGAATTCCACTAATGTACTCTGTTTTGGGACCTATCGATTCCATGCCTTACATGATATTAGTTTTATTTCATGGATTTATTCATTTTACCTACACAACATTAATTATAGAAGGTTATAGAAATCGCACTTATTCAATTTTTAAAATGCTTGTTAAAACAATTACTGGATTAGCAAAAAATATTGTTTTATTTGCAATGTTTTTAGGGATAGTGTTAAATTATTCACAAATTCCTTTTCCTGCTTCTCTAGAAACTCTTCTGACCCCAATCACAAATATTGCCTTGCCAGCGGTTTTAATATCACTTGGTCTTTCTTTAGCAGGATTTAAAATTATTAGTGAAACTTCGCACTCACTTGTCTTAACTACTTTAAAAAATTTTATTCATCCTCTTATTGCTTTTGTAATAGCAAAATATATTTTTTCTATGCCCTCTCTTCTAACTTTTATTGTTACTATGGCTGCAGCTCTTCCTAGTGGATCACAAACATATTATTTTAGTTACCGTTATAATTCTCTTCAAAAAATCATATCTGCTAACATTGTGCTCAGTACATTTGTTAGTTTCTTTACCTTATCATTCTTAATTGTAATCTTTGGATACTAAGCTGACTTAGAAAGATACTGTTCCATTAATTTTTTTTTGTCTTTTGTGACTTGATTGTTAGGAAAAATTTCTAACATTTGTTCATAAATTTTTATTGCTTTCTTATATTGCTGTAGATGCATAAAAATTAATCCCATTCCATCCATTGCACCAAAATGACGAGGTTCAAGTTTCAATGTTTCATTAATGTCATACATGGATTTATCAAAATCTCCCATCATATAATATGCTGTAGCCCTTTTATTCCACGCTTCAGCAAAATTAGGTTTTTTTTCTATTACTCTAGTAAAAAAAGCAATGGACATTATAAAATCACGTGTTCGCATTGACTCCATTCCTCTATAGAAATCCGCTTCAATTTTAATATCATTTGTCTCATGCCAGATATTCCAAATCTTCCTAGTAATTTGATTGATTTGACTATCATTCGTTGAATTATAAAGTTCCTGGAATAGATTAGGTAAGCGAGCATCAGACTGATCACTTTTGACAGGAAAAACTATAAACAAAAATACTAAAATTAAATTAATGTATTTCATTAATAATGATTTTATTAAAATTTTCACTCATCATAAAAGAATAATATAGTACAAATTTATTAAAAAAGGATACAAGAAATATTACGATGATAGATCTATACACATGGGCAACACCTAATGGACGTAAAATTAGTATTTTATTGGAAGAAATAAATACACCCTATTCAGTTCACCCTGTTAATATTATTGAAAATGAACAATTCTCAGATGAATTTTCACGAATCGCACCTAGCAATAAAATACCAGCTATCATTGATCGTGATAATGGACAGTGTATTTTTGAATCAGGGGCCATAATGATGTATTTAGCCAAAAAGCACAATCAGTTTTTGTCACAAAAGCACTATTGGCAAATAATGGAATGGTTAATTTTTCAATTATCTCAAGTAGGTCCAGTTTTAGGTCAAGCTCATCAATTTTTATATTACCACCCCAATCAAAGTGAATTTGTTAAAAAAAAATATATTGATTATACAAAACGAATTTATCAAACATTAAATGAGCGTCTAAAAGATAATGAATATTTAGGAGTTGAATATTCTATTGCTGATATAGCTACTTGGCCTTGGATAGCAAGGTTTGAACGTCACCGAATTAACATCTCTGATTATCCAGAAGTATTTAATTGGTATAAATTGATTCGAGAAAGACCTGCAGTAATTAAAGGTTACAATGTAATTGGTAAAAAAGAAGATATCCCTATTTAATTAAAAAACTAACGCAGAAATTTTCCATAAAGTATAGATATAATAATCTAAAATTTAAAATTCTATAGCTCTTTAGCATTTTAGCACTTTAAATCATCACTATATTGACTTATCTTCTATTCATTTTTGATACTTATTTAGTATATAGTTTTTGTATAATGACAAATAACAATGATAAAATAAAAATATATTATCAATTTGCAACTGCAAAAAGAAAAGCTGATAATGGAAAAGCTGAAGTTATAAAAAGAAAAAATTTTTTAAAAAATCATATTAGTTTAAATACCGAAATAACCCTTGGTATTCCTTCACGAGGCCCTGGCTCAATAGAAACAGAATATGATGAGGCTATTGCTATTCCAAATGTTGTAAGATCAATCATCAAAGCAGAAAAAAATGGTTTTGATGTAGCTATCATAAGTTGTTTTTCTGATCCTGGATTAGATGCTTGTAGAGAAAAAGTTAAAATACCAGTAATTGGTTCAGGTGAAAATGCCATGCTTTTAGCCAGTCAATTAGGAAATAATTTTTCTATTTTATCTCCTCTTGAAACAAACATCGCAAACTTCAATAAAAAAATACTTTCGATGGGTTTAGAAAAAAAATATTGTAGTACACGAGCAATTGGAATGTCAGTTTTAGACCTAGCTAAGAACAAGAAAAAGGCATTGAAAAAATTAACTGCTGTAGCTTTAAAAACTACTAAAGAAGATAATGCTGATGTGTTAATTCTAGGATGCATGAGTATGGCTTTTCATGATATTACTTTAGAAATTCAAAATAAATTAAATATACCGGTAATTAATCCAGTAAAAGCAAGTTTGTTATGCGCTGAAGGTCTTGTAAAAATGGGAATCAGCCACAGTAAAATTGCCTTTCCTACACCATCAATAAAAAAAATCTATTAGCATATTGGTACATGTTTACTAATAATCATCGCTGAAATGACAATTTTTTAATTTTATTTAATCAAAGAAGATGTAAAGTAGAGAGATAAAAAATGTCAATTGTTTATTTAATCCCAGGTAATCTATCTTCGTCTAATTATGGTGTTAAAGAAATTAAAAGACGTGAAAACTTATTAAAAAAATGGTCATACGGTCCTTCAAAAATAAAAGTTTTTGATGTACCTAATGGAGGAAGTTCAATTGAATCAACTTATGAAGAAGTTGCTTCCATAATTCCTGCTGTTGATAGATTAACAGAATTAACAAATTTTGAAAAAATAGATGGAGCAATAATAGGCTGTTTTGGTGATCCTGGACTAGATGTTTTTAGAGAAATGTTTGATTTCCCAATTGTTGGACCAGCTCAATCAACAATGCATACTGCATGTCAGCTTGGTCATAAATTTTCACTTATAACAATTTTTGATTCTATGATTCATATGGGTCATAAACAAGTTCATGAATATGGACTTTCTCACCATCTATCTTCTGTTAGAGCAATAAACATTCCTGTGCTTGAACTTTTAAATGACCTAGATTTTACTTTTAATAAACTTAAAAAACTTGGGAAAAAAATTGTTAAAGAAGATAGAGCGGATTCAATTCTTTTTGGCTGTATGACTATGTCTTTTGCTGGCCTAGAAAAAAAACTAGAGAAAGAAATAGGTATTCCTGTCCTGAATGCTGGAAGAGTTGCATTAAAAACACTTGAATCTTTGATTTCAATGAAAATAAGCCACAGTGAGACTGCTTACCCTTATCCAGAAAAGTTAAAAAATATTAAAAAAAATAAAATAAAAATATCTAAATAATTTTATACAAAATGACAGGCAGCTTTTTGGTTTTTCTCATTTTTGTTTTCCAATAAAGGGATAGTATTAAAACAAATTTCTTTCGACATAGGACATCTTTCAGCAAATTTACATCCGCTATATTCTGCTGTGGCATCAGGAATATTTCCTTTAATGGGTAGTGGTTCGTGCGATTGATTAACATGTGGTACAGGAACAGCTGATACAAGAGCTTTTGTATATGGATGCAATGGATTTTTAACAACCTCATCTGTTGGCCCATCTTCAACTATACTGCCTAAGTACATCACTATAGTTCTTTCACAGACATATTTAACAAGAGCAAGATCGTGAGAAATATATATTGCAGTAAAGTTTATTTTTTTCTTAGCTTCATTAAAAGCATTCAAAATTCCTGCCCTTACACTAACATCCAACATAGATACCGGTTCATCAGCAACAACAAAAAGAGGATTAATAATCAAAGCTCTAGCTAGAACTACTCTTTGAAGCTGACCACCTGATAATTCATGGGGATATTTACCTAAATATTCACTAACATTGCCTAACTTAACTAAATTCATAACATTTGCTAATAGTGAATTATGTTGATCAGCTGGAAAATCTAGGGATCTTAAAGGCTCTAAAAGGATATTTTTAATTGTAAATCTTGGATTTAAAGCATCGTATGGGTTTTGAAAAATCAATTGAACATTTTTTTTAAATTCTTTAATTTGCTTACCTTCGTAATTATTTATATCTTTTGATAAGAAATAAATATTGCCTTTTGATGGCTCAAGTAGATTTAAAATTAATTTACCTAAAGTTGTTTTTCCACAACCAGACTCACCTAAAATACCAACTGTTTCTCCTGAAAAAATTTTAAAAGATACGTTTTCAACTGCTTTTACCAAAGGTTTTATTCCAGCAAACAATTCCTTTATATTTCTTGATATATCATAAAATTTACTAACATTTTGCAATTCAAGTATTGGTTTTGAATTAGACATTGTTTACCCAAGTAGAAGCTTGACTTGCTTTTATTCTTATTTGCTCAGATTCATTTTCTCTCCAACAAGAAACTTGATGTTGATCAGAGAGTTTAAATTTTTCTGGCTTATTATTACATTGAACTTGAGAAAATGGACACCTCATTTTAAATCTACAACCAGTAGGAGGATTTAATAAATTAGGTGGAGAACCTTCAATAGGAACTAAAAAATCACTTTTTTTACTTAACAAATCTGGGAAAGCATTATTTAAACCCATAGTATAGGGGTGAAGTGGCCTTTCTAGTACAGATTGTACTTTTCCCATTTCAATAATTTCACCTGCATACATCACAGCAACTTTTTGGCAAGTATATGCTATTACTGAAATATCGTGAGTAACTAATATAATTGATAAGTTTAAACTTTTTTTAAGCTTATCAAATAAATCTAATATTTGTCTTTGCACTATAACATCCAATGCAGTTACAGGCTCATCAGCAATAACAATTTTTGGATCTAAAGCTATAGCCATAGCTATAGCTACTCTTTGTTTCATTCCTCCACTAAATTGATGAGGATAATCTCTTAATCTTTTATCGTCAATACCTACAAGATCAAAAAGATAGCTTGATTTTTCATCAGCTTTTTTTTGATTGAAACCGCCCCGTATCATTAAGACTTCCCTCATTTGATCTCTAATTTTGTAAACTGGATCTAATGAATTCATTGCACTCTGAGGTATAAAGGAAATTTCTTTCCATTTAACATTTTGAGCTTTAGTTTTATTCTTAGGATCTAAAATATTAATGTCCTTATATAAAATTTCTCCAGAAATAATTTTTGCTGTTGGTGCGATTACTCCGGTAATCGATCTAGCTAACGTTGTTTTGCCACAACCAGATTCTCCAACTATTCCAAGCAGCTCTCCTTCTTTTAAACTTAAAGAAACATCCTCAACGGCTTTTGTTGCTCCTTGAGATCCAAAATAATGCACATTTAAATTATTGATAGATAAAAGATTCATTTAATTCTTTATCCTTGGGAATAGTATTTCTTCATATCCACGGCTAATAAAAAAACCTGCTACAACCATTAACACAATGCAAACACCAGGCGGTATAAACCAAAAATATGCACCTAAAGAAAGTGCTTGTGAACTATATGCATCTTGCAACATATAGCCCCATGAAATCACATCCGATGGACCAAAACCTAAAAAACTAATGCTTGCCTCAGTAAGTATTGCCCAGCCAATTGCAATTGAACCATATAAAAAAGATAGGGGTAGAATATTTGGACCAATATGTACAAAAATGATTCGTAGGTTGCTGCAGCCAGAAACTTTTGCTGATTCTATATATGCTCTTTCTCGAAGACTTAAAACCTGACTTCTTATAACTCTTCCTGAATTAGGCCAAAGTAATATTGAAATTGCAATAACAACATTCCATGAACTTGGGCCTAAAAAAGCTGCAAGAACAATTACAAAAGGCAAAAATGGTATACCTAAAGCAATATCTGCTAATCTCATAATTAGGTTGTCTACCCACCCTCCAAAATAGCCAGATATTAAACCTACTATTGTTCCAAGTATAGCTACTGCTAAAGCTGCTGTTAAACCCACATATAATGCATTTCTTGAGCCATGAACTAACTGAGAAAAAATATCTCTTCCATTAGAAGTTGTGCCTAATAGAAATTCACGACCTGGGTCTATGTTTCGAGCAAGTCCGCTACTATTAAATAAAATTCTCAGAGGATCATTAGGTGCGATTAAATCAGCAAAAATAGCAATAATAATAAAAAATAAATATATTAATACTCCGGTTAAGGCATATGGATCTTTTTTTAAAACATTAAATAAATTTTTTATCATAATATAATTGTTAATTCCTCGTTTTATAACTAACTCTTGGATCTAAAAATAAATATAAAATATCAGCTACAAAATTCATAAAAATTAAAATTGCCGCTAGAAATAAAAAAGTGCCTTGGGCTAAAGGATAATCACTTGCTGATACTGCAAAAACTAGCATTCTACCTAAACCTGGCCAACTAAAGACAGTTTCTATAACTACATTGCCGCCAAAAGCAAAACCAACACCAAGTGTAAAAGCAGTTGCAACAGGCAACAAAGCATTTCTTGCTGCATGTTTAATCACTATTGTCCAACTTGACAGTCCTTTCATTTTAGACATAAAAATAAAATCTTCTTGCATGACTTCTAGCATGTTTGATCTCATTAATAATAATGGCAGTCCCTGAAGGTAAACTGCTAAAACTAAAGAAGGTAAAATTAAATGATGATAAAATTGAGGATCTAATAATTTATCTAATGTACTGTAGTATATATCTCCAGGCGCACTTGTTCCTCCTGCAGGAAAAATATCTAATTGGAAACTCAACAAAGCTAATGCTATCATACCCAGCCAAAATTCAGGTGCAGAGCGTGTAGCTAATACAATAGGAATTCCTACTCCCTCTACCCAAGTTGCTCTTTTCCACGCTAAGTATGCTCCACCAATAATTCCAAAAACATACGCTATCATTAAAGAAAATAAAGTTAGAATAATTGAATTAGGAAGTACCTCTAAAATCATACCGATTACAGGTTTATTATAAGCAAACGACAGACCCAAATTGCCCTGCAAAGTATTAGTTACAAAAAGAAAGTATTGTTCAAATAACGATTTATCTAAACCAAATTTTTTAACAAGTAAATCGTGCTGTTCTTCAGTAAATGTTGTTCCAATAAATGCCGTGAGCGGCGATCCCGGCATTAGTCTGAACATAAAGAAAATTATTGTTGCTACAGCCCATAAAACAAAGAGCATGTAGAGAAACCTTCTTATAATTGACCATATATCGAACAACGCCGCTCACATAGTTAATAAGTTAATTAGGATATTGCTCTGATACACCATCAGGATAATGCAATTTTCCACCCTTGATTTTATATCCACCTTCTTCAAGAATTTGTTTTGCAAGATCTATTCCGGTTTCAAAATTTTCAATACCTTCTTTATGATAGTAGCTCAAGGCAGGCGAAACATGTGAGCCCGCTCTTACAGCATTACCATTCCAAGCTGCATTAACCATCATATCTCTATCAATTGATAATGACAAAGCTCTCCTTAAATGAACATCATTAAAAGGAGCTCGACGATGATTAAAAGCTAAGTATTGGAATCCTATATCAACAGATTTTCTTAAAGTTATATCTCCATCTTTAGCAGTGATATCTTCAAGTACTGTTGGATCTCCAGTATAGTAACTTATAAAATTGATTTCACCTTTGCGAAACATTCCTAAAGCTGCTTCAACGTTTGGTATTTCTTTCACTATCCATCTTTCAATCTTAGGTGGATTAAAGTGATCTGTATTAGCAGTAAGGACAACTTGTTCACGTGGGCGCCAATCTACAAACTTGAAAGGACCTGATCCTATTCTCTTTTCTTCAAGAATAGTTTCAGCATTATTGCCAGTTCCTTTAAGAGCGTCTAAAAGTGGTCCGTAATAATGTTTTGGAACAAGATTTAACTTTGCTAAAGTAGAAGTTAAAAAAGCAGCATTAGCTGATTCTAAATGAAATCTAACAGTACCGCCCCCTAAATCTTCCATAGATGTTATATTTTTTACAAATCGAGCATACATAGGGATCATTTCTATATCCTGCGTAGCTGAAAAAGAAAAAATAACATCCTCAGTAGTAACAGGATTTCCATCATGCCATTTCATACCAGGTCTAAGTGTTACATCAATAGTTTTTTCATCAACCCAATTGTAGCTCTCTGCAGCCCATGGTACTGGTACACCATCCGATCCAATCCTTAACATTCTATCCCAAATATTCTCTGTAATCCAAGAATCAGTTCCTCCTGAAATAAAGAAAGGATTAATAGCTTGAATTTCATCAGGGCTTTGCGCAATAAGGTCTTTATTGCCCCCAATTGGCTCGATATTTAAGTAAGTCCAAATGTTTTTTATTCCCATGCCTGCTTGCTCAATAGCCGTTCCATCCTTAAATTGTGTATTATCATAAGCATAATTCATCAAAGGATGTACTAGATAAGCATTAACCGCTGCATCAGCTAAGTGTTGCTGGGCTTGATCAATAAGAACTTTTCTTTTTACAGGATCCATTGTTCTGCGTGACTCATCAGCAATTGCATCATAAGCTGGATCAAGATAGCCTATGAAATTATAGCCTTTAGGCGCTGTAGTAGTATGGAATAAATTTACTGTAAATTCATCTGGATCACTTCTTTCTGGTCTACTGACCATTTGCCACATGGTAACATCCCAACTATCTTCATCACTACTTTCGCCACCTCGTTTGTACCAAATTTGATCAGCCATTTGAGGCCAAGGAACTGCTTTCACTTCTACTTCTAAACCAAGATCCTCCCAAGTTTGAGCAATTAACAACGCAGCTGTATGTGCAGCTGGTGCTGCTCCTTGTTCTCTAGCCCATAATGTTAATTTTCTAACTTCTTCAGCAGATGAAAAAGTAGGATACAAAACAAACAAGAGGAAATATAGAGCAGTCGTTGCTATAAACTTTATATTTTTTAAAATCATTTTATTCCTCCATTTTATAATTAAAGTTTTTAAAACTAATATATAAAACACATATAATGGTATTATAACAGGGAAAAAATAAACATACTTGTGATGATAAATTGTCATCACTAATAAAATATTATAATTTTAGATATTATTTAATTTTAATGTTTGATTTTGCTATTATTTTTGTATCTTCTTGCGCTTCATGTGCTTTAAATGTTTCATCAAAACTAAATGAATTGATTTCAGGGTGAATAAGATTGTCCTTTTTTAATAAATCGGTAACAAAATCAGCACATTTAATTAAAAAACTGTTTCTATGCAAAAAAGCCTGCACAATCTTTATATTAATACCTTTTGGCGCATACATATAATATGGAAAAACTGGGTTTGGGTTAGATGAACAAGAATACGTAGCCAACGTTGCATTTGGCCTTAGTATTTTGGGAATTAGATTAACATTGAAACCAAAATCTACCTCTATACAACGATCTACTAAATTACCTTTTGTAAACTCAATTATTTGTTTTACAATTTCATCTTCAGTCAATTGTCTATAATTTAATATAAGATCGGCTCCAATATTTTTACAAATTTCTTTTTTAATATCACTGCTAACTGTAGTAATTACTTTTGCTCCAGAGAGTTTTGCAAACTGAATAGCATAATGACTCACTGATCCAGCTCCGCCAGTAATAAAAAAAATTTGATTTTCAGGATTGTTATCTGAAAATACTGAGTAATATGCAGTAGCTACTGGAACTCCTAAACATGATGTAACTGATGCTGTTGTTTCTTTTGGTAATTCAACTACATTCTCTATGTTAGTAAGAAAATATTCAGCACATGTACCGAACTGAGCATCTTTAGAGCCACCAAAAACCCAAACCATTTTATTAAGAAAATTTTTTTCAACTGACTTTCCAATTTCAACAATTTGGCCTGCGCCATCAGTGTGTGGGATAATGAATTCTTTATCTAAAGAAGCGCCCAGCCATCCAGATCTTTTTTTAGTGTCAGCTGGATTTACACTTGAATATTGCATTTTTAATAAAACATCATTTTCTTTTATTTTAGGCATTTCAAAATTGCCTACTTTTAATACTTCGGAAGCAATTCCTGTTTGCGTATAATAAATGGCCTTCATCATAAAATTATTAATATATGGTAAATAATAAAAAAAAATATAACAGAAAAAAATTATGATGACTTTTTATCAGCACAAATTTGACTTTTTTTATCTTTGCAGAATTTATTAACTAAGTTATAAAATATGAGTGGATACTTCAATATTAGAAAATGTAGATATAAATGTGGCATGGGAACTAGTGGAAAAGTTTTCTACGATGCCCCGATGGAAACCTGAAGATGTAAATAAAGGTGCTGATTTAATTATAGATAAACTTAAAGAATATGGTGTAAATCATGAAGTATTAACACCGAGTTTATACTTAAGCATACCCTTTGAGGCGAGTGTGAAAATAGAGGATGGCACAATTATGCATGCCAAGCCACCTTCTTATAGTAAAAATTGTATTGATGGCTTAAATGCGCCATTACATTATGTTCCAGCACATTACTCCAAAGATATTGATAATCTTTTCGATAGGTCTCAAGATAAAGAGGCATCATCCCCTGACAAGGTTCGTGGTAAAATAGTTATATCAGAAGGCTTTTCATTTCCTGGAAAAATCCAAGATTTTGAAAAAGCAGGAGCGGTGGGAGTAATAGCAGTTAATCCGGGTGCCGATGC
>Ga0315336_1003479_pt1 | contig 20839 bp, 15 predicted proteins | sample ASW5metaG_FD_204512 | JGI IMG/M metagenome (GOLD analysis project Ga0315336, IMG submission 204512) | Ammonia-oxidizing marine archaeal communities from Monterey Bay, California, United States - ASW #5 | ecosystem: Environmental > Aquatic > Marine > Intertidal zone | place: USA: California... | reverse complement strand
CGCTGTTGGTGTCCAATATCGGTTCGAAGATATACGGGGTGATTTTGATGAAGAATCTAACCGGGAGAACTATTTATTTCTTATTGGTGGTCCAGACTTTTCTGGAAAACGTAACGTCTGGGCCTTGTTTGCTGAGGTTAGCATTCCTGTTAATAACAAGCTCGACCTACAACTGGCTTTACGTCACGAACGTTACGGGAGCGGAGAGAGGTCGAGTAATCCTAAGATTTCTGCTTCATGGCGCCCAGAAAACTGGCTGTCTCTGCGCGCATCTTTCGGTACTGCTTTTCGTGCGCCCAGCGTGTTCCAGTCCTTTTCATCTCAGACTGTACTGGAAGACATTTATGATCCTATAACCCGTTCCCTTGTTTTTAGGGGTGTGCGTACAACGGGCACCCAAGACCTGGCTTCTGAAAGGGCAGATGTCTATAACTTTGGCACTACTTTGACTCTAATTGAAGGTCTTGCAGTCCTCGTTGACTATTGGCGTATTGGGCACAGTGGGATCATCGTTAAGGAAAATGCTCAGCGTATTATTGATGCTAATCCATTTGATCCGAGAATTAACCGTGAAGCTGGCGAAATTCTGCGTATTAATACAAATTATATTAATGCTAGTGCTGTGGAGACCGACGGCTTAGACGTTAGTTTAAATTACAATTTTCCTGACATGCACTTAGGTGACTTTGCGTTAGTGACCGAAGCTACGTATATAAACAAATATGCTATCCAGGAAACGATTGAAGCTTCAAAGCGTGACGTGGCTGGCAGTCGTAATTTCCGTACTTTTGCAAGATCTCTGCCCCACTGGCGAACTAATATTGGGATGTCCTGGACGAAAAATCGTAATAGTGTAAATGCTTTCGTTCATTATATTGCCGGGTACCATGACGATCAGAACAACTTACCGGTAGCTAACCATATTACGGTTGATATGCAATATAGTTTCCAGTTGTCATCGCTGCAGCCTCAATCAGAGTACAGTTCGCGGTTAGTGTTGGGTGTGATAAACATGTTCGATAGAGATCCCCCAGATGTAATAACTAACGTTGGCTACGATTCTAAGGTTCACGATCCTCGCGGGCGTCTAGTCTACGTCAGGCTTAGGTTTGGTTTCTAAGTCGTGTTTCCGAATATTCCGAATCTGGCCTACAATGGGTTACACAGCGCATGGGTCATAGTCCTGCGCTAGCTGCCAAGATTTTTTCCTATGTAAGATGCCCGTAGCGACTATTGGCATGTCTATAGTGAAGGAAACACATTTGTTGTACATGGTGACTCCCCTTTCTGGAGTCTATAGCTGTATCATAGGCAAGTAATAACTCTCCAAGTAAGAAAAAACGGGAGCATTCCGTGGGAAACACAATGTACGACAAGATTTGGAAGGCTCATGTAGTCCTTGAGCATGAATCCGGTGACTGTATTCTTTATATTGATAGGCACTTACTTCAGGAGGTATCTAGTCCTCAGGCGTTTCAAGGATTGAGAGATGCTCACCGCACAGCACGGCGACCTGCTGCTTCGCTGGCAACCCCCGACCACGCCATGCCGACGTTACCTAGTCGTCTTGAACGTATTGATGATCCAGAGGCCCGTGTGCAATTGGATAAACTTGTTGAATACACTGATGATTTCGATGTTCCATACATTCCACTGTCGGATCGACGCCAAGGAATCGTGCACGTGGTGGGCCCAGAACAAGGTTTTACCCTTCCAGGAACAACGCTGGTGTGTGGGGACTCCCATACCTCGACCCATGGTGCTTTGGGAGCCCTAGCTTTTGGTGTTGGGACTTCTGAAATTGAACACGTTTTAGCCACTCAATGTCACATTATGAAGAAGTCAAAGTCCATGAGGGTTTTTGTGGATGGGGCTTTGCCTATTGGAGTCACAGCCAAAGATTTGGCTCTGGCGGTGATTGCTGAGATAGGTACGGCTGGTGGCACCGGATATGCGCTTGAATATACTGGACCAACAGTCTCTGCTTTGTCTATGGAAGGACGCATGACTCTTTGCAATCTGACAATCGAAGCGGGAGCCCGTTCTGGTATGATAGCCCCCGATGACACCACCTTTAATTACATCAGGAATCGTCCCTACGCTCCGAAGCCTGAACAGTGGGCAGCCGCAGTTGCATATTGGAAGACTCTGTCGTCAGATTCTAACGCCGTTTTCGACAAAGAAGTTCATATAGATGGGGCTGCTATAGCTCCTCGGGTTACTTGGGGTACCAGTCCTGAAGATTCTCTTCCCATAACATGTTCTGTTCCAAGTCCCGCCGATTACAGTGATCCCAATAAGAAGTCCGCTGTGGAAAAGTCTCTAACCTACATGGACCTGCAACCAGGAACACCACTCAACAAAATCAAAATTGACCGGGTGTTTATTGGTTCTTGCACAAACTCCCGTATAGAAGATCTTCGCGCTGCCGCTCAAATTGCCGAGGGACGCAAGGTTGCATCTCATGTTCAGGCCATGGTGGTTCCTGGCTCTGGCCTAGTTAAAGCTCAAGCGGAGGAAGAGGGTCTGCACGCGATTTTTATTGAAGCAGGTTTTGAATGGCGGGAGCCTGGTTGCTCGATGTGTGTAGCAATCAATCCTGACCGTTTAGAGCCGGGGGAGCGTTGTGCTTCGACTTCCAATCGCAATTTTGAAGGCCGTCAGGGACGTGGGGGCCGGACTCACCTCCTTAGTCCGGGTATGGCGGCTGCAGCTGCCGTCAAGGGCTGCCTTTACGACGTTCGGGAGTTGCAATAGAACCTTCCGTTTCTACTGGCGGACTAAGCGGCCATGCGCAGCGTTGATTCAATGGTTTCTGTTAGAAAAATACCATTGCTATTTGCGGGGAAATGTAGTCTGCAGCTTAGCAAACTTATCAATGCTTTGAATGAGACTTTACAAGTTAGCAAGCCCTCATATTCTAGCGCAGCTTCTCTACACAGAACCTGGTCATCATGCACGAACGCGATCACCATTTATCTTCTACGTTACTGCCGGGTATGATGTTGAGAAGCATTTTAGGAACGTATGCTGATAATGGGCATGATAATTTTTAGACCACTAAAACCACCAAAGGAGTCAGATTAGCATGAGTGATGTGATTGAATTAAGAACGGACGATGACCACATAATTGAAGCCTACAAATCTATGCCTAGCGGAGATCCAAAAGGGGCTGTTATCGTCATTCATGAGATCTTTGGCATTTCGAGCCACATCAAGAGAGTGACAGACGAATATGCTGCTGATGGATATATTTCTATTGCGCCAGCTTTCTTTGATCGTATTGAAAAGAACCTGGTTATCGGGTATTCCGAGTTCGATAGGGGCCGCAATCTAGCTGGACAACTTACCGATGATATGATTGTCAATGACATCAATGCCGCAGCCGATGCGGTGCGCGGTGCTGGGAAAGTTGGGTTGGTAGGTTATTGTTGGGGCGGATCTGCAGTGTTTCTTGGATGCTGTCGCTCAAATGTAGACTGTGGTTCAGCCTACTATGGTTCTCGCATTATACAATACAGTCCTCAGATGCGACCGAAGGTGCCTGTGGCATATCACTATGGAGAAACCGATCATTCCTTGCCCATGGATGCTGTTCAAAAAATCATACAGGAACAATCGGAAGGTGAACATCATATCTACGAAGGAGCCGACCACGGGTTTAATTGTGATGAGCGGCCACAATTCCACACAGACGCATCGCGCCTCGCCAGGGAACGTACCCTCGATTTCTTCTCCAAACACCTAACCTGAGGCGTTCGTCAGACACCGCATCTGTATTGGTTGTAGCATTGACCGACTAAAACATTGTTGGCGATGGCTCAATCTCATTTTGTGCGATTGTCTGTATTTGTATTATATGTGTTTTGTACAAGTTGATTTATGGAGCTAGGGAGGGAGCCTATTATTGATTACGAGGTTACGACCTTAGCTATTGTCGCACTGGCTTTTTTTCTCGGCGGCCTTGCTAAGGGTACTTTCGGTTTTGGCATGCCGTTTATGGCGGTGCCTGTCTTGGTAAGTGTGTTTCCCTTACAGGTGGCTATTGCTATGATGGTGGTGCCTACTATTACTGCCAATCTTCAGTTAGCTTGGAGCGGTGGCAGAATTACTCTTCACCTAAAAAGGTTTATGGGGTTGTTGATCCCCATGCTGCTGATTATTCCATTGGCAGTTCAAATTCTGATTCGCATTGAACAAAAAGTGGGGCTGTTTATCGTGGGTATCATCACGATTATTTTTGTACTGTCGCAGTCATTGCCGCTTAAATTAGTAATTTTACCCGAACGAGAAAGATGGCTAAGTCCAGTTGTTGGGGTATCTGCGGGATTAGTCTGCGGACTGTCAGGATTTTATGGCCCAGTTTTAATCCCTTACCTTCTAGCGTTGCGTATATCCCGTGATGAATTTGTGGCCGCTTTATCACTAATTTATTTGTGCGGTTCTCTTGCACTTAACTCAACACTAGCTGGCGTCCATGTTTTGACTTGGGAAATATTTTCTGTTTCTCTAGCTGGCGGCATTCTGGTTGCCGGTATGATCTTGATAGGCAATAAGGTACGTGCGGCAATTGAAGAAGAGCGGTATCGCAAGCTAGTCCTGGGATTGCTGCTGTTAATAGGTTGTGATCTGATCCGACGTGCTCTGATATGAAGTTAAGATGCAGTATCCGGTATTGTCTTCGGTGGTTGAGGCAGCAGGGAGAAACGTACACTTGGCCTAAAACTGAAGCCCCAGGCTGCTGACGGTTGGGCTTGTGTTAGTAGGTACAATACAAAGATGTCGAAGACGGAGATATACCAGAACAGATCATCAGAAAAAATTGAATTAAATAGAAGCGGAACCATTAAAACAAAGCATTGGGGTTTAGCCCTCAATTTTCTGATTATGAAGGACATCGCAAGCACAGAAACGAACAAGCCATGGGTGCTCAATAAAGAAAAATACGAACTGTGGGGGTAGTGCCCTGTTGATATTTGATATCGTGTGGAGAAATTACCGAAAAACAAGTGATGAGAAATGAACTCTACTGTTTCCTGCCAGATCTCAGCTCTGCCTGAAAGTTGAAGAATTAGCAGATCTATGTTGATCTCGTTAATAGTGGAAGCAAAGTTTCGGGTCAGTTGCACTAGGATCGCAGTTGTATAAAGGGTCGCTGATGCAATCAAAGCGCCAGCTAATAAGCTGTGACGAAACCGCCAGCCATTATTCCGGATATCCAATAGCACTAGTATAACAAAGAAAATTGCCGCTGAAGCAATGTTTGACCTGCGGAATGAGGTTATCAACGCAGCAAATAAAAATGCCATTATCGCTAACTTAAATGTTCTGCGCATTGGGACCAGATATGTTAGCAGTAGGCCTAGAAATATCTTAGATGCTACGATTGACGAGCTTTGCGAAAGGCCCATTGGTCGAACAAAATAAAGTAGATCCATGTCTCCAATGTTTTGGCCGGGCTGAAACTCTACATTGGTGGGGAGGTACATAGCTTGCGATTCAAAGAAATAGCGAACGCCCAAAGCCACCTGAAAAATTAGGACTATTGCCTCAAAGATGACAAATAGCAGAAGTAATTTTAGTGTGGTATCACTAAGCGTCTGTGCGCTTAGATAGGCTAGTAGCAGGATTATGGCACCGACCAGGCCATTATTAACAAATATGCTCTCAGGAAAATTCTGTTCAATGGCAATGCCGAGGACAGCGTTAGCAAACACGGCTATCGCAAAGGCAAAAAACAGGCGGTCGGTTCTGTGAAAACTTGGTTGATATACAATAATGGAGAAAAGTGCGAAGGCTACAAGTCCTACATTGGGTACCACAAAGGTTGTCGGCACGAATAGCAGAGTGGCTTGGATAAAACGTAGTGGATTGAGAACCATGTCTAACTTAATGGACTGTAACGTAGTCTAAATCAATGAGCTTCTGTTCTAACAATGTGGGAAATTCACCATAAGCAATTGGTATTTAGCAATTTTTAAACAGTTGCCGATAAGTTTTTCCACGTAGTAGATGTGGGCTCGTCGGGAAAAATTTTCTAGCAGTGTAATAAATGCTCGAAACCCGTTTTCTCTAAATGTTATTCTGTTATGAAAGCTTTAGAAGTGGGAAAAGTTGAGCGGCGGTGGCCGAACTAGAGGTCTAGCGTCTTTCTACTCATCTTCGGCACCCTGGCGCTTTGCCATCATCTCATCGAAGCGGGGCATGGTTACATGGTCAGATGCAGAGACACCCCTGCCCTTTAATACGACCCAGAAAGTCTTGAACAATGTCTCGATATCCAGCCAGAAGCTATAATTGTCAATGTACCAAATATCGAAGCTAAACTTTTCTTCCCAGGTTAAAGCATTTCGCCCGCTAATTTGTGCCCAACCGGTGATGCCGGGCTTTACTTCATGACGACGGTTTTGGTTGCTATTGTAGTATGGCAGGTACTCCATCAGCAGGGGACGTGGTCCGACTAAACTCATATCACCAGTTAAAACGTTTAGCAGTTCTGGCAACTCGTCTAAACTCGTGCTTCGGAGAAAACGCCCAAACGCGGTGAGTCTTTCGCCGTCAGGCAGTGTCCTACCTCTAGCGTCGCGAGCATCTGCCATGGTGCGAAATTTAATCAAACGAAACGGTCGACCACGAAGGCCCGGGCGTATCTGGGAAAATAGGATTGGTCGTCCCAGCGAGCACCAGATAGCTAAAGCAATACCAATCATTGCTGGAGTCAAGATTATTAGTGCAATAAGGGACGATATTGCATCAAACAATCGCTTTACAAATAACGCTCTGTGCCTGTGAGCCAACGAAGTTGGGGTAGCCGTCCCCACCTTCTCGAGTACTCCTCGTAATGTACTTGCTAGAATGTCCCTGTTGAAAAGGCTGTCTGCCAATGCTGCTGCCTGGTACCCTGCGCGTGAGACACCTTCCGGGTTGTTAAGAAAATCTCGTAATTCATTCGCTGCGGCATTGGCGTCATCGGGTGGTAAAGCGAGCCCAGCACCTCGTCCTTCAGCCAGATCTTTATGCCATCCACCATAGTTGATTGCTATTGGGCGACCAGCTGCTAAGGCATCAAAAAATTTATTGGCTGAATTATGTTGCATCTGAGGAATATCTAAAAAAAGGGAAGTAGCAATTGTAGCCGCACTTAAAAGGCTGGGCATGTCAGTTTTTGGTATGGGGTCGTATATCCAAAGGTTGTTACCCAGAACACCGCATTTATCAGCGTGACGCCGAATTTGTTTCTTTTCCGCACCGTCTCCACAGATCAAAAACTTTACCGACGGGTCTAGCGTCTTCATGGATTTTGCCACTTCGACGAAGTAGGTAACACCGTTTATGTGGCCCAAGGTACCGGTATAGACAATTAGAGGTCCACCTTGCAATTCAGAGTGCTGTTCCAGAAATTCGGTGCCGGCGCTGGCCGGGACTCGAAACTGGTCAATATCGCTACCATTTGGAATGATGGTTATCTTATCCGTCTTAATGCCTGTTTCTGCAATGCCATCACGCATGCCTGGTGAAAGAGCAACGATATGTGCAGCTGAACGGTAGGCCCATTTTTCAAGCAGTCTTGCCAACGAGATAGAAACTGGATTTCTTAGTGCATCAATGGCTATAGGCAGGGACGGCCATAGATCTCGCACTTCAAAGACCAGGGGCACTCCTTTAGAACGGCTCGCTAGCCATCCAGGAATAATAATCGTCAGAGGGGTTGAACTAGCAAATACCACATCGACACATTTTACCCGCATCACCCAATAGAACGCACAAAGTGCGAAACTAAAGAAAGCCCAAAGCCGTCTGACAAACCCCATTCGATTTGCGTACGAAATGCCTATCACCATTAGATCGATCCCGTCTAATTCAAGGCGAGTAAACCAGCCAAGTTCGTAGTGATCTGGAAAATAGGCAGAAGAGGTGATTAAAGTGACTTTATGTCCGGCTTTCACAAGGCGTCTAGCCATCTCAAAGGATCGCGTTGACCCATTTCCGTCAGGCGGGCAAAAGTATTGGTGCAGGTACAGAACATGCATAGAAGTGGTTATACAGTGGCTCAGCTAGAAAGGGAATCTTATCAATTATGTGTCTGTCCTGCTAGTGAGGGGACCAGACCATTATTCTGGTAATTATCTCATGTGTACAGCACACCTAAGTTGCTAGACTAGGAATCCCACCATCAGTAATACGGATGCCACTTGCATCAAGCACCTAACTCGGGTGATAAGTAATAACCTGATAGTTATGGATACCCACTATGACGCCCGCTGACACCAATATGGAACACACTTCCAAGCAATTAGAAGCTTCCGGCCATGGTTCTGGAACAGAGGTGACACTCTTAGACCTTTGGTTGATCGTTTACGCGCACAAGCGTTTTGTCTGGACCGCTACCGTACTTTTTATTTTGGGAGGTGTAGCACTTGCTCTTTTGTTGCCACCCAACCACAAATTTACAACCGCCATTGAAATTGGTGTTTATCAGCTGAGTGAAGAAATTATTCCGATAGAATCAGCTATCACTGTGATAGCTAAGTTGGAGAATGGTTACATTCCACTGGCTACCTCACAATTCACAGCGCAAGACCCAGATGGGTCCCAGGAATACGAAGTAGAAGTGGTTGGTGATGAAGATATCCAACTCGTTACTCTGATCAGTCATGCCCCCCAGAGTGAGGCAGATACATATACTGCACTTCACGCAGAGATTGTTAAGTCGCTGGTTGAGGATCATGACCGCACCGTAAGTACTCTTCGTGATGCTGCTGAACTTTCAGTCACCCGAGCTGAAGAACAGTTAGGTGCGGTGATGGCGGAGCAAAGTACTGTTACTGAGCAACTGCAATCCATTTCTCAAACGCTTGACGCCCTTAGTGTTGAGGAAGGTAATTTAAAGAGTAGAATCGAGGACTCGGAAACCACGATAGACGCCCTTCGGCGGAGTCCGAACTGCGGCGATTCATGCACCAATCAGATTATTGTCCTTAGTAACCAGATCGGTGAGTGGCGCTCTGTCCTCGTTGAAATAGAAGATCGTGACAAAGTCAACATCTATGAGGTCCGAGCCCAGGCTCAACGCACGCTGATTACTAACGGCCAAGCACAAAAGACTGCCCAGGACGATATTAAATATCGCCGCACTTACCTAAGCAATATTCAGGCCACGAGGCATCTTGGCCAAGGAACTATAATGTCTGTCAAACCAGTTTCTATCAGCAAGCCAGCGATGGTTCTGGTTGCACTGGTGATGGGTTTCGTGGTGGCTGTCGCAGGTGCCTTGATTCTCGAATTCTCAGATCGTGCAAGAAAAATACAAAAGGCGACCGAGTAATTAGTTAATTGGTGCTCGGTTCTGCAGAAGGGATCTTCCGACCGAGTTCAACTCTAGTTTTCTAAAGAGCTGCCTCTGTAATGACCTTCCTTAGGTTCTCCCCAATAAAGGTTAGATTTGGCTTGGTCAGTGTAGGATGACAAGGCAGCGTGAGGGTCTTGCATTCCAGACTGCGAGCATTAGGTAAATCACCAACAGGAAAGTTGGAATTGTCGAACGCTAACTCATGCGAAATATTGAAGCAGGCACCAACTCTGGCTGGAATGCCAAGATTTACCAGTCCTTCAAGTATACGATCCCGCGACCATCCCGCCTTTAGAGTGTCCGGATTTATAAGGAAATTGTACTTGTAGTACGAATGATAGCTGTGCGTTTCAGGTTTTGGTACATGCACAGCCGGAAGGTCGGATAACCATTCCGTCAATACATTGGCATTGTTGCGGCGTTTCTTAATCCAGTCTGGCAGTTTACTTAACTGTATACGTCCAATGGTGGCTTGTATTTCTGTCAGCCGCCAATTGGTACCAAAGCTGTCAATAAGCCACTGGAACCCCTGTGATGGTTCACCTTTGTGGACGCGCTCATAAGACTTTCCATGGTCCCGGAATTCCCACATTCTTTCATAGAAATTTGTATCACTGGTTATCACCATGCCACCCTCGCCACCGGTCGATATGATTTTGTCCTGGCAAAAGGAAAAACACCCTACATGGCCTATACTAGCAACGGGACGTCCCCGGTATTGTGCACCGTGAGCTTGAGCACAATCCTCAATCACAGTGAGGTCCTTTTTCTTAGCAAGCGCCATGATTGAATTCATATCCACCGGCCAGCCCGACAGATGCACGACGATGATGGCTCGAGTCCGATTGGTGATGACAGCATCAACGGTTTCCGCAGAGATGTTTTGGGAAATCATGTCAACGTCTGCTACAACGGGAACCGCGCCCATTCGAACTACAGCTGAAGCAGTGGCAATAAAGGTTCTTGCTGGGACTACTACTTCATCTCCAGGATTGATGCCAATACCCCAAAGCGCAAGCTCTATAGCAACCGTGCCATTAGCGACGGCAAGCGCGTGGGTTGCTCCGCAATGTGCCGCATACTCTGTCTCGAAATTACTTCCTTCGGTACCTGTCCAGTAATTAGTGTTTCCGGATCGCAAGACATTGGTTACAGCCTCAATTTCGTCGTCTCCGTAATAGGGCCATGGCCCAAGAACTGGCACAGGGCTTGCGGTCTGCGATTTCACCTTCTTAGTCATAGTGAAAACCAAACAACGAAAATGATGCGGGTGGTTTGACACCTCCACAATTTTTTTTTGCTGGCTTCATTCACGTTTTCCATCAAGAATCGTTTCGAGCGTTTGCGATATTTTTGAGGGCTCACACACAGTTACACAGGACATTCCATAGATATAGTGATAGGTCTCCATGCTTTCCAGTGGACCGGTTCGTATGAGTATTACATGCCTTCCAAGATGGGCGGCCTCCAATAAAACTGTGGATGTTGTACCAATGATAACCGCATGGTCGAGTACAAATTCACGTGATAATGTATCTGTTGGCCAAGCAACGTCAATCGTTGGTACCAGAAGGGACTGTAGTGACTTGAAGTCGGTTGTGTAGTGCGGGTGGGGCCGGATCGAGGTAGGATGTTTAACGGATATGTCGTTAATTTCACTTGCTAATTTTTCAATAGTCTCTCCAATTTCGAGACGGTCATAACCGAGTGTTTCCAGATTGGGTGCAATAAAACCAATTCTATCAGGCGAACAATTAGCGACTTGCTCAGCTTCCTGTTCAGTTAAATGGAATGCTGGGTTCTCGAATAGACGAAAGTCAGCTCTAACGTATTCCTGTCTAAAAAGGTCCTCGTAAAAGGCGTTCCAGCAATAACATCTATCAGTTTCGAAAAAAGCATGCTTGGCGAAGTAGTCTTTGTCTCCGTGCATCACGTTATAAATAGAAGTTCCTACTGCCGAAAGAGCCATGGTTAGAAAGGTGATAGAGCAACTAAATTCCCAATATACGATAACATATCTTGGATTCAGTCCGCGAAGTGCGAAACGCACCTGAGCTAAGTCACGCGCACATTTCAAGCTTAGCTGCACCGGGTAGGGGGATTTGCATCGTAACAGCTGCCAAAATAGATGTAGTACACACTTTATATCATCCCAATATAAAACACTGTTACCCAATAGACGCTGCCTAATGTCATCGTTTTGTAATTCAACTGGAATCTGGAAAATGTTGGGGTTGCTATTAAAGCGATCCCCAAACACCAGCTGCACACCGTCGCAGCTTGCTCTATGGGATTGGGGATAAGCTATTCCTTTTGCAAAGGTCCAAAGTAGGTATATTGGCAGAGCGGCAGTGCTGAGAATTTCAAACAGGAAAATACTAGGAAACGGCCGAAGTTTTAGCTGAGCTCTATAATGGGCTATAGTGCGGACGAGTCTTCTCCGGAAATCGTTCTTATCATTTAGTTCGTTGGCATAGTCTGTATGAATTGCACTCACAATGGCCTCATTGGCAGACCTATCGTAGTTGGCACGATATGCAAGAAGGCGCACGCGCAGAGCGCCAAGCCACGATTTTACTGACATATTCATTTAGCTGCGGGATTTTTTAATTGCATCATAATACTGTCACTCATTTGCAGAGCTGATGTAATTTTTAGTTGGGCTGTTTTCTTTTGAATAACCGAATATTCCAACCTCTGTAACTTGATGATTCCGTTAGATCAAAATGCTCTGATAAAATTTCTGGCACAGAACCTACTTCAGTCTTTAGGCCTTCTTGGAATATCACTGTGTCGTACGTATTTAATGCCCAATGCTCCAGTAAATCATCTGTCCATAGCCCTTCCTTGTATAAAGCTTCTATCACTGCCTTCTCTTGTGTCTTGGATAGTCCTTTCTTCAACTGCCGGTAACTTTGTAGAGGATTGATGTTTTGAACCGGGAACATACGATCCGCCTTGAACACGGCGTATGGCAATCCAGAAAGGCTATGCATTATCAAGACCGGCTTTTCCGGATCAGTGTTTTGCCGGACAAAGACTGAAAACTTATTGATGTCTTCTAGTTGGCTCAGCCGTCGATCTTGGCGCAACATTGGTTCAGGATAAGAGCGATATTCGTGGACTGTAGCTAGTCCTGATGCAAAGCTGTTGATACCAACAATAAGCAATGCACTGCAAACTGTTAGGGTTAGTGACACCGCCAGACTGTTACCACCCCTTTGCCACAAGATGTTCAAAAGGATGGACGCTGCTACAACACCGATTGATATGTAATAATTTGTGTAGGCTAGAGTACAAGTCGCACAATACCCAACCGATCCTAGGTAATGGCTAACCGCTAAGAAAAAGAAATATGTAGGTAATGTCCATAGATACCGATCTCCGCGTAGAGCTATACATAGAAGCACGATAGTGAACAAAATGGTGCCACCGTATGGCAGAACGAAGGCATTTAAGACGTCCTCTATTCTGACTTGGGTGGGTTCAAATCCCAATGAATAGGGGGTCGTTGTTCCTGAAATTGCGGTTGCTAGGCTTGCTGGTAGAAGGTCAAGTTTGCCTAGTATTTCACTCAGTATTGGCAACCGGATGACATAATCCATGATCCTTGCTGAATGCGTCAGCATTATACCGAAGCAACATGCTAAGCCGGTAATTGCTACGCAGAAAAAGTGTTTAAACCTCTGGTCTCGCAGCATTATTATATAGACGGGATAGAGAACTATTATACTTAGAACCATATTCTGTCGAAAAAAATACAGGGTGGAAAACATTGCACCTAGCGCTATTGAAGTGAGTAAATTTGGCTGTTTGGTATTAGTCAAGATTAGCCAAATACAGGCGAGGTGCAGGAACGAAACACTCGCAATCGGGTTTGCTGTCGAAAAATAGAATACCGTGGCTGGCGTTGATAACAGCATCAACACTGCAAGTGCGGCTACCACAACATTAGCCGTCAGCTTGCGACAAATTATGAATAACAATAGCCCGTTAAGTCCGCCGAAGAGTACGGATAATAGCCGACCAGGTAGATGTCCTTGGCCGAACACTTGCTGCCACCATCCCAGCTCGTAAAAATATAGGGGCATGTACCATGTGGGATCTTGGTCAGAATAGGGTGTAACGCGACCAGTAACGTACCACCAAGACTTGATTAGATAATTGACCTCATCCAACCAAGTCCGAGAATCGAACACAACTTTTTGGGCCAATACACCGTACGTATAAAATGCAATGAGCAAAATTATGCCAGCCGCCACCCACTGCAGCATACTCGGGGACACGGTAGGCCTTGTTAAACTCAATTCCTCATCCAATTTCGTTATCTTATCCACCAATCAACAAATTAGTATTTGCATAACACACAATCCACATACGGTTAGCGTTTATGTAATCGGACGTTAAGTGAATAACGTTCTTCACGATAGACGTATCCTGCCCCACAATGGATACTTAGTTAATATTGTAGCTGCAGTTCAGGCTAATAGTTCATATAAATGACACCTCGTATCGCGTCACTCTTATTCACCTTGACGATTGCACTCTACACTGCAGAGAGCATTGTTTTTGTTTTCTATGCAGAAGTGGCGTTCAACGAAAGCATTTTCATTAACCACGCAAGGCAGTTATTAGCCGATGGTTTTAGAGACATCTTCTCCCATCCGGCCTATAGCATTCTCTTGGCAGGTTGGTTCTTGCTGCTAGGGAAAAGTCTTGTTGCCGCCAGGATCTTGTCCCTTCTGATAACCATCATTTCTATCCATAGAGTCTACAAAATAGGTTGCTCGCTCGCCGATGATTCTATTTCAGGCGCCGGTCTTTGTATCAGCTTTCTGCTTTTTCCTGCTATCGTTTATACTCTTTCGGCGGCAACACCACATGCTCTAACAGTTCTCTTATTTGTGACCGCTCTATCCATTGCTACCCATCAACCATCTAAGGCATGCCAAGAGATATGTTGGCGACCCTTTGCCTTTGGACTTACAGTCGTGGTTGTTAGCACTATTCATCCATTAGGACTCCCTGGTGCTGTCGGACTAATCGGGATTTACTTTTATTTCCATAGCAAAAGAGATCTAAAGCAGCTCCTTTTGCTTTGTTTGGTTTTACTTATCCTAGGATCTCTGTTTATCGTTTCTTATTCGGCGTGGCCGAAATTACCCGCTGATGAAAACATGGCTGCGTCAGGATTCTATAATTTCATTGCCGCTATCATTTTTCCCTACGCGATGTTGTGGATTGGTTTGGTATTAGGAGTGGTTGCAACTTTTTCCGCTTCATTGAGAATGGTCATGCCTCATTATTCCATTGCCCTGGCTCGTTTGTGCTTAGCCTGTTTCTGTGCTTTGCTTATTTTTCTTGCGTGGCGCGAGCGCTGGGAGCCTGCTCAACTTACCATTGGTCTTGTTGGCACATTTCCGTTCGCCATTATAGCCGTCTTGCCGATGGTGGTGTGGATCAGAAAATGTATGCCGAAAATCCGATCCATGATTGTCTGGATCATCATTCCAGTTGTCATGTACATCTGTTTCTGGGCTGTATTGGGGCCAATCGGCCCGGATGTGTTTCCCCTCAATCGCCTTAATTTTAGCTATTTATCCGGCGGCGGGGGCCTAGTTTCGGGCAGATAACCAGGGAAGTTCTGAAAGCCTGATGGTGAGTATAAGACAAAAAATGAATGCTAGAACATATGCTAGGAATGTTGCTTGAGCCGCACCGACTAGTCCATTTAGTCCTATGAGCCAGTACGTTAGGCCGATATTAGAAATCGTTACTATTCCTGTGGCTAACGAAATCCACTCAGTTCGTCCCACAAAGAAAATATAGGACGAAGCTAACGAGAATAGTCCATGTGCGGTAAATGCAGCAACAATCCAGATAAATACCAAGGTGGCTGTTGCATAGGAGGGTCCGACTAATAAAGGTAATACAATCCAACCGACAGCACCCAACCCACTTCCTACACATAACAATATAGCCGCCATGCCATAGCCCGTAATAACAGCCCTGCGCTTTGATAATGCACTACCCTCCTTCATCTTGCTGTAAAACCACGGAGTCCAAGCTCGGTTTATAGACATAGAGATTAGGAACATAATCTGCGCAACCTGGTAGCCGACAGTGTAGATACCTGCCGCTGCCTCATTCATCAAGTTGGTCAGTAATAGCCTGTCGGTTCCAGCTATAATAGCGGCACTCATCATATGGGGCACCAAAGGTAAACTGTATCGCAACAGTGGGCGAAGTTCTTTTTCATGCCACTTAATTCCCAGGTAACCGGAACGTACTAGCCACACCAGTCCGTACAAGGCAAAAATGCTATGGGCCACAAATTGAGCAGCTACGAGGCCTTGCCATGTTTTGTGGCCCAACATAACAAAAGCCAATAGGGCAGCGTTCAGAAGCAGGGCTCGGCCCACGCGCCAGAAACCATAGGCAACAGGACGCTGTTCCATTTGCAAGAGTCCGAGGACCAAGCCCGACACCACCTGTCCCCAAGCGACTATGATCCAAATGCTATACCATGAGACGGGGATTGGAATCATCTTGGTCAGTTGAGACTGAAAAACGTTCAGAATGATCAATGCAACTATGCTGAGTCCAAGTGTCAAAATTACAGCGGTCGACACATAAGCCCTAAAATCAGTTTCGGCACGATCCACAAAACGACGTGCAACAGCTGTTTCGATACCGGCACTGATGAGAGGCATGAGAAGAACCACGCCCACCAAGAAAATTCCATACACACCGTAATTATTGGGGCTAACTTGCCGGGTCAGCACAGGCAGTGCAATCAAAGGAAAGATCGCAGCCAACCCGTTGAAAGTGATATAGAGGCCCACATGCCTGAGAAGAGGAACCTGTCCTAGGCGGGCTAAGAAATGCCTGGCTGTTATCAAGTGGCTCGCCTCTATGCACCCATATTAGCTGCTTACAGGGCGGGGTTCAGGGCTATTTCTAACAAGGGCACCCATCTCCCAAGTCCCCTTTTCCCACATAAGACTTTGTTAATTATAATAATTTAGCCTTATTTCTAACGCAACCAACAACTCTAACAACGCGTTTATAGACATGAACCATCATTTTGATTTATAACATAGCCGATCACATTGCCAGGACCGTTTTGGTCCGAAGTATACATTTTCTAGATTGGCGCGCTACGGAAGGCCGGGGCGCGCGTTTCTGTTTTGGGCAAATGATTAAAAGAATACATATGTTGGGTGTCAAGTTAGTACAAAAGATCCTTGCGGGTGCTGTTACTTCTGCTGCGCTTGTGACGCTTGTTGGGTTTTCTTCGGCCCATGCTGACCTCGATCAAATTGTCAATCAGATCGAGCGGACAGGTGTGGCGCGTATCATCGTAGAGATGGAACCCAAGCAAGCATCACAGTCCTGGGCTGCGGCACAAACTCTTGCTGCTCAGCAAGAGGCCGTGCGTGCTATGAGGGACGTGCTGAACATGAGTCTAGCATATCACGATATCTCAGTTGTCGATGAATTTGCCTCGTTACCGTTCCTCGGTGTCGATGTGGATCGTGACAAACTTAGCGCGCTCTTAGACCTGACAGAAGTAGCGGCCATTCACGAGGTGAAGAAAGAGCGCAAGTCTCTTTCCAACTCGGTACCTTCTATCGAGGTTTCTGACGTTTGGGCGCGAGGGGTAGATGGTTCTGGTATGACAATCGCTGTTATTGATGGCGGTATTCAAACAGATCACACAATGCTTCTAGGAAAGGCGGTTGGCGACGCTTGTTTTGGCAGTGATTTTGGCGATGACACATTTAATCAATGTCCGTCCGGTGAAAGCCCTGAAATAGCCCCGGGAGCTGCCTCGAATTGTCCACAGGGTTCTAATCGATGCAGTCATGGTACACATGTGTCGTCAATCGCTGTTGGCAACAACGGTCAGAGATTCGGTGTGGCCCGCGGTGCAAATATAATGCCCATCGATGTTTTTTCGCGAGTGACTGATTCAACTATTTGCGACCCAGATCCGGCGCCGTGCGAATTGACCGATACACTGGCAGTTCTGAATGCTTTGGATTACGTCAACGAGCAGGCAGAACAATATAACATTGTGGCAGTCAACCTTAGTCTTGGCTCTGGATTATTTAGTTCTGCTTGTGATGACGATCCCCGCCGAGTTGTAGTAGACATGCTTAAAGAAAAAGGCATTGCGACGGTTGCTGCAGCTGGAAACGATGCGAGGAACGACAGTATTCACGCACCGGCTTGCATATCTTCTGCTCTCAGTGTTGGAGCATCTAATAATAGCACGGGCGTAGCCAGCTTTTCCAACTTCAGCGAAACATTAGATTTTCTGGCTCCTGGGATTGGTATTGTTGCAGCAGGGGTAACAAATTCGTTCGTAAATCGTAGTGGTACTTCAGTTGCTGCACCTCATGTAGCGGGCGCCTGGGCCCTTATGAGACAGGCGGCTCCGACAGCTAGTTTTACCGAAATTGAAAAGGCCCTCAAAGATACCGGTGTCCAGTTTAGCCGTGAAGCTGTAAATTTTTCAGTACCAAATATCAGGGTAAACGCCGCAATAAATGCCTTGCTTTCCGGCGGTTCAAGAGTCTTCAATAATGTCTTTACATCCCGTTTTAAGGATTCTGGGGAAGCATACCTTCGTTTCTATAACGGGGCGGATTCAGCTGACACGGTTGAGCTCTCACTCCGGGATGGCACTGGTGGTGAAATATTAGGTAGCTGGGAGAGCCCAGACATACTTCCAAATGCCTCTCTGCAATTTGATGTTAAGTTACTAGAGACTGATGCTGTTACGCTGGTAGGTCTCGTTAGTGAAGAAAGAACATACTACAACGTTGAAGTGACTAATGCTTTCAATGGTTTCATGCAACACGTGTTATGGCAGCCAAGTGCTGGCGTGATAACAAACATGAGTAGCTGTGCAGGGGGTCCCGCTGTTGATACCAGAGTGCTGCTAAACGTTCACACTTCTTCCATCACTAATTACCCGTCGGTAATCAGAATTTACAATAATGGAACCGCAGCTGCTGCGGAAATGACGCTCTACCACTCCCTGGATGGACAGCAATTCGGCCGTTGGGTTAGCCCGGTGATATTGAGTGGGGCGGCAATAGAGATTGCTGTAGCTGACTTGGAAGCAGAGCTTATGTCGACTGAAAATGAAGCAGATCTCGGCGCCCATCTTAATATCGTTCTTGATGCAGGGTATGACGGTCACATACAACACATAGTCCGAAATGAGCTCAATGGTGTCCTTACGGATATGAGTTCGAAGTGTGATCTTTGATTTGGAGGGGAAAGGCAGGCATCAGCACAATTTTTGTTGCGAAAAAACTTGTACTTTGTCTGAGTTAATTTGAATTTTCGACCCGAGCCAAATACAAGCCCGCCATTAACAAATTAAACAAGCAATCACATTCTTGTGGTGGCCGTTTGTCAGGGGTCAATAATCGGTTATGAAGTGTGCTGTCACTTAATAACAATGGACCTCGCTGTCTTGAGGCGATCTCTGTCTGGGGTAGCCTTGGTTGCCTCCGGCACCTCTATTCCTCTTTTGCACGCGGGGCGGGCAGCCATGCGCTCGTGCCAGCGCTGCAGATGTGGATATTTACTCATACTTAAGCCAGACCATTCGCAACTGCGAACCCATGCCCAATTAGCTATGTCTGCAATAGAATAGTCTCCTGCAAGCCATTCGTGGTGTTTTGTATGGTTGTCTAAAACTCCAAAAAGACGATAGCACTCATTCTGATACCGACTTATAGCCGCTTCAATTTTTTCTTCGAAGTACCGATAAAACACATTGGCTTGACCCATCATCGGCCCTATACCGCCCATTTGGAACATCAGCCATTGCAACACTATCGATCGTCCTTTGGCGTCTTCAGGCAGTAGTTTGCCAGTTTTTTCCGCAAGGTAAATGAGGATCGCGCCCGATTCAAACACGACAAAATCTTTCTCATCACGATCTACAATGACGGGAATACGCCCATTTGGGTTAAGTTTCAGAAACCAATTCTCTTTCTGTTCGCCCGCGCGCATGTTGATTTTTTTCACATCGTACGCCAATCCAAGTTCTTCTAGGGCGATTGAGACTTTGTGCCCATTCGGTGTGCGGGCGGTCAGGAGTTCTATCATGACAATGCCTTTTTTCGTATTGAGGTATTTGAGGCGAGTAAAAAGGGGTCCAGTGTTCTGAGATGACGTTAGTTGTTCTATTGCAGCCTGCTTAAGGTTGTTGGAAGATAACACTACAGTCGTCATAATCAACTTCAGCAGTTTCTGGGAACAAAAGCTACGCGGGCATAGACATATGGTAGCTGAGCGTCGGACGGTGGCGACCCAGATATCTCCAGTAAAGGTGCATTAAATCATGATGATGTAACCTAGTGGCTGGCTATCGGTACTCTATTCACTATCAGACAATACAAAATGTTGTGTTTGCGCAAAACCAGTGCTTTTTCGAAAGCGCCGTCGTTTCCTTTGTGCGATGAGTATACGAACCGGCAGCTTTGCTGCTGCATACACTATAAAAGCCAAGATCATTCCGATAACTATGTATGCTGCGCTACTGGTGTCAAATGGAAGAGCAGGAACAAAATCTGAAACAGTACGAGAAACAATTGGTTTCTCTAAGTTGTTAAGTATGGAAAGGGGCCTGATAAGTAGGTTCGATTCCGAGATGGACGTATACGCAGATTGTAGTTCCACAATACGGGTTCGTGCGTCATGCAAAAAAGCAGATTGGACTTCGGGACCCATGACTGTGTGAGGGAGACCCTTTTGTGCGTCATTAAGGCTCAGGCGTGCCTCGTCTAGGCGTTCACCCAGTATCTGCAGGTATTGGGTTATGAATGTGTGTACTTGTGAGGCAACCATGCCGGCGCTCGCGGCAATCGTGGCTGCAAGGAAGCTGTCTACCTTTCTTATAAGCCAAGACACGGGCTGCCTCTTTCATTGTTTTGCCCTATCGCAATCATACACTTAGGTCCACCAGGTTTCCAACTATCTGCTGCATTACTATAAGAGCAACTTTGACTGGACTGTGTGCTGCGAGTATTGCTTGAGTTTGCAAAACGGTGTTTTCACATTATGCGTGTTGATTTGTTCAATTTTGACCTTCCTGTCCATCGAATAGCTGATCGCCCTGTCAAACCTCGGGATAGCGCAAGAATGCTTTTTGTTAGTGGATCACGGCTATTAGATGAAAAAGTTCAAAATCTTCCGGAGATTCTTCGTGAGGGGGATGTTCTCGTTTTTAATAATACCCAGGTTATACCCGCGAGGTTGTGCGGTTACCGTGATGATGTGAAGACTGAACTTCTTTTGCATTTGCAAGAAAGCTCCGACACTTGGCAAGCCTTCGTTAGACCCGCCAAGCGTTTAAAGCTAGGCCAGACAATTAGTTTTGGTGAAGACCTAACAGCATGTGTAGGGGAACGATTGGCTGGAGGTCTTATCAGGTTGACATTTAGCTGCGCAGGTCAGGAGTT
>Ga0315336_1003478_pt1 | contig 20843 bp, 8 predicted proteins | sample ASW5metaG_FD_204512 | JGI IMG/M metagenome (GOLD analysis project Ga0315336, IMG submission 204512) | Ammonia-oxidizing marine archaeal communities from Monterey Bay, California, United States - ASW #5 | ecosystem: Environmental > Aquatic > Marine > Intertidal zone | place: USA: California... | reverse complement strand
TTACACTTTCGACACCTCCTGAGTGTCCTGTGAGTGTGCGGATCAGCCGGCCGGTTTCCGCATCCCACACCTTGACCGTTTTGTCCCAGCTGCCGCTGACGATCCGCTTCCCGTCCGGGCTGAAACGCACGCTCCTGACAAATCCTGAGTATTTGAGTGTGCGGGTTTCGGTTTCGACATCCCACACCATGACCGTTTTGCTTCCGCTGCCGCCGACGATCCGTTTTCCATCCGGACTGAATACGCTGCCGTAGGTGTTTGACCATTTGAGTGTGCGCGTCTCTTGATCAGCATATGAATCCCACACCTTGACCGTGTAGCCATCGCTGCTAACGATCCACTTTCCGGCTGGACCGCAACTCACGCTTTCGACACCTTCTGAGTGTCCTTTGAGTGTGCGGATCTCCTGGCCGGTTTCTGCGTCCCACACTTTGACCGTATTGTCCTCGCTGCCGCTGACGATTCGTGTACCGTCCGCGCTGAAACGCACGCTTTCGACAGTTTTTGAGTGTCCTGTGAGTGTGCGGATCTCCTGGCCCGTTTCTGCATCCCACACCTTGACCGTTTGGTCCCAGCTGCCACTGACGATCCGTTTCCCGTCCGGGCTGAAACGCACGCTGGTGACGTTCATCGCGTGTCCTATGAGTGAGCGGATCTCCTGGCCGGTTTCTGCATCCCACACCTTGACCAATTGGCCGTCGCTGCCGCTGACGATCCGCTTCCCGTTCGGACTGAAACTCACGCTGTTAACAATCCTCGTGTGTCCTGTGAGGGTGCGGATCTCCTGGGCGGTTTCTGCATCCCACACCTTGACGGTTGCATCCGCGCTGCCGCTGACGATCCGCTTCCCATCCGAGCTGAAACTCACGCTGTTGACATGTCCTGAGTGTCCTGTGAGGGTGCGGATGACCCGACCGGTCTCCGCATCCCACACTTTGACCGTTTTGTCCCAGCTGCCGCTGACGATTCGCTTGCTGTCCGAGCTAAAACTCACGCTGTTGACACGTTCTGAGTGTCCTGTGAGGGTGCGGACCTCCTCGCCGGTTTCCGCATCCCACACCTTGACCGTTTTGTCCCAGCTGCCGGTGCCGATCAGCTTCCCGTCCGGGCTGAAACTCACGCAGGTAACGAAACTCGAGTGTCCCGTGAGTGTGAGCCCATCGCTGTTGATGAGACGATTCCAGTACCCCCATTCAAATCCTTTGAGATCATCGCGGTCGGCGTACCGATTGAGTCGTTCTTGCAGGTATCCGATTTGGTTGTCTTTCCATTCCCGCTGTGCCAGCAGCATGTCCGAGCAATACGCATTCCGCTCGGCCACTTCCAGGTTCCGGCGAGCTTCGTGTTCATTTGTCTCCGCGATTCCCTTTTGTATTTCTGCTTCGTACTTTGCTTTTTCGGCAATTCGCCGTTCAAACTCCGCCTGTGCTCGCAACACCTCTTGCTTGTTCACGTTTTCGATTTGCTTAAGAGCGACGAGCGGTCCACCAATGCCGAGCACCAGCAACAGAGTCAGTGCCAGCATACTGAATCCCGCCACGGCCGGATTCCGTTTGCACCACCGCCACATCCGTTCGACTTTGCTGATGGGCCGCACTTTGATCGGTTCGCCGTTAAGAAAGCGTCGCAATTCAGCGGACAATTCAGCCGCGGACGCGTAACGCCGCCGTCGATCTTTTTCCAGACACCTCAAACAGATTGTCTCGAGATCGAGTGGAACCTTGGGGTTCAATTGCCGAGGTGGTACGGGTTCGCGTTCCAGAACCTGCATCAATGTGTCGAACCGGTTGTCGGTCTGGAACGGCGGGCGTCCTGTCAACGTCGCGTACAACACGGCGCCCAGCGCATACACGTCCGCCGTTTCTCGCACATCGCTCAGCCGCCCGCCCGCCTGTTCCGGCGGCATGTAACTCGGAGTGCCCAGGATGTCACCAGTCCCGGTCAGATTGCTATCCTCTTCGGTCCGCTTCGCCAGACCAAAGTCGGTCACCTTGGGCTGCCCATCTCGATCGATCAGGATGTTTGCCGGCTTCAAGTCACGGTGAATCACCCGCTTGTCATGCGCATACTGAACCGCATCAGCGACCGTGCAGATCAATTCGGCTGCTTGTTTGGGGACAAATGGTCGATCATCGAGATGGAACGCCAGCGACTCACCATCAATAAATCCCATCGAAAAATAGTGTTGTCCTTCGTGCTCGCCGACCTCAAAGACTGGCACAATACCGGGATGATCGAGATTCGCCGCAGCTTCGGCCTCGTTGTAGAAGCGTTTGATATCGGCCGCACTCGCCAACTGACCGGCCAGGATCATCTTCAGAGCCACGATCCGGTTCAGGTTTGTCTGGCGGGCCCGGTAAACCACTCCCATCCCGCCGCGGGCGATTTCTTCCAGCAACTCGTAACCACCGAAATAGCGAATGAAGGTGCCCAGCCGCGGCGATGACTTCCCCCCGGTTGGATCAGACGCCACATCAGAGTCCGGCGGCGAATTAGCAGAACGGTTGGCGAACTGGTCCTGAAATCCAGGTGGCATACTCGGTTCTTCGGCCACCGAATCCGCATCAAAAGAGCCGATGACCGTTGGCGCAATGGTGACCGACTCGTCGTCTGAAGCGCCACGCGGTTGCACGGGCTCAGCCAGCGCCTGCATCTTGTCGTGATCGTCGAAAAAGGCCTGCAGTTCATCGGCGATGTCCGGATGTCGACGCAGCCACTGTTCTCGGTCTGGTGACTGTTCCGACAGTTCGGCTTCCAGGTAGGCGGCAAGAATTTGGTTCAGCCGGTCGTCTCCTGAATCCGATCCCGTCGTCTCCTGGTTCATGATTCACTCCAGTTCCTTCAGAAAGTTCCGCAGCTTGCGAAGCCCTCGATGCAGTAGTCCGGCGACGGCAGCGGGTGTCTTGCCGGTGTGTTCAGCGATTTCCGCCAGCGATGCGCTTTGCCAATAGTGCATGACAATGGCATCCCGCTGAGCTTCGGGCAGCGACAGAACAGCATCTGCCGCCACAACCAGCCGCTCATTTCGTTCGAATCGCTGGCTGGGCGAGGACTGCTCGGCCGCAAGCCAGCCTTCCAGACGAGCGGACGACTCGGACAACGACGCCTCCAGCGATCGTTCACGTTGAATATCCCGCTTGTCGCGACCAAAATCCCGCGTCGTGTGCGCCAAGTTCCGAGCCAGAATCTGCCGCAACCACGCAGCCATCTCTTCCGACGTTGAACCGCGAAACTGATCCATGGACCGATGCGCCTGCAGCAGCGTTTGCTGCACCACATCCGATTCATCCAACTTCGATCGCAGGCGCGGATCAAGCTGCACCCGCGCCAGGAAATTCAGATACGACCGAAAGCCATCCAGTCGTTCATTCTGTGTTTGTCTGTCATGATTCATGTGGCTGCCTACTCTATAAGAGCCCACCAAAAGCCATCAATAGCGCGAAAAACTACCATTTTTCGAATTTCGGCCGCAGATTGATTCCGATCAATCACACCCTGCTGTTTCTCAAGAAATGCTGGACTCTGGACCGTGCATACTCGTTCGGCCATCGATCGCCATCTGCCGTCGAGTTCGGTGTCGATTGCTGAGGCGTGGTTTCACATCAACACGTGACTGGGAGGCACCAAGGGGATCTGATCTCCGTCAAGAATGGGGACCTGCTCCTCGTTAAGTAACGAAAGGGACGTAACGAAAGGGAAACGAAAGGGGACACCCACTCTTGCTGGCCACGCTCGGGCGTAACGGTGCTTCGCCTGGGTGAATGGGCAATGTGAGCACGCGAGGTCGAGGCACTCAGGCCTCGTGGCTCAGACGCAAATCGGCGATCCAACCGCAGCGCCGCCGGCCGGTGATGCTCAGAAATCGCGGCGGTACCGGGCCGGTAACGTGAGCTGAACGGCAGGAATTGTCTGCAGCGACGCATGCTGGTTACGTTGATCTGTTCCAACAGGGCGCGGGCATTTTTCGGAATGGGGACGGAGTAGAGTGGGTGTCCCCTTTTCCCAAATGTCCCGTTTCCGAAATTGCAATGACGAGCATAAACGCCGCACAACAGAACGATGCACCGGAGCGGGCTGCGTGTTCCGTGTTTCCGTGTCGGTCGCTTCGTGTGAGGCGTATCCACAATCACTGCGGGGAAGCAGGCCAGGCTGATCAAGTCGTTCGAGCGCGTCGCGGCGTGAGAATGCGTCTGGAATCCAGTCCTCATCGGAGCCGTCGCTGAGCGCTGTCGCTCAAAAACGACGCTGACTGACCTGATTCTGTCCGTCCGCTCCCGCCCTCTCCTTCCCCAGTGGCTCAGCCGGCGGTTTGACCGAAGCGGAATTCGGCTATCGATTTGCGTTCCGCAGTCAATTTGTACCGCGCGATCTGGACCATTGAATCCGAATTTTCGCACTCGGGATGCTATAACAATCGGGGGAGGTCACCAGCCGTTGCGACGGGCTCTTCCCTGGTCCCGGGGCGATCAAGCCCACCTCACTTCCAGCATTGTTTGGATTACGCACTTGAGAATGGGTTGCGTGTTGTCTAAAACTTCCAAGAGTGCCCATCCATTGTCATGTCAAATCAACATCGAACAGGACAGCTCGCTACGCTGATGCGGCGCTCGTGGATTTGTGGCGACGGTGCCCTGGCTGGGCCGAGATTGTTGCGGGCCAGGTCTAAGTCGGGAGATTCGGCGCCGGTGAAACAGGCCATCGTGATTTCCTTCAAGGCGGCTTGTCCCACTACGAACATACTGATCCCGAATTGGATGCGCCGACGGCGTATACGAGCGCGTTTGGTTCCATTGTCGCGAGCCTACTCGGGGTGTACTTTGCGGGGCATCTGTTGCTCGGGCGAGCGCACGATTTAAGCATTACCCATCATCAGAGGGCATCATCACTGCCGGTAGACCGAGACGTACTCTCTCGAGGGAGCACCATGTTTGAGTTTCCACATGATCTGCCGTGGATCAGAAACACCAACGTTCTCGAAGATCTTACCGAAGTTCCCCGATATCTCGTGCCGGGGCATCGCGGCGGGCTCACAATCGTCGACAAGTCGCTGTCGTGCGCGTTTTGCGGCGTAGGCGACCGGTACGTTTCGCGCAGTGTCACTAAGACGATCGTGGCCTTGGAGACAAACACGGATGGTGGTTTGGAGACAAATACGGCTGGTGGTAAGGGGACTGTTCGTATTGAAGATTATCTGGGACGAACGCTCGAGTTCGAAGCAACGCTGACAGACAACACGTTGGAGATCAATACCGGGGGAGTCACGATTCCAACGGCAGGTTCGCAACTGATTGCGGAGTTAGCGATCGGCGATCAGGTTCGACAGGTTGTTGCCCGCGAGATCTCGCCGGCGGAGGCTGCTCGTGATGCGACGACGACGCACACGTTTGAGTTGGTCAGTACTCCGACCACCGGCGCGACTCAGGAAAAGGGCCGATTTGGGAGGCGTCATCCGACTCCCGGCTGTAGCAAGATGGGTGGTTCCACGGGCTTGCAGGGAACGACGTTTCCCATCCAACTCGCTCCGAGTCTGCTTGACCGTGAGACTGGAAAACGCAACGGAGTTACCTACGAACAGGCAATCGAACGACTAGCGGATTTGTTATTGGCACATCAGCCACCCCAAGGCCGAACGTTGATCTACGCCTGCGGGCAGATCGATTACTTTACCGTGTTCTCGTTTCAGGAAGTGTTCCGATTGCTGGGCGTCCGCAACCTGGCGGGAAACGCGGAGCATTGCCTTAATGCTGGAGCGGTACACAATGAGATCCTGACAGGCCAAGAAGGTCCGTTTCTGACGATCGATCAAGGAATCGGCAAGGGAGAAAACAGGTTCTATCTGTTCAATGGATGGAACGGGCTGATCTCCCATCCGCCGGTGTTCGCACAAATCATGGCCCGTAAGGACTTCGACGGCTATTTGATTGAGACCGTCTACACGGAATCCGCTCTACGCATGATGGATGTGCTCCGGAAACAGGGCATCTCGCCCGAAGAGATTCCCGGGCACATTCTGCTGATTCGTTCCGGAACCGATCCGCATCTTGCTCTGGGTGTGGCGCATGAGATTTTCAACAATCACGCGGATGCGATTGAAGACCGATTCATCGATCAGTATTCGGATAGGGAGTCGTTCGAGAACTACCGCAGCCTGGCATTGGAGGATCGCTTCCAACCGGATGCCGTGGCTGAGCGCATCGCGCCCGAACCACAACTTGTCGACGTCATCCGCAACGGCATTCGTAACATTGCGTCCAAGCTGGCGGATCGCGACAAGGTACCGATCAACATTCCCTCGGTGGGACTCTCGCAGACCAAAGGCGCGGTGACGCACTGCTTGTGGGGCAACGTGTTTGCCATGCTCGGTAAATACGGACTGAAACCGGATGGTTCTCCAGCAGGCGGGACGCTCCGCATACCGGGCCAGATCAACGCCCAATCGGAAATCCAGGGCCTTTCGAACAAATTCTTCATGGGTCGTATTCCCATGAGTGAAGCAGGCCAACAGGAAGCCGCTGTGCGAATGGGTTTACCGGTCACGGCTTACGACACAGCATTTAACGACAGCGCACGCTGCGCGCTCGATTATTGCCATGAAACGGACGAGCCCGAATTGATCGTTTGCTTTGGGACTCAGTTTGAATCCAATATGCCGGGGCGCAAGAAATTCATTGACAAGATTCTCTCGCCCAAAACGACACTGGTCGTGGTCGATCCGATTGCCGATCCCTTTACGCTCGAACATGCCGATCTGGTCATTCCATCTCCGCCCCATTCCGCCGTGCCCAAACTGTATCAGAACGGCGAATGGCGTCTGACGCTTTCGGTGCCGATGAAACAACGCCCTGACGAATCCCGGTCGGATGCAACGATTGTTTACGACGCGTCTGCGGAGGTATCCCGACGGTTACGCGAAGAGCCTGAGGTGCGAGACGCGCACGCGAATCTCGTCCAACACGCCGACTATATGCAACAACGCTTTGAGTCTCCGGAAGCAGGCGGCGGGCTGTCTCGCATTGATGGCGAAGTGAGCCGACCGGAGTTGTGGAAGCGTGTTCAACAATACATGACGGGTCCCGAAGGTAAGCGACTCTACTGTTGCCCAGTGCATGCCGACGGCAGGTTGATTGAGTGGGAGGAACTGCTGGAGCAGGGCGCTATCATCTACGGAGGTGTTGGCGAGAACCGTTACCTGCTCGACTACGACAATTCCGAGCACATCCCGTTTCGCGATGTCTTCGGCAACCCGCGAAAGTTCACTTTCTTCGAACCGGACAAGCAGGAGCGGCACAAAGACAGACCGGAAGTCGATCTGGCCATTGCCGAGGGGACAGTCTTAATTACTGGCCGCTCGCCGTTGAACGACGATCTCAAACGCTATGCTCAGGCAACGTTCAATTCCGGCAAGGCGACTCCGCCGGTGGGAATGCCGGACAACAACCCGTTGTGGGTTTCAATCCCGGTGGGCCAGCGACTGGGATTGAAGGAAGACGAAGAAGCTCAGGTGCGTGTAACAGGTAGGGACGGCGATCGGGAACATTCTCTGGTGATGAATGCGATTGTGTCACGCCGTGTCAAAGGGGACGCCTGTTACAGCAGCTTCCACAAGAGCCGTGCCGAAATCGAGAGTGGAGTGTATCTGAATGATTTGACGTCGCACGAAGGGCGCTGCCGCTATACTCATCAATCCAGCTTGAAAATAACCCTGGTCGAAATCGAACGGCTCGCCATCGACCAATGAACAACGGGGAAGAAAGATGCTGATCAAGTTGCCCAGAAAACACCGTGTTCTGGTCGTGGACGACGAGCCGGATGTGTATTCAGTGACCAAACTGAGTTTGCGGGGCATGAAGTACAACGACCGCCGCGTCGAATTCGCTCAGGCGCTCACCGGCCAGGAAGCCGTCGAGGACCTCACAGAGCATCCTGAGACCTCGGTGATTCTGCTGGATGTGGTCATGGAACACGCCAAGGCAGGGCTCGATGCGTGTCGGCGGATTCGCGAAGAGTTGGAAAACCAGAACGTGCGGATCCTGCTTCGTACCGGGCAACCGGGCGACGTTCCCGAGCGTAAAGTGATCGACGAATACGACTTGGACGGATATTTGGTGAAGCAGGAGCTGAAATCCGGGCGGCTGTACTCGACGGTGCGTACTGCCTTGAAGGCCTACGAGGAATTAATCGAACTCGAACGCCATCGCCGTTTGCTCGATTTCGTTCACAAGATCAGCGCCCAATTCATGTCGTTTGAGCCGCTGGACAAGATCTTGCACGACATTATGGCAGGTGCGATCGGTATTTCCGAAGCAGAATTCGGTGTGATGTGTTTGCACTTTTTCGAATCGGTCGACTCGCAAGTCACACACTTGATTGCCGATCCACCAGACAAACAGGAGTCCGCCAAGGGACTTGCCGATCAGATCGACAAGGATCCGGCTGTGCACATGATGTCCCAACCTGCCGAGTATCGAGACGGCTATCTGATCCCGCTACTCTTGCACCGGGAACTGGGACACGGCTGGATCTACCTGCAAGCAAGCGACATCGACCGGCTTGTCGTCAAGGTGATGCCCTTTCTCTCTGCCCACGCCGTCAATGCCTTGTATGCCTTCGTAGCCCGCGGAATTGCCGAGGGGCGCAGCAAGAATGACGACGATGATTTCTACCAGGACATGATGCTCTGATTTTTTCTGGTTTCCGTCTGCAATCGACGCGATCATGATCGAACAAAAGGGCTCAAACCTGGCGCTGCTGCTGGCTACGGTGGCCTTCGCCGTTTGCTTTGCCGCGTGGCTGATTTACGGCGTGCTGATCGTGTTTCTTAATGAAAACGCCATCTTTGCGTTTTCACCGCGCCAAATTGGTTGGCTGATTGGCATTCCGGTCTTAACCGGCTCGATCGCGCGTTTGCCCATTGGCATCGCCACCGACAAGTGGGGCGGTCGCATCATGATGACGGCCCTGATGGTCGTCTCGGCGATTCCCATGTTCCTGCTTTCCTACGCAACAACTTATTGGCACTTTATGCTCGCCGGATTGGGTTTCGGACTGACAGGAGCAAGTTTTGCGGTCGGTGTGGCCTACGTCTCGACTTGGTTCAGCGGTAACACAATCGGAACCAAGCTGGGCATTTTCGGCATGGGTAACGCGGGCGCGGCTGCCACCAGCCTATGCGGCCCCCAGCTATTGGAATGGTTGACCGAAGGCGGCACGAAGCCGGAGAACTGGCGACAGTTTCCGATAATTTATGGTGTCTTTCTGATTGTCATGGGGCTCATTTTTTTTGTGCTTGCGGGTTCACGCAAGGTGGATAAGCAACTCAGCATGTCGCAACGTCTGGAACCGCTGAAAAGCATCCGTGTCTGGAGATTCGGTCTCTACTATTTCCTTGTCTTTGGTGGTTTTGTTGCTCTTTCCCAATGGCTGCTCTCCTATTACGTCAACGTCTACCAAGTCACGGCCACGACAGCAGGTCTGCTGACGGCCGCATTCGCCTTACCGTCAAGTTTGATACGTGCTGTTGGCGGCTGGCTATCGGATAAATTCGGTGCGAAGACGGTGATGTATTGGGTTTTTGCTCTGATGTTGCTGGCTTGCGCTTGTATGTCGATTCCGAAAATGCAGATCACAACGCCGGGTCAAGGTGTTCTTGCGCGCGCCGATGGGGAAGTCACACAGGCTGGCAACGGCACGGTCACGGTCGACGAAACGGTGTACAACTATCGAGAGAAAACGCTCGATCCGAACCCCGAGCAACCATTCTTCCTCAGCGTGACTCAGTGGCAAAAGCCTGCCCCGGGAATTGAACTGGGGAAACCGGTTGCCAGAACGGAACTACTGGCCGAAGGAATCACGGAAATCAATTTTCCGGCGACCATCTGGGTATTCACTTCGCTGACGCTTGTCGTCGGCATTACCATGGGGATTGGCATGGGAGCGGTCTACAAGTACATCCCAAACTATTTTCCCGATTCCGTGGGCATCACCGGCGGCATGGTTGGTGTGTTGGGCGGGCTCGGCGGCTGGGTTTGCCCCATCATATTCGGATACCTTTTGCAGTTAACGGGGCTGTGGTCAAGCTGCTGGTTCTTTCTGATGTTGATTACGATGATTTGCCTGGTTTGGATGCACTTGGTGGCAGAGCGAATCGTGAAGAGCAAAGCGCCTGAGGCAGCCAACCAATTCGAATCGGAATAACGAGATCGAACGATGATTGCCACATTAATTGTATTGGACGGGGAGCAAGAGCAGCGGCATGATTTAGTTGAGGAAAATGTCACGATCGGGCGCGATGCGACCTGCGAGATTTGCCTCGTCGTCGGTACCGTCTCGCGATTTCATGCCCGAATTCTGTCCGAAGATTCCCACTTCTTTTTGGAAGAATTGTCGGCACGCAATGGGACGTTCCTGAACGGACAAAGAGTCGCCGCCAATACGCGCACGCCGCTCCGACACCGTGATCGGATCCAGTTGGGTACCGTTGAAATGTGGTTTGAGTGCAACTTGGATACGGATTTGACTCCTGAAGATGACTCCAAAATGCCTCGGCTCTTCAGGGTCAGCGTCGCCGAAGACGAAGAGGGTGATGGTCCAAATATCGTCGGCGTGATCAATCGCACCGACGTGATGAGCAGCCTCAACGTGTGTCCCGAACGCAAGCTCAAATCGCTGCTTAACATCAGCCAGAGTCTGGCAAATGTCTCGGATTTGAAAGAGTTTCTCCCCAACCTGCTTGACACGTTACTCGACTTCATTTTCCCGCACGCCGACCGAGGATTTATTCTGCTGCGCCGTGAAGAAGATGGTGAAATGATCCCGGCAGCGCAGCGATACCGCAACCGGCAGGAAGGTTCGGCGGTTCGCATCAGCCGCACCGTTTTGAACAAGGTGTTAGCCGATAAACAAGGTGTTATCAGCGTCGATGCGGCCGAGGCACCGCCGCCACTCGATACGCAGGATGATCCGACGCTCTCAGTCAGCGACTTGGCGATTCGTTCGGTGATGTGCGCCCCGATGATTGTCGGGACGGCGAGTGAGCCGATCGGGGTAATTCAGATTGACACGATCAATCCGATCTACCAGTTCAAGACCGAGGATATGGATCTGTTGATGGCGGTCGCCGCTCAGGCTGCGTTGTCGTATCAGAGTGCCGACCAGTTGGTCACACACGAACGGGTCCGCTCGGAAATGGAAATCGAACGCCACCGTTCACTGTCTCAGATGGTGGTGGGCATGGCCCACGAAATCAATACGCCGTTAGGAATCGTCAACACCGCCGCTTCAGCGATATCGGAACTCGTACGGGATGACGCGCTTGTGGAATCCACCAGCAAGGACGAAGACGCTGCGGACGCATTCAACGATCTTTCCGAAGCGGCGGAATTGATTCAGGGCAACATCGATCGGGCAAATCGGCTCGTCGAACAATTCAAGGGACTTTCCGTTCGGCAAGTAACCGAAGTCCGTGAAACAGTGGATTTGATCGAGTACGTCGAAGAGGTCGTGGGGTTGTTTCGTATCCAGGCCAAGCGCTCGGCATTGGAAGTTGTCATTCAAAACCGAATATCCGATCGTGCGCAGGCCCAATGGGACGGCTATCCCGGTTACCTTTCCCAGATTTTGCTGAATCTACTGACCAACGTCCAACGATACGCCTATCCGGACGCGAACGGCGGCACGGTTGAGTTGGAGGTCAGCGCGGCAGATCTCTCTGGAGATCCCGCGTTTTGTATTGCCGTGCGGGATTTTGGCGCGGGAATTTCCGACGAAGATCAAGCTCAGATTTTCAATCCGTTCTTTACCACGGGACGCACCAAGGAAGCGACTGGTCTTGGCCTGTCGATCGTATTCAACTTGATCAACGATTCGTTAAAAGGGACGATCCGCGTCGAGTCAACCGTTGGCACTGGGACCACATTTATACTCACTTTTCCCAAAGATGTACCGGAGTTGGCGACGGACATCTAATGGATAATTGATGGGACTTTCCTGTCCGAATGAACCGCCACGACCGCAACCATGGGCTGGGGAACGTCGGAGCGGTGCCTACTGGATGTCCGTGACACTTTCCCAATAGCGATCAAGCACGTTTTTCTTGAGTGCTTTCAGCCCGTTCGTGTTCCTCTGCTCAGGCCGGATGAACCCATGTCGATGCGACGCTGAGCACAGGGCCGTGACTGGCCCCCTCGTTATTCCACCCTCAGCGCGACATTCCCGGTTCGGTCGCCAGTCGTCGAGATGCCAACGCAAAACGATTCCTGTTGACCGCGCGGTCCGCACAGCGGACCCTCCGCTGCCGATCATCGCCTGCCACGGGTAACGCAAACGGCTTCGCGAAGCGACAGTCTGCGCTTCCGTCGACGATTGGATTCCCCACAGCTTGAGCGTCGAGAACTCGGACAGACCACTCCAGAATGTTGTGACAAACAGCAGTGAAGACAATCAACCCGATCAGGGGAGAGTCCTCGCCACGCGAATACCGTAGAACAGATTTGCATGATCCGTTCGATCGGCATTACGGTACGCCGACCGCATACCTGGAATGAAAGCGCGGAACGACCCGCCACGCAGCACTCGGACCTGGCTATCCAGCACCTGGACGGATTTTGGCGCATCAACGTCGATACGCGTCCGTCTACTGAATTTGTAGTCGACAAAAATATCGTTACACCACTCAAAGACATTCCCATGCATGTCGAACAGACCAAAATCGTTCGGTTTCAACTGGCCCACCGGATGGCTTGTCGCCTCGGAGTTCTTTTCATACCACGCATACTTCGACAACAGAGGAATGCTCACGCCGTAATAGCGACTGGTCACGCTCTGAGCTCGGCAGGAGTACTCCCATTCCGTTTCGGTGGGCAAACGATAACCAGTTCGTATCAGGTAATCCGCGGCCAGTTTCATACCGGCCGCATACCGGCCCTCTGCATTCCGCAGGTAACACCATTGATCTTTGGGAACCCCTTCCTGCGCACTCAGCCAGTTGCAGTAGGCAGCCGCCAAGTACCAATCCACATAAAGTTGGGGGCTATCGGGGGTCTTGCTTTGCTTCTTGATATTGATACGTCGAATACTCGGGTCCGATCGTTGAAATGCCTCAAATTGGCTTCTGGTCACTTCCTTCGACGAAATGGCAAACCGTCGGCCGATGCGACGCTGATGAGACTCTTCGATCTCTTTGTGATCCAGCTCCGATTTCGGTGATCCTATCTGGAACTCATCGTCCGCAAGAATCACAAACGTCTGGCGCTGACCGTTGACGTACCACTGCCTTGTCTTGTCCTCGAGGTTCCGGAGTTCCTTTTCGCTCTGCTTCAACTCGATCTCAGCAGCGGCAATTTGCTCGTCCTGATTCCATCGCCTCAATAACCACTCCGCGGCAGCGTGTAGACCGGGATCGGAATCGCGTTGTTTAAAGACGGAAAGTAACTTTTCGATCAACGGCTGCCGCCCGCCGACGGTAAGCTGTTCGTCGGAGAACTCACCCAAAGCCAACAATAGGGCCCGTTGAATCGTAACGTCCGGCTCTTTGGCAAACCGAGTGAGCAGCGTCTGCGGGTCGCCGCCGAGTGGGCTGAGCCAGTGGATCACAAAGCTGCGGACTCTGGGATCGGGGGTATGTTTCAGTACCGTCCACGCCTGGGACGGTTCCAGCTTCAGCAAGGCGACCGCCGCGTTCGCCTGCCGCTTAGCGAGACGTTCCCTCCTCACTTCCAGACCAGCCTGGTCGGCATCCGCCGCTACACCTTTTTTCAACTCGGCTTCCAGAAAACGGATCGCCTTCGGCTTGAGTCTCTCGAGCGCAGGAAAGATGGCGGCAAATTGACGATGTGAGGCGTCCGACAGCACGTCGACCAGCAGTTCCGCATCATCGTCAGCGTAGTCCAGCACGATGTTCAAGGCCGTATCGCGCTCTGATTCACGTCGTGTCTCATCGCGCAGGATGTCCGACACCGGTCGAGCAAGTTTCGTGCGGATGTATTCGAAGGCTTTGAGGACCGGGACAAAATCTCGGCGACTCTGATTCAGCGTGACCACGAGTTGATCGGAAACAAACGCCAGCATCGGTTCCCAGCGCGGGTCGTTCTGCGCGACATACGTCGCCAAGGCACTGGCGGCACGCAAACGGCGAGTGGGGTCCTGAGTCTCATCTTCCAACACTTCCCACAACGGTCCGACAACTCGGTCTTTGTGTGGCTGCAGCGCATCACGGACAGTCGGCAGCGTGTTCTGGTCCACGACAAGCAACTGCCGCTCCAGGTAGTCTACTTGTCTGGCATCCACCGGCAACAGAGCCAGTGCGGCGTTCAGTTTGGCAGGAGTTCCGTCCTGTTCGGTGACGAGTGCCGACTTGAGCTTGTCGTCGGCCCAGCGACGATACCGTCCGTCATCGATTCGAGTGATAAATTCGGGAACTCGCGAAGTTTCGGCCGTCAACAGGGCACCGACAATTCCTTCGGCCCTTGTCCGGCTATTGATCTCGTAACCGGCCCAACTCGCAAGTGCGAGAACAGCGGCAACCGCGGCGACGCGAACTCGATGAAACCCCCGTGCCTTCCGCATCATGTTCCGCTGCCGCTCGGTCCAGTTCCGCTTGTTTGTCAGCAGGCGAATGCGGGACCATTCTATGAGCGACGGCAGGTACCGGTTGTCGGGCTTGGTGTGCCACATGGCCGATCGCTCGGCCAGACACAGTTCTGCTCGGCCCCTGCGGGTTTCCTTCTGCTTGCGGTTCAGCCATTCTCGCAGAGATGGCACCAGGTAGTCGTGGGCCAACTGGTAGTATTTCTGGCCACCCTCGGTCTCTGTGACCGCATCTTCGTCCGACTCCACGCCATCGGGATCGGTGGGGGTGATCAGCCGGATTCCCCGGTCCAGCATCGCGAGCAGCTCTTCGAAGTCTCGCGGACGCTGTGCATAGCCGGACGCCTCAAGAAGCTCATCGTGAGCACGCATGTGGCCCTTGATGTTGCTGCCCGATTCGGGCAGCAGAGCTTTCAACACAGCACGCGCCGCCTTCTGGTGCAGACGCTGCTCCGGTGGAGCTAAGGAGGCACTGAACGCCTCTTCCAGAAAATTGACGCCAATGCCGGCGGTGCCGCCGACTTGTCTCAGAGACTCGGGGGTCCAGAGCTTGTCCTTCATCATCTCGGCAAACAAAGCCAAACGCACGCAGATGACTTTGCCGTCGGTGGCGAGACCAGCGATCGAGCGTTCGAGAAACTCCGCCTGCTCCGAGCTCCTCTCGCTGATGTGTTCGGGCAAATCTCCAAAGGCCTGCCCAAACGCGGTCAGCACTCTGCGAGCATGTTGTACTGAGAACAGATCGACGGCGTTCGAGTTGTGGTCTTCGAGCAACCGGATTTCCAACTCCCGCATGAAGCGAGTCGCCGCCATCCAGAAATCGTCCCGCACCATTGCGATCGACTGCACGCGGCCGCCGTCACATTGCCGCAAGGCCCGCACCAACTCGGTGTTCTGTTCGTCTTTGTTGGCGTGCAGCCATTGCTCGAACTGATCGAGCACGATCAGCACTTTCCGACCGGCGGGAACACCTTCGCCTCGACGCAGGGCCGCCAGCGTCCGGGCCAGGTCGAAATCGTCCGGCAGACCGGGACACCGCTTTCTCAGTTTATTCAGCAGCCGTGTTTCCGTCTGCTGGCCCGTCGCTTCCACATAGACGGAAATCACGTTGTCGGACAATCGCGGCAGCAGGCCCGCTTTGACCAGCGACGATTTGCCGCACCCGGACGGACCGTAGATCAGACCCACCGAGAATGTGGCGTCGGCATCAGGCTCTTCGATCCGTGTCTTCCAGAACCGCAGACTGTCCGGCAGTCCGTCGCGATCTCGGGGTCCCGGCAACAGTTCCAGGAAGAAGTCGGCGTCGTGCGCGTCGAACGAACGCAGGCCCTTGGGCACGATCTTCAGCGGACGATTGTCCGAGTCGGTCAGCGAGTCCACTGTCTGGCCGGCCGACCGCGTTTCGCCGGGTGACTGTGTTTCACCATCGGGTACGACGGATGTCGCTGACCCGGCTTGTATCGGAATGTCCAGGATTGTCTGCGGTGTGGCGTCATTCAGAAAATGACGCAGGTCGTCGGCCATGTCCATGGCGGTGGTGTATCGTTCCAAGGCCCGCTTGCACAGCGACCTGAGGCAGATCCGTTCCAGTTCCCTGTCGATGCGATCGTCGATCTGGCGGGGCGGCAGGGCCTCGACCGTCGTGATCAGTTGCAACAGTCCTGACGCCGATTTCGCGATGAAGGGCCGCCGTCCAACCAGAAGCTGGTAAAACACCACCCCCAGACTGAAGATATCGCTGCGGCCATCCACACGGTGCCCTTCGCCACGAGCCTGTTCGGGGCTCATGTAGTACAGAGTCCCGCCAGCCCCCGGTCCCGTGGCATGACTCCCTTCCTTCAGCGCCAGGCCAAAATCCGTCACGAACGGTGTGGCCGCGGCGTCGAGCAGGATGTTGGCCGGCTTGATGTCCCGGTGCACGACCCTCGGCATCCGCGTGTGCGCATAGTGCAGGGCCTCGGCCACCGTGGCGACCAACTCGGCCGCTTGCGTGTTCGAAAACCGCCGCTCCTCGATCGTCTTCGCCAAGTCGCAGCCCTCGATATATTGCGACACCACGTAGCAGGCGAATTCGTCCGTGCTGCCCACGTCATAGACCGGAACGATGTTGGGATGTTTCAGCTTGGCGACCGTTTGGGCTTCGGCCAGATAACTCTCGATCTGAAAGGACTCGGACATCCGTTTCTGCAAGGGCACTTTGATCGCCACCGGCCGGTCCAACTCGTCGTCGTGGCCCAGATAAACCAGACCGAATCCGCCCTGTCCCAGCACCTTTTTGATCGAATAGCGGCCAATCCGCTCGGGAAGTCGCGCCGTCTGCATGGCGTCGTGGACGATGGCAACATGGTCCGGAAAGCGGGCCTCATAATCCGTGGATGCGGGTGCCTCACCGGCACGTCGGCGATACGGGATCTCGATCAACAACAGTTCACGAAAAAGTCGAGCCTGATCCGGCCGATCCACCCGCTGCAGATACTGCTCGATCCGTGGTTGTTCACCCGCCTGCCAGTCGAATTCAAATTGATCGCAAATCCGATCGATACAGCGAATCAGATCCTGCTCCACGCGCTCCGGTTTGTCGTGATTCAGTTGATTCACAATCGGGGTCGTTCCTGATGAACCGGTCTGGTGGCCGTCTTGGCACGGATCATCCTAGCGGAACGCGATTGATAAATCACGGATTCCTCGGAATGGCAGGATTCTGGCGGAACCGGTCGGAGCAGCCTGGAGTACCTTCGGCAACCGGATCCGGCCCGCGAAACAGCAGCGATCGGCCAACCCGCGTCGCGTTGACGACGAACACGATGTCACTCAGCAGGCGTTCGCGGACCGGCTGACGGGTGCCCCCCACGCCGAGCATCTGCATCTCACGAACCGACCCGCACATCAACTCAACGGGAACTGTGTTTCAGTCGCGCGACAGGAACCGCCTTTTGTCAATCGGGTACGCACTGATCCGTCCAGACGGCGCGGATGCGCTCCAGTTTGCGTTCGACCGTACGTTCGGTACGTCCCACGGCGGCGGCGATCTCGGTGACACTGTGCCCGGCCATGCGGCTGACAGCCACCTGGGCCAGGATGCCGGACGCATCTTCCACGTCCAGCAGATTCCTCAAATGCTGGAACAGGTCGTCGACGTCCGTTTCAATTTCCGGGGACGGAGATCGCGAAGGCAAATTCTCGATACTCACGGGGCCGCCTTCCAGACGAGCTTGATCTGCCTGACGACTGGCACCCCCACCTCGCTTCTGACTGGTCTCCTTGCGGATGAGATCAATGGCTTTGTGTTTGGTAATCACCAACACCAACGTCCAGAATCCCGTTCGATCATTTAGGCAGTCGAACTGTTCGTTGATGGCGCCACGATACACGGCGAAAAACACACTCTGCGCAAGCGCCTCGGGGTCCATCTTCGCGGGACTTTGCCCACCCAGCGTTTTTTGCGCTGCGCGAATCAGAGCTTCCGAATAACGATTCCAGAGCACGCGGACCGAATCTTCGTCTCCGTCTTTCAGCTGCGATATCAGGGTAGATACCGAGCCAACTCCATGCGAAACGCGTTTCGACGATTCCGCTTCAGACGGGAATGTGACTTCGTCGGAAGACTCATTCTGGTCGACGTTCTTGTTCATCCGCTGGTCACCGTTATACGGGCGGCTACTTGAAAATCATGTGCTGTGTCCGTGGACAGGTCTTCGGCCGCTGGGCGAATTCCAGCACCGCACCTGGTCGAACTCAGCCAGACCATCATCGCAGCCTGGCCGTTCGTTGTTCAACGGTTCTTACGGAAATCGAAGTCGATTTCGTAAACAACACTCCGCAGAGGGCGGTCCTCGATGACCGCCCTCTCCCGCCGGACCACAAGCAGATCTTCACAGACTTGCGTGCCGGCCACGAATCTCAGACCTTGTTGAACACCGGTTCCAGTTGAAATTCGAAATCGACAAAAGCCTTTTCGATCGCCAATCCCTGCAGCATGTCGGGCTCTTGCGTCCCCTTGGCGGTCAAGTACGGCTGCTGTGGTTTGGTCAGGTTGTCAACGCCGAGTGAGACAGGCTCGGCATCTGCCTGGGGAAGCGAGAAAGCGGGCGTTGCTTTCTGAGTGAAAGACGACGTGGATCGGAGCCCCTGGTCGCTGGCGGCCGGCATCGCCGTGTAGCTCATGCTGCGTGATGCAAGCGGAGCGAACGACGTTCCGGGGACCGGCGTGGCGATCGCGCGAGTCAATCGCCGTGGTCGTGGAGCCGGCATAAAGTTGGTGCGAACTGTATAGGTCCCGATGTCGCCGGCGAAGACACCACGGCTGCTGACCATGATCACGACCCGGTCGGCACTGGGCGTCAGCGTTAGGAGTGACGAACTGGCTCCCAGGCGATCGATGGGTTCAATTCGAGTTTGCCTGGCTCGAAGATCTCCGGACTCGGACAACTCAAACACCGACAATTCCAGATCAAGATTTGGAGCCACTTCGGCAACATCGACGTCGACCGAGAAAGTGCCGCCGGGAGACACATCGAGGACAAAGACATCGGTGTCGCTTGCTGTTTCAATGTTCCCGACTGCGATCGACGACGTCATCAGCGTCGCCGCGTCAACGCTGTCGCCATGATCGTCAGCACGCAGGCCGAGTTCACGTTGCAGGTAGGTCACCTCATTGTCGCCAGTCGTGTGAATGCATTTCTCCCCTCTAAAACGTTCGCCAGAACCGACACGGCGATCCTCAAGATGCATGACGGCTTGAGTCCAGATTGTGCGCTGAGAATCGTAAGCAGTCCCCATGATCGGATTCCAATTGAGGTCACCCGAACTGTATTCGCGTTTAGCGAGTTGCCAACCGCTGGGCAATACTGGGCGCCGTTCAGTCGTCCCATGCGAGCCGCCGTGCGGATCAAACACCGTTTCCCAAGTGATCTCGCAAGACACAGGGGACTCGAAAACGCTCCGGTTGAACGTCATGAGAAACCGTTCGGATTTGTGATCCAGTCCCAGTTCATGTCCCTGCTCATGCGAGGCCACATTTCCGATTTGCACACCAAGGTCCTCAAACGTATTCGGAAATCGGTCAAAACCCTCTGGCCAGACCCAGGACGTGTCGTTGTCGTACGACCGGTGGATACCGGGGCTATTGCCATTCCAACCTGGAATCAAACCGCCGATGGCGACCCGATCAAATTGGCCGGACTCCGGCTTGTGCGTTGTGACATTGACATCAAACGCGGCAAAATCTTCGGCAACGGTCGACCAGATGTCTTCGATCATGGCGGCTTCTGTTGGATTGATACCGGCATGTTGATCGAGCTGAAAACCGGGACTCGTATGGCGCAGAAGACGTATCGATTGGCGAGTGCCGTGTCCGTTGAAATCCAGATAGACCGTGTGTCTCGCTCCAGGATTGCTCTCGAGGTGCGGAATGGCATCTTCCGTGGCTTCAAAATTTCGAAAAAGATCTCGAAGTTGCACCGGAATGCTGCCGCCGAACTGGTCCCCCTGTTCCGCTGACACACCGGCCAGGTTCCTTTGGCTCAGAGGTGAACTCGGGCGGCCGAAACCTGTGGAATGGTTGGAATGGTCTCCCATGATGATCTGCAGGGAACCGGCATCCGTGATTCCGGCAACGTCGTCTCCCGGTATTCCGACGATCAGGTCGTCTCTATCGATCCCGCCACCCCACAAACCTCGATCACTACGACTGTTGATTTGACCGACTGTAATCGAACTTCCCCAGAAGTCGTTTGTATGATCGCCTGGTGTGCGGTTGAAGAGCATTCTTCCTGCCGAGGAACTCAGACTCCGAAAATCAGTCAGGTTGGTCACAACGCCAACAGCCCCCGCATTAAACCTATAGCCGGGAATTCCGACCAGCAGGTGGTTGGTAGGACCGTCGTTCCTGACAGCCAGAGTGTAGCCAAACAGATCGTTGAGGCTGCCCCGAACTCCAAGATCCCATTCCCGAATCATCTTGTTTCCGATCAGGCTCAGACCGCGGGTCCGGCGATCACGGGATGTGAGCAGAGTATTCACTGCCCCGGTAGCGAAATCTTCTCCGGGAACACCAATTGCAAGATCGTCTCTGCCATCCCCGTTGAAATCCGCAGCGGCCAGTGATGAGCCAAACAGATCAAAGGCTTCTGCGCTGTCCTCGACCTCTCTGAACCGGTCTGTCCCGTCGACTGCTGTATACCAAAACTCCCGGGAGTCCTGATGAAACCATTGATTACTCCAACGACTCAGGCCGATCCCGCTCGCTAGCGAATTCAGGA
>Ga0315336_1003475_pt1 | contig 20846 bp, 27 predicted proteins | sample ASW5metaG_FD_204512 | JGI IMG/M metagenome (GOLD analysis project Ga0315336, IMG submission 204512) | Ammonia-oxidizing marine archaeal communities from Monterey Bay, California, United States - ASW #5 | ecosystem: Environmental > Aquatic > Marine > Intertidal zone | place: USA: California... | reverse complement strand
TCGAGGAATTTTCCCCATCCGTCTGCATCTTCACTTGCTTTTCGAGCCGAATCTGCCATTTGCTGTTGGTTTACACCGGCAAGTGGAATCCAAAAACCAATGCGATAAATTGCTATCATCGCCATAGTAAAGAACACACGATTGCGTAGTTCTGCGATTCTAAAAATGTTGATGATGGCTTGGATCATTTAAGGAAAAACCTATTCTTTACTCTTCTTCTGAAGACTCTGTGGATGGTGGAGTTTCTGCTTGTGGTTCAACCACGGTCTCTTCTTCAGTTTCTACCGTTTCAACCGTTTCAACAATCTCTTCTTTGACTTCTGGATTTGCTTTTCTTTTCGTTTTTTCCGGCCACGTACGCTTCCATTTTTTCTTTTCAATGACAGTGACGCTACCGCCCGCTGCTTCAATTTTCTTTACTGCTGAAGCTGAGAATTTGTCTGCTGTCACATTCACCGCAATAGACAAATCACCATTGCCTAATATTTTGACTGGATTTTTAAAGTTGCGGATGAGCCCAGCTTCAACAAGAGATGTTGCATCCACTGTGGCACCTTTTTCAAATCGATTTGCAATAGTTGCAAGATTTACGATGTGATAAATTGTTTTAAAATCTGCATTTGTAAAACCACGCTTTGGAATGCGCCTAAAATATTGCATTTGGCCACCTTCAAACGCTGGTCGTCTTGAGTAACCAGAACGAGAAGCAGCTCCCTTGTGACCGCGGCCACTTGTTTTACCAGAGCCACTGCCATGGCCGCGCCCAATTCTCTTTCGAGCTTTGTACTTGCCGGTTTTTTCAGTTATTTCATGAATCATCATTGACGTTATATCTCCATCAGGGAGCGGTATTATTCTGCCGCGATCTCGCTAGTTTCTTCTGTGACAATTTCTTCTACAACAACACTTGGGGCTGCCTCTTGCGATTGTTCAGTATGTGTTTTTTCAATCTTAACTTTACGAAGTATTTGAACCGTTTCTCGACTTCGAAGTTGGCGAAGTCCATCAATCACTGCCTTGGTGAGGTTCTTATTGTTCGTTGAACCATATGCCTTTGAGAGGCAGTCTTGAACACCAACAAGGTCGAGCACTGCACGTACCGCAGCGCCTGCAATGACACCAGTACCTGGTGATGCGGGTACAAGACGTACAGTGCACGCACCAAACCGGCCTGTGACTTCGTGTGGAATCGTCGTTCCAGTTAACGGAAAATCTCGCATCTCTCGTTTGGCTTTTTTCTGCGCTTTCTCAATTGCATTTGGAACTTGGTTTGCTTTGCCATACCCAAGACCAACTCGACCTTGGCGATCACCACAAACTACCATTGCAGAAAAACTAAACCGACGTCCACCCTTTACGGTTGCCGCAGTTCGGTATACGCCAACTGTGTTTGAGTCGACGCCACCTCTATCATCATCATATTGTTTATTCATCATAATTTGATCCAAGTTCCTTAGAACGTAAGTCCGCCTTTTCGGGCTGCTTCAGCGAGTGCTTTGACGCGGCCGTGGTATCGATATCCATTCCGATCAAAAATGACCGTTTCAACGCCAGCCTTTTTCGCCTTTGTAGCGATTCTGGTGCCAATCTCTGTTGCAGCATTGCAATTACTACCACCTTCAATTTTTCCATCTTTTTCGATAGTTGAAGCGGAGCAAATCGTTTTGCCAGATGTATCGTCAATCACTTGAGCGTACATGTTTTTCCCAGTACGAGTTACTGTTAACCGCGGGCGGGTAGGATTTCCGAAAATATTCTTCCGAACGCTTCGCCGGCGTCTTGTGTATCGTTTAATTCTTGATGTAATTCGATTCATCGTTGTAATCCTTAGTCATGCAAAAGGCGGTTAAACGCCAAATGCTTTACCAGCCTTCCGAATAATGATTTCATCGTGGTACATGATGCCCTTGCCGTTATATGGCTCTGGCTCACGTTTGGAACGGATGACTGCTGCAAACTGACCTACAGCCTGCTTATCCGCACCTGTGATTGTAATTTGAGTACCCTTTTCAATCTCAAAAGTAACACCCTCTGGTGCTTGTAAGTCGACAGTGTGGCAATACCCAATACTGAGAACGATTGTTTGGCCTTGCGCCTTTGCATTCCAACCAACACCTACGATTTTAAGTTGCTTTGTGTAACCCTTTGTTACACCTTCAACCATATTGTTAATTCGACTTCGAGTCGTGCCCCAAAGTGCTCGACTTTGTCTTGGGGCATCAACACCACCATCGACTGAGCAACAAATTTCTTTTGCTTCTTCGTCGTACTTCACATCGACTTCTTCTCGCCAATCAAATGTGAGGTTACCCTTCGGACCCTTCACATCAATAGAACGATCAGATGCGTTGAGTTTTACCTCGACTCCTGATGGTACTGCAATTGATTGTTTTCCTATACGTGACATAATCTCATCCTCTTTCGCATTACGCGACGGTGGCTACGATCTCTCCACCAACATTTTCTACGCGACATCGTCGATCACTCATGATGCCGCTACTCGTTGAAACAATAGCAATTCCAAGTCCACCTAATGGACGAGGCAAGTCTTCGACATTTGCATATACTCGACAGCCCGGCTTGGATTCTCTTTTTATCGAATTAATAACTTTTTCACCACGCTCGCCATATCGAAGATGAACATCAAGTCGTCCTTGACGACCATCATCGATGACATCGAAGCCATCAATAAAGCCCTCATCTGTGAGTACCTGCGCAACACCGCGGTTCAATTTGTTATTCAGACAAGAAACTGTAGGTGCGTGATTTCTCACTGCGTTTCTGACGCGTGTAAGCATATCGGCTGTTAGATCTTGTTGTGACATTTTATTTACTCCATACATGACTCAAAGTCATGCAAAACTTCTCTCGATTTACCAACTCGCTTTTCGCATTCCAGGAATTTTGCCTTCCAACGCTAATTGGCGAAGCATAATTCGACTAATACCGAATTTACGATACACACTTCGGCTACGACCAGTGATTTGGCACCGGTTTTGTTTACGAGTTGAGAACTTTGGTTCTCGTTTCATTTGTTCAAATACGCGCTTGCTTGCCATAATTTTTCCTTATTCCTCGTCTCGCACAAAAGGCATACCGAGTTTTTCTAAAACAAATTTGCTCAACTCTGGATTTGAATTTTCAAATACAAGATTGATATTCATACCATGATTAAAATTTACTTCAGCCATATTAATTTCTGGCCACACCGCCTGTTCAGTCAATCCCATCGAGTAGTTGCCGGCTGCATCGAATGACTTGTCATTCAAGCCGCGAAAGTCTTTAATCCGTGGAATAGCGAGTGAGATGAGACGGTCAAGGAAGTGCCACATGTGGTCACCTCGAATCGTCACCATGAATGCTGATGGTGCACCCTCGCGAACTTTGAAGTTCGCGACAGATTTTTTTGCCATCAGCATGATAGGTTTCTGGCCTGAAATCTTCGTCAAAGTAGAGATTACAGTCTCTCGAATCTCTGGCTTTAGTTTTTGGTTATCAAGGAATCGACCAATCCCAACGTTCACAATAATTTTGGCTAATTTCGGCGCTTTACTCACATTACCCAAGTTAAATTCCTTGAGTACGCCTCCTTGAACCTCATCGTTGTAGAGGGATTGCAATCTTGGTTTTTCAATAGTTGCAGTCATGACTTTACTTTCCTGTAGGACGAGCATCTGCGGAGTGAATCTCGCAAATTACTTTTTCGACCCTCTTTCCTTTGTCGTCTCTGATGTGACCAATTCGAACTTTTGCACCGTCATTCTGAATTTCATGGCGAACACGTGCTGGCTTGCCGTCTACCTCAGGACTTACATTGCTCAAGTGAATTGGCATCTCTTGTTTAATAACACCACCGTTTGGATTCGCCTGTGAAGGCTTAATGTTTTTGTTTCGAACATTCACGCCCTTCACAACAACACGGTTCTTCTTCGTCATAACGCGAAGGATTTCACCTACTGCGCCTTTATCGTTACCCGCTGTAACAACTACTTTGTCACCTTTTCGTATATGTCTCGGCATTACACCACCTCCGATGCGAGCGATACAATTTTCATGTAATTTTTCTCGCGAAGTTCACGAGCAACTGCACCAAAAATACGTGTGCCCGTTGGGTTTAAATCTTCATTAAGAAGGACGCATGCATTCGAATCAAAGCGAACGTATGAACCATCCTTTCTGCGAGTTGGATATTTCGTTCGAACAATGACTGCGCGAATGATGTCGCCCGACTTTACCTGAGAATTTGGCAATGCCTTTTTTACAGCACAAACAACACGATCAGCAACACCCGCAGTACGCCGAGTATATTTGCCGCGAGCAGTTGAGCCACCGAGGACGCTAATCACTAGCACCTCTTTTGCTCCGCTGTTGTCAGCGACTTCTAATCTAGATTCTTTTTGGATCATCGATCTGTTCCTTTATCAACTACGTTAAACAATCGCAGCCTCAACGACGCGGGTTACGACCCACGATTTTGTTTTTGAAATAGGCCTACACTCAGCAATTTCAACCTTATCTCCAAGGTTGACTTCATTGTTTGCATCATGCGCCTGAATTTGAGTACGCTTCCGTACAAACTTCCCATACTTGGGGTGCTTTACAGAAAATTGAATTTCTACTTTGCAACTTTTATCTCGAGTGCTTGATGTCACGACACCAACTTTACGAGAAGCATTTTCTGGGATTATGATTTCTTTTAAATGACTCATCTGTGTACCTTTTATGCGTTCGCTGCAGTTTTACTTCTTGTGCATTGCTCAGTAAGTAACCTTGCTATGTCTTTACGGATTTTGCTATATTGAGAAGTGTCTTGAATCTTCTCAGTGACGCCTTGTGTCTTTAGTTCGAAGAGTTTCTTGCGAAGATTGTCTACTTCGATTGAAAGTTCTTCTTCGCCTAGTTTGTGAACTGCTTTCGCTTTCATTACTTCTTTCCTTCTTCTGCTTACACAACGTGTTAAACAGAAAGTCTCCGACCTACAAACCGGCAACGCACCGGCATTTTGTGAGCGACTCGAGCCATCGCCTGCTTCGCCATGTCTTCTGGAACTCCACTAATTTCAAACAAGATTGTTCCGGGTTTCACTCTTGCTGCCCAGTAATCCGTATCTGCTTTACCTTTACCCATGCGTGTTTCCAAAGGTTTCTTTGAAATCGGCTTATCGGGAAATACTCGAATGACAACTTTGCCCTGCCTTCGAAGGAAGTGCTGGGCAGCAATACGACCTGCTTCAATCTGTCTTGCAGAAACCCAATGTGTATCAAGTGATTGCAAACCATACTCACCGAATGCAACATAGTTGCCTCGTGTGGCATTGCCTTTCATCTTTCCGCGCATTTGTTTGCGGAACTTAATTCGTTTTGGCATCCGGGGCATCGGACATCCTCCTTACAACAGTTCGGTTAATCCGAACAATAATCTCATTAACGACGGCCTCTTGCACGACCACGAGCACCTGCTGCACGTGAATCCGCCTGTTCTTCTTCAGCGTCTGTATACATACCTTTATAGATCCAAACCTTTACACCAATAATGCCATACGTTGTTTCGGCATGAACGAGTGCGTAATCGACATTGGCTTGTAGCGTTGATAGTGGAATTGATCCTTCTACAACAACAAATTTTCGTGCCATTTCTGCACCACCGAGGCGACCAGAAATCTGAATACGAATCCCCTTTGCGCCATGTTGCATGGCTGATTCGCAACGTTGCTTCAGCATGCGTCGGAAATTGCCACGCTTACGCATCTGTTCGCCAACCGCTTCTGCAATCAATCGAGCATCAGTGTCTGGGTTCATGACTTCCATAATTTTGACAGTCGCTTTACGACCAGTCATTGCTTGTAAGTCTGCAACAAGTTTGTCAATTTCAGAACCCTTTGGACCTACGACGAGGCCTGGGCGAGCTGTCTTGACAATAACGGTTAACTCTTCACGAGTTCGTTCAATGTAAATGTCTGATACAGCAGCGAATGGTGGCGTGCGGTTGAGACGCTTGTCGACAAATTCGCGAATACGATAATCTTCAACAAGCAACTCTGCAAAGAGTGCTTTGGGTGCGTACCAGCGGGACTTATGCCCTTCGGTCACACCAACACGGAATCCAAATGGATGAACTTTTTGTCCCATTATTTTCTCTCTCCAACAGAGATGATTAGGTGGCTAGTTGGCTTATGGATTGGGTGGGCACGGCCACGATCCTTTGGTCGCCAGCGCTTGATTACAGAGCCTTCGTCGACTCGTGATTCTGAAACGTACAGAGTTGAGACATCAGCGTCTTGCTCTTCTGCGTTTGCGATAGCGCTGTTTAATACTGATTTAAAATACCAAGCTGCTCGCTTCTTAGAAAACTCTAATTGGGCAAGTGCGTCGTCGATCCGTTTACCTCGAATGAGATCTGCGACAAGGCGTGCCTTTCGCGGAGAGATACGAGCATATTTATGTGTTGCTTTATATGTCATTAGTGCACCTGATTGCATTACGATTTAATGCCTTCCTTCTTATTCGTGTGACCACGGAACAGGCGAGTGTGTGAAAACTCGCCGAGTTTATGACCAACCATATCTTCAGTACAAAGGATTTCGTTGAATTGGCGACCATTGTGCACGAGAAAAGTGAAGCCAACGAATTCTGGAACAATCGTACATGCACGTGCCCATGTTTTAATGGGAGACTTGCGTGTTTCTGATGCCATCGCTTCAACTTTGCGGTAAAGTTTTTCGTCGACGAATGGGCCTTTTTTAAGTGATCTTGACATTTCTTATTCCTATGGTCAGACTTTGAGTTGACCGTAACGTTTACTCTTACGACGACGGAGGATGCGAGCATCCGTCCACTTACCACGTTGTCTTGTGCGACCACCCTTAGATTTCGTGCCAGATGCACTTGCAGGGGTTCGTCCACCTTTGGAGCGACCTTCACCACCACCGAGTGGGTGATCGTGGTGACTCATTGCCATACCACGAACTTTAGGTCGCCGACCAAGCCAGCGATTGCGGCCCGCTTTACCAAGTTTTACATTTTGGTGGTCTGTATTTCCTAATTGACCAATTGTTGCTCGGCAATCGACAGACACCTGCCTAATCTCACCTGAAGGGAGTACGATTGTTGCCCATCGACCTTCTCGGTTGCTTAAGCGAGCAGCAGCACCAGCTGAACGGCAGAGTGCTCCGCCTTTACCTGGCTCAAACTCAATGTTATGCACTGTTAATCCAGTAGGAATAAACTTGAGTGGCATGCAATTACCGGCTTTTGGTTCAATTGCACTGTTTGAACTTTTCACTGTGTCCCCATCTGTCAGATTCCTAGGGGCCAAGATGTATCGCTTTGTTCCATCTTCATATTGCAATAGAGCAATATGGCAACTTCGGTTTGGATCGTATTCAATACCAACCACCGTTGCAGTCATATCATCTTTCAGCCGCCTAAAGTCAATCTTGCGATACCGGCGTTTATGACCGCCGCCGCGACCTTGCACAGTAATTTTTCCTTGATTATTGCGACCACCACGTTTTTTCAGGGGTGCAAGCAATGATTTCTCAGGCGTTTTCTTTGTTACTTCAACGTGAAGATTCACGGAAGCGTTTCGACGCCCAGGAGTAGTTGGTTTGTAAACTCGAATAGCCATTAGTATTTTCGCTCACTCTTTAGAAGAGCTCGATGCGATCCTCCGCGTGAAGTTTTACAACTGCTCGTTTTTCGCTTCCAACTCTGAACCAACCCATGCGATTTCGTCGCATGCGACCTTTCCGAACTTGAGTTGCAACTGAAAGAACACGAACGCCATAGATGTTCTCTACAGCACGTTTAATTTGGCCTTTGCTTGCACGGTGGTCAACTTCAAATGCATATCGGTTATTCGCTGTCGCATTGAATGTTGTCTTCTCAGTGACAAGTGGTTTTTTAATAACTGTTGTGACTTCCATTACGCAGCCTCCTCATCATTCTTCCAAACAGAACCGTCAAGAAATGCTTCGATGGATTGTTTATCAACAACAAGGTATCGGTGATTCAGCAATTCAAATACGTTGAGTTGATCAACGCGAATTGTGTCGACATTTTCTATATTGCGAGCGGAAACCGCTGCATTTCGATTTTCACTGTCAACGGCTACAAGGCAACTCCGGTCGACGCCAACTGCATCGAGGATTGCCTTGAACTCTTTAGTTTTTGGATTTTCAAACTCGAGGTCAACGATGCATTTCACCTCGCCGTCAACAAGTTTGGCGAGTAATGCATTTCTGTTTGCGAGTTGACGCATTTTTTTAGGCATATCCTTACGGAAGTTGTCATGCGTTCGAGTTTTAGCGAACGTTACACCCCCACCTTTTCGGATGTTGGAACGGACCTGACCCATTCGGGCATTACCAGTTCCTTTTTGCTTATAAATTTTACGGGTTGAGCCTTCCACCATACCGCGACTTTTGGTTCTTGCAGAACCCTGTCTCCGATTGGAATGGAACATCACATACGCTTGCTTCAGCAGCGTAGGTCTCACCTCGGCTCCGAGCGTTGCTTCGTCGATACTGAGCATATCGACTTGCTTGCCCTTTCTGTCATATATGGGAAGTTCAATCATATCTTTAATCACCTGTGACTTTCGTCGTTTTTTGCCTTGCTCTCCGATGCTATCGGTGTACCCTCATTGTTTGGAGTGGTAGTCCGGTGGTTTGCTCGGTAGAGATTGACTCGGCGTACTGTTGCGGTTTGTCGCGATCAACTGGTTCTCAATAGAGCCTTGAAGATCTACCAATAAGCTTATTTACTGGCTGCAGTTGTTTTCTTCCTATTCAATCGTTTTGCTTCTCGAATAAGAACCATACCGGTATTTGGTCCAGGAATTGAACCTTTAACCAAGAGCAGATTTCTATCCGTATCTATATGTATTACAGGCAAATTACGACAAGTAATTTGCTTGTTGCCCATGTGACCGGGCATTCGCTTACCTTTTTTAGGTTTTGGACCAGTGCCGAGATTTGTTGCGTGTCCGTTAATCGAACCGGGACGCCGGTGAGCACGTTTTACACCATGAGAGGCTTCAAGACCTTTAAAGTTATGGCGCTTCATGCCACCTTGAAAGCCTTTGCCCTTATTCGTCCCAACGACATCGACAAACTTCACTTCATCAAAGATGGAAACATCAAAAGATTGTCCTGGTTCAACATCTGCCATGTCATCCATCTGAACTTCACGGTGGAATCGCTTAGGAGCAGTTCCCGCTTTTGCATCGTGACCGATAATGGGCATTGTCGCTCGCCCTGGACGAACATCTTCGAAACCAATTTGGATGGCGTTATATCCCTCGCACTCTTCTGTCTTTACTTGAGTAATGACACAAGGACCCGCTTCAATAATAGTGACGGGAATATTGGTTCCGTCTTCTAAGAAGTATCTTGACATTCCAACTTTTCTTCCAATTAATGTGTTCGACATTGTGGTTGTCCTAAGAGTGTTTGAGGGTTTTGGCCAGGGATCTTTTTGATGTGACCGGAGTGTTACGCGTTTTTTATCACGCTTTAATTTTTACAAAGACCCCAGCTGGTACAACGAGGCGATTCAAGGCTTCAATTGTTTGTGCGTTGGGGTCTGTGATGTCAATGATTCGTTTATGTGTTCGAATTTCAAATTGTTCACGAGATTTTTTATTTACAAACGTTGAACGGTTCACCGTGTAAATCTCACGCCTTGTTGGAAGTGGAATAGGCCCAGCAACCCTAGCGCCGGTGCGCTTCGCGTGATCGACGATTTCCTTCGCCGAAGCATCAAGTGCTTGGTGGTCGTAGGCTTCCATTCTGATACGAATAATCTGCATCGCAGTTCCGTTCTCCATTCTTCAATCTACACTGAGAGTTTGCACCGAGCAAACCCATACACATAACCACCCCACCAAAATGAGGGGTGAATCGGAGATTCTACCCTCACAATGCACTTCCTGTCAACTGAATAGGCACTTTTGAAGATGTAATTCACAAAGGCAATCTCATGCTAAAGTGTGCATCTATGATGCACATACTCCTTTCAATCATGGCTTGCTTTGGAGGTTCTACCTACCAAAATGGAGCCGTTGGGGTATCTCTTGAACTTCCAACTGGTGCAACAGTTGTTGCGACGAGTAGTAGCCCCCCTTCTTGTGTTATTTCTGGCGGTAACTTCAGTAATCCTTGGCACTTACGTCTTGAAAGAGGCATCAATCCTGGGACCATCACCGCAAAGGAACTCCTTGAAGCGACACAAAAAGCTGGAAAAGAGGCTGAAAATCGGGTTGTTCTTGAAAGTAATCCCCTCGAAGCAGGTGGCATCAATGGGTGGTGGTTGCTTGAAAAGAAGGTTGAGGGGCCCCAAAGCACCATAATAGGCAAATTTGTTCTTCCAATATCCGGTGAGCAGTTTGTCTTGGTCAGTATCTTGATGGATGCTGCAGAGTGGAGTAAAAACAGTAAACAACTGAAACGAACGATTCAATCGATTATTCCCCTTGATCCAGTCACCCTTCTTTCGCAAAAAATGAAGGGCTTAGACACTGCTACAGCGACACTTACATCCTTAAATGAGCAATCGCTTCAACCACTCATTGGATTTCGAGAATGGCGGAGAATTCAAACCACGTCCGAAGCGACGGGTTCTTTACGAGATATTGGGTATGCGTTTATTCAAATTGATGGGGGAAATATCGAAGAAGTTGTGATTCGAGATGGTCAAGAATCCCTCGAAGATAACGGAATCATCGTGACCATTCGAACAAGGCTCGTTCCCAATCCTGCGACCGGCGTGGTGACTGATTCGTTTGCTCGATATTGGATGAGTTGGGATGGTAAAGAAGAACGGTGGTCAAACCGAGTCAATCGATGGCTAGAAGAAGCGAGTGTGGTTGAAAGCGAGACGGGTATGCGGAACAGACCTGCAATTGGTTCTCCAAAATCTAAGGTTATGGTCATTCAACAAGATTTAACATCTGACGTCATCGTGCCGCCCTTCAAGGCACTCGCTCAAGATCCTTGGTTACCAAGAGCACTTGTTTGGGTACTCGGGCCACTTCTCGCTCATTCAAATCATGACACGCAATATATTTGGATGACGTATGACAACGCTGGTGAAGGACAACGAGTTGTCACTCGAACTGACAAAATCATCTCGAAGCGCGATTCACATTGGACGATTGAGACACACTTTGGAGAGAGCGATGTGACATTGTGGACAACGTTTGATTCGACGGGCCATCTTCTTGTTCAAGAACAGAAGAATGGTGCGACAGTGACGGGGACAACCGAAGATGAACTCCGCGCTATTTGGCAACCGCGAAATTTGTGGTAAGTTAGCTCGCGTAAATCAAGTCGCGAAGAGTGTCCAACTGGTCAACTGAGTAGAGGGGAAACGCCCACGTACGTCTCTTTGCGAGTGCTTCTTTCTGTTTCAGTGCATCCAAATCTAACGCCGGTTGCACCGCTTGGAGCCATTGATGCATTTTTTGAAAATGGATTTGTCGTTGAGGAGATTTGTACGGCGCTTCTTTCATCGCGTCAAGAAATCTCGCTTTTGTTTGTACATCGAACGGGGGCGAATGATATTCTCGCCTTGCATCTGTCAACGAGGGATATGTTGTCTCCAGTGGCAATGTTGCTGTTGCAAGAACTGCCTGGCAGGGCGAACAACCAAGCCATGCTTTGCACCAATGCTCCATCGCTCTATCGTACGACAGTCCACCCAAACCGTGGACGAATAAGTCACAAGCAACAAGCCTCGCGAGTAGCGTTAACAACAGTGCGCGCGGATGGAATACTTGGTTGCCTTTCCACAAAGGCAACTCTTCGGCGCTGAGTTGTGAGATACGAACATCAGAATATGTTTCTAGTGCATCGTTATATGAGGTAACACAAGTTTTGGGTCGCGATTGCATCTCAGTGACGATGGCGTTCCCAAATCCGGTTTTCATCAATTCAGTCGCGGTTATTACTCGGTGTACCTCCGCCCATGGGGTCATAAGTTGCACCAAGGCATTCGCGAATTGTATTGAGGCGTTATCTCCACTTGCATGCTGAATCGCGGACGAAATGGGCTCGAATTCTTCTTTGATTTCGGCTCTAGGTTGATCGCACATCGCAACATCTTTTTGCAACGATGTGACTTGTACCGTTTTGCTAGGAGTTTGAAGGTTTCCCGACTCGCCTTTGTGATGATCGACGACAAGGAACACTAGTTCTCCATCAATCTCTTTTACTAACCGATCCGCCGCGATGAATTTGGCGAGAATGCCCAGATGAAAGATCTTTGGTTGATGCCCCACGATAATGATTGGCTTTTCTGAACGTAGGCCCAGTGATTTACGACTATCTGCTTGCCACTCACTCAGTGATTTTTCGAATACACGACCCGTCGCTGGAGTAACAAGTTCTTGCCACATCGAAAACTCTGGGGCAAGGGTCACTACATTCATTGTTAACAAGCAACGAAGTCCATCGCATGTGGAAGTTCTGCTTCGTTTTTTCTTAACTCTTTGCAGAGTACTGAGCGGTAATAATCGAGGCGTTTCACAGGGTCATCCAGTTCACCACCAAACTTCCTATGCAAATCATTGTACGTTAGGCGAATGGGTATCTCACAAATCCGTAATCTCGCAACCGCAGCTTGTATCCAAAATTGAATAGGAAAAGCGTACCCATCCACATCGATATCGAATAGTGGAAGCGAGCGTACACGATATGCCTTATACCCCGTAAAAGTATCTGTAATCTGTACGCCTAGTGAATCGTTTAGTTCAATCGTCACTTGACGATTTATCGCTTCTCTCTCCTTGGGCGGCGAATCATTCTTGGGGTGCGATTCGTAGTAGCGGCTACCAGAGATAATGTCCGCATCATCACGACCAATCCGTTGAACAAAGTCTGCAATCTCACTTGGATCATGTTGGCCATCTGAATCTAACGTAATGAGCCAATCGTATTGGTGTGCATCGGCCCATCGGAACATCCCTTGCAGGGTTCTTCCAACACCATGATTTTGTTCATGCCGAATCACTTCAACCTGATATGAGTTCAAGATTTCTGGAGTGGTATCAGTCGAACAGTCGTCAACTACAAGCACGTCATAAGGATATTCACAAACTTCGTCTAGAACTTTCGTGATGTGCTTCTCTTCGTTAAAAACCGGTATGCCAATAAGAATTTTCATTTCCGCATTGTAGAGGGTCTGGGACGGACCTGATACACCTTCAGTGTTCAGGGTGTTCTAGGTGTCCGTACCAGACCCTAAAAAAGGGCTCTGCAAGATGCAGAGCCCTTTTGAGTCAAAATCAAAATCAAGGAATGATTACGAACATGGTCCCCAAGAACTCACGGCTTCAAGAATGTCAGAAACATTCACTGTGCCATCACCATTGACATCCGCTGCAGAATCGTTTGTGCCCCAAGCACCGACGATTGCAAGGATATCGCTCACGTTAACGCTACCATTACCGTCAACATCTGCTGGGCACGGGACTCCGCAGGTTCCTATTTCGCAAGTCGTATTGTCGCCTTGCCATTCACCGCCATTACCAGAACATTCTAGTTCTGTAGATTCGAAGCAATCAGCTCCAAAACAGCAAGCGCCAACAGGATCGGCAGGACCGCAATCGCAGTCACCACCATCGCAACTAAACTCTTCGCAGTTCAGCCAAATCGCAACGCCAGCTGGGCATTCTGTACAACCGTAATCGGCTGGAACGTAAGCGCCATCATCGCAGTAGCCATCGGCAATCCATGCTTCAAAGACTTCATCTGGGAAGCAAATGCCTTGGCAATCCGCTGTCCAACCTGCTTCGCAGCCTCCACCACCACCGCAAGGATTTCCATTACACGAGGAGTTATCGCCATTGTATGTACCACCAGCGGTAGAACAGTCTGCTTGAGTCATCGTGGAACAACTTGTACCAACACAGCAAGCGCCGGTTGGATCCCCGCCACCACCGCAATCAGTGCAGTCGCCACCGTCACAATTGAATTCATCACAGTTCAGGTAAATAGCAACCCCATTCCACTCATACGTGCCCTCATCACAAATGCCATCACCAACCCAGTAATCTGGGCAACAGTTGCCATTGCAATCTTCGATTTCACCTGCTGGACATCCGCCACCACCACCGCAATCGGTGCAGTCGCCACCGTCACAATTAAATTCATCACAGTTCAGATAAATAGCAACGCCATTCCACTCATACGTGCCGTCATCGCAATACCCGTCTGCGACCCAAGTTTCTGGGCAGCAGTTGCCATTGCAATCTTCAATTTCGCCTGCTGGACATCCGCCACCACCACAAGGATTACCGTTGCATGATGAATTGTCACCGTTATATGTACCGCCAACTGCAGAACAATCTGCTTGAGTCATCGTGGAACAATTTGTGCCAATGCAGCAAGCGCCGGTAGGGTCCCCGCCGCCATCACAACCAGTGCAGTCATCGTTATCGCAATTGAATGCATCACAATTGAGGTAAATAGCTACACCCGCTGGTCCGCCATACCCATAATCAGATGGAATATAAGCGCCGTCGTCACAATAGCCATCGCCAACCCAGTCCGTGTAGACTGCGTCTTCGAAGCACGTGCCCATGCAGTCTGGGGAGTACCCTGCTTCGCAGCCGCCATTGTCACAAATTTCGGCTGTACAAGCAGAGCCATCGCCTTGGTATGAACCACCGAAGTTGCTGCAATCTGATGATGTCATGACTGAACATTCGCCTGCGATACAACATGCCCCTTCTGGGGCACCACCACAGGGGTACGTTGTGCATGAAACGTAGTCTCCTTGATAGGCGCCACCGCTTGCATTGCAGTCTGCTTCTGTGCCGTACGTACAACTTGTACCAATACAGCAAGCGCCAGAGGGGTCTCCGCCACCGCCAGGAACAAGTGAGTCTATCCCTGTTGGATTAGAACCAACTGGATCGAGCCATGAACCGAGGCTACTTGAACTGTTACCACTCCAAGATTGAAAAAGAGAACGACCGTAGTAGTCGTTTAAATCGTTTGGACAATAGGAAGAACCACAACAGAGTTGACCGACAACTCGATGGTTTCCGTCATACAAGGGAGAACCAGAGGAACCCGGAGCCGTTCGACCCTCGCCCCAGTTCACATCCCAATATTCGCCACTTGCATTGACTGAATCTGGGAATGAAATTCGTTTTTCAGCTGCTTCTGGGTGGTGAATGCCTGCGCCAAGTGACGCTGAACTTGCACGTGACCAACCAGAATAAGTAACGCCCCACGCTGCGTTTGGATTAGAAGACAATTCCGTCAAGGTAAAGTCGCTATATGAACGTGTTGCTCGCATCGTTGAACCCGATGTGAACTGATTAAAGTTTCCATTCCCGTTTCCACCACTATCTCCACTGCCGGGAGTTCGGCAGTAACTGTTTTGATGATTCCAGTAGACAACGATTGATGAATCGCTTCCATTAGTCACACCACAATGATTTGCTGTTAAGAAATATGGTGTTTGATCTTGGGCGGTGTTGTTCATCATGACACCAGAACAGGTCAAATAGCCATTTAATGTGTAGACACCAATGGAGGGGATTTCGTCCCACCATGGGTCGCCTTCAGGACATACAACATCAATGTTGCATGATTCTGATGAGCCGCGACCTGCGGCATCATGAACCCAACGATAACCGGGGTTGATTGATGTCAATTCAAGTCCCTTCACTACAAGTGCACGGTCTGCACTGCTGACAGTAATTTCAATGATGGCTTCACCTCCTGGAACAACTGGAGTCCAGAGTTGACCGTGTGATTTATTATCATCTGCTGTGAATGGGCGAATAGTAAAATCGCCAGTCGCATCAGTAATCGTCATCGAGCCACTCGCTGGCATGTTGTAGCGACCAAAGCCAACGTTCATGGAGAGTGCATTGTCGCAGTTGACTCGCAACGACCAACGTTGCGTATTCATGTCAACACGTTCCCAAATACCACCTGTTGCAGGTGTAATGGATTGCTCGAATGGAACTGCAAATTGTGGGGGTTGGCCACTTCGTTCTCTGGCTTCGTCTTCGACGAAGAGCGATACGTAATCCAAATCAGGCACGGTGATCTCAGGAACAATATCCTTTGGTAATCGGGTGTCTGAAGTACCAATACTTTGCCCTGCAAGGGTAGAAGTACATAATGCGATGAAGAGTGCTGGTGCGAGTATTTTCATGGATTAAACTCCTAATCTCCGTGTGCTTACTCAAGGTGCGGTTTGTGAACAAACAAATAGTCCAACAAATCCCGCATAACATAAATAGTCTAATAGGTTATTCGTACAAAGCAATTAAGTAGGTTCCAATAAAAAACAATAAATAAAGGTATTCCTACGCAATAATCTACATTTTTATTGAATTTTTACAGCAAATTCGCCCAAAATCGCCGTTTTATGGGTCTAGTAGCTCGGATAGAATATCATGGCGGAGTGAAGCTAAAATAGTGGCTTTAGCACGGTCCCCAACCTTCAATGACTGCAAGTAAATCCGCAACTCCAACAATCCCATCACTATTGATGTCCGCTGGAGATGAGCCAGTGCTACCCCAAGCACCTACGATTTCAAGAAGATCAGAAACATTTGTCACATCGTCACCGTTAATATCCGTGGTGCATGTCGGTTCAGGGTCACATATTCCACTTGAGCATTGCGTTTCTGCCCCCATCCATGTTCCACCACCTGCGTTACAGTTTGATTCCCGAATTTGAATGCAGCTGCCACTTGTGCCAATGCAACAAGCGCCTGTTGGCAACGCTCCAGGATTATATGTATCGAGGGTTGTTTGGTTTGTCCCAAGTGGGTCAAGCCAAGAACCTAAACTACTTGAACTACCTCCACTCCATGACAAGTTGAGAGAGCGACCATAATAATCATTGGAATCATTACCACATGCAGCTGCACCGCAACAGAGTTGCCCAACGATTCGATGGTTACCGTCATACAACGGCGAACCCGATGACCCTGGTTCTGTTGTGCCTTGTGACCAATTCACGTTCCAATACTCACCACTTGCACTGCTGTAATCAGGAATAGAAATTCTTTTTTCCGCTGTACTTGGATGGTGAATGCCAGCGCCAACTGAAGCAGATCCTGCACGTGACCAACCTGAATATGTAATTTCATACGATGAATTTGGAGTAGATGAAAGTTGAGTGAGTGTAAAGTCTGTATACGAACGAGTCGCCCGCATTGTTGAGCCAGAAGTAAACTGATTCAAAGAACCATTGCCGTTTCCTCCGCTGTCGCCACTTCCTGGTGTTCTGCAATATGAGTTTTGGTGATTCCAGTACACCACGATTGAAGAATCAGAACTGCTTGTGATGCCACAATGATTTGCCGTTAAAAAATATGGCGTTCCATCTTGTGCAGTGTTATTAATAAGCGCACCAGTACAAGTCCACCAACCACTTAAGGTGTATACCCCAACCGATGGAATCTCGTCCCACCAATTGTCCCCTTGAGAACATAAAACATCGATGTTGCACGAACCAGAACCCCCTCGTTCTTCGCCACTTTTAAAGCCCCGATAGCCAGCGTTAATTGAACTCAGTTCGATGCTTTTTGAAACTCGTTGCTTGTCTGCTTTGTCGACAATAATTTCAATTGTTGCACTATTCGCTGGAATGATTGGTGTCCAAAGTTCACCGTGATCTTTGTTGTCTTCTGCAGTAAATGGACGAATCTCACAATGAATATCTTGATTCATAATGACCATTGAACCGCTTTGCGGCATGTTGTACTTTTTAAATCCTAAGTTCATTGAAACTGAGTTGTCGCAAACAACACGGTATGACCAGCGAAACTGTCCATTGTCTAGTCGTTCCCAAATTCCGTGTGTTGCAGGCGTGATGAAAACCTGTGTTGGTACAGCAAACCGCATCGGAAGGCCAACCATGTCTCTCTCCTGATCTTCAATATCAAGAAGTGCGTAATCGAGTGTGTTCACTTTGTACGATGGAATCACTTCTTTTGGCAAACGCTCATTCGTGATTGCTATTGAAGTCGTGCAGAGAGTTGTAATCAAAATTGTTGTAAGCATGTTTTCTTTCTTTCTACTTAATTTTTAACAGGGACCCCAGCCATCAATCACTTCAAGAAGGTCTGCAACACCAACAACACCATCGCCATTGATATCCGCAGGAGATGAACCAGTGCCGCCCCATGCGCCTACGATTTCTAGAAGATCAGAAACATCGGTCACATCGTCACCATTGATATCTGTATCGCATGTTGGCTCAGGTTCACAAGCACCGGCGTCTGAACACGCAGTGCCTTCGCCAAGGAACGTGCCACCACCGGCGTTGCAGTTTGATTCGTACAGTAACAAACATGCGCCGCTCGTTCCGATACAACAGGCTCCCTGTTGTGGTACACCTGGAGCAAGCGTATCGAGGTCATTCGCATTTGTACCCAGTGGGTCAAGCCATGAACTCAAACTACTTGAAGAACCGCCTGACCACGAGAGGCCAATTGAACGCCCGTAGTAATCGTTTAAATCGTTTGGGCAGTATGAAGATCCGCAACACAGTTGACCGACGATTCGATGGTTTGAATCATAAAGAGGTGAACCAGATGATCCAGGAGCTGTACGTCCTTCACTCCAGTTCACGTTCCAGTATTCACCGCTTGCAGATGAATAATCTGGAAATGATATTCTTTTCTCTGCAGTTTCGGGATGATGAATACCAGCCCCAACGCCAAATGTACTTGATGAGCGTGACCATCCCGACCACGTTACTCCCCATCCTGGGCTTGGGGTTGAAGATAATTCCGTTAACGTAAAGTCTGTGTATGAGCGCGTCGCTCGCATTGTAGATCCCGAAGTAAACTGACTGTAGCCACCATTGCCATTTCCACCGCTATCACTACTCCCCGGAGTCCTGCAATAGGAATTTTCGTGGTTCCAATACACCACGATGGAGGAATCGGTACTGCTTGTGACACCACAGTGATTTGCAGTTAAAAAGTAGGGCGTTTGGTCTTCCGCTGTGTTGTTAATCATTGCACCTGAGCAGGTTGCCCAACCACTTAGTGTGTACACGCCCACCGAAGGGATTTCGTTTCGCCAATCATCGCCTTGCGAGCAGATAACGTCTATATTGCAGGATTCGGAAGAACCCCGCTCTTCGCCGTTGCGGAAACCGCGATAACCAGAATTTACTGAAGTCAATTCAATGTTACGTGAGACGAACTTTTTATCCTCTGCATCAATAGTAATTTCAATCAATGCTTGGTTGAAGGGAACAATTGGTGTCCAAAGTTCACCATGGTCTTTGTTGTCCGCTGCAGTAAATGGACGAATTTGAAAATCTGCAGTTTCATTCATTACGACCATAGAGCCACTTTCAGGCATTGTGTATTTGCCAAACCCTAAGTTTATCGAGCGAGCATTGTCACACATAACACGGTAGGACCATCGCATTTGATTGTTTGGAAGTTTCTCCCAAAGCCCGTGCGTTCGAGGTGTAACTTTGGTTTCAGTCGGTTGAGCGAAACGGTATGGAAGCCCTATTTTTTCGCGGTTCACATCATCAGCAAAGAGCGATGCATAATCAATTGATTCAGCAGTAAATTTCGGTATCACTTCGACGGGGAGCCGCTCTTGTGAAAAAGCTGGCGTGTTCAAGAAAAGTGCTGTTGCAAAAGCAGAAATGATCATGGAATGCTCCTCATTATTCCGTGGTTGTGTGGGCAGTTCTAAAGAATACTCTATATATTCGCAGATTCAAAAACAAAGATTCGCATTTAATCGAACAATTTTACGTAGAAATGCACCCTATCACTTCAAGAACGGCGTAATGGGTCACGACGATAGAGTTTTGTGTCCAATGACCAGATTCGCTCAGTGAACGCCTCATCGCCCATTGCAGAGGGGTTCCATGGTCTTGCTATGTCCAATGCGGTCTGCGTATGCGCGTCGAGGTTGTCGAGTTGAGAAACAAAAATAGCCTCTGGAGTCGCAGGTTTTTTTGCTGCGCCATGTTCGAGTAAACCGTGGTGGCTCAGCACAATGTGTTGCATGACTGTCAGAAAACCATCTGGAAGTGGTTCACCGAGATTCTTTTCGGCTTCAATTGCTTTCTTTTCAAGCCACATTGCACCGCGAGCAATATGCCCAATCAAATTACCTTCACGGGTATATTCAAACCCGCGATCCCAGCGGAGTTCCTCGACTTTTCCTAAATCATGAATAAACAAACCAATCAAAACAATATCACGATTGAGGCGAGGGTAACTCGGAAGCATGCTGTCTGCTAGTTTCATCAATTGCAATGTGTGTTCGAGTAGCCCACCAATCCATGCGTGATGAATTTGCATGGCTGCAGGAGCAACTTTAAAGTCGCGCATTAATGTTTTGTCGCTTATGTATGCCGACGCGAGCGCTTTGGCAGCTGGATGTTCAAGTGATTTGAGCACCTCTTTAACCTCGCCAAACATTTCATCGATGTCTTTTCTTGAACTCGGTAATAACTCACTTAACTCCTCTGGGGAGGGCTCATGTGGCCAAATTTCGCCAATCTTGATTTGCAATTTCTCTTGGTACATTTCCTGTGCACCTTCAATTCGAACAAATCCTGTCGATGTGATGTCTGACATACTTTCTGGGTCAAACCTCCACATGCGACCGATGGCTTCACCAGTTGCATCGCGAAGTAAACATTTTAAAAATGGGTCGCCATTCCGTGTTGTTCCGATTTGCGGGTTTACAAGTGAATACACACCGTGCACGAACCCCTGCCCTATCATCTCCGATACTTTTGTTGAGGTCATCTGTGTAGTGTACCCGTCGCGGCAGGGATACGTTCAAGTAAATCGGTTGCGAGCATTCCCCTGTTCCCAAACTCGGA